>Ga0164295_10000255_pt1 | contig 45269 bp, 37 predicted proteins | sample GEODES006metaG_FD_111798 | JGI IMG/M metagenome (GOLD analysis project Ga0164295, IMG submission 111798) | Oligotrophic lake water microbial communities from Sparkling Lake, Wisconsin, USA - GEODES006 metaG | ecosystem: Environmental > Aquatic > Freshwater > Lake | place: USA: Sparkling Lake...
AGTAACCGGACCTCAGGGACCTCAAGGAGTAACCGGACCTCAGGGACCTCAAGGAGTAACCGGACCTCAGGGACCTCAAGGAGTAACCGGACCTCAGGGACCTCAAGGAGTAACCGGACCTCAAGGCCCAAGTGGTTTAGACGGTGATAGATATCATACTACATCTACTTCAACATTTACTATTGGTGGAACTGGAACTTTTACGGTTTATACCGCTGATTTAAATTTAGATTACAGCATAGCTCAAACTATAATTTTAGCCTATGATCTAAGTAATTATCAACACGCGGAAGTTGTAGGCTATAATCCATCTACTGGCCAATTACAATTATCTAAAACTACTTACTTAGGAACTGGTACATATAGCAGTTGGCAGATTAACCTTGATGGAGCGGTAGGTATTGCAGGTGCTGTTGGTGCCCAAGGACCACAAGGTGTAACCGGACCTCAAGGACCTCAAGGTGTAACCGGACCTCAAGGACCTCAAGGTGTAACCGGACCTCAAGGACCTCAAGGACCGCAGGGAGTAACTGGACCTCAAGGTCCTGCAGGTCAAAGCAGTAGTTTATATCGCTTCAATGCCAAGGTCAGTGCCACATCAGGTAATCCAGGTAATGGTTTCTTAATTTGGAATACCAGCACACAGCGTCTTGCCACACAGATCAATGTAAGTCACCTGGATGGTTTAAACAATGATATTGACGTGTTTCTAGCATTATTGAAACCCAATGATACAATTATTATTCAAGATCGCAACGATTCTACTAATTATCAAACTTGGACTGTTAGCACTACTACTACTGTAATTCCCAATAGTTATGTTCAAATTCCAGTGACATTAGTAAACAGCACTGGCACTGGCTATACAAACTTTAGTGGTGGTCATGATTTATTATTCATTATTCAAAGCGTGGGCGTCCAAGGTCCTACTGGCCCAACTGGTCCACAAGGACCTCAGGGAGTCACAGGACCACAGGGACCACAAGGACCACAGGGGGTTACTGGACCACAAGGACCACAGGGAGTAACCGGACCACAAGGACCACAGGGAGTAACCGGACCACAAGGACCTCAGGGAGTAACCGGACCTCAAGGACCAAGTGGAGTAACCGGACCTCAAGGAGTCACAGGACCTCAAGGACCACAAGGACCACAAGGAGTTACAGGACCACAAGGACCACAAGGAGTTACAGGACCACAAGGACCACAAGGTGTTAGGGGTAGTATTTGGAGTTCTGACGTAGGAGTTCCTACGACTCCTGGTGGACAGGTAGATGACCAATACCTTGACACCTCTACCGGTTACATCTATAGATGGAATGGATCTAGTTGGTTATATGTTGGCAGCATACTGGGTCCAAAAGGTCCCCAGGGTCCCCAGGGATCTGCAGGTCCTAGTGGTCCTTCAGGTGTATCAGTATTAAACATCACAGCTGATAACACCACTACTAGCAGTATAAATCTAGCTACTGATCCTCTAGTCCTACATGGACAGAATGGTATCAAGGCCACAGTATCGGGGACAACTGCAACCTTTGCTCTTGATCTAACCGGTGCTACACCGGGACAACTACTTTCAGCTGATGCCTATGGTAATTTGGCCTTTGTTGATCCAGCAGATGTTGGCGGCCAAGCATTGGTTTTTTCCACCAGCGGTACTTATAGGACTCTGACAGGTTACACAGAATCTGGATCAGTTAAAACCATTAGAACAGCAGAGTTTTATTCTAATCTGTTACGACTGACATTGGCTGCATTTACTCCTATCTTGTCGGCTAGTGCCAGTCCTTCTGTTTCTTTAAACTGGGATGTGCCTGCGACAGGATTTAGCGTATCAGTAACTAATCCTACAGATTATCCCAGTCAGTATATCAGCACGGCATCTAGCCTATCGGTGATATCTGGATCAATCAGCTCATTAGCAACCTTTACGGCAGGTGCTCGATCTGCAACACCGGCAGGCGGAGTTAATTGGACACAGGCATTTACTACCGACGGTGATTCATACATCAGCCCTGTAAGTTCAACTATTACAGGTGGTTCTGCCAGTGCTAGAGTTAATTTCAAATATGCTACCAGTTCCACAGAAGCCAATTACACGGACGATTCTGCACTTTGGACTGTAAATTGGGCCACTCCTAGCTTATCAGTGTCATTGGCCAGTTTAACTGGTAATACATTTTTAGGAACCTATACCACTGTGGCCTATACGGTGTCTGTTACCGGAATTACCAATTCAGCAAACTATGCTAATAGTGTAACAGCCACAGGTGGTTCTGTCAGCAATACATCCACATCGGGCACAATGACATTTACTAACCCGTTGCACAAAGATAATGCGTCTTCTACCAGAACAGTGGCCGTAAGCACAGTATTTTCCAGACCTAGTTCTGTTACAGGATCAGCTTACACGGCCACACTGTCTCAGGTCACAGGTAATCCTACCAGTTCCTTTACCTACCCTAGCTTGTGGGTTTTCACCAGTTCTGTTTACAGTATACCTACTAGAACAACTTTTGTGTCCGGAACAGGATTTCAGACCGGAGTCACTGTACTAGCAAATCAAACCATCACATTGAGTGGATATATAAATAATCCGGCTGCTGTACCACAGGCCTTTTGGTTCGCTGTTAGATCTTCAATTACACAACCGACTACATTCAAAACAGGAGCCAGCCCATCATTGATCAGTGACGTGGCAGTGACTACAGGAAATTCAGTGAATCTACAACCAGATAGCCCTCCGGCAGGATATTCAGCAGTTGCATATACACTATACGGTATTACCCTACAGGCTGGTTCAACTTATGTGAGCATATCATGACCACAAATTATGACGGTCTAACCAGAAATATTTGGCCAGGTACCTGGAGTCCTACTGACGACAACCCTATTGTACTAGACACTGAAGTACGAGGTACGCTGCAGGGTATTAGTGGGTTAGTAGGAGACAGATTGACCAACATACCAGGAAAAAGACTGGCAGAAGGCATGTTGGTCTATCTCAAAAACGGCTATGACGCCGATGGATATACTCGAGTAGGTGATACCTATTATACCTATAGACTAATGGCAGGGCAGAGCCGAAATTTAGCCACCGGGGCTTTGCCCAACATTGAAAGCAATTGGAACGTGGTCAGCTTTTCTGGGGGAGGAACCTCCAGCGGCATTATCAAAACCTTTAACATTCTTAATGAATTTACATCTCCTTTGATGGGCAAGGCCATATATGTACCTGTAACCACTGACATCATTAGATCGGTACAAATGACCAATGGACAGGCCGTGGGCACCGATCTAATGATGGGCTTATATAGAAATAACGAACTGTTGAGCTTTTTTACGCTATCAGCAGGCAGATATACTGCTAATTACAGCGGGCTTTCCTATAGAATAACTCCCAACGATTATCTATCAGTAAGTGCTGTATCTGGGTCAGGAATGAACTTCAGTATGGCTCTGCTAAATATTGATATATAGTTCTTTGAATGAGAAAAAACTAAATACAAAATAGAAAAAGGTCAGCCTTTAACACAAAATTAGGAGAATACTAAATGGCAACGCTAAACGAACTTGGTAGAAATAGTGCTTCTATCACTTACGGTCCTTCAAGCACAGGTCAAGAGATGTGGGCCACTTTGCAAGGTTTTGATACATGGGTCAAAAATGATACCATGCAAGGTTCTGCTACAGCGACCGGTACTAATGTCACCGGCGTTAGCAGCATTTACACAACACAGTTGAGATCCGGTGATGTGGTCATGCTGGCAGGACAGATGCGTACTGTAAGTACAGTGACATCAGATACAGCTTTTTCAGTTACAGCTGGATTTACACAAGGCGTTTCGCTTCCTAGTGCTCTTAAGCAGATCAATACCACCTTAACTGGGGTCAGTACAGCGACCATTCGTGGAACAACTACTGGAACAGTCAGTGTTACTCAGGGTTCAAAAGTAATCACTGGCTTAGGTACTTACTTCCTTTCAGAGATGACCAACAGTGTAACCACTGCCACTCTAGCAGGTACAGTTTCGTTAGATATCAACGGTAACATTACCGGTTCGGGAACCAGCTTTAACACTGGTGCTGATGGCAGTACTAACAGGCTACAGCCGGGTGATTCTGTTTGGATGGGCGGACTCTATTACACAATTGCCACTGTAGTCAGCGATACTACGGCCACAATTGTAACTAGTGGTGCTTCTACCACTGCCACAGTGTTGTCAAGTGTGATTATTGCCAAAGCCCTTAACGGAGCAGTTGGACGCACAATCAACATTAACGGGAAGATACGTCAAATTGATGGAATCACCAACAATACGGTAATGAGTGTAAACCTAGCAATGGACTTTACAGACAGCAATTTGCGTGTAAAAGTCTATCCTAGAGGTAACGTCAGTCTTGCAGGTAACGTTAGTAATGTGACCAGCAGTGGGGCCAACTTCCTATGGGATCTAGTGTCAGGTGATCAAGTTTGGTTAGGTAATGAACTTAGAACTCTTACATTTGCTAGTTCGTCGGCGACCACTGCTGTTGTTAGTGACTATGTTGGATTTTCAGGAACAGCTACTACTGTAACAAGACAGGGTCTCAGCAGTGTGCCATTTAAGAGAGATGATACTTATATCAACGCCCCTCTTGGTGCGTTCACAACAGAATTACGTGTCGGTGATGACTTGATTATTGATGGCACAGAAGTTACGGTGGCTAGCATTATCAGTAATACACAGTTCCGTTGTACTAACGAATTTACACATACTTTAGCAGGTAGCACCATTTACAAAAAGAAAAAGGTGCATGGTTTTGTAATGGAGGGTACACGCGAAGGTGTTGCTACAGGTGGTAAGTTAACTTCTTCTACATATGCATCGGGAGTTGTCAATCTTGGAGCAACCTTGCTACCTGTTGCATCAGTTGGAACTGCCTTTGTTCAATACGCATTAATCAAAGTTCAGGCCGCTGGCGGAACTCCAATTCCGTTGAATGGAACAGCTGGTCTTATTAGTGCCAGCACAGCAGTAAACGGAATTGGAACTCAGTTTACTACCCAGCTGCACGTGGGTGCTGAAATTGTAATTGCTGGGCAATATTTCACTGTAACAGCTATTGCTAGCGATACTGCATTAACTGTGAATCAAAATGCCTCCGCTACTGTTTCTTCCACCCCAATTTATCGTACGGTTCCTCTGTACTCATTTATTAACAGTGTTGCCAGTAACAACATCACACTAGGGCATGCTACTAAAAATGCTTTAGACAGTAGTGCTGCAACCGCTCCGCTTGTGTTTACACCATTTGGGGCTACTGACTTTATTGAATATGTATATTCTGCACCTAACAAGACTGCAGAAGCCAGTGTAACTCTGCTTAATACTAGCTTAGATCGCAAATATGTGGCATTCCGTTTTTATCCATTGGCCACAGGTGGTGGTTCAGGTAACACTGTTTCTACAGCTGGTAGTCAGTGGAGTTTGCCAGTTTACGAGCGTTGGGTAGCCAGCTATGGACAAGCCAACGGTGTTGGTATTAACGTAGCTGATGCTAGTACTTCAACAGTGTATTTGAGCGGTGTATATGACCAAACTAACATGACTCAAACCACAGGTGGATTTCTTTATATGTTTGCAAAGCCCAGATATTTGATTGTCCAGGGCAAGACATTCAGTAATATCCAGACACAGTGGTTAGGTTGCGTTGAGTTTGAAAGAGCCCAACCAGAAGATGTTGGAACCGGACTTGGTGTCAGCACTGGTGTTAATATCTTTACTGGTGCTCCAGTATCAGGTACACCCGGTGTTGCTCCTTGGCCCTGCTATGCCTACTTTAACGGCAACAGATTCCCAGTGGGATCTGCACAAACTCCAACACTACCTATTGCACAGAGTGGACCGGTTCACGGAGGTATTTTTTCCGTACCAAGAGTGCGTTGTTCAACTGGTGACCTAACTGGTCTAAATGCACATATTTACAGTGCATGTACAATTACTACAGGACGTTGGGGACACTTGTATGAGTTAGCAGCAGTTGGTAGTTATAACCCAGTACCTACCCCAGCTGGCGGATTCTATACTACAACAGCGGTGGGATCTAATGCTATTCCTCAACCACATATGGGTCAGCTGGTGCCAGTGTATACTAACGTATACAACAGTAAGCGTTTTATGTTTAGTCCAGTGGTAATTCTTGGACCATCCTACGATCCAGATATCCGCGGACGTATTTTTGGTCTGAAGGTTATTCCGAGTGCATTAGGTACATTAATGGACACTGTCAGTGTTACAGTTGACAGCAATGACTTCTATGATTCAACACAATCTGCTGCTGATCATTGGGTTATTACAGCTAGTACCGCAACAATTAACTTTACCCTTGCTAACAGCGGATCGTCTGTTAGCCAGAGCTGGAGAAGTTTAGAGTTTGCTTCTCAACCTACTGCTAACACCACAGCTACATTTGTCAACAACTTCCGTTGGGCCATTCCTGCATAAGGATCAGTAGCGTAGACAAAATAGCCACCCTAGGGTGGCTATTTTTTTAAGGTAAATATTATCATGCCTGCCTTGATATTCCCCGCTCCCGGCTATACTGCTGTAGATAGTAGCAGTATACTGTCAACCGCTACCTGGTGTTCTTCTGATTCCTTAGGAGCTATTGGTAAATTAAAAACTCAATCTACCATAGTGGCCAGCACTATTAAATTAGACGTTCCTAAAGTCTCTTCGTCTAGAAAACTGACAACTAATCCTGTAAATTTTACACCTAGTGCCATTAAACAAGGATTTCGAACAAAATCAGTCGATAGCCGTATTTTAACCACCAGTACCAACAGATTAGAATCAACTGTTAATACTACTACTTTTGTCTATACACAGACATCAGTAATCACAACATTAATTCCTACCACACCTCGCGAGAGATTATACTATGCTCAACTAGTACCAGGAAAATATGGACAGATATTAACCTATAATGGTAACAAAGTTATTGATGTTGTTTCTTCTCAGTTAAAGACCGGTGTGCTATCTAAACCTATATCTATATTAAGGCCGGATACCTCATCTAGAACATCAATAAGTCTATTGGCTAAACCTATAACTGTTCTGAGGCCAGATAATACCAGAGCTGCTACTACCAATACCAATATATCTTTAGTCAATAAAGCCATATTTGGTAATAAATTACCTAGAGCATATACAACCAGTTCCATAAAAGCAGTCAATATCGACATTCAGCTGCCTATAACCGGACAATCTGGATTTACGGCAGATACAGTCAGTTGGTATATTAATGATCAAGACATATTAACAGTTGTTTCACTAGGTACTCCGCTGGTTACGCTGTATTTTGCTAGATCTATATATGCTCCTGTTGCAGGCAGCACGGTAAAGTTGATTAATAGCAATATTGGGTATTCAAAACAGATTTCTGTTATTTCTGCTACAGACGGATCTATAACATTTACTGATCCGGGAGATTTTCCCAGTATCAGCAGCATGTACATTGCTACAGTTACCAGTCAAAATATTGTAAATTATGTAACTACCGTTTATCTAGATAATAGTACCAAAATATTTGACACACCTTCTGTTGCCAAAATTAAAACAGTTACCAGTCTAAGATCTGATTCAAAGAGATCCATCGGCGTTGAAAATACTAACACAAAATTCAGCAGATTAGAATCAACCATTAATACCACTACCTTTGTCTATACACAGACATCAGTGTCTACAACACTGGCTCCTACAACACCTCGCGGCAGACTGTATTATGCACAAGTAGCACCTGGAAAGTACGGACAAATAATAACCTATAATGGAACTTCAATTACTCAAGGTATTCCAGTACCCGGGATAGGTAAGACAGCCAATGTTGCCAAATTGGCAGCTATGAGTTCTATGGTCACTAGAGCTACTCTTCAAAAACCCGTGGCTTTATTAAAAGCAGGTGATATTAGGGTTTATAGTACTAATACTAATCAACCTTTGATTAATAAAGTTATATTTGGGAAAAAAATTCCCAGGGCCTATACTACCGCTACAGTTAGGACGATTACTACTGATGTTGCAATTCCTATAACAGGTATTTCAGGATCGCCTGCAAATACAGATATTATTAGTTGGTATATAAACGATCAAGATATATTAACCGTGATTTCACAGGAATCTTCCCTAATCACTCTTTATTTTGACAAAATTATCTATCCTGTAACCGGTACAATTACTTTATCTAGTTCGGCTACAGGCTATAATAAAAAAATATCAGTAATATCTAGTACTGATATTTCCCTTACATTTAGTGATCCTGGCGACTTACCTGGTATCAATGCACTGTCTATGATTATTTCTATATCTAAGGATATTATTGATTATTCAACTGTTACCTATCTAGACAACAGCACTAAAATATTTGACATACCTGGACCTTATAAATTATCTAAAATTGACGCACTAAAGGCAGATACTGCACGTATTTCAAGTGTAGGGAAAACCAATAGTGTAACACGATTGATTAATAAAACCACTATTAATACTGCTGGAAATTTACAAAAACCCGTAGTTTCTCTAAGACCAGATAGTTCATACTCGTCAACAGTCTATGTGGGAACTGACACTACACAGATTTTCTATGATACTGTAATAAAAAAAGTAATACGAGTAACTACTACAGCTCGTTCTAGTGCAACTAATGTTAATAATCTTGTTGATTGGATCGATGATGAAACAAATATACTAGTTACGACAGACATTACACCTGCTGTTCCATTATTGACTGTATACATAGATGGAAACAATATACTTAATCCTCAACCTACAGTTCAAATTAGAATGGAAACAGTCTCGGCTAGGGCATCTCTTACAACAACTGCATCTATAGTATCTTATACAGCTAATTCTATTACTATAGTTGATCCGGGGGAAATTCCGTCCCCAATAGATACTAACGTATGGTTGCATTGGACAACAGTTAGATCAGTAATTACCACAACTATTACTTCAAATAATACCAATAAGATTGCTTTAGTCAATAAGGCCACATTTGGTAGTCGTATACCTAGAACATATACAACCTCGACCATGCAGACAGTTTCGGTTGATACTGTAATATCTGTTATAGGACGCAGTGGATCAACAGCAGACACAGTTAGTTGGTATATTAATGATCAAGATATATTGACCATAGTTCCTCAAGGATCTGAACTGGTTACTTTATACTTTATTAAACAACCTCGATTGTATTTTACTGCAGGAAGCTCTGTAAAATTGTTTAATTATCTAACTGGGTACTCTAAGCAGATCACTGTGATTACCAGTACAGATGGGTCGATTACTTTTGCTGATCCTGAAGATATTCCCAGTACTAGTGGTTTACAATTAGTTTATACTGAAACTCAAACAGTATTTAGAACAGTAACCAACAGCATTTTAGAAAATGGCATTGAGATTTTTGATGCTCCAACTGCTAGTAATTTGGTAAAGCCTATAACAGTGCTAAAAGCTGATTCAACGGCTACTAAAACATCTGGATTAATTAATAAACCTATAGTAAGTTTACGTGATGGCCCTCCCTTAATTCCTACTCCTGGTAAGGTAACTTCGGCAATTGTGGTGAGGCCTGATAATAATCAGAGATCTGTTTTATACACTACCGCAACTGGCACAGCCTTGGTTACTAAGGCTATATTTGGAAAAAAATCTACTAGAGCCATTACCACTGCTACAACCAGAACCGTTACTACAGATATTGCAATTCCTGTAACAGGTATGTCTGCATCTAAATTCACGGCAGATACCGTCAATTGGTATATTAATGATCAAGATATATTAACAGTAGTTCCTGTTGGAGCTTCGTTAATTACCTTTTTCTTTGCCAATAGTCGTTTAGGCAGCAATATTAGAATAACAAACGGCACTAATAATTACATTCGATCGGTTTCTGCTATCTCAATCACAAATTATAGTATAACCTTTACTGATCCCGGTGACCTGCCTGGCATCGGTGAAATGTATATCTTAAGTTCAACAACACAGAATGTTTTAGATTATCAAACCTATGCTTATCTAGACAGCGGAACTCAGATGTTCGATGTGCCCAATATTTCCAAATTATCAAGAGTAATATCTGTAAAAGCTGACCCGGCTCAAATTCAAACAATAGGTAAGGCTAAAATTGTTTCTAAATTAGTTCCTAGTATAGGTGTCGGTATTCCTTTGAGTTTACAAAAACAATTTACAACACTAAGGGCAGATAACAATCAACGGACTGCTACCTATACAACCACTACTCAAATTCCTTTAGTCAATAAGGCTACATTTGGAGGTCGGTTTCCGAGAGCTTATACTACTTCTACTACGATCATTACCTATATAGACACTCCTTGGCCAATTACAGGACGTAGTGGATCAACAGCCGATACTGTCAATTGGTATATTAATGATCAAGATATATTGACAACTACTAATATCTCAGGATCAACGGTTACTCTATACTTTGCTCAACAGAACTTACAGACATTATCGTCTGGCCTTCAGATTCGATTGGTCAATTGGGTTATTGGTTATACCAAATTAGTTACATTGACTGCGGCCACTAATGCATCTATAACTTTTGTTGATCCAGGTGATTTGCCCAGCATTAGTGGTATGAATATATTGTTGTCTGTTCCTAAGACTGTAACTGAAAGTTCCTCTGTTGCCTATTATGATAGCAGTAACAAAATATTTGATATTCCTACCAGCAGCACATTGATTAGATCTTCTAAGATATCTAAACTGGTAGCTGGAACCTCAATAGATATTCCTGCTAATCTGCAGAAGCCAGTAACTGCTTTAAGAGCAGACAATAATCAGAGATCTAGCATCTATAATACTGCTACACAAATATCTCTAGTCAATAAGGCCATATTTGGGAAAAAACTCCCCAGAGCCTATACTACCAGCAGCACTTTTAATTTAGTTACCACTGACGTTCAGATACCTGTAATCAGTAGAACTGGCTCTACCGCAGATACAGTCAGCTGGTATATCAATGATCAAGACATATTAACCGTAATCCCTGTAGGCTCTGCATTGATTACATTTTATTTTGCTAGACCTGCAGACAACGTGATCATAAACAACAGTACTATAAAAATTATCAATTCAAATATAGGTTATTCAAAACAGGTTTCTATAATTTCTAAAACAGAAAATTCTGTAACATTTGCTGATCCCGGTGATCTTCCCAGCATCAGCAACATGTTTATTATAGGAACAACTAGCCAATATGTGATAGATTATTCTACTGTTACCTATTTAGACAGCAGCACTGAAATATTCTATACACCAACATCAGGTAATACCAGTATCAGACCAGTTAAACAACAATTGTTTGCTGAAACTGTCCGTATTCAAACCCCGGGAAAAACCAGCAGAATATCAAAATTAATTGCAGGTACTAATATAACAACTTCGGCTAGTTTGCAAAAACAATTTGCAGTTCTAAAGGCAGATAACAATCAAAGGACCACTACCTTCTCGACTGCTACACAGGCACCATTAGTTACTAAGGTCATATTCGGGAAAAAACTTCCTAGAGCCATTACTACCGCTACAACTAGGATAGTTACTACCGACATTTCGATTCCTATAACTGGCATAAGTGGATCTACTGCGGATACAGTTAATTGGTATATTAATGATCAAGATATTCTGACCGTGATTCCTTTGGGATCTGCGTTGGTTACACTGTATTTTGCCAAAATATCATATGTTATTTCAGGCACAATCAAACTAACCAACACCAATATTGGATATTTTAAATCAATTTCAGTAATATCCAGTACTGACGGATCGATTACATTTACCGATCCTGGGGATTTGCCTAGTATTAGCGGAATGTATATTATAATTTCAACTACACAGAGTGTGATAGATTATCAAACCTATACTTACTTAGATAGTAGTACTCAAATGTTTGATGTGCCTAGAGCATCAAAGCTATCTGTAATCACACAATTAAAATCTGATTCAACTCGCATTCAACCCGTAGGAAGAACATCTACGGTTAATAAGTTAATAGGTAAAACGTCTCCCGGTACATCAGGTAATTTACAAAAACCCATAGTTTCTCTAAGACCAGATAGCTCATACCCATCAAAAACCTATGTTAGTACTGATACTACGCAGATTGTCTATGACACTGTGATAGAACAGGTAATTAGAATTTCTACTACTGCTCGATCTGGAATCAGTAATACAAATAATCTTGTTGATTGGCTTGATGATGAAACAGATATACTAGTCATAACAAACAGCACACCTGCTACGCCATTACTGACCCTATATATAGGTAATAATAGTATTGTTAACCCTCAGCCTGTTGTTAAAATACAATCTCAAAATGGTGATCCTTTAACAATAGCATCGATAGTATCCTTTACACCTAATTCTATTACCATTGTCGACCCGGGCACGATCTCATCCCCAATAGACAATAGAATATCGTTGTATTGGACAACTGCTAGATCAGTGATCACCGCATCTCTTTCTTCAAATGACCTTAACAAGAATCCCTTAGTTAATAAAATTACATTCGGCAGTCGTATCCCTCGGGCCTATACTACTTCTACTACTAGCATTATCTATGTAGATACTCCGTGGCCCGTTACTGGACGCAGCGGATCAACAGCTGACACTGTTAATTGGTATATTAATGATCAGGACATTTTAAATACGACTCAGTCTCAGGAATCTTCAGTTACACTATATTTTGCTCAACAGAATTTACAGACATTATCAGCTGGCCTACAAATAAGATTGCTCAATTGGATCATTGGTTACACTAAATTAGTCACATTGACTGCTGCCACTAATGCATCTATAACTTTTGTTGATCCAGGCGATCTACCCAGTATCAGTGGATTAAGCGTTTTATTATCTGTACCTCAAACTATAGTTGACAATAGTTCAATAACTCGATTTGAAAGCAGCAACGAGCTGATTAATACTCCTAAATCTGGCAATTTGTCTAAGTCTCTAATAGTGCTAAGGGCCGAGTCTACTGCTACTAAGATGTCTGGATTACTCAGCAAACCTATTGTAAAATTAGCCAGTGGTCCTTCGATAGTCACTAGAACTGGAAAAGTAACTTCAGCAATAGCCTTAAGGCCTGACAACAATCAGAGAGCCAATCTATACACTACCGCAACCGGTACAGCGTTGATCAATAAGGCTATATTTGGAAAAAAATCTACTAGGGCTACTACTACAGCCACAACTAGAACTGTTACCACTGATATTGTAACCCCTGTGATAGGCATATCTGCATCTAAATACACAGCAGACACTGTTAATTGGTATATCAATGACCAAGATATATTAACGGTGAGTCCTGTAGGACCTTCATCAGTTACTTTTTTCTTTGCCAATAGTCGTTTAGGCAGCAATATTAGAATAACAAACGGTACCAGTAATTATATTCGATCAATTTCTGCAATTTCACTCACTAATTACAGTATAACTTTTGCTGATCCTGGTGATTTACCCGGCATCGGTGAAATGTATATCCTAAGTTCAACAACACAGAATGTTTTAGATTATCAAACCTATGCTTATCTAGACAGTGGCAATCAAATGTTTGATATACCTAGAGTTTCAAAATTGTCAAGAGCAATATCTGTAAAAGCTGACTCGGTTAGAATTCAAACGCCATCAACCTTATCTAAAAACACAGCTAAGTTAGTATCGGCAGCCAACGTTAGTGGATTGGCGAAATTAACAAGATCTTTACTGATTAAAGGAGTACCATTTACTTCTTCTACGGTTACTAATATCCCTCTAGTTAACAAGGCTATATTTGGTAAACGAGTTCCTCGGGCCTACACCAGTGCAACTACTAGGACAATTTATACAGATATTCAAATTTCTGTCACAGGTATAACAGGATCAACAGCAGACACAGTCAGTTGGTATATCAATGACCAAGACATTTTAACTGTAATTTCTGTAGGATCTGCATTAGTTACACTTTATTTTGCCAAGCAGAATCAAAACTATTTTTCGGTAGGATCTCAAGTTAGGGTATTCAACAGTAATATAGGATACAATCAACTAGTAACCTTGACTTCTTTTACAGACGGCTCTATTACTTTTGTCGATCCTGGAAATCTGCCCAGCATCAGCGGAATGTATGTAATTGCTACGCAATCTCAAAATATCATTGATTATATTACGATCAGCAATTTAGATTATAGTACTTCTATATTCAGTATTCCGACAGTCAACAGTTTGATCAAATCACAGATTCAGATTAGAAGCCCACGAACAATCAGTTCAGCCTATACACTGACCAATACCGCCAATAGATTAGAATCAACAGTCAATACCACTACCTTTGTCTATACACAGACATCGGTGACCACAACACTGTCTCCAAATACCGCTCGTGAGAGACTGTATTATGCTCAAATGGCTCCTGGCAGATATGGACAAATAATAACCTACAATGGTAGTTCTATAGCACCGGGTGGAATTCTTTCGACATCTACCAATAGATTAGAATCAACGGTCAATACCACCACCTTTGTCTATACACAGACATCGGTGACTACAACATTGGCTCCTACCACTGCTCGTGAGAGACTGTATTATGCTCAATTGGCACCGGGCAAATACGGTGTAACATTCACTTATAATGGTAGATCAATTGCACCGGGTGGAATTCTTTCGACATCTACCAGTAGATTAGAATCAACAGTCAATACCACCACCTTTGTCTATACACAGACATCGGTGATCACAACATTAGCCCCTACTACAGCTAGGGAGAGATTATACTATGCTCAATTGGCACCAGGCAAATACGGCGTAACATTTACTTATAATGGTAAATTTTTATCCAGCGGATTGAATGTTCCTGCAACTGATGCTCTTCAACAAAGGGCCAGAGACAATAGATTCTACGGAATAGCACCAGTTGAGGTCAATAGGAATTTAGAATTCTTTAATGATACTGACTTACCTGGTGAAATAAGTTTTCCGGTTAGATATCAATTGACTAATGTTTTAACTACTAGCAATAGCATAGAATCATACATTTACGATTATGACATACTGACTTATTCAACGTATCAAAATTCTCCTCTTACTAGAACATTTTTATTAGATTATAATTCATTAACTTTACCTTCTAATACTTCTACTAATGCTAGTTACATTCCTTTTGTAGCTGGTAGCACAGTTAAGATTTCCAGCAAGAAAACAAAATATGCTAATACCTTTACAGTAGTACAGTCTAATTACAACAGTGTTACGGTATACGACGATCCTTCTATACCTATACTACCAGAGGCTAACGATGTAGTCATTTCCGGTCTTCCTTCTGTATACCCTATAGCTTTGATTTCTACCAACAAGGCTCCTGTTACAGCAAGAGAAAATTTGTATTATTTTAATATCAGTCCAGGTCTAAGATCCGGTAAGAATTTAACTGTTGGCGAAGCTTTGAGAACTCCTAGTGCGGCAAAATTGACACCATCTCTAGTGGTCAAGGCCTTGCCCAACAATTTATCAGCTAGTGTAACCGGCCGAGTTCCTATCAAACTGAGTTCAGACAGTATCAGATTAACTGTTAACAGGCTAACACAAGCCGCTACTAGATTAAAGGCTGATCGAAGCAGCATTATACCTTCTAACTTAGAATTGATCTATTTTGTTGATTATTTTTCTTCTTCTACGGTGACCACTTCGACTTTTGTGGTCCCTACGGCCTCTATACAAATTAATCGTGCTCCGCAGAGTCCGAGAGAAGTGCTCTATTATGCCCTAATGGGGCCTGGAATTAGAAATGGGGGTATTACATTAACTGCCTTTGGAAAACAAATAGGTGATGCTAATGCCAAACTACCAATTAGCACCATAAACAAGAATATTTCTCCATTAAAGGCAGATACGACAAAAATAATTGTTGGTAAAACCAGTATTCCTTCAACGCTAGTAGGCAGATTTTCAGTAGCATTATCTGGGAATTTACAAAAAGCTCTTCAAGTATTAAAAGCAGATAGTTCTTATCCTACAAAATCTTATACTGCTGTAGATACAAGCAGTACTGTTTATGCCAGTTACTCTGTGTCTGTAACAGGTATTAGTAGAAACTTATCTACAGCTGACACAGTAGCATGGTATATCAATGATCAAGATATATTAACAGTTACTCCTGAAACAATTAATTTAATTACCCTATATTTTATACCTAGTGCAAATTCAATGTTAGATGCTGTATTATATCTATCTCAACCGAGTGCCGGGTATTCTAAAATTATTACCAGTTTCAGTTATACCAATTCGTCTATAACTTTTGTAGATCCGACAGATCTACCTGACATATCTGGAATGACCATAAATTGGTCTAGATCAAATACAGTGATCTCTACAACAATTACTGGTCAAGATAATAATAAGATTCCATTAGTCAATAAGGCTATATTTGGTAAAAAACTACCACAAGCTAGTGTTTCTTCGGTGACTAAAACTATTGATGTTGATGCTTCTATACCTATAACTGCTATTAATAGACCAGGGCCGACAGCTGACACTGTTAATTGGTATATCAACGACACCGACATACTAACTACTAGTGTAACTACAGATAATCTAGTTACGCTATTTTTTAATAGACAAAATCTACAGATTTTTTCTGCAGGGGATGTAATAAGATTAGCTGACTATAATCTTAACTATATTAAACAAGTCACCTTGTCATCGGCTACTTCTATATCCGTAACATTTACAGATCCGGGGGATCTAGTCAGTACTAACAATCTTAAAATTATTGTAAGCAGTACTCAGACCATTACTGACTTTCAAACCACTACTTATTTAGATAGCAGCACTAAAATATTTGAGTCACCTACATCTAGCAACTTGGTCAAGTCCTCAATTAAATTACGTCCTGATACTGTAAAATTACAGACAATATCTGGAAAGATTCCATTTAAATTAGCAGATAGTCCTCCATTAATTTCTAAACCAGGTAAGGTAATATCGACAGCAATACTTAGACCGGACAGCAGTTATAGCTCGCCTATCTATACATCGACCAGTACCACATCTGTAGTCTATGACAGTTATTATGCCCTTGTTACCAGCAGCAGCGAAACAGGAGTTACTACTGATGTAGTGTCTTGGTATATTGATGATCAAGATATATTAACAGTATCTCCATTTGGTTCTAAATTACTAACCTTGTTCTTTGACCCAATTCAAGATTCTTTATCTGGGTTAACGATAACTATTTCCCATGGTCCTACAAATTATTACAGAGTAATAACCAATTTTACCTCCACTAGATCATCTATAACATTCCTAAATCCAGGAGATATATTCAGTACCAACGGGATGATATTAACCTGGTCTAAGCCAAGAACTGTAGTTACTGCCACCGCCATTGGCCAAAATCTCAACAAAATACCTTTAGTCAACCGGGTTATATTTGGTAAGAAATTACCAAGGGCTCGTATTTCGACAGTAACTAGAACCATAGATGTTGATACTCTATTGCCTGTTATTGGTCGTAGTAGTACTGAATCAACTGCAGATACAGCCAATTGGTATCTCAATGATCAGGATATATTAAGCACTTCATATTTGGCTAATTCAACAGTGACCATTTACCTTGACAAGCAGAACATACAGACTTTTACAGCAGGCAGTCAGATTCGATTGGCCAATTATCGAATGGGATATATTAGACAATTTACTGTAATATCTGCCACTGATACCTCAATTACTTTTAATGATCCTGGCGATTTACCCGAAATTAGTAGTCTTAATGTAATAGTTAGTGTAGCAAAAACTGTTACTGATTTCCAAACCGATACCTATCTAGAAAATACAACAGAAGTATTTGAATCACCAAAATCTAGTAACTTGGTCAAATCCTTAATTACACTTCGGCCTGATCCCACAAAATTACAGACTATTCTTGGAAAGGTGCCATTCAAAGTAGTAGATGGACCACCTAACATATCAAAGTCTCTAGCTAATTTACAGAAATCTCTAATACAGCTAAGACCAGACAGCAGTTATAGCTCTCCTACTTATACATCGACCAGTACTACATCTGTAACCTACGATAACTATTCTGTGGCAGTTATAGGTAGCGATTTATCTACGGCTAATACCGTAGCATGGTATATTGAAGATAGAGATGTACTAAATTTATTCCCTACAGGATCATCTTTGATTACACTGTATTTTACACCAGGACCAGATTCAGTGGCAGGTGTTGTGGTACAGTTGGTTCAAAACACTATTGGGTATACCAGAACCATTACCAGTTTTACCTACACCAGTTCTTCAATAACATTTCTAAACCCGGGCGATTTGCCCAGCACGGGCGGTATGACCATAAATTGGTCCAGACCAAAGACCACAATCACTGCCACTGCTATTGGACAAGATATTAACAAGATACCATTGGTTACCAAGGCTATATTTGGTAAGAAATTGCCACGTCCTCGCACAGTAGCAGTTACTAATACCATTTATGTAGATAGTTCGATTCCTATTTTAGCCATCAACAAACCTACATCTACAGCTAATACTGTGGCATGGTATATTGAAGACAGAGATATATTGACCACTACTGCTGTTACTGATTCTACGACTACTTTGATCTTTGCTCGACAGACACTGAAACAATTTACAACAGGAGAGCAAATAAGATTAGCTGATTACTCTCGCAACTATGTTAAACAGGTCACAGTTATATTTGCTACCGATACGTCAGTGACGTTCACTGATCCAGGCGATCTAGTATTCACTAATAACCTTAATATTTTGGTCAGTGTGGCACAGACTGTAACTGACTCACAAACCACTACCTATTTAGACAGCAGTATTGAAATATTTGATACTCCTAAAATCAGTAATCTGGCCTATAAACAGCTAGTACAATTAAAAGCGGAACCGGCCGTGTTTAAAGAAGTTGGAAAGGTTAAAATACCATTAAAATTAATACCTACAGGCGAGATATTTACAACAGCTAAATTATTAACCTTTGCTATATTAAAGGCTGATAGGAACAAGTTAGTTACAGAAAATCTATCAATTACTGGTTCTAGATCGATTTATAAATTAACAGACGACGTTTCAATCAAATTGGTATTAGGTCGCGGACAAATCATTAAACTGCATACAGGTAACTTTAAGTTGGGCAGTGTGGGCATTCAGGATCCCGCTGCACAGAAGAAAGAGCCTATTCAATTTTGGAATTGACTAAATAAAGTTAACAATTTCTCTAAAAGGAACAATCACTATGTCAACATTTGCCGAGCTCGATGCAGCTTTTCCTGGTCATACACATTTCTATCAGATCAATGGGCTTTCTTTTAGTGAAGCACTAGATCGTTGTGCTAGACTTACAGGTGACGCTGCCGAAGTATTAAATTACAATGGCATGATTATTTTTGCCGTTAAACATCATCTCGAAAGTGACGGAATATCTTGGCTAAATCCTGTTTCCGGTAGCCCAGTGGATGTTACTCCCAGCAGCGGTAACTAAATATAACAATTATTAGGAAATAGAGACATGGCCAAGCACTTACTACTAGAAGCATATTCATTTGCACCATCAAGCTCTCCCGGAGCAGCCACCATTACCTTAACTGGTAAGGCTCTAAGGAGAGAGCAGGTAATTTTAATTACTAATGTGACATCTAACAGGGTCTATTACAACTTTGCTGATTCAGGATTAACGTTTGCACAGTTTACAGCGACCACTGCATTAAACGTTGAATCAACTGTGATGACTTTAAGTACCAGTACAGTCGGAGCCAGCTCAGGTGACAAGCTCAGTATTATCATTGAAGATGTCTATGAAACTTTCCAACCCGCAGAAACTTACATGGATCCGGTGGGCAAGTTCAGAGTCAGTCAACCACAGAGTTTGATCGACACTGACTTTGAATATGGCGTGCAGCCTACCAAGTGGGAAACATTGAATCTGATGAATAACAGACCAAGTGCTTTCTTTGACCCAACGGCTCCTATAACATTTACGGCCATTACAGGTAACGGCACCAGATTGGTCACTATCACGCTGGCCAGTACTGCTGGTATTGATACCAGCACTCCGATTTTTATTCAAGATACTACAGACCCTAATGCCAACGGATGGTACCTTCCACAAGCAGTTGTGGTCAATACCAGCATTACTTACTATGCTAGGGCCAATGTGACCAACGGCAGCATTTTTGATCAGACCAAGACCTATCTGTTCCAAGGTACTTTTTACACAGGTGCAGGTATTCTTTGTTCAACAGTGACCAACGCTGCCTTTACCAGCACCAACCTTGCACTTACGACTATGACTGTGACCACCATTAACAATCATGGGCTCAGCATAGGTGATGCCATCTATATAACAAACGTTACAGGTGCTAGCAGTGTTAATCCCAATGGTGGATACTTTATCAAAACTACACCGTCGACCAGCCAGTTTACTTTTGAGGCAGCAGCGGCCCCGGTAGCGGTCACTGGTGGTTTTAGTCCTAACTACAGTGCTAGTGGAGCAACGGTTACTATTACTGCTGATTCGGCTGGACGAGTTATTACAGTTACAACAGGTACTACTGCTGGCTCTAACTATAAATTAGGTGACGTAGTGTCAGTAGGTGCCGGTGGCCTTAACTGTTTCTTGAGAGTTAACAATGTAGTCGCAGGTGTTCCCAACAGTTGGCAGATCTATCAGTCCGGTACTGGTTATACTGCAGGGGTGACTTCTAACGTAGCTACTACTTTCATATACAGTGCTAACATGATTTTTGCTAGGCCCTGGGGTAATGCTATTCATAGACCATTTGATGGAGGTGTGTATTTTACCGCAGGTGCTCCATACCATGGTAATCAGCTGATACGACAGACACGTAGATACTTCCGTTACCAATCTGGTAAAGGTATTCAGTTTAGCACTGGTAGTTGTATGACCAGTCCATTTATTTTAGATAACCTAACATGGTCGGGCGGTTTAATCACAGTGACCACCAAGTTTCCGCACAACATGTTCACCGGGGCCAGAATTAAGATTCAGTTCGCCAATGAAGGCGGGTATAATGGCACATGGGTGATCAATGCCGCTCCTACTGACCTTACATTTAATATAGGGTATGCTCCGACCTTGACCAGTCCGGCCACCGGCCCCTACCAGGTTCAGCCATTCCAGTGGGACGGATCTTATATTAGATTGGGCATGTTTGATCAACAGAACGGATTCTTCTGGGAGTATGACGGTAGTGTGTTAAGTGTCAATAAAAAAGGTGCTACATTCCAGTTGTTCGGTTACATCGCTACTCTAGGTAACGGTGGATATGTCTGTACAGGCATTAACACACAGTGGGCCTCACAGTTGAGCCCAGGTAACTTTGTAAGCATTCGCGGCAGCAGTCACACTGTGGTCAGCATTGAAAGCAACACCAGTATGACCATCTATCCTGACTACAGAGGAGTCTCAATTGTTCCTCCAACACAGTGTATTATCAGCAGAATTGACCAAGTCAGGGTCACGCAGAGTCAGTTTAACATTGATCGCTGCGACGGAACCGGTAACAGTCTCTATAACTGGGATGTAACCAAGATGCAGATGTGGTACATTGACTATACTTGGTACGGTGCTGGTGCTATCCGTTTTGGATTTAAGAATAGCAGAGGTGAGGTATTCTATGTTCATAGATTGGCACATGCTAACAAGGAAACCGAAGCTTTCATGCGTTCAGGCAACTTGCCAGGACGTTACGAGGTCAGTACCATTGCTTCCTTTACTAAACTGACAGCAACCTTGAGCAACAGTGAAACTGGTTCCATACAGGTTGCGTCAACTGAGGGATTTCCTTCAACAGGAACCGCAGTGGTCAGCGCTTCAGGTAATGCCAATTCAGTGATCGAGTATATTGGATACACTGGTAAAACTGCTACTACATTTACAGGGTTAACCAGAGCACGACAGGATCTATCAGGTCCGTTGGGATTAGTCGGAGGCGGTGGTACCAGTACTGCCGCTACATTTACGTTGAGTGCTACGGCACCGCATGCTGTAACATTCTTTAGTCCACAGTGTAGCAACACAATTAGCCACTGGGGTAGTTCGGTTATGATGGACGGACGTTTTGACAGTGATAAATCGTTAGTGTTCGTTGCAGGACAACAGACTACTTTCACCAACTTAGCTTTAGGTACACAGTTTCCACTGATCAGTATTCGTATTTCTCCTAGTGTTGACAGTGGTATTACTGGCTTCTATGGAGCACGTGAGTTGGTCAATCGTATGCAGCTGACACTGGTACAGATGGATGCATTTACTACAGGAGCTAACATGAGCTTCTTGGTTACCCTGCGACTGAATGGATTCTTTACTTCAGGAATTCCATTGTTTACACCAGCAGGTGGATCTAGTTTAGCACAAGTAGCCGCTCATGCTACATCAGATAGGATTGCAGGCGGCGAAACTATATTTGGTTTCTGGACCAGCACTCCAGGTGTGACCAGCCAAGACTTGAGCCTGGTGCGAGATCTAGGTAACAGTATTCTAGGTGGCGGAACCAGTAACTTTGCCAGTACAACGGGTACCAACAGATATCCAGATGGTCCGGACATTCTAACCATTGTTTGCCAACCATTTGCTTCGGCGACTAACAGTATTAACGCACGTATCAGTTGGACAGAAGCACAGGCCTAATAGGTTTTTGCTGCAGAGAGAAAGGCCTCCATGTGTGGTCTTTCTTTTTGACATAAATATCAAACTATGCGACTAACTGAATTTGCCACCGATACATTTGAAGATTTTAAAGAAATGTTTGGCAAATTTTTGCCCATTGCTATGGAGACCATAGAACTACAGTCACTGCCAAAATTTTATTTCGACGACTATGTTGACAGTCCTAATCAGCCTACCTTTGGTATGTACAAAAATGGTCAAAATATCATGCACATAGGACTGGCCGGTCGGCATCCTGTGGACATATTGCGTACCATAGCACACGAGCTAGTACACTACAAACAGGACACAGAACATCAATTGAACGTACATAGTGGAGATACTGGCAGTCCTGAAGAAAATCAAGCACATCAGTTGGCTGGTGTGGTCATGCGTCATTTTAACAAAGAATATCCCGACTACCTAAGAAGTAAACCCATCATGGAAGGCCTAACTCCTGATGCTATACATGATCTTGCAGATCGTAAAAAGGTCAAATGGGACAATGATCCTAAATTTTTATCCTTAACCAAACGGCTTACAGGCAAACAACACCTAGATGATCTAGATGAAAAGGGCCTACGTACTGTTTATAATTACCTGTCAAATTTAGACGAAAATGTAGATATTAATTACGGAATTGGTGCTAATCCCGGCGATTTATTCAAGATCGGTGACGTTTATGGTGAAAAAAATACCAAGGTACCCCATGCCGCACTCAGAGTTAACACCAGTCCTGCTAGAAAGAAATTGTTAGGCCTACCTGAAAACTTTGCTGATGGTCGTAATCCTCAAGACAAGGGAGACAGTGCTAGACACGGTATTCCTAAAAAAGCCAGTTTAAGTACATTGGATAAAATAGGGCACGGATCGGGACGTAAAGCACAGTTGGCCAGATGGCAGGCTAACATGCGTAGAGGTAGAAAAAAATAGGGCCCGAAGGCCCTATGGTGCTATGCACTAATTGTTATTATTTTGCTTTAACGCCTTGATTAACAAAGCCGTACATCTTTTCTGCTGTAGATAGCACTTGCTCAAGGCCAGGAAACTGTGGCATACCTACTGTGGTAACGACCTGTCCTGATTTTTCATCACGCTGTGCCGAGATTTCCCAACCGTGGAATTTAGCGTGGTATTCCTCCATCATAAGGCCCTTGGCCATATCGAGGATTTCTGTGCGGATTTCATATCCGTTCTTGTTGAACTTTACATCCGGAAGTTTTGGTGTGTAGTCTGACATTTTATTTCTCCTATGTGTGTGTTAATGTCGATCCGTAAGGTGGATTACGCCTTCTTGGGAAAGTATCTGTTTGTAATACAATCCATAGAATAGTGAGCAAGATCAACTGTATTTTTAGTCAGCATCTTGGCAAATTCAGTTTGACTATTGATATAATTATGAGCAGCACGATTTAGTGTAGGATCTGTAATGATCTTGTCAGTTAAATCACGCTTGACACCTTGAAATGCATCAATAAAAAAATCTGTATTCATGGTGGGCTTAAACCATGGTAGTAAGGGATTAATCATAATGTGTATCTGTCCTATATTATATACTTATGTCAATTAGATAGCAACTGATTTATTTGCCTTTTTCATGGATGCACCTCGAAATTCTTAGGATCAAACTTTAAAAAATATATCAAGGCAATAATGAAATTTAAACTGCCCATAACGACTCCTTAATAGTAGTGATTAATATTATTACGTTTGCGATATTCGTAAACAACTTCGCTCCAAACCGCTAACCATTCATAAAATTTACGGATATATTTCATAATGCATCCTTACGTCCGTATGTGAATTGACGGATGAGATTGTCAACATCGCCGCCATGCACAGGATTGTGGGCTGTGATGTATCTCTCCAAATCTGTTTGGTGATTAGTAAAACGGTCTAGTAAATCGATGAACTTGTCAAATAGCTTAAACATTGTGTGTTCTCCTTTGGTTTATGGTAGAGTGACTCATGGTTTCTACTTACTTACTTATCTATTTTATGTGGCAATGCAGCAAAAAGCAACCTATTTTGGCCTGAATTAAGTGAATACTTACAACCGCTATAGCCTGGGCTAAATATTACAGAGGAAACCAAATTGAAAAAAATTACTCGAAGCCTTCTAGAAGAACTCAATGCTGTGTCTGTTAAACGCAACAGCGAAGAGGTCATTGAAAGTCGTGCTACTCATGTTATCAACAGTGCTATAAATCTGCTGTCTATCATAAGAGAAAATTTTCCAGAAGATCAAGCACATGAACTAGAACGCAGATTGCTCAACAGTATCAAAGCCAGTGACCCTAATAAATTTGTACGTGGTATTAGAAAACTGCGAGACAGTCGAGAAATACATAAAAATTTTCGTATTGTAGAAGATGATAATTCGGACCCTAATACCTGAATTTTTTTCAATAGGGCTAAATAAAAACAATAGTTCCATGCCTATGGAACTTAAAAAACAAGGAGATTTTTAAAATGGCAACTTTGACCAAAAAGAACGAAGCAGTTTCTCTACCATTCTTTAAGAATGGTGTTACTCTACAATTTTTTCAAATTGATTTTAGCACCACAGTTACTAACCTATTGACTGCAACCAGCACAGGTACACCTAGCCCAGTGGCCAAGGCTTTCGAAGCTATTCAACAGCAGACTAGCATTGAAGTAATGGGTTCTGCTACAACTGGTACAGGTAACCCACAACCGGGTACTGCAATCCGTGTTGCTGTTGCTGCTCTAGGTGGTGCTTATCCTACAGATGACTATGACGGTACTAACCAAGAGACAATGGCCAAGAACCTACAGGATCTAATCCAGGCTGTGACCTACAACGGTAGTTCCACAATTCAGGGTGTTAACATGGCTGCTACCACAGTCACTAACTACACACTATAATCTAACACTAGATTAATCAAAGGCGTTCTTTTTAGGACGCCTTTTTTATGACATAAATACTTTATATAGGTATATTATGCAGGTCGTCGAAATTCAAACTCTAATAGATATCACTAATACCAAGGTTATTAGACCTAGACAGGGCTCTTTGCAGGAGCATGATCAGTACAGAAATTTTACCACTATGAAACAGTGTGTGGAACTAAGAAGCATCATTAACTATGATACTGATCCTCAAAAAGAAGTAACGGATATTAAAAATCTAGGTTTTGGCACTAAATATAAAGGTAAGCACACAGTTTGGACTTTTAGATTTAGTCCGGATCGAGAAGGAGTTTACCAGGATGGCTTCGATTCTGTAGGATGCCTCGTAGAGGATCTACACGAAGTTCCTGTAGTAGAAAATCTAACAGAGACGATAAATATTGGTAAGGCAATCTTTGATTTAAAAGATCCTGAATATAAAAACACCGTCATTAAGGCACTTAAAGGCACAATTTAGGCAAGTTAGGCACATTAGGCAAATCAGCCAATTTCGACCTATTTTGGAGACCTTTTGAAGTGAGCACCACAAACATAGAAAAAACTAACCTAGAAGCACATGTGGAACTGTGTGCCCAACGCTATGATCAAATTGAAATCAGACTTGACACCATTGAATCTAAAGTGGGCAAGCTGCAAGAAACCATTGAAAAAAGTCACAACAGCATGGTCAAGGTTCTAATTGGCACCGCAGGAACAGTAATGACAGGTGTTTTTAGTGTGATCATTGTGGTTATGAACAAGCTGTGATTGATGCGAATACAAGAATTATTAGAACAAACCCCAGTATCCTCAGTAGGGTCAGCCGCTAACCCTTCTACGGTGCCCACTGTCAGTAATCAACCCAGTGATAAACCTGCTAGTGCTACTAGCTCAACTCCTGCCGCTGATCCCAATATGCAAAAACTGGCAGCAACACTGCAACAAACCGGTGTTACTAAAAATCCCAAAGAAGTCAATGACTTTATCAGTGCTTACCAGGCCAGCACTAATGGTAAAACTCTAAATCCTCAACAACAGGCCACAATGGCCAAATTGGCTCCGGCCATGCTGAAAGATCCTAATTTAGATGCTAAAATCAAATTGATGACCGCACAAAAACCTGGACAACAAATCGCACCAGGTACCGCTCCCCCACAGTAAAATGAATCAATCTCCAGAACAGATATTAAAACAAATACAACAGATAAATCAACGAGTCACAGAAAAATTGACCAACAAAGGTTTTGTTCCCGCTCGTCGCAGTGAGAATGGTGTCATCAGAGTAGGCAGCTACAGCATAGTTAGACACAGCACTGGTTTTTACAGTGTGTTAGATCGGCTGGATAGATCCATGGCCGATGGTATTAATCTACCTCAAACCGCTGCTCTGATAGCCAACAAATTGGCCTTGGGACAATGGACTGATCAAGATCTTATCACACTAGATCGCAAGTATGGATATTATGAGTTTGACGAAACTCTGCACAAACGCAACTACATTCGCTGTCAAAAACAGAAGAATTATGAAAGAGCCGAATTAATGAATGAAAAGTATCTAACAGCCAAGCAGAGAAAAGAAGTTTATCAACAGCAGATACAACAAGGTTTTGACAAACTGATCAAGATAGCATAAATAAAATTATCTATTTTTGGTGGGTCAAATATGAAAACCAGCGATTTTAATCAACCTCTCAGCAGTGCAACCCTAAAGGAAAACATTGGTCGTCAGTTTGGTGTCAGTGTCGATCTTAACAAATACGATCGAGAACAGCTGGAAGATTTTAGAAATAAATTACGTACTCGTATTTTTCAACATGAAGGTCGTGCAGGCATCAATGATCTACTGACCAATGAAACTTACCAAAAAGACAAAGCAATGTTAGAGTTGCTCAACACAAGGATTAAAGAAATGCTAGGCGAAGACATTAAAAAACTCAGAGACAAATTAGTCGCATTAGACGAAGCCAAAAAGGGAGTGCGTGATGTCAAACATTCCGCCAAGGCCAAAGGATCCAAACCGGACTTTTTAGATCTTGACCATGATGGTAACAAGGCCGAGCCAATGAAGCGGGCCGCAAAGGATTCCAAGATGAAGGAAGCCATCAAAAAAGATAGAAAAGAATTTGAAGGTAATGCTGTCACAGGTGGTCTGGCAGATAAAAGCATTCCGATAGGATCAAAAATTCCCGGAACCAATGTTGTTAAGAAAAAACAGATTGAAACAGAATCTATGAGAGAGGGCGATGAAGAAGAGATCACTAAGGATCTAAGAAGTCGCGGTGGTGATCAGGATACTAAGAGCAAGTACAACAAAAAAGAAGTTAAACCTGGCGTTACTCGTTATACCAAAAAGAGTGGAGAATTTACCAGCGAACCACATCGTGACACAGGCAGCGGTGCTCGTACCAAAGCCGATACACAGGCCAGACATGACGACGAAACCGAACGTGCCAAATATACAGGTCTAAGAAAAGTTCGTAAGGGCGGAGAAACGCAATACTTTTACAACGGCAAACAAATTGACCAAGATCGCTATGAAAGAATCGCCAGCCGTCCAAGTGCTGTGGGAGAAGCCGCTGAGAAAAAATGTAATCATACTGCCAAAGGTAAAAAATGTCCAGTACATGGATTAAAAGAGTGCGGAATGGGAGTGTATGAAAGTATCGATCCTGAACAAGCAGGATTTTATGTGGTTGACGAAGAGGGAGATGTAGTCGAAGGTCCGTTTGACTCCAAGCAGGAGGCATACGAACAAGCCGCTGCAATGGGCCGTATGTATGATGTAAAATACAAAGGTGATGTAATCCCAACATCTGATTTAATACATAAAATAATTCGAGCATTGCCACCAGATGTAAGAAGTGATGATATTACGGATCCAATGGATCTTGAGCACTATTTGAGAAAAAATCCTCTAGGACGAGTATTTGGCAGTTTGTCACCCCAAGAACAAGCTCGTGTAACAGACGAAGTAGCAAATTATTTTTATGGAAAAAATGGTTCGGCTTTTGGTGATTTAGATGAAGGCAAGGACGAAGGCAAGCCTGGCAAGAACTTTGCTAAGATTGCTAAATCTGCAGGTAAGCGTTATGGCAGTAAAGAAGCCGGCGAGCGTGTGGCAGGTGCTGTTCGTAACAAATTAAAGAAGCAGGGCAAGCTGGAAGAATCACAGCAGATTTTCAAACACCATGTTCGTGTTGTCAATGAAAGCCTAGCATATCTACTGAGTGAAAATGAAGAAGAAAAGGCCAAGAGCATTACAGCCGCAGGTGACATTGTCAATGATTTTACCAGCTGGATGCAGCGTGTCGGTCAGTATCAGACCAAGAGCATGATCGAACTCAGCGACAAGATCCGTGCTGACTTTGGCCCAGTAGAAGCAGAAGCATTTAAACAGGCAGTTGGTCCAGCGTTAACTGCTGCTCTTGAAATGCTGACACAACAACGTGAAGCCATCAGCAATGCGGTGGCCACATTGGCCGGTGAGCAGATGCCTACTAATCCAATGGGCACTGAGCCAGAAATGCCTGTTGCCGAACCAGACATGATGAATGAGCCTGAAGGCGGTGATGAGTTTGCCGCTGCTGATGCTGCTGCTGGTGGTGATGCTGCTGCTGGCCGTGATCTACGTGAAAGCCGTGTAAAAGCTCGCCTACGCGAAAGCCACAGCATTATCAGCAAATTGTCCAGATGAAAATTGTTGAACTGTTAGAAGACCCAAGTTATGACATTGGGTCTTTACGAAGTGCCCTGGCCGTAAGACAAGGGCAGGCTCCCGGTAAGGCTATATCTTTAGACGTGATCAAAAACATAGCTAAAGATTTGGGATTCAGTATTACCGACATGGCCACCTTAAAACTGTTCAAAGACAAAATTGATCCCACCGGCGATGTTATAGACATCGATGATCAGGGCCAAATTACACTTAACAATCCTAATCCAGAAGCTCCTGCAGCAGCATCAGGTAAAGGCCCTAATGTTGATGCAATGGCCAAAGGCAACAGCAAAATCAGCCCGGTTGGTGGATCAAAAACTTGACAATCTGTTTATTTCTAGTATAATTACTAGATATGAAAACTTATAATCCTCCTCCCTTTGTGGAGCGTTTCCAATATAAAAACTGCCGACAGGTCAATGATCCCGTAACTCGCAAACGTGTCTATGTAACACCTGACGGTGAGTCTCTACCCAGTGTTACAACCATACTGGGTGCTACCAAAGACATGACAGCATTGAACGAGTGGCGAAAAAGAATTGGTGAAGAAAATGCCAATCAAATTACCAGAGAGGCGGCCGGGGTAGGTACGGCCATGCATGCCAATTTGGAACGATTTATTATTGGAGAGCAACGACAGCCAGGAAATAATCCTGTGCATATACAGGCTAATGCCATGGCCGATATCATAATTGAAAATGGACTGAGCAAACTCAGCGAAGTTTGGGCATTAGAACAGAGTTTGTATTTTCCCGGACTGTATTCAGGTACTACAGACGGTATTGGTGTATTTGATGGTGTCCCAGCCGTGTTTGATCACAAGCAGACAAATAAGCCCAAAAAATCAGAATGGGTAGATGATTACAGAATACAGTTAGTTGCCTATATATTGGCACACAATGAAGTCTATGGTACTGATATTCGTCGTGGTGTAGTGTTTATGTGCAGTAGAGATCTACAGTATCAACAATTTGATCTACTGCCAGAAGATTTCAACAAGTATCAGGATCTTTGGCTCACTAAAGTTCAAGAGTACTACGATATGAATGGATAGATAAATATCCTATAAGGGGATATGAATCTATGGCCGTAATCGAGATTGCAAAGATACAGGTTCGCAGAGGACAAGAAAATCAAACAGGAGTTCCGGTACTTGACAGTGGTGAATTTGGCTGGGCATCGGACACTGAGCACCTATACATTGGTCTTAGAAGAATTGACGGTGGCAGCAGAGATGCCAACGTAAGAATTCTTACAGAAAATGATCTAAGAAACATATTTCAGTCGTCTTCATCATCCCCATTTTTATTAAATACAGCAACTGCCTATACCTATCGAGCCGGCACATATATAACAACTACTACAATCTTTGGCACAGAAATTCAACGAACTGTGCAGCAAAAACTAGATGGTATTGTTAGTGTATTAGATTTTGGCGCAACGGGTAACGGAGCAGATGATGATACTCTTCCTATTCAACTTGCCATTAACAATCTATTTAGAAAAGTATTTCCTCTAGGGTTAACCAACACTGAAAAAGTATTATATTTCCCTAGAGGGACTTACAAGATATCATCTACGATCTTTATTCCTAGATATACTACCATTTTAGGTGAAGGAATTGGTAAAACCGTAATTGACCAAATTTCTACAGGTTCACACTTTTTTCAAACTATAGATGGAACAACTAGTACCTATGGAATGTTCTCTACTCCTATGGCTACACTGCCCTACCCTGATTATGTAAACATTGAAAAACTGACACTGAATCATGCTTCTACCATATCCTTGGGATTAAGTTTTGTCAGCTTAGATTGTTCGACTAACTCGGCAATACGAGATGTTAGATTTGTAGGATGCTATGATATTGGTGATATCACAACCAGCACCTATGTAGGTATCGATATTAGAGGTTATCAGGCATCAACTTCGGAAAATATAACCATAGATAATTGTCAATTTGAAAATCTTTATCATGGTATAACATCTGCCTATGATACCTTTAATCATTATATCAGTAATAATAAATTTGTTCGGTGCCATCGAGGTATTGTATTTTCTCAAGATTTGACACTGCCGGCATTAATAGGTCCTAGATTCGCTAGAATTATAAACAACAAATTTCAAAACATTGCTAACCAGGCAATTTTTGTAGGAACTAATACTTCATTCACTGCCACTAGTCATGTCAGCATGAATAACCAGTTTATCAACGTGGGCAATAATGGTGTTGATGACGGTCGCACAACTAGTACAGGTACTGAGGTAATAGCCTTTTTTAGCAAAAATAACATCAGTCAGGACGATTATTTTGACAGATTAGAATGGCATCTGACCAAAGCCGATATTACTGCTACTGTGTATAAGCCATTAATGATAGGACATTCGTCTATTAACAATGCCATGCAGTCTAAAAATATAGCAGGTGGAACCACTGCTACTGTAATGATTTGGCCTCTAACCGGCAAGCAGCAATATCTCACTGTAAAATATCACATTTATAACACATTGATAAACAGTAATTATACAGTTGATCGCAAGGGTAATCTAGATATCTATATTAAAGAAGGAACTAATCCCATTGTCAGCTTCACTGATAACTATAATTATGTGACTAATGAAGGCCCTGCTGCATGGTTAACACCTATAGTTGACACTACTAATACTTTTGTCAAATTTAAATTGGCCAATATTGCACCAGCAGGCACCGGGGCTGCATTTACAGTTACTAATACAGCCGGAAGTTCTACATACAATATAGTAACCATTGCTGATCCTGGTAGTAATTATTATGTCGGTGATCTGATAACACTAAGAGGTACATATCTACCTGGGGCTAGTTCTACATTTTCAGTATACGTATCTGTATTAAATGTGTCATTACCTGGAGGAAATATAACTTCAATCAGCTGGACCGGCACATCCTCTGTAGTTGTATCAACCACAGTAACTACAATTTCAACCACTACCTATGTGAGATCTGCAGCAGGTATAGGCAATACAACACTAAGCATAGACTATCAAGCTAACCTAATGACTATCTAAATGTTTAATAAACCGATTGAAAAAAGACTAGAGTCTTGGATCGATCATCGTAGAAATTTAGACAATTCAGATGATCCACTACAGGACACTTGGGACCTATGGCATACAGCTCCATTTGTTCCTCATAATCAAAAAATTGATCCTTACCATAATCGTAGCTGGCCCAGTCCTTGGGAAATTATTGCTGAAAACAAATACGATGACTTTACTCGAGCACTAATGATAGGATGGACACTAAAAATGACTCAGAAGTTTCGAGATTCGGCTATTGAAATTAAAACTCTCGTAGACAATGATCGAAGCAGACAGTATAATATAGTGTGTGTAGATAATACCTGGGTTATAAATTACAGTGATGTTGGTCCTGTTACTGCCGATTCGATTCCCGAATCGTTTGATCTGGAAAACCTAATAGAACTTTCACCTCCTAGGTAAATATCTTTCTCATTAACAAAAAGGCGTAATCCTATGATCACAGTGGTCAAGAGGAATGGGGATCGTGTTCCCCTGGATATTAGTAAGATACAGAGACAGGTAGCCCATGCTTGCCGTGGTATAGACGGAGTGAGTCCGTCTATGATTGAAATCAAAGCTCAAATAGAAATATATGATGGGATGACCACAGAAACCATAGATGGACTGCTGCTCAAAGCTATGGTCAACCTCATAGACGAAACCGAAAACCCTGACATCAACAATGTCAACTATCAATATGTAGCAGGACGTCAGCGTGTCAGCATGTTGCGTAAAGAAGTCTACGGCAGTTATCATCCTCCCCACATCTATGATATAGTAAAAACCAACGTGACCGCTGGAATGTATACCGCTGAACTATTGGAGTGGTACGATGAAAGCGAATGGAATGCCATCGAAATGCTGGTTGATCACGATAAGGACGAAAACTATACCTATGCTGCCATAGCACAACTGACAGAAAAATATCTGGTACAAAATCGTGCAAACGGTAAAATATACGAAACTCCGCAGATTCGTTATGCTATTGCAGCAGCCACGGCATTCCATAATGAACCTAAAGATCGGAGATTAAGCTATGTTAAAGATTACTATCAGTGTGCCAGCGATGGACATTTTACTTTGGCGACTCCAGTACTGGCTGGTCTCGGAACCACTACTAAGCAGTTTAGCAGTTGCGTTCTTATATCTAGTGACGATACTTTAGACAGCATCTTTGCAAGTGGCGAAATGATGGCAAAATATGCTTCGAAACGAGCTGGAATTGGTCTAGAAATTGGCAGAATTCGTCCCTTAGGAGCCCCAATTCGCAATGGGGAAATTAAGCATACGGGTATGATACCCTTTTTAAAGAAATGGTTTGCCGATCTAAGGTCTTGCAGTCAAGGCGGTATTCGCAACGCCAGTTGTACCGTGACTTTCCCTATTTGGCATTATCAGTTTGAAGATCTCATTGTGCTGAAAAACAACCAAGGCACAGAAGAAACTCGTGTCCGACAGATGGATTACAGCGTAGTAGTCAGTGCTCTTTTCTGGCGTCGCTACAAAAACAAAGAAATGATCACACTGTTTGATCCACATGAAGTGCCGGATCTCTATGAAGCGTACTACAGAGATAGTGCCGAATTTGAACGTCTATACTTAAACTATGAACTCGATAAGAAAATTAAAAAGAAGGTCGTATCAGCGGATGAGATATTCAAAAACGGAATTCTTAAGGAAAGAACTGATACGGGGAGAATTTATCTTGTCAATATCGACAACGTCATTAATCAGGGACCGTTTGATACGAGCTTGGATCCTATATATCAATCAAATTTATGCCAAGAGATACTTTTACCCACCCGACCTTTCCAAAGAATTGAAGACTCGGAGGGACGTATTGCTCTTTGCACTCTTGGCAGCATAAATTGGGGTGCGTTTAAAGATCCTCAACAAATGCGTCGTGCATGCCGTGTGTTGGTTCGTAGCCTAAGCAATCTGTTGAACTATCAAGACTTCCTCAGTATTCAAAGTAAATTGGCCAATAGTGAATTTGAACCACTAGGAGTCGGCATTACTAATCTAGCATATTGGCATGCTCGCCGTCATCTTAAATATGGGGAAGAGGATGCTCTCAAAGAAGTCAAACGCTGGATGGAACATCAAGCATATTATCTCACTGAAGCCAGTGTAGAACTGGCACAGGAGCGTGGTGCTTGTGAACGCAGCAGTTATACCTACTATGGTAAGGGAATCTTTCCGTGGGAACGTAGAAATAAGGGTGTAGATGAGTTGACTGACTTTACACCCAGTATGGATTGGGAACCATTGCGTGAACGTATGAAGCAGTATGGTATACGCAATGGCACACTAATGGCAGTGGCTCCTGTCGAGTCAAGCAGTGTAGTATTAAACAGCACCAACGGTATTGAAATGCCGATGGAGTTGATCAGCGTTAAGGAATCCAAGGCTGGAAGTTTTGTACAAGTGGTTCCTGAATATCGTAGATTAAAAAACCGCTATCAACTTATGTGGGAACAGACGGATTGTCTAGGCTACTTAAAAACAGCCGCGGTGTTGGCCGCTTATATTGACCAGAGCCTGAGCACCAACACCTTTTACAGTCCTAAACATTTTGCTGATGGTAAAGTACCAGGCACTGTAATCGCTAAAAATTTAATGCTGGCCTATCGTTGGGGCATTAAAACAATTTACTATAGCCTTATTGATAAGGTAGGTAGTAAAAATATTCTAACCACTCAAACTGATAGATTAATTAATACAGAACCTGTTACAATCTACTCCGATGATGAAGATTGTGCCGCTTGTAAGTTGTAATAATAAGGAAATAACACATGAGCTCAGAAAAAGAATTAACCGTTGCAGAACAGCTTAAAACTTGGTTATTTTATTATGGTATTCCTGCAGATTATCCTGTTGAAAAAGAAGCAGAAGAACATCTGTTGAGAGCTATCACCCAAAAAGATGTAACTGGAGTTAAGATTCAAGATGGGGGCCTGGTTGTTGAATTTGAGGACGATGGTAGATTAGATACTCAAATGGACGAGATTCCAGACGGAAATGAAAATAGCATGAACTGGGATGATATCCCTAGCGGAAATGAAAATAGTGTAGATTGGAGTAGTTTGCCTAATGAAGAAGTACTATCTGAATCCAAGCCAGCTGCTGCTCCTAAAGTACTGTGGGATGACATTCCTTCAGGCAATGGGAATAGAATCTAAATGAGCAAGGCACAATACAACATCAGCAAACAAACTAACTATCTAAAAAGAACCATGTTTCTGGATCCAGAAGGTCCAGTAACAGTTCAGCGATTTGAGGAGGTTAAGTATCCTAAGATTGCTAAGTTTGAAGAATTAGCTCGAGGATTTTTCTGGGTTCCAGAAGAAATCAGTTTAACCAAAGACAAAATGGACCACAAAGAGTCTAGTGATGCCGTCAAGCACATCTTTACCAGCAATCTGCTGAGACAGACTGCTCTAGACAGTATTCAAGGACGAGCACCGACACAGGTCTTTAGCCCGGTGATCAGTATCCCAGAATTAGAATCCTTGGTCAGTAACTGGAGTTTCTTTGAAACCAATATTCACAGCAAGAGCTACAGTCATATCATTCGCAATGTATATGGTGTGCCCAAAGAAGAATTTAACAAAATTCATGACACTAAAGAAATTGTTGATATGGCGTCGAGAGTAGGCAACTATTATGATTTACTACACAAATTAAATTGTCAGAAAGAAACCAATCCTGACTCAGTTCACGAAAAAGATCATATTCGTGCTATTTGGCTGGCACTGAATGCCAGTTATGCACTAGAGGCATTGCGTTTTATGGTTTCATTTGCTACCAGTCTGGCCATGGTGGAGAATCGAATCTTTATTGGTAATGGTAATATCATCAGCTTAATTCTACAAGACGAACTATTACATGCAGAATGGACAGCCTGGTTAATCAATAACGTGGTAAAAGATGATCCAAGATTTGCCGATATTGTTGAAAGTTGCAGAGAAGAAGTGTATGCTATGTATATGGAAGTTATTGCAGAAGAAAAAGCCTGGGCAGACTATCTGTTTAAGAAAGGAGTTGTTATTGGGCTAAATGCTGCTATTCTCAAAGACTTTGTAGACTATACAGCATTTACACGTCTTAAGGACATAGGAATTAAGTATCTTGCAGATCATCCCCGTAGTAGTCCTATTCCTTGGTTTAATAAACACGTCAATATCAATAAGAAACAGACAGCTCTGCAAGAAAATGAATCTACAAATTATGTGATTGGAGTCATGTCGGATCAAGTTACATACGAAGAACTTCCAGATTTATAAGAAAGGAAAAAAAATGAAAGCTATTGTATGGTCGAAATATAATTGCCAGAACTGTGATCAGGCAAAGGCCTTATTAGAACAACAGGGTATTGAATTTGAAGAACGTAAAATCGGTGATAGTTGGAGCAAAGAAGATCTGCTAGAAGTCGTGCCTAATGCTCGTAGTGTTCCACAGATTTTCATCAACGAAAAGCTAATTGGAGGATTCTCTGAGCTGCAAAAATACCTCAAAGAGGTTGTTGATGTCTAACGAGTATGCAACAAAAACAGCTGACCTTGAAGACACATTAGACATTACTAGTATACCTAAGATCGACATCAGTAGTCTATATTCTTCAAATTTCAGCCCACTAACTACCGCTGATGTGGCCAGTTTTAACAATATGAACTATACTAACGGACTACATAGTTATGGTAATGTAACCATTAACAGTGGTAGTGCCACTACTAATCCACATGCCAGTCCGTATGTTTATACCACTACTGGTGCTACTAGCGGAAGTTTTTTGTACAGTAACGGCACATCCCCGACTTGGTCTATTAATACAAACCCTGGGTTGCATGTTAAGGCTGATGCCGAATTCGAAGGCGATATTAAATGGAAAGGTCGCAGTCTAGGCAAACTGTTAGAAGCGATCGAAGATAGGTTGGCCATTTTGCCAGATCCCAGTCCTGAAAAGTTGGAAAAATTTGCGGCATTGAAAAAGGCATATGATCACTATAAGACACTAGAACGTCTAATTGGTGATGACTGAACGCAGTAACGTTCTCAAAGGACGAGACAGCTACGACGCAGAACTAGGTGGCAATTTAGTTACGTTTCTTAATCGCAATGTAACACCATACCCTACTGAGGCAGGTGGTCCTAAGTTCGATCTTATTCCGGTTGAAAAACAAAAAGACATCATGGTCAATGTAGCCAGAATGCATGCTCAACAAGAATATGATCGCATTATGGAATTGGTTACTGTACTACAACGGCAAGCAGCCAGTATTAAACGGCGTTTGGAAATCACAGATGCTGTTCATACGGCCAAATACAATTTTCAAATTTATCACGGCCAGATCTATTGGTTGGCTTATAATCATATAGATAAATGTACGATATTAACTCATAATGGTCCCGATGACTGGAGTGCCGGTCCCCCAGACCATTATGAATACATATGTCAAGTTAAGTGGTTAGGTGACCACACCTGGATTGAATTAAACACAGAGGAAAAAAATGTTAGCTAACAAAAGTTTTACAGACGGTGATATTATTTGCATCAAGCTAGTCAATGGTGAAGAAATCATCGCCACATTTAAAAGCATCGAAACAGACAAACTCAATTTATTTGAGCCCTTTACATTAACCATGAATGAACAAGGGCTAGGTATGGTACCTTTCATGGTGTTGGCAGAGCCTGGATATATTACAATCAACAGAGCTCATGTGGTAACCACTGTGTCAGCAAGAAAAGATGCGGTTGATTCCTATGCCAGCGCCAGAATAAATATTGCAAAGCAGTATAAGGACAATTAAAAGCAAATGCCATATATTCCTGGAACTGGTCGACTTACTGATATCTACAATAGCGGCAATGTCTTTGCCAATGGTGTGCAGATTGCACTTTGGCTACCGCCGGGTAATAGTGATAGTTTTGTGTTGGGCCTGATAGGTTCGCCACAATTTTCTCGAGAAATGTCTACAAATCAAATTGACGGTAGTGATGATGAAGCAATAGTTGACGCCAATCACAAGAAATTGATCCAAGAAGGTGTTATCACTCAATATGAGTTAGACCTAGGTAAAAATGCCGGAGACAATCCTGCTGCTACTGATACGGCAGCTCCAGGGAATGGTAGTGTTCCGGAAGTAACCTCAGGATCAGTTTCAGTTAATATTGCGCCGCCACCGCCACCAAGTAGTGGCCGTCCTGGTAGTAATGGACAGCCTGCTCCTGCAGGGACTCCTCCTAGTAGTAGCGGGCCTGCGGCAGTAACTTCAGGATCGGCGACAGTTGCTGGTGCTGTAGATGAGACACTGCTTTATGATAGTCCATTAACTGGTAAAAAGTATTATGTCAAAACAGTTACTAAACAGCCCGGAGTGGTCTTCCCTCATGATGTAGCCACGGTAGCACCACAAAATGGATTTAGTGTACAACAAGTCTGTGATAATTTGAGACTAATGATCATTAATTGCTATGATCCAATTAAGAAACAGTATCCGGATGCACTTATGACCTGCTCATTTAGAGCAGATAGTGGTAATTCAAAAAGTCAACATAAATCTGGGCAGGCCTGTGATATACAATATGGATCGGCCAGCAAGGCCGATTATTATACTCGAGCAGTATGGATTAGAGACAATATCAGATATGATCAATTCTTATTAGAATACAAAACCTATGGCACACGTAATCCATGGCATCATCTCACTTTCAATGCAGGCGGCAACAGAAATCAAGTATGCACTTTTATGAATGATAAAAACTGCAAGGGTCCGGGTGTAACTGGTCTGTATGATCTAAGCAACACCTAAGATTCAGTTGACAAAACCAGCTGTTCAGCGTATTATATACACACTGCAACAGTAATTCAACTTTCAAGGAACGATCATGTGTAAATTCAACGTTTGGATTCGTCTTAATCAGTTTCAAACTGCTAATGTCATTATCTATGCCAATCATGGATATGAAGCCAAAATGATTGCCGAATCACAGTATGGTTCGGGCAATGTTCTGAACTACACACAGGTTAACGATTAATCATGGCATTCCATCTTGAGGGGCCTTGGCTTACCACCACCGGCAAGCGTAAGGGCAAGAAAAAATGGGCCAGTGCAGAAGCCAAAGCTGATTACGAACAACGTGAGCGTGAATGGAAAGAACTGCAAAAACGATGGGGAGTTGAGGCCGAGGAGCGTAAGCGAAGCCGAGGACTGAGCTCACCTGCTTACAAACCGGCTGCCCTGTCCTACCGAGGCATTGATCAGCCACATGTTCCCAGTCTTGATTCCGGTATTGGTAATGCTACCAAATCCGAAACACAGATGTATACTGGGTCCAATGTGGTAGGGATCACTATTCTACATAAGAGCTGCCTGCAACCTGTCTTTAGCAAAGAAGCGGCAATAGATGCTGCTAAAATGAGGAGATAGGAGTCGATAAATAACTAGATGACGAACTCATTTAATGAAAAATTAATAGGGTACTTAGCTCTTTTAAGTGGTCTTAGCATTTCGGCAGTAGCAGTATACTATTCAGTAGTTGGGCTTACTGCTATTTTTGCCGCGGCTGCTATTCCCATTATTATCATGGGAACAACATTAGAGATCAGTAAACTTGTGGCCACTATTTGGTTAAAACAGAATTGGTCAAGATCTCCTCTATTGATCAAATCATATTTGGTTTCGGCTGTTGTGGTATTGATGTTTGTGACCAGCATGGGAATTTTTGGATTTTTATCCAAGGCTCATTTGGATCAAGCGGTGCCAACCGGCGATGTAGTAGATAAGATAGCAGTAATAGACGAGAAGATTAAAACTCAAAAGGAAAATATTGATGCGTCACGTAAGGTTCTTCAGCAGATGGATCAATCGGTTGATCAATTCATGTCTAGAACCACGGACGAAAGAGGTGCTGCCCGGTCTGCCGCCCTTAGAAAATCCCAACAAAAAGAAAGAGATCAACTCCGTCATGATGTTGAAATTGCACAAAGTGCGATCCAGCAGCTCAACGAACAAAGGGCTCCCCTCGCCAAAGAAATTAGACAGGTAGAAGCAGAAGTAGGCCCAATCAAATACATTGCGGCATTCTTCTATGGCAGCACAGATCAAACTGTTTTAGAAAAAGCAGTTACCTGGGTCATCATAATTTTGATTTCTGTTTTTGATCCATTGGCTGTTATCATGTTGTTGGCCAGTCAGGTCAGCTTCGACAACTTGAGAAACAGAAATAGGGAAGAACAAACTCCGGATCCATATATTGCTGATGTCGGTGAGAAACCTACTGCTGAAGAACTGGCTCCAAATTATGAACCGGACGATGGTCCGTTAACTGATGCTCAAATTGAGCAGATCCGGGAAACAGCAAAAGTTGATCTTCCCCCAGAAGAGGACCATCATTCGATTGATCACAGATCATTGATTATCGATCATTGGGTCAAATTGGCCAAATCGAAAAGAGTAAAAATGGCAGATATTCCTCCCGAATACTTAGAAGAAGTCAAACCCAGAGTCTAATGAAAAATAAAGTAACACTAATAACCCCACCTGATTTTTTTGAAAATTCCTCCTACAGTTTATTGTTGATTAATATCAACGAACATGATCAAGAAAAAATCAGCAAATATCTGGCCAATTTAGATATCGATCAACATCTCAATATCTATTTTTATTCAGGAGAACCTAACATTGACTGGCTACTATATGCCCTAGCTAGAACCGATGCTGTGTTTATTGATCTAGATAATGCCGATAAAATTGTCACAGCACTGAGTGGCTACATTGTCAGTAGACCGTTAGTTAGATATCAAACACACGATGAAGTCATATCTAAAATTTATCAGCATATTAACTCCAATCAAGTTCCAGATATAGATTTCTTTTTAGAAGAGATTTTCAAACCCTCCATTGTTAAAAATTAAATATAAATATAATTTTAACAAAATGGACCATGAGTAAATACAGAGCACCTTTACAGGGAAATAAGATAATTTGCGGAGACATGCCCTTTAATACCGCAATGAAAAAATTCAAACAGAAGGTTGATGATTCTGGTGTGTTAGAAGATGTTCGAAGCAAGATGTTCTATGAAAAGCCTACCACAGTTAGGAAGAAGAAGGCGGGTGCTGCCAAAGCCCGTTGGCGTAAAAAACTTCGCGAACAAGAGCTGCCCAAAAAAATGTATTGACATTTATCAAATCCTATGTTATACTATGCAGATAGTAACAACTTAGGAATGGAATGAAACGTACTAATATCAAAAATGGGTTCGGCGGTGAGGTGCCTTTTACCAAATTTATAGCCAGTGACTTTGAAACTTCTAAGAGATTGCTTAACGTACTCGATCTCAGCGAAGAAGATTATTCAGTTACCCCAGAAGAACATACCACTCATAGCAAACGAGTAGACCTAGTTGTTCGTGACAAAGACAGTGAAACAATTTTGGTAATTGAAAGCCAAGATGCCAGTGGATGGCTCGATTCTGTGCATGCCAGCAAAATTACCTATTACATGTATGATAAAAAATGTGATGACGGGGTGTTAATTTGTGAGGATGCTGATGAACATATCAAGGGATTTGTCAAATGGCTAAATGAAAATACACCATTGCGTATCACACTGGTAGGTGTTATAATTTTTGAAACCAGCGGACCCCCACATTGTGAATTTGTTCCTTTAATTCGCCCAAGTCAGTTGGCAGATAAAAAGATTGTTCGAAAATCAGCAACGGCAACCGATGTTGATCAATCTAAGTTCGATCATCTTGAACAGTTGTTCAACGATAACCCTGGTTTGTTTACCAATCAAACCGGACGCTATGTAAGTAAAAACAATGTGGCCAATTTGGGAGTAAACATAGGGATCGTTCCCTACAAAACCGGAGGTTATTTTGTAGATATTTGGCATGCCGGCAAATTTGATACTGACACGTTTAAGAAGTCATTTGCCAAAGTATGTAACGAAAATGGACTCGAACCAAAATTTCAAAAGGCCAGGGCCTATGTTAACGGAGAAAAGCTGTTGACTACAGAAAACGCTCTGGCTGCTTTTAAGCTATTTGTAAAATCTTTGGAAAATAAAGAGATCATCGTATAATGGCAAAACATTTGATGGTGGATATGGAGACCATGGCGGTCTCCCCTAACGCTGTGGTCCTTAGCCTAGGAGCAGTACATTTCAACCCTTACGAAAATGGGCACGGTGATAGCATCTACTTCCGAATCGATCTCGATGATCAGGATACGTTGGGAAGAGAAATTGATCCAAATACCATAACCTGGTGGTCAAAGCAGGACCCTGCTATTATGGAAGAAGCATTTAGTCCAGATAACCGTATTCCTCTAGTAGATGCAATAGACCAGTTTCATCGTTTTGCCTGGGGCTGTAGTGCCTTTTGGAGTCACGGTGCTACCTTTGATTTGGTTATACTAGAAAATATATATCGCCAATTAAATAAACCATTACCGTGGAACTATTGGCAACTACGTGATACCCGTACACTGTTTGATTTAGGGCAAGACCCAGAAATGCCACAAGGCAGCAAACACGATGCACTGCAGGATGCCATTCGGCAGGCTGTGGGTGTACAGAACATTTATCGGAAACTTAACATTAAAGAACAGAGATGAACACAGTTATTATTACTAGACTGAAAAAAGCAGAGTCTGCATTGTTAGGAATGTCTGTTCCTAAACAATATAACGGAAACATCGGAAAGTTAGTAGAGAATATTATGGCCGCCAATAATTATGAAATGTCTAACGGACCTGGTCCCGATATACCTAAACTTAAAGTAGAAGTTAAAACCAAAGGCAATCAATCTGGATCGGCATATAAAGTTGGATCCATGACGCTAGATGATATCAAACGATATACATACGACGAAAGTCCATTAAAAGATAAAATGCAAATTTTATTCATCGTAAGTCACTGTCAAATTTATATGAAAATCACCGAGGCCAGAGTCTATCATTTTTATAAAGAATCTATCCAAGAAAAACTAAGAGAATCATATAATTCTGCTAGAGACCTAATTTTAGCAGGCAATAATTCCTCATATATCAGGGGCAAGGATTGCTGGGGATATTTTGAAAGACAAAACTCAAATAGTTGGCAATTCAGAATTCCAGTTAAAAACATGCAAAGTTTAAAAGGAATGGCAAGAAGTATTGAGAATAGACTATTTTATTAAATTGGCAAAAATACACCGTTGACCTGCAGGTTTTTTTGTGTTATAATGTAAGACGCATAAAACACAAAAGGAGTTTATTTTATGTCATTTACTACTATTACAACTACTCAAAACGAGTTCCTCGTTAGCCACCTTCGTGGTACCGGCCGTACACTGAGCGAGGCACAGGCCCGTTCACTCTACGGTATCAAGAATCTACGTGCTCGTATGAGTGAGTTGCGTAAAGCAGGCTACCGTGTTCGCACAGACGTAAATACCAGTGGCAAGACTGTGTACGCAGTTAGCCGCCGTGTTAACGCTGCTTAAATGTAAAAAATGAAAGTATCTCTGGTCAGTGATCTACATCTCGAGTTTGGATATCAAGAATTACCCGGAGGTGAGGTACTGATCCTGGCTGGAGATATTGCTGAAGCTCGCAGTATCAGCAAACATCGTCGTGCTAAAAAAATGTTCGATGATCAACCAGATAAAAAATATGCCTGCTCAGAATTTTTCAAATATGAGTGTGCCAAATATCAACAGGTTTTTTATGTGCAAGGAAATCATGAGCACTATCACGGTAGAATGGACAGGACCTATGATGAACTGAAATCTCTGATTCCCAGCAATATCACCCTTTTGGAAAAACAGTTTGTAGACTATCAGGGAGTTCGTTTTTTAGGAGCAACCATGTGGACTGATTTTCACAAGGGAGATGCGATAGCCATGATGACTGCTAAACAGGTTATGAATGACTATAGAACCATCAGCAACTATTACCCTGATACTGGACTTTATCATAAATTAACCCCTGAATTTATCTATCGTGTACACAAAGATACACTGACCTATTTTGAATCAGTACTTGATCAAAATAAGGAAATCCCTACGGTGATTATTACACACCATGGACCCAGTTGGTTGAGTATCAACGACAAATACATAAAAGAATATGTGGTCAATGGAGCATTTACCAGCGACCTTAGCAATTTAATGTTAGATCACCCTAATATCAAATTCTGGGTGCATGGCCACATGCATGATCCAGTTGACTACCAAATTGGAGAATGTCGAATATTGAGCAATCCGAGAGGATATGTTGACCATGAGGACACCAGTCAATTTGAACCCTCTTTTCATTTTGAACTATGAATACCACAGTTAGAATCTATTACTACGATAATTTTGTCAAAGATATCAATCGCTGGGACGAAGTTTGTGCCGGTGCTATAGAACTATTTGGATTACCTGGGGAACGTTTTGAAACTCACGCCAATAGTGAATGGATGGACTTTATTTTCTATGATGGGAGGGATGCCACTATGTTCATGCTAGCATACGGAGGACATTACATGTCCAATCAGCAATTGACCATCGAGGCTGTAGAGAAATACATTGGCTGAAGATATAGTAATTAAATATCTCAGTGCCAGTGATGTTAGCCGCATAGTATTCGAATTAAAACAGCAGGGTCTGGTAATAAATCAAGATTTTGATTTCTTTTTTCATCCATCGCAACAACCAAAATGGGATGATGAAATATATAAATTTATTCCTAAACATACCAGATTTGTATTTTACGAAGCTAAATGGGCTACCTGGTTTGCTCTTAAATATGGACAATGAAGCCTAATCCTGATGAAAGCTATGAATCTTGGTGTCAACGTGTTAAAATGTATGAGCACGGTC
>Ga0164295_10000256_pt1 | contig 45132 bp, 44 predicted proteins | sample GEODES006metaG_FD_111798 | JGI IMG/M metagenome (GOLD analysis project Ga0164295, IMG submission 111798) | Oligotrophic lake water microbial communities from Sparkling Lake, Wisconsin, USA - GEODES006 metaG | ecosystem: Environmental > Aquatic > Freshwater > Lake | place: USA: Sparkling Lake...
CCCGCCGCCGGCCGACAGCCGGGCGGCCAGCGACGCCATGGGCGGCTCGATGAAAAACTGGATGCAGCGGCCGGTGCTGGAGGCGGCGGTCCGCATGAAGCCCCTGGCCGCCGAGGCCGGCCTGACCCTGGCGCAGTTTGCCCTGGCCTGGGTGCTGCGCGAGCCCAATGTCGCCTCGGCCATCGTCGGCGCCAGCCGGCCGTCACAGCTGGACGACAATGTCGCCGCGGTCGGGGCAAAGGTCGATCCAGCCCTGTTTGCGGCGGCGGAAGCTATCGCCGCAGAGGCCAGAGGCTAGCTCTCCCCGACAACCTGCGCCGCCCGGGCCAGCAGCAGGTCCCAGGCGGTGTCCATCTGCGGGGTCCAGTCGGGGCCGGCGCCGTCGCGCACCACCTGGGCCACCACGCCGAAGAAGCTGGCGAAGACCTCGGGGTCGACGCCAAGGCCGTCGTGATTGACCCGCTCGGCGCGGATCATGTTGGCGCCGGTGGTTCCGCCCGCCGCCAGGTCCATCAGCACCTCGAACACCATGGCCAGCATCTCGCCCCGGGCGGCGCCGGTCCGGTCGCCGACAAACAGGGCGCGGGCGTCCGGCTGCAGGGCAAACAGCCGGTCATAGACCAGGGGCGCCGGGTCCCCGACCCGGGCGGCCAGGGCCTCCAGCGACTGTTCGATCAGTCTGGGCAGGTCAGGGGCGTTCCGGGCCTGGTCGGTCATGGCAATCCTGGCGGCATCAAGCGTTCGCTCAAAGGAAAGGGCCCCCCGGCATGCCGGAGGGCCCCATCTGCTCTACTCGGCTGGAGAACCGATCAGTTGTTGCCGGCCAGCTTGCAGCCGCCCAGGGACTTGGACTGGGCGCAGGCCAGCACCTCGACGGGCTTGGTGCCGCCGCGCTGATAGCCGATCACATAGCTGCCCTGGCCGTCGCTGCAGCCGGCTTCCAGGTAGACGGTGGTGTCCGTCGCCTTGTCCATGGCGCGGGTGTCGCCAACCACGCAGGTGGTTTCCTTCAGGGACTTCAGGTCGCGGGTGATCTGGGCATAGGCCAGGTCCTTCTTGGTGAAGGAGCAGCGGTAGCCCTGCGCATCCGCAAGCGCGCAGTTGTAGATGATGCCGCTGGAGCCCTTGAACTCGGCGATGGCGCCGTCCGGACGGTCGGTGCATTTCAGCTCGACCACTTCCTTGGCCGGGACGCTGAAGACGCCATACTGTTCGACATTGCACTTGAACCCGGCATTTCCGGCCAGGCGGCTATAGAGGCCGTTCTGCTCGGTCTTGGCCGCGCGGCTGTCGGTCAGGGTGCAGCCGCCGCCAACGAAGTCGGCGTCAGCGCAGGCGAGGGCCCGGGCCAGGCCGCCGGTGGAGGCCTGCTCGATCATGTAGCCCGTGCCGTTGTCGCAGGCGGCTTCATACCAGTTGCTGCCGGTGCGGGTGGTCAGGACATAGCGCTTGTCCTTGACGGTGCAGGCCTTGCCGGAGCTGGCCACAAGGGTGTCGACCACGGCCAGCTGGGTGGCGCGGTCGGTCAGTTCGCAACCGACGGTGCCGCCGGCCTCGTAGTTGAGGCAGTTGGACATCTCGACATCGACCGACAGGTTGGCCGGCGCGCCGGTGATCATGATGAAGCCCGTGCCGCCCTGGCAGGCCAGCTCGATGAAGGTCTTGGTCGGGCTGGCGCCGATATAGCGGCTCTTTTCGATGACGCAGCCGGACTTGGCCTTGGCCACATAGACGGGCAGCTGGGCCTGGAGGTCGAGGTTCGCAGGCAGCTTGCAGGCCAGGGGGCTGGGCTGGCCCTTGGGGCCGACGGCCTTGTTGGCCTCATAGCAGGTGGCCAGGGTCGGCGCCGGCTTGGCCGGGTCGGAGACCACGATGTAGCCGAGGCCCTGGTCGCAGGCGACTTCGTAATAGTTGATCTTGGCCTTGGCGTCGGCGATCACGAACCGGGCGTCGGTGACCTGACAGGCCAGGCCCGCCGTCTGGGCCAGGGCGGGCGCCTCGGCCATGCCGCGGGTGCGGTCCTTTTCGGCGATGGCGCCGGGCGCCGGAGCGGCCTCCTTCTTGGGGGCGGCGGTGGTCGCGACGGGCGCGGCCAGGGCGAGCAGCAGGGCGGCTGCAACGCCAATACGAAGACGACTCATGACCCGGGCTCCTGGGCGGTGGTTTTGTTGTTTTGGCGCTCATAAACGCGCCACTGGGGGAGCGGTCAAGATGGCTCCCCTTACCGGCGCAATTGCGGCGCGGCGCTGAACGTCGGATGATGGGCGCGTTCATCCAGGAGCAGGGTCATGCACGACGGCGTCGAAGATATTGCGGTGGAGATTCGCCGGCCCAAACTCGACTATCCGTTCGAGACGGTTCCGACGCCGGGGGCCGGCGACGCAGTCGAGGTGGCGCCCGGGGTTCTCTGGCTGCGCCAGCATCTGGGCGGCTCCCTGGCCTTCATCAATGTCTGGGCCCTGCGCGATGGCGAGGGCTGGGCGATCGTCGATACCGGGCTGCAGACCAAGGACACGGCCCAGGCCTGGCGCACGGCCTTCAAGGGCGTGCTGGGCGACCTGCCCATCACCCGGGTGATCGTCACCCATCTGCATCCAGACCATATCGGCCTGGCCGGCTGGCTGACCCGCAAGTTCCAGTGCCGGCTGTGGATGACCCGGCTGGAATACTTCCAGTGCCGGATGCTGGTGGCCGACACCGGCCGCGAGGCCCCGGAGGACGGCCTTAGGTTCTACAAGGCCGCCGGCTGGGATGAGGACGCCATCGAAAACTACCGGACCCGGTTCGGGGGCTTCGGCAAGGCCATCTACCAGCTGCCCGACAGCTATCGGCGGATGGAAGACGGCGAGGTCTTCCGGATCGGCGACAACGACTGGCGGGTGGTGACCGGCAACGGCCACTCCCCCGAACATGCCTGTCTCTGGTGCGAAGCCCTGAACCTGTTCATTTCTGGCGACCAGGTGCTGCCGCGCATCTCGTCCAATGTCTCGGTGTTTCCCACAGAGCCGGAGGGCGATCCCCTGACCGACTGGCTGACCTCCCTGGCCCGGATCAAGACCATCGTGCCGGACAGCGTCCTGGTCCTGCCGGCCCATAACGATCCCTTCCATGGCATGCATGCCCGGCTGGACCACCTGATCGCCGGCCATGAACGGCAGCTGGGCCGGCTGGAAAAATCCCTGGCCGAGCCCAAACGCTCCATCGATGTCTTCGGCTCCCTGTTCGCCCGGCCCATCGGCCCCGACCTGATGGGCATGGCCACCGGCGAAAGCCTGGCCCACCTCAACTGCCTGATCGGTCGCGGCCAGGCCGTGGCGGAACCGGGCGAAGACGGGGTGACCTGGTACCGGGCGGTGTAGGGGATAGACTCTGATTACTGCGCCCCCTCCGGACAGAGCGTAACCCCTCACCCTCCCGCGCCGCCGCCGCGCCGCGGGCCCCTCCCTCTCCCTTTGGGAGAGGTAAGTATCTGATATTCGGCTTTTATTTTACCTCTCCCATAGGGAGAGGGAGGGGCCCATGCGCCAGCATGGGAGGGTGAGGGGTTACGGTGCGGGCGGGGTAATTGCGGTGACAGAGCGCCAATTTGTCAAGAACAGCCCCCGGCTAGGTCGTCTTGCTCCTTGGGTAGAAGGGCAAAGTTGATTAGTGCACGGTCACCGTAGCTCTAAAATAATGTAAGTCATGACTCATCAACATCCTGGTAGGGCAAAGATGACGAGGCGTGTGATCACGGCCGCCCTCCTCGCTTTCAGCGCGCTTGTCGGGCTCTCCTGTTCGGGTGGTGCGGAACCAGCTCGGAATCGCACGTTGGATCTGGCGGGCCCCCTAGACAGCGCGATGTGGCGCCGCGTTTCCGAAGTCTCCTGGGACAAGATTGACTCTATAAGATTTCAGTCCCGCGGCGGTGACCCAAAGTTTGCAGTTCCGATAGCGAGAGAGCTCAAACGCAGCGGGAAGACGGTGAACATCGATGGAGTTTGCGCCTCCGCCTGCCTGATGATTGCCGCCATAAACAACGGTAAAGTAGTTTTTTCTCAAGGCTCGACGTTGACGGTCCACAATACTGCATCGTCGGTCTATTATATGTCTTTAAGGAGATATCCGAAAATAGCATCTGCGTATTATCGTGAGAGAATGGCTGCTGAACGGGCTTGGTTCGTGGAGAACCAGATTGATCCAAGGCTTCTGCTCATTCCTCAATTCATGATTGGCACACCCTGCCTAAAGGGACCCGAGACCGACGACCCTCTGCGCTACAAGGAAATCATCTACATGGCGCACTACAAGGGCTGGATTGTCCCGCCGGAAACAGCAAAAGCATTTGGAATGCGGGCTAGCGGCTGGCAGCCTCAACCCGCCGAAGCTAAAAAATATCTTTGCGGCAACCTCGAAACGTGCATGGAGTACAGAATATCAGCAGAGATGCCCTCTTTGAAAATATTAGACGCGACTGAAAATGATCTTGCGAACGCTTTATACTACGTAGACCCGTGTTAGAAATACGGTGACAACGCATTTTATTGACGCCGCCCCACCGAATTAGGGTGAAAGTGCATCAGTTGGCCACGAACACCCGCCGGCTAGGTCGACTTGCTCCATGGTTCGAAGGGCGAAGTTAATTGGTGCACTGTCGCCGAAAATCCTGTCACCGAAAATCCAGACCGCCATCTATTTCACATGCGAACTTGATAGTTCACGCACAAACTATATAATGGCGTCATGTCGACGCCGCCGAACCGACGCCTGTTCTTCTTGCTCAGCGCCGCCAACCGGCGGGTGCAGCGCTGGATCGAGGCGGAGATGGCGGCCAAGGGCGGGCTGACGGCGGCCCAGTCGGGGGTGCTGTTCCTGCTGGCCAAGCGGGATGGCGCCCTGATCGGCGAGGTCGCCGAGGCCCTGGACGCCACGCCCTCCGCCATGACCGGCCTGGTCGACCGCATGGCGCGGGGCGGTCTTCTGGAACGGCGGCCGGACCCTGATGATGGCCGGGCGCAACGGCTGTATCTCACCGACAAGGGGCGGGACGCCCTGGCCTATGCCAAGGGCGGCCTGGACAGCATCAACGCCCAGCTGACCGAAGGCTTCACCCCTGAGGAGGTGGACGCCGTGGCCCGCTGGCTGACCCATCTGCAACAGACCTTTCCAAAGGGAGAGACCCCGTGACCGACGCCATCCTTGTCAGCCAGGACCAGGGTGTCCTGACCCTGTCCTTCAACCGCCCGGACAAGAAGAACGCCATCACCGACGCCATGTATGGCGTCCTGGCCGACAGCCTGATCCGGGCCGAAGCCGACCCCGCCGTGCGGGTCGTGCTGTTCCGGTCGGAGAACGAGGCCTTCACCGCCGGCAATGACCTGGCCGATTTCGCCGCCCAGAACGCCTCTGGCGACACCAGCCGGGCCATGGCGGAGGAGCGCAATGTCACCCGCTTCCTGAAAGCCCTGGCCCGGGCCGACAAGCCGCTGGTCGCCGCCGTCAAGGGCGTGGCGGTGGGGGTGGGAACCACAATGCTGCTGCATTGCGACCTGGTCTATGTGGCCAGCGACGCCCGGCTCTCGACGCCGTTTGTCAATCTGGCCCTGGTGCCGGAAGCCGCCTCCAGCTGGCTGATGCCGGCGCGGATCGGCCATGCCCGGGCCTATGCCATGTTCGCGCTGGGCGAGGTGGTCAGCGGCGAGGAGGCGGCGCGGATCGGCCTGGCCAACCGCGCCCTGCCCGCCGCCGGGGTGGACGAGGCCGCCCTGTCGGCCGCCCGCCAGATCTGTACAAGGCCCATGGGCGCCCTGAAGATCACCAAGCGGCTGATGCGTGATGCCGACCGTATCGCCGGCCTGATGGAACTGGAGGGCCAGCATTTCAGCGACCAGCTCAAGACGGCGGAAGCCGCCGAAGCCTTCGCCGCCTTCGCCCAGCGCCGGGCGCCCGATTTCAGCAAGGTCGCCTGAGAGCGACCGACAGGGAGGATATCATGACCACAAGGATCACCTCGGCCTTCGGGCCTTTCACCCCCGCCAGACAGGTCACGGAGGGCCATGACCTCTCCGGCATGACGGCCATTGTCACCGGCGCCGCCACCGGCATCGGGATCGAGACCGCCCGGGCCCTGGCCCTGGCCGGCGCAGAGGTCGTCATCGCCGCCCGCAAGCCGGACCTGGCGGAGGCGGCCGTCGCCGACATCAATGCCGGGGCGCCGGGCAGGGCCAGCTGGTCCATGCTGGACCTGTCGGACTTCGCCTCGATCCGCGCCTTTACCGAGCGCTGGGGCGACCGGCCGCTGAACATCCTGATCAACAACGCCGCCGTCATGGCCTGTCCCCTGGACTACACCAGGGACGGTCTGGAGATGCAGATCGGCACCAACCATTTCGGCCATTACCTCATGACCGTGCCTCTGACCGCGGCTCTTGAGGCCGGCGCCAAGGCCAGCGGCAAGACCTCCCGCCTGGTGTCCCTGTCGTCCATCGGCCATCGCCGGTCGGGTATCCGCTGGGACGACCCCCATTTCCGCAATGGCCCCTATGACAAGTGGGAAAGCTATGGCCAGGCCAAGACGGCCAACGCCCTGTTTGCGGTGGGCTTCCACAAGCGGTTCAAGGATCGCGGCATCACCGCCAACGCCGTCATGCCCGGCGGCATCATGACCCCGCTGCAGCGCCACCTGCCCCTGGAGGAGCAGAAGGCCATGGGCTGGATCGACGACAACGGCAAGGTTCGCGACGGTTTCAAGACCACCGAACAGGGCGCCAGCACCAGCGTCTGGGCGGCGGTCGGGTCCGAGCTGGAAGGAATCGGCGGGCTTTATCTGGAAGACTGCGCCCAGGCCGGTCCCTGGACGGAAGCCATGCCCTGGGCCGGGGTCCTGCCCCATGCCCTGGACCCCGAAAGCGCCGACCGGCTCTGGGCCCTGTCGGTCGAGACGACCGGGGTCGGCTAGAGCCTGTCAGGCTGCCCCGGGGGTGATCAGCTCCACCCCCGGGAAGGCCGCCCTGATGCGGCGTGGATCGCGGGTCAGCAGGGCATAGCCTGCGACGGCCGCATGGGCCCCGATCAGGAAATCGGCCAGAATCGCTTCGCGCGCTCCGCCCCTGCGCCGATATTGCGCATGGGCCCTGCCCGCCAGCCGGGCGGACTCCCAGTCCAGATCGACGCGTTCGAAATGTCGGGGCGGCGGCGGGCGACCGTCCAGGTCCGCGGCCGCCATGATTTCCGCATAGATGATGGGGTTGATGATCAGCAGGCCCAGTTGACGTCTGGCGAGCAGGGCGTTTCGCGACCAGGACGCCCAGACCGGATCATCCACCGCCAGGTCGATGATGACGGAACTGTCGACGAGGGTCGCCATCAGGCCTTTCGGTCCCGAAGATCATCCAGGGCCTCATCGGTCGTCGCATAGGGACCGCCCTCTGCGCTGCCCGTGAACGCGTCCAGCCAGGCCTCGAAATCGGCGATCTCAGCCTGGGTGGCCGGTCCCTTGGTCAGGACGAAATCGCCGTTCTTTCGATTGAAGGCCACCTCATCGCCCGGCCGGATGCCCAGCGCCTTGCGAACTTCGCCCGGAATGGTGACCTGGCCCTTGGTTGTCACTCGCATTGTAATACCTGATGTAATACCACTGGCCTTACCTACATGATTTTCGGGAAATCCGCCATGTCCCTGTCTGGCAAGACCTTGTTCATCACCGGCGCCAGCCGGGGCATCGGCCTGGCCATCGCCCTGCGGGCGGCCCGGGACGGCGCCAATATCGCCGTGGCGGCCAAGACGGCCGAGCCGCACAAGCACCTGCCCGGCACCATCTATTCGGCAGCCGAGGAGATCGAGGCGGCGGGCGGCAAGGCCCTGCCCCTGGTGGTCGATGTGCGGGACGAGGCCTCGGTGCTGGAGGCGGTCGAGCGGACCGCAGCCGCCTTCGGCGGCATCGACATCTGCGTCAACAACGCCTCGGCCATCCAGCTGACCGGGACCGAGGCCACCGACATGAAACGCTATGACCTGATGCATCAGGTCAATGCCCGTGGGACCTTCCTCGTCTCGAAGGCCTGTATCCCGCACCTGAAGCGGGCGGCCAATCCCCATGTCCTGGCCCTGTCGCCGCCGCTGGACCTGGCGCCCCACTGGTTTGGCCGCCATGTCGCCTATTCCATGGCCAAGTACGGCATGAGCCTCTGCATGCTGGGCATGGCCGACGAGTACAGCGGCGCCGGCATCGCCTTCAACGCCCTCTGGCCGCGCACCGGCATCGCCACGGCGGCCATCCAGTTTGCGCTTGCCGGGGATGACGGCATGCGGATGTGCCGGACGCCGCAGATCATGGCCGACGCCGCCCATGCCATCTTCTGCAAGCCGGCGCGGGACTTCACCGGCCAGTTCCTGATCGATGACAGCTTCCTCTATGCCGAAGGCGTGCGGGACTTCGAACCCTACCGCGTCGACCCCACCCGGCCCCTGATGCCGGACTTCTTTGTGCCCGAGGACATGCCGCCGCCGCCCGGTGTGAAGATCGGCTGAGGCCGGAGCTTGCAGGCAGCGAAACTTTGCACCAGTCTGGGCCCCAGATCGAAGGAGGCGCACCATGAAGTCGCTGTTCACCGTGGCCGTCCTGGCTGCCGCCCTGACGCTCGCCCTCGCCCCGAACCTGGCCCTGGCGCAGGTTTCGACCATCACGGACAAGCCGGGCATCTACAACACGGACGGCAAGAAGACCGTCGCGGCTGACGGCCGGATCTGCAAGACCCTGGTCATCACGGGCAGCCGCCTGCCCACCAAGAAGGTGTGCAAGACCGAAGCCGAATGGGCGGCCCAGACGGCGGCCACCAAGGACCAGCTGGACGAACTGGCCCGTCGCAATGGCGCCGTCAACAAGATCGCCGGCGCAGAGGGCGGCTGATTCAGGCCTTTTCGGTTAGGCGAATTTTAGCCATAACATCGCCCGGTTGATTTTTCCGCGATCCGCGCGTAGACTTCCCCTGTCCGGAGCGCGCCATGACCGACATCGACCTGTTCTATCTGACCAACCGCAACCTGATCAGCGGGGCGGGCAACCCCACCTTCGGGAACAGCTTCAATCCGGACGCCTCGGCGGGCCTCAGATACGGCCGCGCCACGGTGTCCGACGGCGGCGCCAGCCTGAAGGTCAGGACCGTCACGGTCTATGAGGAGCGCAAGGACCCGCAGACCGGCAGCTTTGCCGTCAAGGGATCGACGCCCTTCCTGACCAATGTCTATCGGCAGATGATGGACGGCCAGCGCGACACGGTGATGTTCGTCCATGGCTTCAACACCACCTTCGAGGACGCCCTGATCGCCGGCGCCCGGCTCAAGCGCGGCCTGACCCGGCGCGGCGTCGATGTGAACCTGGTGGTCTTTACCTGGCCTTCGGACGGCGAGGCCCTGCCGTTTGTCTCCTATTTCCGCGACCGGGAGGAGCCAGGGCCTCGGGCCCGGCGCTTGGCCGCGCCTTTGTGCGGGTGAAAGAGTATATCGACGCCCTCTCGCCGGCTGATCTCTGCCAGCAGCGGATCCATGTGGCAGCCCATTCCATGGGCAACTACCTGCTGCGCCACGCCCTGCAGTATGTCATCGGCCGGGGGACCAACAACCTGTCCCGTCTCTGTGACCAGATCATCATGGCCGCCCCCGACGAGGACGAGGACAGCTTCGAGCATGAGCACAAGCTGGCCCTGCTGCCGCGCATCGCCCGGGGCGTGACGGTCTATTTCTCCCGGGCAGACCGGGCCCTGCTGGCCTCGGACATCACCAAGAGCAATCCCGACCGCCTGGGCTCGGACGGCCCCCGGCTGATCGACCTGATCCCCAAGCGGATCAATCTGGTGGACGCTGCCGCCTTCAGCGACGCCGGCGACGGCGCCTGGGCGGGCGACGCCAACCACCACGGCTATTTCAACCAGTCAGGCCGGGTGCTGGACGATATGGCGGCAGCGCTGACCGGCCAACTGGCGGACCAGATCGCCGGACGGGTCTATGTTCCGGAAAAGCGGATGTATCGACTGGCGACCGTCTAAGCGCCTTCAGGCGGCCTCGAAGATCGCCGCAATGCCCTGGCCGCCGCCGATGCACATGGTCTCCAGGCCATAGCGACCGTCGCGGCGCTTCAGCTCCCGCAGCAGGTTGGCCAGGATCCGGCCACCGGTGGCGCCGATGGGATGGCCCAGGCTGATGCCGCCGCCATTGACGTTGAGCTTGTCGCGGTCGTCCCAGCCCCAGCCCTTCAGCACCGCCAGGACCTGGGGCGCAAAGGCCTCGTTCAGCTCGACCAGGTCGATGTCCTTCCAGCCCAGGCCGTTGCGGGCGAACAGACGCTCTACGGCCGGCACCGGGCCGATGCCCATGCGGGAGGGATCGCAGCCGGCGGCGGCCCAGCTGTGGAAGAAGCCCATGGGCTCCAGGCCCAGCTCTTCCAGCTTGTCCTCGGCGACCACCAGGCAGGCGGCCCCGGCGTCATTTTGCTGGCTGGCATTGCCGGCCGTGACCACCCCGTCCTTCTCGATGGCGCGCAGCCGGCCAAGGGTCTCCAGACTGGCGTCGGCCCGGGGGCCCTCGTCGCGGGCAAACACCAGGGGATCGCCCTTCTTCTGCTTGACCGACACCGGAACCAGCTCGTCGGCGAACTTTCCGGCCTCCCAGGCGGCCACGGCCCGCTGGTGGCTCATCACCGCATAGGCGTCGCTCTCCTCGCGGCTGATGCCATAGTCGCGGGCCAGGTTGTCGGCGGTCTCGATCATGCCGCTGATCACCCCGAAACGCTCGATGGGCTGGCTCATCACCCGGCCGCGGGCCAGGCGGTCATGCATCGTGACCGATCCGGCCCGGGCCCCGTTCCGCATGTCGGTCGTATAGTATTCGACATTGCTCATGCTCTCGACCCCGCCGGCCAGCACAACATCGGCGGCGCCGGTCTGGATGCGCATGGCTGCGTCGATCACCGCCTGCAGGCCGCTGCCGCAGCGGCGGTCCATGGAGACGCCCGGGATCGACATGGGCAGGCCCGCCGCCAGCAGAGACCAGCGGGCAATGCAGGGCGCCTCGCCATTGGGATAGCCCTGGCTGAAAGTGACATCGTCGATCCGTTCGGGATCGATGCCGGTCCGCTCCATCAGGGCCTTGATGACCACGGCCCCCAGGTCGCCGGCCGTAACGCTGGACAGGGCGCCCTGGAACTTGCCGACGGCGGTGCGGATGGGGCTGACAATGGCGGCGCGGCGCATGGGCGGGAACTCCAGCAGAAATATCATCCCTCCCCGTCATGGGGAGGGTGGCCCGAAGGGCCGGGTGGGGAACGGAACGTCCCGGCGACCAGGAGGCAGGGAACAAGGACTTCCCCACCCTTCGGCCGCCTTGCGGCCTCGCCCTCCCCACGAAGGGGAGGGAGAGCCGGACCGGATCAGATCGGATCGTAGGGGAAGACGCTGGCGGTGGCGCCGGTGTCGAAGAAGCTGTTCTTCATGGCCGGAAGGGCCACGTCGAGCAGGGAGCGGGGCGTCCAGCCTTCGGTATTGGCCATGTTGCGCACCGGGCGGGGCTGGTCGAACAGCACCACCTCGTTGCCGCGTACGGCGAAGATCTGGCCGGAGACGTCCTTCGCCTCGGGCGAGGCCAGGGCAATGGCCAGCTGGGCGACCTGGTCGGCCCGCATGGCGTTCTTCATCCGGCCCACCCGCTGGGCGCTGGCCTCGTCGGTCACCGGGATGGTGGCGATCATCCGGGTCCAGGCAAATGGCGCGATGATGTTGGAGCGGACGTTCTTCAGCGCCCCCTCCATGGCCAGGATGCGCGACAGGCCCATGACCCCCAGCTTGGCGGCGGCGTAGTTGGCCTGGCCGATATTGCCGATCAGGCCCGAGGTGGAGGTGAAATGGACGAAGCTGCCTTCCTGCTGGTCGCGGAACAGCTCGACGGCGGCGCGGGAGACGTTGAAGGCGCCGCGCAGATGCACCTCGATGACCTTGTCCCAGTCCTCTTCGCTCATCTTGTGGAACATCTTGTCCCGCAGGATGCCCGCCGGATTGATGATGGCGTGCAGGCCGCCGAAGGTGTCCTTCGCCTGTTCGACCATGTTCCGGACCGCCGACATGCTGGCGACGCTCTCGGAATTGGCCACGGCCTCGCCGCCGGCCGCCGTGATCTCGTCGGCGGTCTGCTGGGCCGGACCGGCCGAGCCCTCGTCGCCGCCGGCGACCGAGCCGCCCAGGTCATTGACCAGCACCTTGGCGCCTTCGCGGGCCGCCAGCAGCGCACATTCCTTGCCGATACCGCCGGCCCCGCCGGTGACGATGACAACCTTGCCTTCAAGCACGCCCATGATCTGCGTCTCCTCCAGAACTGTTGGCTAGTCGTCTAGGACTCCGACGCAGGGTTAGGCAAGACCTCAGACCAGCCGGTCGGCCCTGCGCAGGCTGGGGAACATCCAGGCCCAGAGGCCGGTGACCGCCAGGGCCCCGACACCGCCGAACACCGCGGCTCCGACCGGGCCCAGGAACCGGGCCACCAGGCCGCTCTCGAACTCCCCCAGCTCATTGGAGGCGCCGATGAACAGGGACGAGACGGTCGCCACCCGCCCGCGCATCTGGTCGGGCGTGGCCAGCTGGATCAGGGTCTGGCGGACATAGACGCTGACCATGTCCGCCCCGCCCAGCACCGCCAGGGCCGTGACCGAGACCCAGAAGACCTGCGACAGGCCAAACACCAGGGTGCCGACCCCGAACAGCCCCACCGACAGGAACATGATCAGCCCGGCCCGCTGCCGGATCGGCGCCCAGGCCAGATAGACCGCCACCGCCGCCGCCCCCACCGCCGGCGCCGCCCGCAGCAGCCCGAAGCCAAGCGCATCGACCTTCAGCACCTCCCGGGCAAAGACCGGCAACAGGGCCGTGGCGCCGCCCAGGATGACGGCGGCCAGGTCCAGGGAGATGGCCCCGAAGACGATCTTGTTGTTCCAGACATAGGCCAGCCCCTCCTTCATCAGGGTCCAGCGCGAGCCGGGCTGCACCTGGGGCTGGGCGTCGGCCCGGATCATCAGGATACAGCCGCCGGCCATCAGATAGAGGACCAGGGACGCCGCATAGGGGGCGCTCAGCGACACCGCGATCAGGGCGCCGCCGATCGCCGGTCCGATCACCGAGGCCGTCTGCCAGGCCAGGGAATTCCAGGCGATGGCCCGGGGCAGCAGCGACCGGGGCACCAGCATGGGACCCAGCGCCGTGCTGGCCGGCGAGAAATAGGCCCGGGCCGAGCCGAACAGGATGGCCGCCCCGAGCAGCAGGGGAATGGTCTCGGCCCGGAACAGCGCCGCCAGGGTCAGCAGCGCCGCCACCAGCACCTCGACGGCATAGCAGGCCAGCAGGATCCGCCGGCGATTGTGCCGGTCGGCCGTCTCCCCGGCCGGCAGGGCCAGGAGCAGCACCGGGATGAAGGACACCAGCCCGATCATGCTGACCATGAAGGCCGCCTCGTTCACCGGCATGGTGCGGCGGGCGATGTCATAGATGTGCCAGCCCAGGGCGACGCTCTGGATCTGCACCCCCAGGACGGCGGTCCAGCGGGAGAACCAGAAGAACACAAAATCGCGCTGCTTCAGCAGATCGCGCAGGCTTCCGTCGGACGCGGGTTCAGATTCGGGGGAGTCGGTCATGGGCCGCCGAAGTCTGACCCGGCATGGTCGCCGCCGCAACGGCGTTGACAGACGCAGACAGGCTCCTTAGGTCGCGGGTCCCCTGCCGGCGCCCAACATGGAGGCCCTAAGATGCTGCGCCTCCGACGAACGCAATCTGCGTCCCCGCCCCTCCCCTTCTAGCGGTTCCGCCCCGGCGGAACCTTCCCGCTCAGCAGGCGCCGCCCAGATCATGACCGACCTTCTCTATCGTTCCGAGCTTCCCCAGGACGATCCCGCCATCGCCGCCCTGACCGACCGCGCTTTCGGTCCCGGTCGCTACGCCAAGGCCGCCGAGCGGCTTCGCGAGGGCAACCGGCCCCTGGCCAAGCTGTCCCGGGTGGCCCTGCAGGACGGCCGGCTTCTGGGCTCGGTGCGGCTCTGGCCCGTGACCGTGGGCGGCCAGCCTGCGGCCTTCCTGGGCCCCATCGCCGTGGAGGCGGAAAGCCGCAAGCTGGGCATCGGCCAGGCCCTGGTCGAACAGGCCTGTGAGGCGGCGGCCGCCGCCGGCTGGCCCCACGTCCTCCTGGTCGGCGACGCCCCCTGGTTCAGCCGCATGGGCTTCACCGCCGCCCCCGCCGTGACCATGCCCGGCCCGGTCGACCAGCGCCGCGTGCTCGCGCTGCGCCTGTCCGACAGCGCACCCGACCTGTTCGGCCTCGCACGGATCCCTTCTCCCGCCGAGGGAGAAGATATCGGCGGAGCCGACAGATGAACCGCCCGGCTGCTCGGCCTGTCCCTCAAGGGAAAAGCGGGGAAATACCGCTTCAGAACGTATTTTGTAACCGCCGCCGCCACCATCCGATCTCACACTATATCCCGCTGGACATTTTCCCCTTGCCCCGGACCCCCATGACCGACTCCGCTGACCTGGTTCCAGAATCGCCCGGCGCGGCGCCCGGCAAAGTGCTGACGCCCCAGGCTCGGCGGGCGCTGGAAGAGGCGCAGGCGCGGCGGATAGTCCAGCAGGCGGCCGAAATCGACCCTTCAGAAGAAGGGGGCCCGGCTGGCCTTGAGCCGACACGCTTTGGCGACTGGGAGCGCAAGGGCGTGGCGGTGGATTTCTAGGGGCCGGCCTCAGGATCCTGCCCATTTGGGGCGGGGAGCCATCCGACAGGGGTCCCAACCGGCGGGTCAGCCGACGTTCCTCCCAAACCGGGCCTTGGACCCTTGGGGAGCATCAGCATGGGTTCGCGTCTCAGGCGCAGAGGGTCGCGGGATGGGTGAAGGCGGCTTAACCTTTCGTTAACGATTGCGAGAGGGCGTTCGGGTGATGATCATCTTTTGGCGCGGCGCAGCCCCCTGGCCCCTTGGGCTTCTGCTCGGACTGGCTGCGCTCCTGTCCTTCGCGCCGGTCCAGGCCCAGGACCGCTACAGCGGCGCGACGCCAACGAGCCGGTACGATGCCCGACCGAATGGCGCCACGACGCCCTATTGCTGCAGCGGTCAGGACCGCGTCCAGGCCGAAGACCCGGCCGACTGGGTCGATCCCTGCAACATCGATCCGCAATGTCCCCGATACCGCGAGGCTTCGCGGACGATTTCTCGCCCTTTCGAGCCCGCTGCCCGATACGAGACTGCCCGGAGCCCGGGCGCCATGCCCCCCTGCCCGGCCGACCGACTGGCCCAGATCGGCTGCCCGCCGGCGTCCCGGGGTGAAGGTCTGACCCTGCCGGCCAGCTTCTTCCAGGGCGGCGGCGGGGTGGGTCCCGACTATATCGGCGGCGGCGAAGGCGGGGTCCTGGTGATCGTGGGCGGCGGCGGCTCAGCCTATGCCTCTGCCCGGGCCAGCAGCAACGTCAGCATAAGGATCGGCGGCGGCGGCCGGCGAGGCGGTCATGGCGGCCACGGTCATCCGGGCAAGCCGGCCGGCGGAGGCTGCGGCTGCGGGCACTGAAAGCCCCCCTGTCGCCTACATCCGCTCCGGCGTCTCGATACCCAGCAGGTCGAGGGCCAGTTCCAGCTGGTCCAGAGTCGTGCGCGCCAGGCTGAGGCGGGAGGCGCGCAGGGCGTCCGTTTCGGCGCTCATGATCGGACAGGCGGCATAGAATTTCGAAAAGGACTGAGCGAGCTTGAAGGCGTGGTCGGCGACGAAGTTTGGGGCCTTCTTGTCATAGGCTTCTGTCACCGCCGCATCGAAGGCGTCCAGCATCAGAACCAGTTCGCGCTCGGCCGGCTCGGCGACCGTCACCGGTCCGGCTCTCGACCCTTCGGTCTCGGCCCGGCGCAGCACCGATTTGATCCGGACGGCCTGGTACAGCAGATAGGGGCCAGTCTTGCCCTCGAAGGCGGTAAACCGGTCCAGGTCGAAGACATAGCTGGTGCCGCGATAGTTTGAGAGATCGGCGAACTTCAAGGCGGCCACCGCCACCTTGTGGGCGATCTCCTCGAACTCGGCCGGGCTGAGTTCCGTCCCAAGCCCAGCTTCGCGGAGCCGGTCGCGCGCCTTGTCCCGCGCCATCTCGATCAGGTCATGCAGCTTCAGAACCCCGCCTTCGCGGGTCTTGAAGGGTTTGCCATCGGCTCCGTTCATGGTGCCAAAGCCGATATGTTCCAGGCTGCCCTTGCTGGCGTAACCAGCCAAATAGGCGCCCCGGAACACCTGCTCGAAATGCTCGGCCTGACGCTGGTCGACGCAATAGAGGATAAGATCGGGGTCGAAGGTCCGTCGGCGATCCAGGATCGTGGCCAGGTCGGTCGTGCCATACATGGCCGAGCCGTCCCGCGAAACGATCAGCAGGGGATCGGGGCTGGGGGCCTCGATGACGGATCCGTCCGGCAGCTTTTTCTTTTTCGTCTCGCCGGGGCCGGCGACATGAATCACCCGGGCGCCCTGGTCCTCGACCAACAGCCCTTTGGCCTGAAGCTCGGTGATCATGCCGGCGATCAGGGGATCAGCGTCGCTTTCGCCCTTCCAGAGGTCAAAATCGATGCCCAGCGCATGGAATTCCCGCTCCAGGGCCACCCGGCTGACATTGACGAAATGCCGCCATAGCAGCCGGTAGCCGAACCGGCCGTGCTGCAGTTCCGCCGTGGCCCGACGGGCCCGGTCGCGATAGTCGGTATCGGTCTTGGCCCGGGATGCGGCCACCGGATAGAGTCGGTCGAGGTCGGCCAGGGTCACGCGGCTGGACAGCTCGTCCAGCACCCGGGTGCGATCGGCGTCGGAAAATCCGGAAGGTTCGCTGGTCAGCCTGTCCATCAGGGCCCGGATGAAGGGAACTTCCTCCATCACAGCCGTGATCAGCAAGCCCATCTGGAAGCCCCAGTCCCCGAAATGGGCGTCGCCAAGCACCAGGTCGCCGCGGAACCGGTAGATCCGCTTTACCGCCTCACCGATGATCGAGGCGCGCAGATGGCCCACATGCATGGGCTTGGCGACATTGGGGCCGGCATAGTCGACCAGAACCCGGCGCGCCGGCAGAGCCTCGACGGCGCCCTTGCGTTCGTCCTGGGCGATCTGGTTGGCCCGCACCGACAGGGCGGCCGGGCTGACCCGCATGTTGATAAAGCCCAGGCCGGCGATTTCCACCGATGCCAGGTCCGGATGACCCATGAGCCGGTCGACAACGCCCTGGGCGATCTCCCGGGGCGGCTTGCGCACGATCTTGGCCGCCGCCAGGGCGCCATTGCACTGGAAGTCGGCCAGGTCTGGCCGGTCAGAGGGAGTCACGCGGCCAAGGTCGGCCGAAATTCCCTGGTCAGCGAAGGCGGCCGCGACCGCCTCGCTCAGGGAACGCTTCAGATCAGTCATGGGTCTCAGGGCGTTCCGGCTTTGGGGGCGCCGGCATTGACCCGGAACCGTTTTCCGTCGCGGTTGAAGGCTGCCATTTCCGGCGTCACGTCAAACCCGACCAGGACCTCGAAATTGGCCCCATTGGTTTCCATCGTCGCACGGGGAATCACAATTCCGGCAACACTTTCCTTCACATTGGTGCGATCGCCGGAGAAGGTCACGGGGAGGTCGAAATACTCCTTGGCGATGACGCCCCGGTTCCGCTCGGTTACCGCGACCCAGTATCGATAGGTTTTACGGGACCCTTCGGCCTGGGGACCCTTGCCGAGGCCAAACAGCAGATCGACCTGGACCCGGATCGGCTCGGCGTCCTTGTATTCACAGCCCGAAGCAAGGCCCTGGATCTCGCCGGTATAGGCGACGGCGGCCGCCGATTCCCGGCCATCCTTGAATTCCATGTAGCGGCCGGCATCGTAGAGAATCTTGACATAGGGGCAGGGGCCGGCGTTGCGCAGGGCAGGCAGGGGAGCCTCCGGCTGGTTCCACTCCTTGTCTCGGGATTTCCGCTTGGCCGATTCCTCATCCTGTTTTCTGTCGGAGTCGGGACGCCTCTGTTGAGCCAAGACCGGCGAAACGGTGGCAAGAATGACGCCCGCAAGGGCGAAGGTCAGAAGGCGACGCATGCTGGGTCCAGACAAGAACTTGAAATCTCGCCCCCACCGGGCGCGGTCTCATTCTGCTGCTGATAAAGGCATATGCGTGGCCCCGCAACGCGGTGCTGGCGGTACGTGTATTGAAGGCCTAACTACACACCCATGACCGCTCCTGTTTCCAAGCCGCCGCTCAAGGTCCTTCTGGCCAGCCCCCGGGGCTTTTGTGCCGGTGTCGACCGCGCCATCCAGATCGTCGAACGAGCGATCGAAAAATATGGCGCGCCGGTCTATGTCCGCCACGAGATCGTCCACAACAGATATGTCGTGGATCGCCTGAAGGCCATGGGGGCGGTCTTCATCGAGGAGGTCAGCGAGGCGCCGGTTGATCGGCCCATCGTGTTTTCGGCCCATGGCGTTCCCAAGAGCGTTCCCGCCGAAGCCCGGCTCCGAAAGATGCTTTATCTGGACGCCACCTGTCCTCTCGTTTCCAAGGTCCATGTCGAGGCCCAGCGACATTTCAATGCCGGCCGTGAAATCGTGCTGATCGGCCATGAAGGCCATCCCGAGGTAGTCGGCACCATGGGCCAGCTGCCGCCTGGCTCGGTCCAGCTGATCGAAACTGCAGAGGACGCCGAGGCCTTCAATCCCGTCGATCCGCTCAATGTGGCCTTTGTCACCCAGACCACCCTGTCTGTGGACGACACCGCCGATATCGTCGCCATCCTGCAGCGGCGGTTTCCGGGCATCGCCACCCCCCACAAGGAAGATATCTGCTACGCCACCACCAATCGTCAGGATGCCGTGAAGGCCATCTCCGCCGAATGCGACGTCCTGCTGGTCATCGGTTCGTCAAACAGTTCCAACTCGGTGCGACTGGTGGAAGTCGGGATCAAGGCCGGCGCCCGGACAGCCTATTTGATCGACAAGGCCGAAGACCTGCAGGATTCCTGGCTGGCCGGCGCCCGCAGCGTCGGGGTGACCGCCGGGGCTTCCGCGCCGGAACTGCTGGTCCAGGGCCTGATCGACCGGCTGGCGGAGCGTTTCGAGCTGCAGATTGACGAAGTCGCCCCCACGCGGGAGACGGTAACCTTCAAGTTGCCCAGGGTCCTGCGCGCCTGAGCGGCCTCAAGGGGCCCTTGACCCCGCGCTCAGCCTCGCCCATCCCGCAGTCATGGCGGTCTACACAGATATCACGGACGAGGAACTGCGCGCCTTTCTGGCCGGGTTCGACCTGGGCGAGGCCTTGAGCTTCAAGGGCATCGCCGAGGGGGTGGAAAACTCGAACTTCCTGCTGGAGACCACCGCCGGCCGCTTCATTCTGACCGTCTATGAAAAGCGGGTCAGGGCGGAAGAGCTGCCCTATTTTCTCGGCCTGATGGGCTGGCTGGCCGATCAGGGGTTTCCTTCGGCGCGGCCCGTCGCCGACCGGTCCGGCCAGGTGCTGCAGACCCTCAGGGGCAAGCCGGCGGCTCTGGCGCAGTTCCTCCCCGGTCTGTCGGTGCGCCGGCCCAGTGTCGCCCAGTGCCGAGAGGCCGGCGTGGGACTGGCCTGGCTGCATCAGGCCGGTCAGGGCTATGGCGGCCGGCGGGTCAATGATCTGGGCCAGGCGGCCTGGGCGCCGTTCTTTGCGCCCCTGGGCGATGCGGCCGACTCGCTCAAGCCGGGCCTCTCCCGGGTGATCGCCGGGGATCTGGATCATCTGGCCCGACACTGGCCTTCGGACCTGCCGGCCGGGGTCATCCATGCAGACTTCTTTCCTGACAATGTCTTTTTCCGGGAGAGCCGGTTCAGCGCCGCCATCGACTTCTATTTCGCCTGCGACGATTTCCTGGCCTACGACCTGGCGGTCACCCTCAACGCCTGGTGTTTCGAGGCCAGCGGCGATTTCAACGTGACGGCCGGAAAGGCCCTGCTGGCCGGCTATGAGAAGCGTCGGCCCCTGACCGCTGCGGAGCGGGCGGCCCTGCCCATCCTGGCCTATGGGGCGGCCATGCGGTTCTTTCTGACCCGGCTGGCGGACTGGGGCCCTGTCCCGGAAGGCGCCCTGGTGCGGCCCAAGGACCCCCTGGAATATGAACGCAAGCTGGCGGTTCACCGGGCGGGGCTGAGCATCCTGAGCGACCCGGCATGACGGCCTCCGGAATGACGCCCAAGGTTCTGATCTATACCGACGGCGCCTGCCGTGGAAATCCCGGTCCCGGCGGCTGGGGCGCGATCCTGATGATGGGTGCTCACAAGAAGACCCTGTGCGGCGGCGAACTGGCCACCACCAACAACCGCATGGAGCTGATGGCCGCCATCCAGGCCCTGGAAGCCCTGAACAAGCCCTGCCGGGTCGAACTCCATACTGACAGCCAGTATGTCAAACGGGGCGTCACCGAATGGCTGCATCTCTGGAAGGCGCGGGGCTGGCGCACCATGACCAAAGGGGCCGTCAAGAACGAGGATCTCTGGCGACGGCTGGACGCCGCCCGGGCCCGCCACGAGGTGGACTGGCGCTGGATCAAGGGCCATGCCGGCCACGAATTCAATGAGATCGCCGACGAACTGGCCCGTCGCGGCATGCTGGAGACGCTCGGCGAGGCCTGAGGGTCCGGCTTGACGAAACGATCTTATGGCATTCAATATGCCAAAATAATCGGATCGCCGCCGGGATGGATGCCATGTGGAAGAAAATCGGGATCGGGGCCCTGGCCCTGGTCGTGGTCGGAGCGGGACTGGCCTGGTTCAATCGGGCCGATCTGATCCTGTTCCTGGCCACTCGCGCCAACCGCATCGTGGTGGCGCCAAACCAGCCGATTGTCTGGGCCCAGGGACCGGCCCAGGCGACGACGCCCCTGGCCCAGCGACCGCCCAACATCATCTTCATCCTGGCCGACGATCTGGGGTTCAATGACATCTCGACCTTTGGCGGCGGCGTCGCCGGCGGTCGGGTGAAGACCCCCAACATCGACCGGCTGGCTGCGCGGGGCGCGGTCTTCAACCAGGCCTATGCCGGGACCGCGACCTGCGCCCCGTCCCGCGCCATGATCATGACCGGCCGCTATCCTACCCGGACCGGGTTCGAGTTCACCCCCACGCCCCAGGGCATGGGCCAGATGGTCACAATGATGGGCGGCCATGGCGGCGCCCTGCCCAAATCCGTCTGGCACCGGGACCGGGCGGCCGAGACGCCGGCCTTTGACCAGCAAGGCCTGCCGGGCTCCGAGGTGACCATCGCCGAGGTGCTGAAGACCGTCGGCTATCACACGGTCCATATCGGCAAGTGGCATCTGGGCGGCGGCAAGGAGTTTGGCGCCAATGCCCAGGGGTTCGACGAAAGCCTCTTGATGTCCAATGGCCTGCACCTTCCGGCGGGCGATCCCCGGGGCGTCGAGGCCCGGCTGGATTTCGACCCCATCGACCGCTTCCTTTGGGCGCGGATGCAGTTCGCCAATTCCTTCAATGGCGGGCCGGACTTCGAACCGGGCGGCTATCTGTCGGACTACTGGACCGACGAGTCCCTGAAGGTGATCGAGGCCAACCGCAATCGGCCCTTCTTCCTCTATCTTGCCCATTGGGGCGTCCATTCGCCCCTGCAGGCGACCAGGGCGGACTATGACGCCGTGGGCGATATCCAGCCGCATCGCCTGCGGGTCTATGCCGCCATGGTCCGGGCACTGGACCGCAGCGTTGGCCGGATTCTCGACAAGCTGGAGGCCGAGGGCCTGTCGGACAACACCATGATCGTGTTCTCCAGCGACAATGGCGGCGCCGGCTATATCGGCATGCCGCAGATCAACCAGCCCCATCGCGGCTGGAAGATGACCCTGTTCGAGGGCGGGATCCGGGTGCCTATGTTCGTCAGCCTGCCTGGGAAGATTGCACCGGGCCAGCGGATCGCCTCTCCGGCGGCCCATATCGACCTGATGCCAACCCTGGCGGATGCCGCCGGCGCGCAGCTTCCCGCCGGGGTGGCGATCGACGGGATCGACCTGATGCCGGCGGCGACTGGCAAGGGGCCAGGCGCGGAAAGGCCGATCTTCTGGCAGAGCGGCTATTATCAGGCCGTTCGGATGGGCGACTGGAAGCTGCAGGTCAGCGACAATCCGAAAATGACCCGGCTCTACAATCTGGCCGTCGATCCCACCGAAAGGACCAATCTGGCGGACCGCGATCCCGCCCAGGCGGCCCGCATGAAGGCCCTGCTGGTCGAGCACCAGAAGGGCGCCCGCAAACCGCTGTATCCCTGGAGTATCGAGGGCGCGATCGCCGTGGACAAGACGGCGGCCGATGACTTCAAGCCTGGCGACGACTACGTCTTCTGGCCGAACTGACGTCCCGGAGCCAACGGAAGGGCTTGACTAGTTCAATATTGAACGATTTATATGGTTCAACGTTGAACGAAAGGGCCTACCCATGGATCGTCGCAATTTCATCAAGGTCGTTGGCGGCGCCAGTGTCTTTGCCGCCACCACCGGCCTGGCCGGCTGCGCCGATGTCGCCGACCCCTCCGTCGCCTGGGTCTCACCAGGGTCTTCGGAACGGGACGTGCGGCGCTACGCCCTGGCCCATGCGATTCTGGCCCCCAATCCCCACAATCGCCAGCCCTGGATCGCGCGACTCGAGGGGGATCGGGATCTGAGCCTGTTCATTGACCGGTCCCGTCTGCTGCCGGCGACCGACCCCTTCAACCGCCAGATCGTCATCGGCTGCGGCTGTTTCCTGGAACTGCTGTCCCTGGCGGCCGGCGCCAAGGGGTTCACCACGGTCGTGCAGCCCTTTCCGGACGGCGAGATCGCCGACCGTCTGGACGACCGCCCTTTCGCGCGGGTGCGGTTCGAGCCCGGCGGCAAGGTCGACCCTCTGTTTGCCCAGATCCTGCGTCGCCGCTCCAACAAGGACCCCTTCGAGAAGGACCGGGTCATCCCTGCGGCCGAACTGAAAACCCTGGAGGCGGCCGTGGCCACACCCGGCCTGCGGTCCGGCTCGGTCGGCGGGGGCGAGGCCCTGGCCGGGCTGAAATCCCTGACCGCCGCCGCCTATCTTCGGGAAGTGGAGACACCGGCGGCGCTCCAGGAATCCATCGACCTGATGCGAATCGGCGCCAGGGAGGTCAGCCAGTTCAGGGACGGCATCGACCTGACCGGCGCCGCCATCGAGGTGATGAAGGCAACGGGTCTGCTCACCCGCGAGAGCCTCGCAAAGCCCGGAACCATGGCTTACGATCAGGCCAAGGGGCTGTATGCGCCCCTGGCGGCGACGGCTTCCGGCTATGTCTGGATCGTCAGCAACGGCAATGACCGGGTCACCCAGGTTGCCTCAGGCCGGGCCTATGCCAGGCTGAACCTGACGGCCACCGGGCGTGACATCGCCATGCATCCCATGAGCCAGGGCCTGCAGGAATATCCGGAAATGGCCGCCCTGAAGGCCAGGATCGACTCCACCGTCGGGCTGGCGAGCGGCGAGCGGCTGCAGATGCTGCTGCGGGTCGGCTACGGCAAGGCGCCGCCGCCTTCGCCCCGCAGGGGTCTCGCAGCCCTGCTCTCCAACCGTCAGGTCTGAGGCGAATCATGGACTTCGACAGCGCCCGAACCGATCTCCGCGCCGCAGAGCCAGCGGCCGGGGACTGGGCAGAATCCTCGGCCGTGCTAGCATTCCCCAATGCAAGATCGGCCCGACCTCCGTCCATGACTGCCGCCAAGGACCGGCTCGATGTGCAGCTGCTGACCGAGATCGGCATCATCAACCAGCTGTCGATGACCCTGCTGGAACGGACCATCCCGGCCGGCATGAGCGCCGCGCAGTTCGGGGTTCTCAGCCATTTTGTCCGCCGTGGCGGGGAGGAAAGCCCGGCCCAGCTGGCTAGCGCCTTCCAGGTAACCAAGGGGGCCATGACCAACACCCTCCAGCGGCTGGAGGCTCAGGGCTTTGTGCGGATCGTGGGCGACGCCAGTGACGGCCGCAAGAAACGGGTCTCGCTGACCCCGGAAGGCGCCAGGGCCTTCGATACGGCGGTCCTGGCCATGCGGCCCCATATGGAAGCCCTGCGCAGCGCCTTCACCGATTCGGAGTTCGCCGCCGCCCTGCCATTCCTGAAGGCCTTGCGGGTCTGGCTGGACGAGAACCGATAGCGCACGAGTTCAGGACGCTGCCCTGACCTTGAGGCTGGAGCCGCCGGTGACAGCCTCCACGGCGATCGCCTGACCGCTGACCAGGGCGTCATCGCTGACAGCGTCCCATTCCTTGCCGTCCACATGGACCCGGCCGTGGCCGCTCTCGAAGGCGCCGGCGGCCCGGCCTCGGGCGCCGACCAGCCGGGTCATGGTGTCATTGATGTCTGGCCCGCCGCCGGAAATGTCCCGGGGCAGATAGCGCCGGGCGGTTACCGTGGTCAGGATGGTCAGGCCGGCGAACAGGGCCAGATGCAGGGCCAGGTTATTGGGCACGACAAGGGTCAGGCCCGCCATGGCTCCGGCCGCCGCCGCCGGCCAGAGCAGCCAGCCACTGCCGGTAGACAGTTCGGCCGTCAGGATTACCGCCGCCAGGGCCAGCCAGATCCAGAAGGGCTGGATGGCATAGAGGCTGGTCAGAGCTTCCATGGGTCAGCTCCGGCTCGGCGGCACGCCGGTCCCGCGCGGGGCTGCAGCGCCGCCTTCGCTGGTCAGGGTCTTGAGCAGCTCGCCCACCCCGGCGATGGACCCGGTCAGGCTGGCGAAATCGGCCGGGACGATGACGGTCTTCTGGTTTGGGCTTTCGGCCAGCTTGCCGAAGGCCTCGACATATTTCTGGGCGATGAAATAGTTGATGGCGTTGACGTCGCCCCGGGCGATGGCCTCGGAGACAAAGGCCGTGGCCTTGGCCTCGGCCTCGGCTTCCCGCTCCCGGGCCTCGGCGTCGCGGAAGGCGGCTTCCTTGCGTCCCTCCGCCTGCAGGATCGCGGCCTGCTTGCTGCCCTCGGCCCGGGCGATCTGTGACTGCCGTTCGCCGTCGGCCTCGGTGATCACCGCCCGCCGCTCGCGCTCGGCCTTCATCTGGCGGGCCATGGCGTTGGTGATGTCCGGCGGCGGAGTCAGGTCCTTGATCTCGATCCGGGTCGCCTTGACCCCCCAGGGGTTGGTGGCGTTGTCGATGGTGGACAGAAGGCGGCTGTTGATCTGGTCGCGCTGGCTCAGCACCTCGTCCAGCTCCATCGAGCCCACCACGGTCCGCAGATTGGTCATGCAGAGCTGGGCGATGGCGTAGTGCAGATTGTCCACACGATAAGCGGCATTGGCGGCGTCCATCACCTGGATGAAGACGATGCCGTCGACCTTCACCACGGCATTGTCCTTGGTGATGACCTCCTGCTGGGGCACGTCCAGCACCTGTTCCATCATGTTCATCCGCTGGCCGATGGACTCGACGAAGGGGGTCAGGATCGAAATGCCGGGCTTGAGGGTGCGGGTGTAACGCCCAAACCGCTCGACCGTATATTCGCTGCCCTGGGGCACGATCTTGATGACGCTGAACAACAGGATCACCGCCAGAACCAGAATGGCGACGCCGAAATACAGTCCCATGGTGATTCCCCAGGTTGGGCCTGTCTTGAGTCTAGCGCGCCGGCCCCTTGGGCTCCACGGATTCCTGATCCGGCGGCTGCAGGGAGGGATCGTCAGGACCCATCCGCTGTACCGGTCGCACAGCCTTGGCCAGCCGGCCGGCGATGGCCTGGCCCTTGCGGGCCACGGACAGTTCGAGTTTGCGGCTTTCCATCCCGCATTCTGTGAACTGGGTATGCCGCGCCGCAAAGCCGCTGTTGAAGGATTGCTTCAGCCGGGAATCCAGGGCGGCGTCAGGAATCTCCGCCTCGCTCAGCTGTATCATCCGGTCCCGCCAGAACTGGTCTGTCTCGCCATTGCAGACCTGGCGCAGGGCGTGGCTTTCGCCCATGGCATAGGCCAGATCGACCAGGGACTGACGCTCGGTGGGGCTGCGCTCCTGGGCAAGGGCCCCGCCGGCCATGCCCAGCGCCAGCAGGATGGCCAGTATCAGCGTTCGACTGGCCGTCCGGGAGGCGGGACTATAGGGGCCAGCCCGGGCAACAGAGGCGGTGAAAGGGATCATGTCGGCATCTAAGCCCGATCAGCCTGCCTTGTCCAAGGGGCCTCGCCAGACCGGCGAACGGACGCCGCCACTATGGCTCCAGCAGGATGGCGCTGAGCAGGCGGCCATAATCCGGCTCGCCCCGCTTGAAGGCCCGGCGATTGGAATAGAAATGGTCCGGTTCGGCGCAGGTGTCCCGGCCAACCCATTCGCATTGAGCCACGCCGGCTTCGGAGAGCCGGGACAGCACAAAGCCCGGCAGGTCAAAAAGGGCGCGATCGTTGCCGGGGACAGGCCTGAACCAGCTCTGATATCCGGGATCCGTCGCCAGGAACCGGGCCACGTACTCCGGTCCCACCTCGTAGGAGTCCGGCCCGATACAGGGGCCGACCGCCGCGACGATCCGGTCCCGCTGCGCCCCGAGGGCGACCATCCTTTCCACAGTATTCGCGACAATGCCGTGCAGCGCGCCCTGCCAGCCGGCATGGGCTGCCGCCACGACCCGAGCCGCGACATCGGCAAACAGCACCGGCGCGCAATCGGCGGCCAGGGCGCCGCAGACCACCCCTGGAACCAGCGTCACCACGGCGTCCCCCTCAGGCCGCTCGGCGCCCCAGGGGCCCTGTGCGACCACGGCCCGGGCCGAATGGATCTGGTAGCAGGTGTTGAGGGCCTCCGCCGGCGCGCCAAACCAGGCCGCAGCCCGGCGGCGGTTCTCGATCACATCGTCGGGCGCATCGTTCGAGCCCCGGCCGACATTCAGTCCCTCATAGATACCGGTCGAGACCCCGCCCTGGCGGGTGAAGAAGGCGTGCCGAACGCCTGGCAGGCCGGCCAGGCGCGGCGACTGGATGACGGACAGGGGGGCTGATGTCATGGGCGGACGTCCGGAATGGCGAGGGGCCCAAACCTATCAGTCCGTCAGGCGATTGCCCACGGGATGCTCCCCCAGGCGCGGAGCGCCGGTTTGGGGGAGCAGTCAGCTGCGAAGCGGCTGGCTGAGGGGGTCCTCAATCCTGCAAACCCTGCACAGCGATCTCCGTAGCCTAAATCATCCGCCAAAATCCACCGTCACCCCGGACGACCCGAAGGGGCGATCCGGGGCCCAGAGGGGACGAGGCGCGATATCGCAGCTGCAAACATCCCGCCCTTGGCCACCCGCTCCCGGCTCTCCGCTGTGCTGCGGAGCGGCTGACTGTGGGGGTCCCCAATCCTGCAAGCCCTGCACAGCGATCTCCATAGCCTAAATCATCCGCCAAAATCCTACGTCACCCCGGACGGCCCGAAGGGACGAGCCGGGGCCCAGAGGGGAAGTGGCGCGATATCGCAGCTGCAAACATCCCGCCCGTGGCCACTCGCTCCCGGCTCTCCGCTGTGCTGCGGAGCGGCTGACTGTGGGGGTCGTCAACCGGCGTTCGCGGTGGCGAGGCGCCGCCGCGCTGACTGCCCGACACCATGCGATAATCACCCCTCCCGCTTCGACCGCCGTCTGAGAGCCCTTGTCCCGCCCCGTCGCGTCCGTCCAGAAACCTTGCGGGACGCGCGACCCTTCGGCGGCCAAGCCCGTGACCACCTTGATTTCGTCGTTACCGAACCCTGTGACGGCCCGGACTTCCTCGTTACCGAACCCTGTGACGACCCGTACAAAGCCCGTCCGGAAAGCGACGCCTCCAACAGGGCGGGTCGCCGTCCCGCCTGGATCAGGATGCGCAAGCCCGGTCTCTTGACGACTCCCAGCGCCCGCCCCGCCATGGCGATCGAGACGGGGGCAAGGGATTTGACGCGGCTCATCTGCTATAATGACCCCACCGCTTCGAGCCGCCCGCAGACGCTCTGGATCGCCCAGCGGCATCCGCGGAGAAATCTGACGAGGCGCCGTCAAAATCTGACGAAAAACCCGACAAGATCTTACAGGAACTGACCCCAAATCCGACGTTTCTGACAGGGTGGGCGCCGGGTGAAACGGCAGGCGATGGCGATGGACTGACGTTGCAATCACCCCGGAAGACCGCATGATTACAAGGGCTTGATGTCGTTTCGGGGCAGGCGCGCCTTCATCCAACCGGCCTTGCGACCACGGTCGCGCCCCTGGATTTTCCATATGCGCCTTTTGCGCAGGTTTTCACGCCGGAACAGGAGGCAAACAGCATGAAGGAACAGGGACAGCTTATCCGGGATACAGGGGTTCCTCCCCGGCGATCAAGCGAAGCTGTAGGGGCCGCCTTTTTCCAGGGCTGTCCGCCAGGCGGGACGGCTATGGATCGCGCCCAGGAAGGCCTTGAGATGCGGCCGCCCGGTCAGGGCGTCGCCGCGCTGGGCGGCGGCTTCGACAGGAAAGCTCATCATGACATCCGCCGCCGTGAATTCGGCGCCGGCAAACCAGCGGGTCTTTGACAGGACCCCTTCCCAATAGTCGAAATGGGTCTCGAGTTGGGGATCGACAAAACCGGTTTCCACCTGGCCGGTGATCATCCGGACCAGGGGCCGGATCAGTCCTGGCGTCCGGTCCGGAATGGCGCTGAAAACCAGCTTCAGGAGCAGGGGCGGCATGGCCGAGCCTTCGGCATAGTGGAGCCAATAGGTCCAGGCCAGAGCCTGGGCTGTCCCCGCCGGGGGCCGGAGTTTACCCCCCGCCTTTTCGACCAGATACTCGACGATGGCGCCCGTCTCGGCGATGACCTGGCCGCCGTCAACGATGACCGGCGACTTGCCGAGGGGGTGCACCGACTTCAGGGAGTCCGGCGCCAGCATGGTCTGGGGATCGCGCTGGTGATGCACGATCTCGTAGGGCGGGCCCAGTTCCTCGAGTAGCCAGAGCACGCGCTGGGACCGGGAATCGTTCAGATGATGGACAATGATCAAGACCGAACCCCTTTGCCGCCCGTTTGCAAGCTAAGTCACCCGGGGGGACTGTCCAGCTGGTCGGTGCCGACAGGACCTTTGAATCCTGGGCCTAGAACTCAGTCCAGTCGTCCTGTGAAGGGGCCGCCACGGCATTGGACTGGGTCATGAAGCCGCTCAGCCGGTCACGGGCGGTCAGGACGGCTGGGCGGGCTGCTGATTCTCCCCCCTTGGCCAGGGTCGGTCCGCGCGACGCGGGGGCCTTTCCCGAGTCCTTGGCGACGGACTTTTCTGCAGCCGCAGCCTTGAGCTGGACCGGACGGGCGGGCGCGGACTGGGCGGGGCTAGGATAGAATCCGCCGGTTGCGCCCACAGCGGAGGCCGTCTGGACCGCCGGCATGCCGCCCAGCGAGAACCGCTGGACCAGCGAGGCCATCTGATGGGTTTCGGCTTTCAGGGAATGGGTCGCGGCCGTTGTTTCCTCAACCATGGCGGCGTTCTGCTGGGTCGCCTGGTCCATGTGGTTCACGGCGATATTGACTTGGGCGAGGCCAGCGGCCTGTTCCTGGGACGAGGCGGCGATTTCGCTGACCAGGGCCGAGATTTCAGCAACCCGCGCAACGATTCGCTCGAGGGCGTGGCCCGTATCGCCCACCAGCCTGACTCCCTGGCTGACATGCTCCCCGGAGGCGCGGATGAGGCCCTTGATCTCCAGCGCCGCTGCGGCGGAGCGCTGTGCCAGGGCCCGGACTTCCTGGGCGACGACTGCGAAGCCGCGACCGGCATCTCCGGCCCGTGCCGCTTCCACCCCTGCGTTCAGGGCCAGAAGATTGGTCTGGAAGGCGATCTCGTCAATCACCCCGATGATCTGGCCGATCTGGCCGGAGGAGGATTCGATGGCGCCCATGGCCGTGACGGCCTGATTCACCACCTGGCCGGACAGTTCCGCCTCGCTGCGGGCTGTGACCCCCAGGTCGCTGGCTTGGCGGGCGCCGTCGGCGGCCCGTTTGACGGTGGCGGTCAGCTGGTCAAGCGCCGCTGCCGTTTCTTCCAGACTGGCGGCCTGCTGCTCCGTGCGTCGGGACAGATCGTCGGAAGCATGGGTGATCTCTTCGGCGCCGGCGTTCAGGGTATGGGCGGTGCCCAGCACGGTGCGCAGGGTGTCGCTCAGCGAGTCCATGGCGGCGTTGAAATTGGCCCTCAGACCTTCGTACTGGCTGGGGAAGGCCTGATGGATGCGCCAGGTCAGATCGCCTGACGACAATTGCTCGAGGCCTTCTCCCAGGGCGGCGACGACAAGGCTCTGCTCCTGTTCCACACGAGACCTTTCGGCCGCGGCATCCTGCTCCACCTGCGACCGCGAGCTTCGCGCCGACTCGGCCTCCTGGGACGCCTGACGAATCTTTTCGGTGGCGGCCCTGGCCTGGGAAACGTTCTCGCCGAGGGCGAGGAATAGCCGGTCCAGATTGCGGGTGACCGCAAGCAGGACCCCGGCCTCGCACAAAAGGATAACCGCATGGACGATGACCCGGCCCAGCCCCGCAGAGCCAGGGAAGACGGCGGAGGGCAGGACGAAGTTCAGCACCAGGTGATGGGCGGCCACGGTGGCGGCGCCAACCGCGATGATGCGCCAGTCGCAGAAGCCGGCGAGGATCGCCAGGGCGGCGAAATAGGCCATGTGCATGTCCGCCTGCCAGGCATGACCCTGCATGGCGGCGACCAGAAGGGAGACCTGCGCCATCAGACTGACCGCCAGGGTTGTCCGGCTGGCGAAGCCATCGGCGAGGCTATTCCAGACCAGGGTTCCGGCGATCGCCAGACCCAGGGCGCTGGCGGCCAGCATCATCCAGGGCTCGCCGATCAGCAGCGGCGGAACGGCCACCAGCGGGACAAGCACCCAGAGCAGTCCGACAACGATCCGGGCGGTGAGCCGGCGCTGATCGCCGATATCCATGTAGGTCATGGGCGGGGTCTCTCTTGGGGCTCGGCGCAATCGCGGGCCAGAGTGGAATCGAGGAGAAGCAAGGCGCCGGAGCGACGCAGCCGGGCCTCGAGATCGGGTGCGTCCGACTGGACGATCCAGCTGTTGCGCCAGCCGCCGGAGGCAGAGAGCGCGCCGTTGGCGGCGGCTGCAGAGGCCCCCATGGCGGGCGTCCACCAGGGGGGGAAGATCGCCACCATCCGGTCCGGCCGGCGGGGCTGCGAGGCGGCGGCAGCGATGCCGGCGGTGCTGGCCAGGATCAGAGACAGCGCCAGGCACAGGGCTGTCGTCGCTCCGAAAGGGCGTTCGGCAGTCCGGTCTGGCAGTTGTGAAGTCAAGGCTTGGCCCCCGGGCCCATCAAGGACCCTGGGTGCTGTATGGCCGACCTATGCTTAAGGCTGCGTAAAGCTTAACCCATTCCGGGCCGACTTTGGCAGAATGTCCGAACTCTTTATTGATAGCTCTGAAGTGGGCGGACCTTGAGGGACTCGGGCGGGGCGCTGGCAATGGCCTGGGCGGCCGCCAGGGCTCCGGCCGTTGTGGTATAGTAAGGGATCTTCATCATCAGCGCCGTGCGGCGGATGTCGAAACTGTCCGACAGGCTCTGTTTGCCCTCGGTGGTGTTGAACACCAGCTGCACATCGCCATTCTTCATGGCGTCGACGATGTGGGGCCGGCCCTCCAGCACCTTGCGGACGAACTCCACCTTGACGCCCTGGGCCTTTAGCCAGGCGCAGGTGCCGCCGGTCGCAAGGATGCGGAATCCACCGGCCTGGAGCTGGCGAACCGGCTCGAGAATCCAGGGCTTGTCGGCGTCACGGACGGAAACAAAGGCGCAGCCGGACCTGGGCAGTTCCACCCCGCCGCCCAGCTGGCTCTTGGCGAAGGCCCGGGCGAAGGCGGCGGTCAGGCCGACCTCGTCCTCGCGGCGCCAGTCCAGGCCCATGACCTCGCCGGTGGAGCGCATTTCCGGACCGAGCACCGTGTCTACCCCCGGGAACCGGGCAAAGGGAAAGACCGCTTCCTTGACCGCAATATGATCCAGGGGCTGGTCGACCAGACCAAAGCTCTTCAGGCTTTCCCCGGCCATCAGTTTGGCGGCGATGGCGGCGATCGGCTTTCCGATGGCCTTGGCCACGAAGGGGACGGTACGGCTGGCCCGGGGATTGACCTCCAGCACGAAGATGCGCGGATTGTCGGAGTGTGGCTCCTCGATGGCGAACTGCACGTTCATCAGGCCGCGCACATTGAGGGCCAGGGCCATCTTCTCGGTCTGGCGCTTCATTTCTTCGATGGTCGCCGCCGATAGCGAAAAGGGGGGCAGGGAGCAGGCGCTGTCGCCGCTGTGCACGCCTGCCTCTTCGATATGCTCCATGACCCCGGCCACGAAGACATCGGTTCCGTCGCACAGGGCATCGACATCCACCTCCGTGGCCCGCGACAGATACTGGTCGATCAGGACGGGCGAGTCGCCGCTGACCTGGACGGCGGTGCGGATGTATCGGTCCAGCTGGGCCTCGTCATGGACGATCTCCATGCCCCGGCCGCCCAGCACATAGGATGGCCGGATGACCACCGGATAGCCGACCTCGTTAGCCCCGGCCACGGCCTGTTGGGCGGTGCGGGCCAGTGCGTTGCGGGGCTGGGCGATGTCCAGCCGGTGCAGCAGCTGCTGGAACCGCTCGCGGTCCTCGGCCAGGTCGATGGCATCCGGGCTGGTGCCCAGGATCGGGGCGCCGGACTGTTCCAGGGCGTTTGCGAGTTTCAGCGGGGTCTGACCGCCAAACTGCACGATGACTCCCAGAAGGGTCCCGTTCGACTGTTCGACGGCGATCAGCTCAAGCACGTCCTCTGCCGTCAGGGGCTCGAAATACAGCCGGTCTGAAGTGTCGTAGTCGGTGGAAACGGTCTCGGGGTTGCAGTTGACCATGATCGATTCGATGCCGATCTGGTCCAGGGCGAAGGCGGCGTGACAGCAGCAATAGTCCAACTCGATCCCTTGGCCGATCCGGTTGGGGCCGCCACCCAGGATGATCGCCTTGCGCCGGTCGCTGGGCTGGGATTCACAGTCTGCGGGCTGGCCGAGCGCTCCGGTCTCGTAGGTCGAATACATGTAGGGCGTGGTGGCAGCGAACTCGCCGGCACAGGTATCGATCCGCTTGAACACCGGCCGGACGTTCAGGGCATGGCGCCTTGCCCGCACCTCGGTTTCGCTCAGGCCGGCCAGTTTGCCCAGACGGGCGTCAGAGAAGCCCTTGGCCTTCAGGCGGCGAAGGCCGTCGGCGGCCGGCAGGCCGGCGGCCCGGACAGTCCCTTCTTCCCTGACCAGGTCGGCGATCTGGCGCAAGAACCAGGGCTCGTAGTGACAGGCCTGGTTCACATCCTCGACGGTCAGTCCATGCCGGAAGGCCTGGGCGATCACCCGCAGGCGATCTGGGGTGGGATTGCCCAGCGCCCGCTTCACGGCGCCATGGGCGGTGTCCGGGTCATCGGCCCCGGCGATCTCGATTTCGTCCAGGCCGGTCAGGCCGGTTTCCAGGCCGCGAAGGGCCTTCTGCAGGCTTTCGGCGAAGGTCCGGCCGATGGCCATGACCTCTCCCACCGACTTCATGCTGGTGGTCAGATAGGGTTCGGCGCCCGGGTATTTCTCGAAGGCGAACCGCGGGATCTTGGTGACGACATAGTCGATGCTGGGCTCGAAACTGGCCGGCATGGCGCCGCCGGTGATGTCGTTGTCCAGTTCGTCCAAGGTGTAGCCGACGGCCAGCTTGGCGGCGATCTTGGCGATCGGAAAGCCGGTGGCCTTGGACGCCAGGGCCGAAGAGCGCGACACCCGGGGGTTCATTTCGATGACGACCATCCGGCCGTCCGCAGGGTTTACGGCGAACTGCACGTTCGAGCCGCCGGTCTCGACCCCGATCTCGCGCAGAACGGCGATGCTCGCCGCCCGCATCCACTGATATTCCTTGTCGGTCAGGGTCAGGGCCGGGGCGACGGTGATCGAATCGCCGGTATGGACCCCCATGGGGTCGATGTTCTCGATGGAACAGACGATGATGCAGTTGTCCGCCCTGTCGCGGACCACCTCCATCTCATACTCCTTCCAGCCCAGAACCGACTCCTCGATCAGTACCTCGGTGGTCGGCGACAGGTCCAGGCCCCGCTCGACGATCTCGCGGAATTCCTCGACATTGTAGGCAATGCCGCCGCCGGTCCCGGCAAGCGTGAAGCTGGGGCGGATGATGGCCGGCAGACCGACGAAATCCAGGCCGGCCAGGGCCTCATCCATGGTGTGGGCGGCATGGGATTTCGGCGATTCCAGGCCGATGGCGTCCATGGCGTTACGGAACTTCTGGCGGTCTTCGGCCTTGTCGATGACCTCGGCCCGGGCCCCGATCATCTCGACGCCAAACTGTTTCAGAACCCCCATCGCCTCCAGGGCCAGGGCGGTGTTCAGGGCCGTCTGGCCGCCCATGGTCGGCAGCAGGGCGTCCGGCCGTTCCTTCTCGATGATCTTGGCGACCATCTGGGGCGTGATGGGCTCGATATAGGTCGCGTCCGCCACATCCGGGTCGGTCATGATGGTGGCGGGGTTGGAATTGACCAGGATGATCCGGTAGCCCTCGGCCTTGAGGGCCTTGCAGGCCTGGACGCCGCTATAGTCGAACTCGCAGGCCTGGCCGATGACGATGGGACCGGCGCCGATGATCAGGATGGACTTCAGGTCGGTACGTCTGGGCATCGGCTCCTCGCGCGGAAAGGCGGTCGCGCCAATGCGCGCCCGGCCTGTGATCAATATGCAGGTTAAGCCGCCCGTTTAGAGAGGGTGGGGGGGCAGGGCAAGCCTTGATGGGGGTCTTTATACCCCGTCGGCCTCGCGGCCCCAGGCGCGGACCTCTTGTGCGAACATCACCGGCTCTTCCATGGCCGCGAAATGGCCGCCGGTGGGCAGGTCGGTCCAGCGGCTGATGTTGTAGGCGCGGCCCGCCAGGCTGCGCGGCGGCGCCTGGTAGAGGGCCTCGCCGGGGAAGTTGGCGAAGGCCGTCGGGGTCTCGCAGCGGGTTCCCTCGGGCAGGACGACGCCGCCTTCCTCGATCAGGGCGCGGTAGTACCAGGCCCCGGTCGTGAAGCTGCCGGTCATGACGTAGATCATCACATTGGTCAGCAACTGATCCAGGCTATAGACCTCGGTCAGGCCCTTGGTCCGCAGGTCTGACCAGTCGTGGAACCGCTCCAGGATCCAGGCGGCCTGGCCCACCGGATTGCCGGCCCCCATCCAGGCGATGGACTGGGGCTTTGAGACTTGCAGCCGCAGATATGCCCCCAACATGTCGCCGGCCGCATTGGTGCGAGTGATCCAGGCGATCTCTTCCTCGCCCTGGGGCGGTCCGGCGGGACGCAGACCGATCATGTTCAGATGGATCGCCCGGACATGGTCGCCATGGTCGTGACCCAGCCATGAGGTGACCAGGGCCCCCCAGTCGCCGCCCTGGGCGAGATAGCGGTCATAGCCCAGGACCTGGGTCATCAGGGTGTTGAACAGCCGCGCCGTGCCGCGCTGGCCAAAGGGCCGGGCCGGCTTGGAGGAGAATCCAAAGCCCGGCAGGGAGGGAATCACCAGATCGAAGGCGTCGGCCGGGTCGCCGCCGAACCGGGACGGAAAGGCCAGCCGCTCGGCCGCGCCCCAGAACTCGTAGTGACTGCCCGGCCAGCCATGGGTCAGCAGCAGGGGGCGCTTGCCGCCCGCCTCCCCTACGATATGGACATAATGCAGGTCGAAATCCTCGACGCGGGCCGTGAACTGCGGAAACCGGTTCAGCTCCGCCACGGCGGCCCGCCAGTCATAGCCGCCGGTCCAGTGGGCGCAGAAGGCCCGCAGGAACTCCGGATCGCAGCCACAGCCCCAGCCACCCTCGATGGGGGCGACGGGAAAGGGATAGTCGGCGACCCGCCTCAGCACATCGGCGACGTCCGCCTCGGCCCAGGAAACTTCAAACGGCTTGGGAGCGGTCATGACGGAATTTTCTCCAAGGGCTGAAGCCAGCGGGCTGGGACGATGGCCCAACCCGCTGGATGTGACGTTGCGGAGGTCAAGGCGGTCGGTGGCGGAGGGGGCCTGGCTTACGGAACCATCACCACCCGGCCGACCGCCTGGCGGCTCTCGATATAGGCATGGGCGCCGGCGGCGTCGGACAGGGGAAACACCTTGTCGATCACCACGGAAAGCTCGCCCCGGGCGCAGTCATTGATCAGGGTCTGGATCATGTCATGGGCCCGGTCGGTCATGATCTCGGCGCCCAGGAAGACGCCGCTCAGGGACCGGTTGCCGCCCATCAGGCTGCTGACATCGACCACCATGGGCTCACGGCCGGCATTGCCCACCATGGACAGCCGCCCGCGGTAGCCCAGGGAGGCGAGCGAGCCTTTGAGCGTCGCGCCGCCGACGCTGTCGACCACCAGATTGACGCCCTTGTTGTTGGTCAGGCGCATCACCGCCTCGGGCACGGCTTCACTGCTGTAGTTGATGCCGTGATCCAGGCCATAGGCCTTCAACCGCTCAAGTCGCGCATCGCTGGAGGCCGTGGCCAAGACCGTGGCGCCCGCCCGCTTGGCCAGCTGGATAGCGGCCAGTCCCACGCCGCTGGCCCCGGCCTGCACAAGGACCGTCTCGCCGGCCTTCAGCCGTCCGAACTCGAACAGGCAGTCATGGGCAGTGCCGAAGGTCACCGGAATGGCGGCTGCCTGCCGGATGTCCAACCCGTCCGGAATGGGCCAACAGTTGCGCGCCGGCACGGCCCGCAATTCGGCGTGGCTGCCAAAGCCGTCGACTGTGGCGACCCTCTGGCCAAGCGTCAGGTGCTGCACCTCGGCGCCGATCGCGATCACCTCGCCCGCCGCCTGGTAGCCGACCACATGGGGATGTTTGGCCAGAGGCCCGCCAAAACGGTTAAGCGTGTCGCCGCCTTCGATGCTGATCGCCTCGACCCGGATCACCGCGCCCTTGGGATGGCAAACGGGGTCCGGCACATCCTCGTATCTCAGTACCGAGGGCGGACCATTCTCGTAATAGACGGCGGCTTTCATGGTGTGACGCTCCCTGACCTGTTTCTTTCAGGGTAGAGGCAGGCAGGGCGGCCCGCCAGACGCCTTAGAACGGTTTCGTTCAGGTCCCGGTGACGGATCGGACCGCGCCTAGTGACCGCCGTCTGGCGCCTTGCCGGGTTCTGGCGGCGGGCTGTTGGCCTTGGGCGGGGCGCCGGCATCGCTCCAGCTCGGCTGTTCAAACCCTTGGTCAGCGACCTGCCAAAGCAGCTGGACGTAACGCTTGGCCATGTCCGAGGTCACAGCACCAGCGTCGATGGATTCCGACAACACGGTGGCCAGGCCCGCATTCGTCGAGGCTTCGACCGTGCCTCTCAGCAACAGTCCCGCCGACTGCAGGGATTTCATCCGCTCGGAGAATGTTGGTTTGCCGGGCGGCTTGGGGGCCTGTCCGAACCCCAGAAACGACGGCTTGGGACCGGGCTTGGGTTTCTCCAGGCTCTTGGCCTTGACCTCAAGCTCGCGCAGCAGGACGTCCAACAGCTTGTTGCCGGCCGAAACCACCACATAGGAGGCCTTTTCCGACTGCGCCGCTTCCCAAAGCTGGGTAAAGCCGTCCCGGAACGGTTCAGGCACGCTGCGGCTGAACTGCGGGGCCTTGCGTGGCTTGGGCGGGGCGTTCTTGACGGGCTCGGCCTTGTGATCCGTCAGTGACTTGCCGCAATTGGCGCAATGACTGCCGTGCGGCTTTCCGCAAGTGGGGCAAGCCTGCCCGATCGACTTGCCACAACGGGGACAGCTGGGCCCCTGGCCATTGCCGATATTGATGATGAAGACGTGGTTCTGGGGCAAGCCGTTCCAGGCCAGTCCGCCGAAGCTGGGCTGGACCAGAGTGGTCGGAGCGGCTCCGGGCGTGGTCGGCGTCAGGAAGGCGGCGCCCTGCTGCGGAACGGAAACGGTCAGGGGAGCGGCGGGCGCATAGCCCATTTGGGCCGGAACCGTCAGGCTGATCGGCGTCTGAGCCGACAGCGCCTGGGCGGACAGTTGCTGGGCCTGGGCGACGGAGGTGGTGTTGCTGATTGACAGGGATTGCGGTGGTCCGCCGACATCGACGGGGTGCGGGACCATCTCGCCGGTCTCGTGGGAATCTTCGTCATCGTTGTAGCGATAGTCGATCGAGGACCGTGGCGTCTCACTCATGATCCCCGCATCCCCTCAATCCAGAATCCGGCCACGCCCATTCTGCAATCCCCAACAGCATAGTTAACAAACCCCGGAAGGGCCAATTTGGCAAGAGGATTGGCGTCTTGGCGGCGACAAGAGTAGAGGATGCGGCCCCCCGACCTGTGGAGTGTTGCTCTCTTGCGTCTGCCCCAAGCCCGTCTCGACCAGGTCCTCGATCGCTTTCGCGAAGTGGAGGCCCGCATGGGCGCCGCCACCGAAGGGCCTGAGATCGTCCGGCTGTCCAAGGAGCATGCTGAAATCAAGCCGGTGGCCGACGCCGTCGCCCGTCTGGAAAAGCTGCGCGGCGAGATGCCGGAGCTGGAGGCCATGGCCGCCGATCCCGACCCCGACATCTCCGAACTGGCCCGGGACGAACTCGAGCGGTTGCAGGACAGCCTTCCGGCCCTGGAGCGGGATCTGGCCTTGATGCTGGCGCCCCGGGACAAGGACGAAAACGCCAGCGCCATCCTGGAAATCCGAGCCGGCACCGGCGGCGACGAAGCGGCGCTGTTCGCTGGCGACCTGTTTCGCATGTATGCCCGCTATGCCGGTCTGCAGGGCTGGCGGGTCGAGGTCGACAGCGTCTCGGAAGGCGAGATGGGGGGGTACAAGGAAATCATCGCCTCGGTCACCGGTGACGGGGTGTTTGGCCGGCTGAAGTTCGAGAGCGGCGTCCACCGGGTGCAGCGGGTGCCGGAGACCGAAAGCCAGGGCCGCATCCATACCAGCGCCGCCACGGTTGCCGTCCTGCCCGAGGCCGAAGATGTCGAGATCGAGATCAATGATGCCGATCTGCGGATCGACACCTACCGCTCCAGCGGGGCTGGAGGCCAGCACGTCAACAAGACCGACTCCGCCGTCCGCATCACCCACCTGCCCACCGGGGTGGTAGTGACAAGCTCGGAAAAATCCCAGCACGAAAACCGCCGCAAGGCGATGAAGAACCTCAAAGCGCGGCTCTATGACATGCAGCGCCAGGCCCTGGACGACGCCCGATCAGAGGCTCGCAAGAGCCAGGTCGGCTCGGGCGACCGGTCGGAACGGATCCGCACCTACAATTTCCCGCAAGGCCGGGTGACCGACCACAGGATCAACCTGACCCTCTACAATCTCGACCGGGTCATCACCGGCGACAATCTGGATGACGTGATCAATCCCCTGATCACCGAAGACCAGGCCGCCCGGCTGGCCAGCCTGGAAGAGGGCTATAGCTGACGGTGAGCCATGTGCGGACGCTTTGACACTTCACATCTGACCTGGGCCGAAATCTACGAGCAGCTGTCGCAGTTTGGAGAGGTGGTGACGGCGCCCGTCAATCTGCAGCCGGATGATGATGTTCGCCCGACCACAGCCCAGCTGGTCGCACGCCGGGAAGAGGGCCGCTGGGTTCTGGAAAGGATGCGCTGGGGTCTGCTGCCTTTCTGGCGCGGCGGCAAGCCGCTGAGGGACACCGAAAAGGGCAAGGGCGACGGCTTCAAGCTGACCACCTTCAACGCCAGGACCGAAACCGTGGCCAGCGCCGCGACCTTCCGGGGCGCCTTTGCCCGTCGCCGCTGCCTGATCCCGGCCAGTGCCTGGTACGAATGGACAGGTCCTGCCGGCGGAAAGACCCGGCATCGCTTTGCCCGGGCCGACGGCCAAGCCCTGTGGTTCGCTGGCATCTGGGACCATTGCGAGACGCCGGATGCGGGGCCGATCACCAGCTTCACCATCCTGACCACGCCGTCAGACGGCTGGTTGACGGACTTTCATACCCGCGCGCCCGTCATCCTCGAGCCCGCTGACTGGGCGCGGTGGCTGGACGTCTCCCAGGATTCAGGGCCGCTGATGGCGGCCGTACGGCCAGACCGGTTCATCCCGGCCTGACCGCGAAGGATCAAGCCTCTTCGAAGGTGACCGCGACATCGGCATTGGCCGACAGCCGCACGACGGCGCCCTCGACATGGGCAATAAGGATGGCCGGGATATAGTGGTGACGATTGTCCACCGAATCCTTGCGGGTCAGCTTCAGCCGGTCGCCGTCCACATGGTCGACGATGCCGATATGGACGCCGTCGGCGCCGATCACTTCGGCGTCCTTGTGAATATGCTTGAGGTCGATCATCTTACGCTCCTGTTGCTGCCAGGAGTGAACGCCCGACGACCCGGACCGATCCCCAGCGGACCGGTCCGGGTCTTCGAAAGAACTAAAGCGTGCCGCTCAGTTCCTGCACTTCCTCGAAGGTGCGCAGGCCAGGCTTCTGGGCGCAGACCAGCACGCCCATGTTCCCGGGGAGGTGCTTGTTGTCGAGCATCTTCTCGTGGGCCGTGGGGATGTCGTCCCAGCGGAAGACTTCCGACAGGCAGGGGTCGATCCGGCGGTCGATAACCAGCTGGTTGGCAGCCGAAGCCTGCATCAAGTTGGCGAAGTGGCTGCCTTGGACCCGCTTCTGGCGCATCCACAGGAAGCGGGCGTCCATGGTAAGGTTGAAACCGCTGGTGCCGGCGCAGATGGTCACCATGCCGCCGCGCTTTACCAGGAAGACGCTGACCGGGAAAGTGGCCTCGCCAGGATGCTCGAACACCATGTCGACATCGCGGTTGCCGGTGATCTGCCAGACGGCCTTGCCGAACTTGCGGGTCTCTTTCATGTAGTCGGCAAACTCGGGGCCGTTGACCTTTGGCAGCTGGCCCCAGCAGTTGAAGTCGTTGCGGTTCAGTACGGCCTTGGCGCCCTGGCTGAGCACATAGTCGACCTTGTCTTCGGAACTGACCACGCCGATGGCGTTGGCGCCGGTCACGGCGGCCAGCTGGACCGCAAAGACACCCAGTCCCCCGGAGGCGCCCCAGACCAGAACGTTCTGGCCGGGCTTCAGCTCATGGGGCTGGTGGCCGAACAGCATGCGATAGGCCGTGGCCAAAGTCAGGGTGTAGCAGGCGGCTTCTTCCCAGGTCAGGTGCTTGGGCCGCGGCATCAGCTGGCGCGACTGCACCCGGCAGAATTGGGCGAAGCTGCCGTCCGGGGTTTCATAGCCCCAGATCCGCTGGCTGGTGGAGAACATCGGGTCCCCGCCGTTGCACTCCTCGTCGTCGCCGTCGTCCTGGTTGCAGTGGATGACCACTTCGTCGCCGACCTTCCAGCGACGGACCTTGGAGCCCACCTTCCAGACGATGCCCGAAGCGTCGGATCCGGCGATGTGGTAGGGCAGCTTGTGAACGTCCAGCACGCTCATGGGCTCGCCAAGTGCGGCCCAGACGCCATTGTAGTTGACCCCGGCGGCCATCACCAGGACGAGCACCTCGTCCTCGCCGATCTCCCAGGTATCAACCACCTCGACCTGCATGGCCGTGGCGGGGCGGCCATGGCGTTCCTTGCGAACGGTCCAGGCGTACATCTTGGCGGGCACATGGCCGAGGGGCGGAATCTCGCCGATCTCGTACAGGTCCTTCAATTCGGTCTTTTCGAGGGTTGCGGTGGTCATGGGCGGCTCTCGTGTCGTCCCTGTTGCAATGCGATCGTGGCCGCAGGCCGTTACGGACTTCTCTCCAGGAAAAGCCGCTCAGCTCGTCGGATTGGTGGCCTTGCAGCAACAAATTGCCTGTTCAGGGCGCAATGAAGCCTCCAGCAGGGCAGGATCGTGTGACAGGTCCGTGATCCTGGCAAGCAGAATCTTTGTGCGCCGCAACATCGCAGCTCGGCGCAGCGGCGGGGCTCCTTTGTGTTTGCCAACTAAGTTGCCGCTAGGACACAGATTCGCTGTCGGGTGGGGCTGGGTGTCCGCATCCCCGGCGCCCCAGGGACACACTGTCCCCGATGCAAGGTGTCGCGGTTTCGGGCCTTGGTCTAAGAAACCAGCATGACCCTGCATATGACCCGACCCCTTGAAGGTGTTGTCCTGCTCGAACTGGACCATGCGCCGGCCAATGCCCTCTGCATGGCCCTGCGCCATGACCTTTCCAACGCCCTGGCGCACATCGAGGCGGACACCACGGTCAGGTCGGTGGTCCTGACCGGACGGGGCCGCGCCTTCTGCGCCGGCGACGATCTCATGGAGGCCGCCGCCAGGGGCCCGGCGGGGGTCGAGGCGGTGCTGGGGTTCGGCGGTTTGATGGACCAGGTCGAGGGGCTGCGGGTCCCGGTGCTCGCCGCCGTCAACGGCTGGGCCCTGGGCGGCGGGCTGGAACTGGCCCTGGCCTGCGATATCCGGATCGCCGCCCCGGGAGCGATCTTCACGGCGTCGGGGGTCAATGTCGGGCTGATGGCCTCGGTCCGGCGCCTGCCGCGGCTGATCGGCGAGGGGGCCGCCAAGGCCATGCTGCTGACCGGCTCGCCCTGCACTGCGGACACCGCCCTCCGCACCGGGCTGGTCTCCGCCGTCGAGACAGATGTCCTTACGGCAGCCCTGGCCATCGCCGAACGGATCGCCAGCCGGGCGCCCCTGTCGGTCGAGGCGACCAAGCGGGCTGTGGCGGGTCAGGGCGATGAGACCGAGGTGCTCACCGCCCTGTTCCACAGCCAGGACCATCAACAGGCGCTGAAGGACTTCGCCGCCAAGAAGACGCCGGTGTTTCACCGGCGGTAAAAGCCCGTGCGGTTCCGCCAGGCTTGCGTGCCTTGACCGCCAAACCGGCCCGCGACCTGCGCTCACGCAAAATTGTTGCGCCGCACAAGCGGCTTCGCCATGATCCCGGCCTCATGAGCAAGCCCTTTCAGCACGCCCCCGATGCGCCGTGGATCTTCCGCACCTATGCGGGCCATTCGACCGCCGCCAAATCCAACGCCCTTTACCGGCGCAATCTGGCGGCGGGCCAGACCGGCCTGTCCGTGGCCTTCGACCTGCCGACCCAGACCGGATACGACGCCGATCACATCCTGTCCCGGGGCGAGGTGGGCAAGGTCGGGGTGCCGGTCGGCCATCTGGGCGACATGCGGACCCTGTTCGACGCGATCCCGCTGGACCGCATGAACACCTCCATGACCATCAACGCCCCGGCCGCCTGGCTGCTGGCCATGTATGTGGCCCTGGCGGATGAACAGGGGGCGCCGCGCAAGGGGCTGCAGGGCACGACCCAGAATGACCTGATCAAGGAATATCTGAGCCGGGGCACCTATATCTTCCCGCCCCAGCCTTCCCTGCGGCTGATCGGCGACATGGTGGCCTGGTGCTACCGCGAGACGCCCAAATGGAACCCGATCAATGTCTGCAGCTATCACCTGCAGGAGGCCGGGGCGACGCCGGAGCAGGAACTGGCCTATGCCCTGGCCACGGCCATCTCGGTGCTGGACACGGTCCGCACCGGGGGCCAGGTGCCGGAAGCCGATTTCGAGATCGTCTGTTCGAGGATCAGCTTCTTCGTCAATGCCGGGGTGCGGTTCGTCACCGAGCTCTGCAAGATGCGCAGCTTCACGGCCCTGTGGGACGAGATCTTGAAGGACCGCTACGGCGTCCAGGATCCCAAGGCCCGGCGGTTCCGTTATGGCGTCCAGGTCAACAGCCTTGGCCTGACCGAGCAGCAGCCCGAGAACAACCCCTATCGCATCCTGCTGGAAGCCCTGGCCGTCACCCTCAGCAAGGATGCCCGCTGCCGGGCCCTGCAGCTGCCGGCCTGGAACGAGGCCCTGGGCCTGCCCCGGCCCTGGGACCAGCAATGGTCCCTGCGGATGCAGCAGGTCCTGGCCTATGAGACCGACCTGCTGGAATACGAGGACCTGTTCGCCGGCAGCCATGTGGTCGAGGCCAAGGTCGCCGAGCTGAACGCCGGGGCCCTGGCCGAACTGGCGAAGATCGACGAGATGGGCGGGGCCGCCGCCGCCATCGGCTACATGAAGGAGCAGCTGGTCGGCTCCAATGCCGACCGCTTCCGCAGGATCGAGACCGGCGAGATGACCGTGGTCGGGGTCAACCGCTGGACCGACACTGCCGATTCACCTCTGTCGGCCGGCGAAGGCTCCATCGAGACGGTGGATCCCCGGCTGGAGGCCGAGGTGGTGGGCAAGCTGAAGGCCTGGCGCGCCGCCCGCGACCAGGCCGCCGCCGACGCCGCCCTGGCCGATCTGAAGGCCGCCGCCGCCGAGGGCCGCAACATCATGGAGCCCTCCATCGCCGCCGCCCGGGCGGGGGTGACCACCGGCGAATGGAGCTTTGCCCTGCGCGAGGTGTTTGGCGAGTATCGCGGCCCCACCGGCGTGGCCATGGTGGTCGCATCGGGCGAGGCCGAGGACCTGCTGGCTGTCCGGGCCGAGGTGGAGCGGGTGTCGCTCGCCCTGGGCAGGACCCTCAGCTACCTGATCGGCAAGCCGGGCCTGGACGGCCACAGCAACGGCGCCGAACAGATCGCCACCCGGGCCCGGGCCAGCGGCATGGAGGTCATCTATGACGGCATCCGCTCGACCCCGGAAGAGATCGTCGCACGGGCCGCGGAGTCCAGGGCCCATGTGGTGGGTCTCTCCATCCTGTCCGGGTCGCATCTGGACCTGGTTCAGGAGGTGGTGCGGCTGATGCGGGTTGCCGGCCTGGAGAACGTCCCGGTCGTGGTGGGCGGCATCATCCCGCCGGAGGACGCCCTGATCTTGAAACAGATGGGCGTGCGGCGAGTCTATACGCCCAAGGACTTCAAGATGACCGACATCATGATGGATGTGGTCAAGGTCGTGGAGCAGTCGGCCCTGGCCGAGGCCTGAAAAAGCTATCCTTCTCCCCTCGGGGGAGAAGGTGGCGGCGCAGCCGACGGTTGAGGAGCTGCGCCGGACTGAACCGACGGTCCTGAACATTGTCTGGCAGGGGAAGGGCGGAGAGGGCCCTCATCCGTCAGCCTTCGGCTGCCACCTTGTTTGTTGAAGGTCGGCTATTGTGGACCTGTCTTCCGGGACGTCCGCCTGGGGCACCACCCCCAGGCGGACTGTCGGTGGAGGGGCCGTTGCCACCTGAGCCCTTGAGGCTGTGGA
>Ga0164295_10000257_pt1 | contig 44993 bp, 34 predicted proteins | sample GEODES006metaG_FD_111798 | JGI IMG/M metagenome (GOLD analysis project Ga0164295, IMG submission 111798) | Oligotrophic lake water microbial communities from Sparkling Lake, Wisconsin, USA - GEODES006 metaG | ecosystem: Environmental > Aquatic > Freshwater > Lake | place: USA: Sparkling Lake...
AACGCGGTCGAGACCCAAGGGTCCGGGTGACACTCCCGGACATCCCCACGCATGTCGAAGCACGATCATCCAACCGAGCCTCAGGCCGACTTGCTCTCGTCGCCCTCCGAGCATGCCACGCCCCACGGCCATGCCGAGGGGGCATCGGATGCAGGCTCCGCCCACGCCGCGCCGGCCGCAGAGGCCGATGACGACGACGGCGCTCCTGCCGAACTCGCCGATCCGTTTGCCAGTGGTGACAACGCCAAGCCAGTGGCGTCGGCTGCCGATGAGGAGATTACTCCGGTAGGTGACAAGAAGTGGTACATCCTCAAAGTCCAGAGCAACCGCGAGGACTCGATCAGCGACACGCTCGAGCGACGGATCCGGATGCAGGGACTCGACCGCTACTTTGGCAAGGTCATCGTGCCGAAGGAGCAGGTCACCGAGTTTAAAAGCGGCAAAAAACGCGTTGTTTCTCGCAAGCTCTATCCTGGCTACATCCTTGTGAACATGATTCTCAATGACGAGACATGGTATCTCGTCAGGGAGACAGGCGGGATTGGCGATTTCACCGGGTCGGCCGGAAGGCCGAGCCCGATGCTCCAAGCCGACGTTGACAAACTCCTCAACAAGTCTGCGGTCAAGCCTGACGAGGCGCCGCGGCTGAAGATCAACTTCAAGAAGGGCGACCGGGTCAAGATCACCGAAGGTACGTTTGAGAACTTCGAGGGTGAGGTGGAGCAGATCGACGAGGCAAACGGACGGGTCACGGTCATGCTCAGCATCTTCGGCCGTTCGACCCCCGTCGACATCGAATACTGGCAGATCGAGGGAATCTGACCCTCGGTGCGGCCGTTCATAGCGGCTCACTACGGATCAATATGCGTCCATCCTGCACGGACGTCGTGGCGAGCAGGGCAGGCCGGTCAAGCATCCTATAGCAACGTTTCCAAGCAGTCCCGCGGAAGGGGAAGAGGTCAGAGTCATGGCGAAGCAGGTGGTCGGACAGGCGAAGTTCCAGATTCCAGGCGGACAGGCCACACCAGCCCCTCCGGTTGGTACGTCGCTCGGCCGGTACGGCATCAACCTCGGACAGTTCGTCCAGCAATTCAACGACAAGACCCGCGAAGCCGCCGGCATGGCGATTCCGGTGGTTGTCACCGTCTACAACGATCGCTCTTTCGAGTTCTACACGAAAAGCCCGCCGGCGGCCGCCCTTCTCAAGAAGGCAGCAGGCCTTGCGAAGGGCTCCGGCGTGCCGAATAAGGACAAGGTCGGCAAGGTGACCAAGGCCCAACTCGACGAGATCGTCCGACTCAAGACCAATGATCTCAATGCCAGCGATGCCGATCATGCCCGTCGCATGATCGAAGGCACCGCCCGCAGCATGGGGATTACGGTCGACAACTGACTCGTCGATCTTCGATCGTCACAACTTTTTCCCGATTTTCCCCCGAACACTTTCAGGACCGTAGCCGTGGCTGTTACCAAGCGCATGAAGGCGATGCTCGCCAAGTTGCCGAAGACCGAAGATCCTCTTCCCGTTGCCGATGCCGTCGCGCTCATCAAGAGCATGCCGCCGACGAAGTTTGATCAAGCCTTCGAGATCCACATGCGTCTGGGGATCGATCCGAAGCAAGCCGATCAGATCGTCCGTGGTTCGATCGTATTGCCGCACGGGATCGGCAAGTCGAAGCGCGTCGTCGTGTTCGCCAAGGGCAACATGGCCGACGAGGCCCGGGCAGCCGGGGCGGAAGAGGTCGGTTCCGATGATCTTGCCAAGAAGATCAAGGAAGGCTGGACCGATTTTGATGTCTGCATTGCGGCTCCCGACATGATGGGCCTGGTCGGCCCGCTCGGAAAGGTGCTCGGTCCCCGTGGCCTGATGCCGAGTCCCCGTGCCGGCACCGTCACCGCCGACATCCGTAAGACCGTCAGCGAGTACAAGGCGGGAAAGGTCGAGTTCCGGAATGATCCGACCGGCATCGTCCATGCGGTGGTCGGCAAGGCTAGTTTTGATGAGGCGAAGATCGTGGAAAACATCAAGGCCTTTATTGACCACATCATGTCGCTGCAGCCCAACAGCGTTCGTGGTCAGTACGTAAAGAGCATCTCGATCTCCGCCACGATGACCCCGGGCGTCATGATCGCCGCCTGAAGCCCGGAATGGCTCCCGCTTCCTTTCTTCACGCCCCCTTTCCAGTTGACGATTCAAGTTCCTGTTTCCTCCATCCCTGCACGTCTCAGTCCCACTCGGCTACGCTGCCGTCCAAGCCGCCCGATGAGGGCCCAAAATCGCCATGAGCAAGCTTGTCAAGAATCTCCTCGTCGATGACCTCAAGGGACGCCTGGCGGGTGTCGGCGAGGTGATCGTTCTCAGCCTCGGTCGCCTCGACGGCACGAAGACCACGCAGCTCCGACAGACGCTGCGGAAGAAGAAGATCCACCTGCAGCTGATCAAGAACAGCTTGGCGCGTCGGGCGACGCTCGACACCCCACTGGCACCGGCTTTCGGCAAGACCGAAGGTATGCTCGCGATCGCCTGGGGCGGCGAAGACGTCGTCGATCTCGCGAAGGAACTCGATCGCGTTTCCGCCATCAAGGACTACGACGGTGTCGAGTTCCGCGGCGGTGCCCTCGACGGTGCTCGGCTCGAGCCCAGTGACGTCAAGAGCGTCGCCAAGTGGCCCTCCCGTGCCGAGCAACTCTCCATTCTGTCCGGCCAGATCAGCTCGATGGGCTCGACGCTCTCGGGACAGATCCTCGGGGCCGGAGGGACGCTGGCTGGCCAGATCAGCTCGCGGGTCGACGACCTCGAGAAGGCAGAGGCGCCGGAGGTTCCGGCGGCCTGAGGCAGACTTTTCGGACCGACACCATGGCATGGGCTTCCCATGGCCCGCGTTCATGGTATGACTATGGGTTCCCAATTTTCCAGAGGCGCCAGTCCCGGACGTGGTCCATACGGGGCAGGCGTGCACGACCGACCACCCATGACACACAGCCGGCGGCATTCCCGCCGGCCTCATTCCTGAAGGGAAAGGATCTCGAGCGATGGCAACGGCTGAAGCGACACGTGAATTCACCAAAGAAACGAAGGACCTCGGCGACAAGATCGTGTCCTTGACGCTCAAGGCCGCCAAGGAGCTCTCCGACTACCTCGACGAAGTCCACGGCATCAAGCCCGCTGCCGGTGGCGCGGTCATGATGGCCGCTCCGGGCGGAGCGGGTGCCGGTGGTGCTGCCGAAGCGGCGGCCGAGAAGACCGAGTTCGACGTCGTTCTCGAGAGCTACCCGACCGAAGCGAAGATCGGCATCATCAAGGTCGTCCGCGCTGCGACGGGCCTGGGCCTCAAGGAGGCCAAGGATCTCGTCGAGAGCGCTCCGGCGAAGGTCAAGGAGGGCATCTCCAAGGCCGACGCTGAAAAGCTCAAGAAGGAGCTTGAAGAGGCCAAGGCGAAGGTCGCCGTCAAGTGATTTTTGCTTGATTTACCGAGGCAGCGGCCGGAGGCTTGGTCTTCCGGCCGCTGCCCGGTATAGTTTTTGCATGTCGATTTCCCGACGTTCATCTATTCGACGGTGGTTCCGCGGGATCGGCAGGCGCCTCCTCCTTCGTCAGCCCACGCCCACCGCATCCCTGCGGCGGGACGACTTCCATTCATTTCCTGGCTCTTCAGACGGATGGCTTCCGTGCAGCGGTTCCCTTACCCATCAGTGGGTGGGTGTCCGAGCCGGTGTTGCTGTTCCTCCCGAGTCGGGTCGGGGGTGCGGGTTTTTTTCTGTAGCGACATCCGGTTCCTTGCCCAAGGTCGTCGGTAGAACGCAAGGCTTTCGTTCAAGGTCCTTGTTTTTCTGCACTGTTGGGTTGTTTCTGTTTTCTGGTTTTTAGGTTTTGGTTTTCTTGCTTCGGTCTTCTTGGGAGATTCGCCCATGGCCACACGCGCCGTCCGTCGCCTCCAGCCCACCCAGGTCCGCCGTTACGGAAGCAGCCGCGCAAGCCACGCGATTCCTGACCTCACTGAAATCCAGACGCGCTTCTACGATCGCTTTCTCCAGTACGACACCCCATCGTCGAAGCGCAAGGACGAGGGCATCGAGGGTGTTCTTCGGGAGATCTTCCCGATCGAGAGCTACGATCGCACCGTCAAGCTCGAGTACGTCCGCTACGAATTGGGAAAGCCCCGCTACGATCCCGACGAATGCCGTCAGCTCCGGCTCACGTACGGCCGCCCGCTGCGTGTCTGGCTTCGCTTGACCCGTGATCAGCCGGTCGAGGAAGAGGTCTATCTCGGCGACATCCCCATCATGCTCGGTGGCGGAGAGTTCATCATCAACGGTGCTGAGCGCGTCGTCGTCAGCCAGCTCCACCGTTCCCCTGGTATCGATTTCGTCGCCGACACCGAATCAGCCGACCGCAAGACGCACAACTGCCGCATCATTCCGGAACGTGGCAGCTGGATCGAGCTCAATGTTTCCAAGAAAGACACCCTTCAGGTGCGGATCGACCAGAGCGGGAAGTTCTCCGCGCTGACGCTTCTCCGCGCGATGGACGAGAAGTACACCCACGACGCCGAGATCCTCAAGCTCTTCTACGAACCGGAGAAGGTGAAGGCCGACGGCGGGCGCTACGTTCCCAAGATCGAAGGGCGGATCGCGGTCGACGACATCGTCTACCCGTCCAAGCACAAGGATGGGTCGCCGAACGAACGAGCCGGTGAGATCATCATTGAGGCCGGCTGCAAGATCTCGCACGATCAGGCCGAACTGATCTGCACGTCAGGCCTGCCAGCGGTGGAGGTGATGGAGGAGCAAAAGGTGCCCCTCATCATGAACAGCCTCCGCGAGGATGCCGACGAATCGAAGCGCCGCACCGGTGTTTCCCCCAGCCATCAGGACGCCCTCGTCCGCATCTACCAGCGGCTTCGGCCGGGCAATCCCCCGGCCCTCGACAAGGCACGGGCGTTGTTCGACGAGAAGTTCAAGGACACCAACCGCTATCGCTTGGGCCGCGTGGGCCGCTTCCGCATCAACCGCAAACTCGGATTGTCGGTCCCCGAGACCGAAATGACGCTCCGCCCCGACGACCTGATCGCCGCGATCAAGTACATGCTCCTCCTCTCCGAGGGTGAGAACGAAGTCGAAGTGGACGACATCGACCACCTCGGTAATCGTCGCCTGCGGACGATCGACGAACTCGCCAGCGATGAACTCCGCAAGGGGTTCCTCAAGCTCCGTCGCACCGTTCAGGAGCGGATGAGCCTCAAGGACGTCACGGAAATGACGCCCCGCTCGCTCATCAACCCCAAGAGCATCTCCGCCGCCATTGAGTACTTCTTCGGCCGTGGCGAGCTTTCGCAGGTCGTCGATCAGACCAACCCGCTCTCGATGCTCACCCACGAGCGCCGCCTCTCGGCACTCGGTCCCGGAGGTTTGAACCGCAAGCGTGCGGGATTCGAGGTGCGCGACGTGCACATCTCCCACTACGGCCGCATCTGCCCGATTGAGACGCCAGAAGGTACGAACATCGGCCTGATCTCGAGCCTGGCAATCTATTCAGGCGTCGACTCCTACGGCTTCCTCGTCACTCCCTACCGCAAGGTTTCGAAGTGCCGCCTCACCGACGACGTCGTCTGGCTGCGGGCCGACGAGGAGCACGAAGCGACGCTGGCGCCGGCCGATGCCCCTGTGGTGGACGGCAAGATCGAAGGGGACAACATCATCGCGCGCAATCGTGGTGACTTCGTCCTCGTCCGTGCCGATGATGTCGGCTACATCGACGTCGCCCCGAGCCAGATGGTGGGCGTGTCGGCCGGGTTGATTCCGTTCCTCGAGCACGACGACGCCAACCGCGCGCTCATGGGCTCCAACATGCAGCGGCAGGCAGTGCCCCTCCTGGTGACCGAGCCGCCCATCGTGGCGACCGGAATGGAGCGCGATGTGGCGGCGAACTCCGGCCTCATTGTGCGTGCGACCCGCAAGGGGACGGTGACCTATTGCGACGCCGAGCGGATCGAGGTCTCGCCGGGCGGCGTTGTCGCCCCCGACATCTACCGCCTGCGGAAGTACGTTGGCCTCAACGAACGCACCTGCCAAAACCAGAAGCCGATCATCAGTCTCGGCCAGAAGGTCGAGAAGGGGGAGGTGCTGGCCGACGGCGCCGCGATCTACAAGGGGGAACTGGCCCTCGGGCGCAACGTCCTCGTCGGCTTCATGGCTTGGGACGGATTCAATTTCGAGGACGCGATCATCATCAGCGAGGAACTGGTGGAGGACGACGTCTACACCTCGATCCATATCGAGGAATACGACATTGAGATCCGTGACACGAAGCTCGGCCGTGAGGAGTTCACTCGCGATATTCCTAACGTCGGCGAGCGGGCCCTTCACAACCTCGACGAAGGGGGGATCGTCAAGATCGGCACCTTCGTCCGCCCCGGCGACATCCTCGTCGGCAAGGTTTCGCCGAAGAGCAAGACCGAGCTGACCCCCGAGGAGAAGCTTCTCCACGCGATCTTCGGCAGGGCCGGCGAGGACGTGAAGAACGACTCGCTCGAGGTTCCCTCCGGCGTTGAGGGGATCGTCATCGCCACCGAGAAGTTCTCGCGTCGCATGAGCCTCTCTGAGGATGAGCGACGCGAGTTCGAGAAGCAGTTGAAGGAAGTCGAAAACGAGGGGAACGCCCGAGTCGCCGAAGCTTTCAGCGCGATGGTCGAGGAGATTGGCAAGGCGATCGGCAAGCCGCTGACGGCTGTCGACGGCAGCCCGCTCGTCCGCGATCAGGAGCACAAGGTGGTGGCCGAACGGGCCGCCGCCTTCCGCATCGAGGAACTCGATCTCCGCTCGCCGAAGGCAAAGCCCGAGGTGGAGAAGATCCACAAGGCGATGTGGCCAGCCGTCGAGGAGGCGATTGACTCTCGCGAGCGTAGGCTCAACAGCATGAAACGGGGTGACGAACTCCGCCCCGGCGTTCTCCAGATGGTGAAGGTGTATGTTGCGGCGAAGCGGGCCATCAGCGTTGGTGACAAGATGGCCGGTCGTCACGGCAACAAGGGGGTGATCGCCAAGATCCTCCCCAAGGAAGACATGCCATTCCTCGCCGACGGTACGCCGGTTCAGATCCTCCTCAACCCACTCGGTGTGCCGAGCCGCATGAACGTCGGGCAGATCCTCGAGACCCACCTCGGGTGGGCCGGGAAGGTGCTCGGATTCCAGGCGATCACGCCGGTGTTCGACGGGGCGAGCGAGGAGGAGATCAACGACGTTCTCGAAGAGGCGAATCTCCCGCGGCATGGCAAGGCCCAACTCTTCGACGGCCGCACCGGTGAACAACTCGAGCAGGAGACGACGGTCGGCTACATCTACATGCTCAAACTCCACCACCTTGTCGACGACAAGGTGCACGCTCGCTCCACCGGCCCTTACTCGCTCATCACCCAGCAACCGTTGGGCGGCAAGGCGCGGTTCGGCGGTCAGCGGTTCGGGGAGATGGAAGTCTGGGCTCTGGAGGCCTACGGTGCCGCCTACATTCTCCAGGAACTCCTCACCGTCAAGAGCGACGACGTCGAGGGGCGCACGAAGATCTACGAGAGCATGGTGAAGGGGGAGAACACCCTCGAAGCCGGCACCCCGGCGAGCTTCGATGTGCTCACCAACGAGATTCGTGGCCTGGCCCTCAACATGTCGCTTGAGAAGCGTCGGCTCTGACTTCCGCTTCCAATCTGCCGACCCCGGGGGGGTGATACGACTGCGTCACCTCCCGGCTTCCGTCCTTTCCCCACCGCATCCGATCCCGGCGACCGCAACGCCAGCCCCAACAGCCCATCCGGGTTCTTCCAAGGAGACGTCTCGTGAGCATCGGTGAATCCACCTACGATCGCGTCAACGACTATTCCGCCGTGAAGATCAGCCTGGCGCGGCCCCATGACATCAAGAGTTGGTCGTTCGGCGAAGTGAAGAAGCCTGAGACGATCAACTACCGCACTTACCGTCCCGAGAAGGACGGACTGATGTGTGAGAAGATCTTCGGCCCAGAAAAAGACTGGGAGTGCTCCTGCGGCAAGTACCGCGGGATGAAGTACAAGGGGATGATCTGCGATCGTTGCGGCGTGAAGGTCACGCACAGTCGGGTCCGTCGTAAGCGCATGGGCCACATCGAACTGGCCGCGCCGGTCGTTCACATCTGGTTCTTCAAGGCGATGCCGAGCCGGCTCGGGGCCCTGCTCGACATGAAGACGTCGAGTCTGGAGAAGGTGATCTACTTCCAGGATTACGTCGTCCTCGATCCCAAGGACACCCCGCTGAAGCGCCAGCAACTCCTCACCGAGGAGGAATACCGCGAGGCGCGTGCCACGTACGGCGAAACCGGTTTCGACGCCGAGATGGGGGCCGAGGCGGTCCGCAAACTCCTTCTCGGTCTTGACCTGGTCAGCCTCTCCAAGGAACTCCGTGAGGAGCTCCATACGACCGGCTCGAAGCAGAAGAAGAAGGATCTCGTCAACCGCCTCAAGATCGTAGAAGCGATCCGCGACAGCGAGAACAAGCCCGAGTGGATGGTCCTTGACGTCATCCCGGTGATCCCCCCTGATCTCCGGCCGCTTGTGATGCTCGATTCTGGCAACTTCGCCACAAGCGATCTCAACGACCTCTACCGCCGGATCATCAATCGTAACAATCGTCTCAAGAAACTCGTTGACCTCAACGCTCCTGAGGTCATCATCCGCAATGAGAAGCGGATGCTGCAGCAGTCTGTTGACGCTCTGTTCGACAACAACCGCTGCAAGCGGCCGGTGCTCGCCTCGAGCAACCGCCCGCTCAAGAGCCTCACCGACATGATCAAGGGGAAGCAGGGCCGCTTCCGCGAGAACCTCCTCGGCAAACGTGTTGATTACTCGGCTCGAAGCGTGATCGTCGTCGGCCCGACGCTCCGGCTCCACCAGTGCGGACTGCCGAAGAAGATCGCGCTTGAGCTCTATCAGCCGTTCATCATCCGGCGGCTCAAGGAACTCGGCCACGCCGACACGATCAAGAGCGCCAAGAAGATGCTTGAGCGGAAGGACGCCGAGGTGTGGGACATCCTCGAAGAGGTGATCCGCAACCACCCGGTGCTGCTCAACCGTGCCCCGACGCTCCACCGCATGGGCATCCAGGCGTTCGAGCCGATCCTCGTCGAGGGGAACGCGATCAAGCTCCATCCGCTGGTCTGCAAGGGCTTCAATGCCGACTTCGACGGCGATCAGATGGCCGTCCACCTGCCGCTCTCGATCGAGGCCCAGGTCGAAGCTCACACGCTGATGCTGTCAACGAACAACATCTTCAGCCCCGCCAACGGCGCCCCGATCATCAGCCCTTCACAGGACGTGGTGATGGGTTGCTATTACCTCACCATGCAACTCCCCGGCCGCAAGGGGGAGGGAATGGTGTTCAAGGATGTCGAAGAGGTGGAACTGGCCCACTCGCTCGGCAAGGTGGAAACGCACGCCAAGATCCGGGTCAAGCTCCCGTCGAAGCGTCGCCTCAAGATGGAGGACATGTCGCAGTCGAAGCCAGGCGTGATCATCGAGACGACCGCTGGCCGCGTTCTTTTCAACTCGGTTCTTCCCGAAGGGATGCTCTTCTACAACATCCCGATGCGGTCCAGCGAGTTGGCCCGCGTGATCTCCGACTGCTACCAGGCTCTTGGACGACGTCGCACGATCGATCTTCTCGACGATATGAACCGCACCGGCTTCAAGTGGAGCACGAAGAGCGGTCTGTCGTTCGCCACCGACGATCTCATCACCCCGACAGACAAGTCGAAGATCATTGGCGACGCCGAGAAGGAGGTCTTCAAGATCCTCAAGCGTTACCAGAAGGGCGTGATCACCGACGGCGAGCGTTACAACTCGGTGCTCGATGCGTGGACGCACGCCCGTGAGGAGATCACCAAGGGAATGATGGCCGCCCTCGAGAAGGACACGGCCAGCGAATCCCGGCATGACGGCTACGTCAACCCGATCTACCTCATGGCCCACTCCGGTGCCCGTGGTGGTGTGGAACAGATCCGTCAGCTCGCGGGGATGCGTGGCCTCATGGCCAAGCCGTCGGGAAAGATCATCGAAACGCCGATCAAGGCGAACTTCCGCGAAGGACTGACCGTCCTCGAGTACTTCAGCTCGACGCACGGTGCCCGCAAGGGACTGGCCGACACCGCTCTCAAGACGGCCGACTCGGGCTACCTCACCCGAAAGCTGGCCGACGTCGCCCAGAATGTTGTCGTCACGATGCACGACTGCGGCACGCCGCAGGGGGTGCAGAAGGGGGTTATCTACCGGGGCGAGAAGGTCGAGGTTCGGCTCGCCGACAGCCTCCGTGGACGCGTCAGCCGGGCAGACATCTCCAACCCCATCAGCGGTGAAGTGATCGCCCACGAGGATGATCTGATCACGCCCAAAATCGCTCAGCAGATCGAGGAACTGGGGCTTGAAAAGGTGCAGGTCCGCAGCCCGCTGACCTGCGAGGCGCCGCTCGGCGTCTGCCGCCTCTGCTACGGCATGGATCTCTCGACCGGTTCGCTCGTCGAGGAGGGGATGGCCGTCGGCATCATCGCCGCCCAGAGCATCGGCGAGCCGGGCACGCAGTTGACGATGCGCACATTCCACATCGGTGGCGTCGGTCAGCGTGCCCTCGAAGAGAACCAGAGCAAGACGAAGCGTGCCGGAACGGTGCGGTTTGCCCGGCTTCGGAGCGTGCCTGATGAGAACGGCCAACAGGTCGTGCTCGCCCGCAACGGTGAGATCACCATCAGCGACGCCAAGGGGAACGATCTCGAGAAGATCGACGTTCCGGCCGGTGCCATCCTCAAGGTCAAGGAAGGGGACGAGGTCAAGCCGGGCACCGTGCTCGTGCAGTGGGATCCGCACTCGATCCCGATTCTCTCGGAAGTTTCCGGAAAGGTTCGCTACGAGGACGTTATCGAGAACGAGACGGTTCGCATCGAGAAGGATCCCAGCGGCCACGTTCGCCGGATGATCATGGAGCACAAGGGCGTCTATCAACCACAGATCGCGCTGCTCGATGATGACGGCAAGACGCTCGGCTTCTACTACCTCCCCGAGAAGGCCTACATTGAGGTCAACGAGGGCGAGATCGTCAAGGCGGGTCACATCCTTGCCAAGACTCCCCGCGAGGCGTCGGGGACCCAGGACATCACCGGTGGTTTGCCCCGTGTGACCGAGATCTTCGAGGCCCGCAAGCCGAAGGATCCCGCGATCATGGCTGAGATCAGCGGTCGCGTCGAAGTGAAGGGTGAAAAGCGGCGCGGCAAGCGGACCATCGTCGTCCGTAACGAATCGGGACGCGAGGAGGAGCATCTCGTCAGCCAGGGCAAGCACATGCGTGTGCACACCGGTGACGAGGTCAAGGAAGGAGAGGCGCTCGTTGACGGGCCGCTTGTCCCCCATGACATCCTCCGCATCTCCGGCGAGGATGCCGTGCAGCAGTATCTCGTTCGCGAGATCCAAAACGTCTATCGCAGCCAGCGCGTCGATATTGACGACAAGCACATCGAGATCATCGTGTCGCAGATGCTGCGGAAGGTGAAGATCGAGTCAGTCGGTGACACGACCCTGCTCCCGGGGAGCGTCATGGACAAGTTCGAGTTCCAGCACGCCAACAAGCAGATCGCCGAAAGCCTGCGGATCACCGACAAGGGAGACAGCGAGTTCGCGGTCGGGTCGGTCGTGCCGAAGGAAATCCTCGCGCAGGCCAATGCCCAGATCGAAACCCTCGGCGGCACGGCGGCCAAGGGCACCAAACCGAAGCCTGCCACGGCGAGCACCCAACTTCTCGGGATCACCAAGGCGAGCGTTCAGAGTTCGAGTTTCATCTCTGCGGCCAGCTTCCAGGAAACGACCAAGGTCCTCACCGAAGCCGCCCTTGCCGGCAAGGTCGACAATCTTGTCGGGCTCAAGGAGAACGTCATCCTCGGCCACCTCATCCCGGCCGGAACAGGCTTCAACACGTTCCAGAATTCGGAGGTCCGGGTTCGCCCCGAGGCCCTTGATTCGATGCGGCACGACCCAGTCAGGAAAACGCTCGCCCAGCAGTTCCCCCTGCTCGAGGATTCGGCTCCGGGGATCGACTCGCGGCTCGGCGGTGACTCCGACGTGGCCACCCTTCCCGAGACCGATCAGGCACGCGAACAACTCTGATCCACGGGCTTGGGCCCGGTCGGACGGATACCGTGCAGATCCGGCCACAACACCTGTCGATGATGGCCAAAACCGGTCCGGCCGGGAATCGCCCGACCGGTGGTGACGGTCGGACCGTCGGTGCCGTGGGGAAGTGACGGTGTGCGGTCGGATGTGCCCCAGCGCCGAAGGACCATGGAACGGCCTTCTCCCCGGAGCCACTCCATGCGTCTCTCCAAAGCCCCCCGCCGCAATCGGCTTGTCGGCGATCCGTCGACGCGATCGAGGGCGATTCTTGTTGGCCTGATGCTCGTGGTGGCTGGAAATGGCGACCTCCCGGTCGTTCGTGGACAGGTTGCCCCCTACAATCCCTACGCCGACAGCCAAGACCCCACGCCGCCAGTGCTCCCCGACGGAACCCTCCACTGGGGAACGTTCTTCAAGTCGCCGGCGATTCAAAAAGCCTACGAGCGACTCTGGAACCTCGGTGCCTGTCGCAACACGAACAAGGCGATCACGATCCCCGTCGAGAACAACAAACTGGCGATCGACAGCCTCCCCGAGGATGAGTTCCATGGGGTGGTTCAGGCGGTCACCGGCACCAACGCCGGCGGCGCCGTGGCCTTTCTCCAGACGCCCAAAGACGGATCCGCAGGCGTGGAGAGGGTCGCCCTCCTTCATCCGGCAGGGGTTTCACGCGTCGATGTCGCGGGGACTACCGGAGTTTCCCTGCTCGTCCCCGGCATGGTCGTCCGCTTCCAGGCAAACGTCGACAGCAAGGGGAAGGGCACGGCACCGATCCAGGTCCTCCATGTGGCCACGCCCTCGGCAGAGGCCAAACCGACCGCTGTCACGCCCGGACTCGACGAGATGGTGATCGGGAAAGTCATCCAAATGAAGCGGGGAATCCTGTCCGTCCGAGTCGATGCGGGGAAGATCCGCCGCCTGACGCTGCCCCTAGCCGACGACGCCGTCGTCGAGGTCGCGACGTCCCAGATTGCCCTGGTCAGGCCCGGCGACGCCATCGAAATCAAGGGAAGGCTTTGGACGGGTGAAGGGGCGCTCGGTGACGGCACCGTTTTCGCGGACCAGGTCACCGTCACCAAGAAGGCCTCCGCGGCAAGCGGTTCCCCCGGGGAACATGCCGACGCCGCCGACCTCGGGGCACGCTGACCGGTAGGCGGCGGGTCCAGGAGCGCTTCCCGAGGACGGGCCAGTGTGACAGACTTCGCGAGACGGGGCGTGTGGTCGCCACTCGAGGGACTTCACCCCCGTCAATTCCTCGGAGTCATTCCCATGGCGGTGCGTCTACCCGTCCCCCGTGGCATCCCCGCGCCGATCATCCTCGGCCTGGGAGCAGCGGCTGCCCTCGCCTTTCTCGTGCTCCTCGCCACCCGAGATGGCAACGATCAAGGCGCTCGATTGTCTGCGAAGGGATTCGAAGCGACTCGGCCCACCACCGCGGCCCCGCCAACGGCGTTCCCCGAGGGGATGGTGTGGATTCCAGGCGGGGAGTTCTCCATGGGATGTGACGACCCACGCGGCAAGCCGTTCGGCGGCAAAGAGCCGATGCCGGATGCCAGGCCGGTGCACCGCGTCGATCTCGACGGTTTCTGGATCGATTCCACGGAGGTGACCAACGACCAGTTCGCGGCGTTCGTGGCCGCCAGCGGATACGTGACTGTGGCCGAAACGCCCCCCCGCGCCGAGGACTTTCCCGGTGCACCTCCTGAAAACCTCGTGGCCGGCTCGATCGTCTTCTCCCCTCCCGTCGAGCCCGTATCTCTCGACAATCATTACCAATGGTGGGCGTACATCCCCGGCGCCAACTGGCGCCATCCCACCGGCCCCGACAGTTCGATCGAAGGTCTCGGCACTCACCCGGTGGTGCAGATCGCCCACGACGACGCGATGGCCTACGCGGCGTGGGCTGGCAAGCGACTGCCGACCGAGGCCGAATGGGAGTTCGCCGCCCGCGGTGGATTGACCGGCGCGATGTATCCCTGGGGAGACGATTTTCAACCGGAAGGCAGGCAGATGGCCAACACTTGGCAGGGGCCGTTTCCGAACCCCAATACTGCCGAGGATGGCTTCGTGTTCGCGGCTCCCGTCGCGACGTTCCCTGCCAACGGCTACGGTCTCTACGACATGTCGGGCAACGTCTGGGAGTGGTGTGCCGACTGGTACCGCCCCGACACCTACGCCCGCGATGCCCGCAGACCGGGCCAGACCCTGCGAAACCCACAGGGGCCCGACACGAGCCATGACCCGCAGGAACCTGGGCAGGCGAAACGGGTGCTCCGCGGCGGTTCGTTCCTCTGCACCGAGCAGTACTGTTCCCGGTACATCGTCGGCACCCGGGGAAAGGGTGAGATATCGAGCGGCGCCAACCACATCGGTTTCCGTTGTGTGCAGTCGCCGGATTGATCAGGTCGATCGTGGCCCCAGCAGGTTGCGGAAATCGCTCCAGCCGAGGGTGTTGACGACGTCGACGCTCGTCAACCCGGCACGGCGCGCCTGGAGAACACCACACCGCATCACGCCGAGCCCTCGGACCGAATGGGCATCGGTGGAGATCACCATTCGTACCCCGGCCCGCCGCGCCACAGCCGCATGGTGGTCGTCGAGATCGAGCCGGCTGGGATGGGCGTTGATCTCCAGGAAGGTTCCCGAAAGCGCGGCGGCGGCGATCACCGCCTCCATGTCAACGTCATACGCAGGCCGACGGTTGATGAGCCTGCCGGTGGGGTGCCCGATGACCCTCACGGCCGGGTGCCGAATCGCCTCGAGAATCCGCTCCGTGATCCTCTCCCGGGGCTGGGATTGCCCGTAGTGGAGACTGGCCACGACCCAGTCCGCCCTCGCCAGGACTTGATCAGAAAGATCGAGCCCGCCACGCTCGAGCATGTCGACCTCAATCCCCTTGAGGACCACGATCGGAGCCGGTCCTTCGGCGGCGAGTGTCTCGTTGAGCCGGTCGATGCGATCCCATTGCCGCAGGAGCCGCGTCTCGTCCAAGCCGCGAGCCATCGAGACCCGCTGGCTGTGATCGGTGATCGCGATGTACTCGAGGCCACGCTCGCGGGCGCCCCTTACCATGTCGGTGAGCGTGTCCTCGCCGTCGGTGTCGGTGGTGTGCATGTGGAGATCGCCGCGGATATCGCACTCCTCGACGAGGCGAGGGAGCCTCACCTCCGCGGCAAGCGCCAGTTCGTCACGGCCCTCGCGGAGTTCCGGGGGGATCCAGGCGAGGCCGAGGGCATCGTAAACCTCGGCCTCGGTCGCGGTTGTCGGTGGTTGTGCCGGAGCCGAGGGATCGACCGGCTGGAAGCCGTATTCGTTGAGCGACCAGCCGTGTTCGCGGGCCCTCGAGCGGACGCGGATGTTGTGTTCCTTGGACCCGGTGAAGTAGAGCCAAGCCGCCCCGAAGGCTGCGGAGACGACAACCCGGAGATCGATCTGCATGCCACGCGGTCCGCGGATGCTCGACTTCGTCCCACCGGAGGCGATCACGTGCGTCGTGTGATCCCAGCGGCGGAAGTGCTCCATGACCGCGGCCGCATCGGTCGCCACCGCGACCAGATCGATGTCGCCGACCGTCTCGCACCCCCGTCGCCAACTCCCGGCGGCCTCGATCCTTTCCACCGCACGGCATCCCCGCATCCAGGCAAGGACATCCGCCACGACCTGATCGGCATCGTCCCAAAGCTGTCGCTGTACGACGGTGCCACGGATGAAGGCGAGGTTCTTGAGGATCGAAGCCTCCGTCTTCTCGCCGAAGCCCTTCACGCCCCGCACGCGTTCCCCGTGGCAGGCCTCCTCGAGTGAGTCGAGCGAATCGATGCCCAGCACATCGACAAGTTGCCGGACCTTCTTCGGACCGAGGCCCGGAATCCGCAGCAAATCGAACACGTCCGCCGGGACCCTCCCCGACAACTCATCCAGGAGCGGGAGCCGCCCGGTGTCGAGGATCGTCCCGATCTTGGCGGCAAGATCCTGACCGATGCCCTCGAGATCGGTGAGGGACCTCGTGTCATCAGCCCTGATCGAATCGAGCGACTCGATCTGGTCGGCGATGGTTCGGGCGGCAGCGCGGTACGCGCGGACCCTGAACGGGTTCTCCCCTTCGTATTCAAGGAGATCGGCGAGACGATCAAAGACGGCAGCGACGTCGGCGTTTTTCACGGACGATCCCAGGGGCGGCTTACTGCTGCGAACGCGAGGGGAGGGCCGCCGTGGGATAGGCCCCACGGGGGGCGACCGGCTGCCACGACGTGGTGTGGGCCGTCGGAGCGAGCAGCCGGGGAAAGGCCCCGGTTGTCGTGCCTGGCCCGGGGCCCGGCACAGTGGGCATACCGGGAGCCACGGCACGGGGAGCCGGGGAGGCTGGTGCGGCAGGAATCGGCACCAACCGCTGGGCACCGGCCTGGGGCGCCTCTCCGATGACCGGTGGAGCGCCTGGGGCTTGGCCGGCGGCCGGCGCGTTCCCCGTCGCCGCCGGTGCCGTGGCACCGCTCCCGGACGCCGCCGGAGCTACGGTCGCTGCCGCCGCCGGGACCGCCCCGGCCTGACCGGCAGCGGGTGACTTCGGCAATTCCGGGATCGGCCGCAGCGACGGGGTGGGCGTCAGCGCCGGAGGACTGATGGGCTGGAGCCCGGGCCCCTGCTGAAGGGTCGGTGCAAAGGAGCCACCCTGGGGAACGATCTGCGGCTGGTAGGTGGGCTGGGCGACAGTCCCTCCCTGCTGGAGCGCCGGAGCCGAGATGCTGGTTTGCCCGGGAACGATCTGCTGCGAGATATCAGCGCCGGCGGCACCCCACGCCTGCGGAGCGGTCTGCACCGGCGCGGCGAACGGACTGGTTGCCGCGCCGGCCGGCCCGGGAGCAACGTTGGTCCCCGGAACCCACGCCGATGGAGCTGCGGCGGCTGGTGCCATGACGGGACCCCCGACGGCCGGTTGTGCGTAAGCGGGCTGGGTGTAAGCGGGCTGAGCATAGCCCTGCTGGGGTTGCATCTGCACGTACTTTGTCGAGTAGACCGCCCGGTATTGGGTGACCGGCACGTTGACGGGCTGCTGGACGTAGTTCGTCACCTGCTCCATGCAATCGCGTGGGCAACCGGTGCAGGGATCGATCTCGCACGAAGGCTTGTAACTCGTCACCGGCACCGAGCGGTATTCAGTCCGGTACGTCGTCTCGGGAACGTAGCTCACCTGCTGGACGGGAACGGTGACAGGGGGCGGCGGCGCGACAGGCACCGGCGCCATCATCGGGGCCATGGCCGGCGCCGCCACCGGGGCCACGACCGGCGCAATGGCGTAGGCCTGAGGGGCTTTGTAAAAGCACGATTGGCAGCCGGCGAACAGATCACTGAGACAGCACTGCGCCATCCCGACGCGGGGTCCTGCCACCATGAGCACTCCCGCCAGATTCAGCGTTACGATCATTCGCCGCACGTTCATGACTCGCTCCTCGGAATCGATCCGACTCACACTTCCGGCCAACCGCCCGCCGCGGAGCGCGGCCGTCACGGCCACCATCTCCTCTTCAATCTTGTCTAGCGTAGGTTGCCGGCAGGGGGGATTAGGGAAAGTATTTCGTCCTCGGAATCATGAATTCCCGTGGCGGGCCCGGCAGGACCGTCACGACTCGCACAGCCGGAACTTCCAGCCGCGGCAGGAAGGCTTCGGCGTTGTGCTGATCGCCGCCTTCGCTCGCCATGACGGCGAAACCGCGTCAACGTGGCGCTCCGGCACGGGATCGCTCAAAGCGGTCGTAGAGCATGTCGAACGCCTTGCGCAGATCTTCTCCGGCTTCGACGATCGCTGCGTCCAGATCGGCCGGAATGATCGTCGTTCCGAACCACTCCGCATGTCCGGGGAGCTGGCCGACCAGCGATTCGAGCAACGCCCTACTTCCACGACAGGAAACGAGCGTGGGCAAATCCGTCGGACCGTGGGAGGTCACCATCAATCCGATTCCGAGCCCTCGGGCCATGCACCGCACCATGGACCGGCCCACAGTTCCGAGGAGTTCCCAGCTATCGATACAGGCCAGCCCGCCCCGGGGCGCTTGCCGCATCGCAAGGAGGACGCCGAGTGCGTCGCCCTGACTCCGCATCCTGATCCTCACCACGGGCCGTGATTCTGCAGCGATCACTTCCGATAGATGAAACAGCAGGGTCGACTTCCCTGTTCCGTGTGGACCTTCGATCGCGCCCGACCCACCGATGGCTCCGAGCCGGTCGACGATCGCCGGCAGATCGAGGACTCTCCCACGACTGTCGCGCGGTGCGAGACGGGCCGACGCAACGTAACGCGTCGCGAACGGATTCCGACGAAGTTGGAAGTGGTCGAAAAGCATGACGCAGCCTTGAGTCATTGACTCACGGCAGGATCGACGGGGGAACACGACCGACGCTGAACACATGCTCCGAGACGTGATCGCGTCCCGACTCGAAAAATACCCGCAGCCGAATGCACCAGCGGATCTTCACGATCACCCCTTCGTAGGAGAGCGGACTCGTCGGCAGTTGGATCGCGAACGTACCATCCGGCACGACCCGGTCGATGGTCTCGGCCGTGGCAAATCGCTCGAAGGAATGCACCCCGATGTCCTCTTCCCCCTTCCCTTCCGTGTACCACAGGGCCGACCGCTCCAGCGCTCGGGGCCGTTCGCCGTTGAGACCTTCGATGCAATACTCGACCGTGACCCACTCCCCCGGATCGTAGCCCCGGCCCGGATGACCGAAACGGAGTTCGATCCGAGGAAAAGGCTGGGCCGTCCTGGCGGGAATGTGGTCGTCGCCGTGCTGAGCGTCCGCGGCATTCATTCCAGCGCCTCCACGGCTTCGGAGGGAGACGTCGTGACCACCGCCTTCACCGGCAGCACGACCACCGGAAACGCGCGGGTGAACTCGGGCCAGCGATCGGGCAGGGCCCGAACCACGATCCGCCACTGGACGGCATTGTTTTCACTCGAGAAGGAGTGCATGGCATCGGCCGGGATCGTCACGGCCACGCGGGCCTCGAAACTCCCTCCGGGCACCGGCTGCACACGCTGCCAGCGCGACACGGGAACCCTCCGCACAACGAGTCGCTGGGTTCTGGTGTCGGTACCCTGCCGGAAGGTGGCCGTCTCCTCCAATTCGAGCCCGAGATCGATCGACCTGAAAAGATGCGCACCCCCCTGCCCGAGCCGGACGTCATACGACATGCCCGGGACGAGTGGGTGGTCGGAGATCTCGACATGCGTTGGCCCCACGGATGTGGAGAGGACGGTCGCCCTGACGAACAACACCACCCCGCCGACGCCGACCGCGACGAACGGCACGAGCAAGCCGATCAGCAACCAATCGGTCGTCCCGCCAATGAGATCGGCCCCCACCCCGACGGCAAGCACCACGACCACGGCGTTCCAGAGCAGCGCGAACAACCCGAACCCGACCAACGTCCAATTCTCGGGACTCTCGATGGGAAGGCGGTACCTGAGCACGATGCCGGGCGAGTTCTCGAGGTTGTCGCACGAGGGTACCCCCGGATGCCCGGCTACCGGGGAGGGGCCGGCAAGGCCCTCGAGGATCACCGTTCTCGACGCTGCAGCTCGATGTTCTTGCGACTTTCCCCAGGTTCGCACCACCCGAACGAGCCCGGAGCCACCGAAGGCCAGCAGCGCCACAGGAATGAGGAGGGTGAGCAGCCACATCCACCATTCGTAGCCACGCTGGAGCACGACCGAGTCTGGATCAGCCGGCGCGTAGGACACGGCGCCGGTCACCAAAAGAAGTCCGAACACGACCCCAGCACCGACCAGCAGCGCGTAAAAGAGACCCTCGGCGAACGATCCCCAGGCATGGGAATCGGTTCGTCGGTGGCCCCGCTTCTTGGTAAAGAACCGCGGAAATCTCATGGCCGGTCAACCCATACGTGCGCCGGCCGGCGGTTCGCTTCGTCCTGCCGGATACCCCGGCCCATTCGTCCGGAGTTCAGTTGGGATCTTCGCTGGCAGACACGGACAGTCCACTCGTCCCCTGCAACGTCGCCTGGGGGGAGGAGGACTGCGCCGAGCGATAGAAGCCGATCTTCTCGAGGGCCCGATAAACCTCTTCGAGCGTCTTCTCGCCGAAATTGGAAATGCCGAGGAGATCGGCTCGCTTGCACTTGAGGAGATCGTGGACGGTGAAGATGCCCTTCTCTTCGAGGCAGTTCGTCGTCCTCACCGAGAGACCGATCTCGGCAGTGCTCATGTCGAGCTTCTCCGCCATTTCGTCCGATTGCGTCAGATTTCTGTACGGAACGCGTGGCATGGGTTCCCTCCCGTGCGGGGGACCGGGTTCCCGGTCCATGGGCGTCGTGTCCCGGGAATGTCCCGGGAATCGGAATCGTCTGTGACGGGGTACCATCGGGCATCCCTGCTCCGCCCTCGTGAGGCGACTCTTCATCGATCGACCAGCCCGCGTGGTGGAGGACGGGGGTTTCCCCAGCCCGCACCGGCGATGACCGCGATCCATGAACCGATGGCACCGTCCTCCGACGGGAAGGAAATATACTCGGGCGCGAGGGATTCCGACTACCTCCCGGTCGGCATCCACCTCTCTCCACCCAAACCACGCATCCCACCGGGATTCACCGCCGCGGCGGGATCGACCAGGAACGCATGCAACTCGACAATCTCAATGAGTCGCAGCGTCTGGCGGCCACGCATATGGAAGGCCCGCTTCTGGTCCTCGCGGGGCCCGGTAGCGGCAAGACCCGTGTCGTCACCCACCGGATCGCCCACCTCATCTCGCAGGGCGTTCCGGCCAGGAACATCGTCGCTCTCTCCTTCACCAACAAGGCTGCCGATGAGATGCGTCGCCGAGTGACGGCACTCGTGGGGCCCCAGGCGGTGGAAATGGGAACGTTTCACCGGTTCGCGGCCCGGCTGCTCCGAACCCACGCAAGGATGGTCGGACTGACGAGCGATTATTCGATCCTCGACACCGATGACTCCGGATCGGTGATGAAGCGGGCGGCGAAGCGCCTCGGACTGAACCTCACGCACACCCCAGTCGACCGTCTCGCGGGAATCATCAGCCGTGCCAAAAATGACCTCCGGACACCGGAGACCTTCGAGCCCGGTTGGGGACGGCCGGCCGACGAGGTCGCCGTGAGATTGTGGCCGGTCTATCAACAGATGATGCTCGAGTGCAACGCCGTCGACTTCGACGACCTGCTCGTCCATGTGGCAAGGTTGATCATCGACAATCCGGAACTCCGCAGCCAACTCGACGTCCGCCACCGCTGGATTCTCGTCGACGAATATCAGGACACCAACGCCGCTCAGTATGCGATCCTCCGCGGCCTGTCGATTGACCACCCGAATCTCTCGGTGACGGGCGATCCCGACCAGGCGATCTATGGGTGGCGTGGGGCGAGCATCCGCAACATCCTGGAGTTCGAGCGCGATTACCCCTCGGCAAGCGTGGTGAAACTCGAGCACAACTACCGCAGCACGGCCAACATCCTCGCGACGGCCGACCGCCTCATCGCGCACAACACCCGGCGGAAGCCGAAACGCCTCCTCACCGATGCGCCTGACGGATCGCCGGTCCGCATCGTGCTCGATGCGTCAGGACACGAAGAGGCTGAAAGGATCGCCGACGAAATCGCCATGTCGATCACGACATCGGCGCGCTCCCCTCGCGATTTCGCGATCCTCTTCCGGACCAATGCGCTCTCCCGTTCCCTCGAGGTCGCGCTTCGTTCCCGGGGCGTCCCCTATCAGCTTCTCCGCGGTGTCGAGTTCTTCAAACGACGGGAGATCCGCGACGTCGTCGCCTGGCTGCGGCTCCTGCGGAATCCGCGCGACGACGAGGCGCTCCTTCGGGTCGTCAACGTCCCCGCACGCGGCATCGGTCGGCAGTCGCTCGACCTCCTCTCGGCGTGGGCCGCCGACCACACCATGCCACTCCTCACCGCCTGTGGACGGGCGAAGTCAGTCCCTGGTCTGTCAGCACGGGCAGCGACGTCGATCGGTCGATTTGCCGCACTCCAGGCCTCGCTCGCCAGGATCGCAGCGAGCGAACCGTCGGTGGCGGCGCTCCTCGAAGCGGTGCTCGAGCAGACGGGCTACCGCGCCATGCTGGCCGACGACGAGGACGAAGAGGGGGACGACCGTCTGGCCAACGTCGAGGAATTGATCACGGCGGCCAGGCAGGCCGATGCTGCGTACGCATCCGACCCGCAGGGACGCGAGGAGGACGAATCGCCGCTCGGCTCCTTCCTTGACACGACAGCCCTGGTGGCAGACACCGACGTCTGGGACCCTGCCGCCGACCGCGTGTCGCTGATGACGTTTCATGCCGCCAAAGGGCTCGAGTTCCCGGTCGTCTTTCTCGTGGCGATGGAGGACGGCATTCTTCCCCACCAGCGGAGCCTCGATCACCCCGATCAACTCGAGGAGGAACGGCGACTGGTGTTCGTGGGAATCACCCGCGGCATGGAGCAGGTTTCCGCCAGCTGTGCCCGGATGCGTGACTACCGGGGAACCCGAAGGATCGGCTGCCCAAGCCTGTTTCTCGCGGAGATCTCGGGCGCCGGGACAGAGGTGACCGGCACCGAGGCGCCGGCAGGGACCGCACTCGGCGGAAGACGACCTGGCGCCGATGACGAATCCCAACTGCCTCCCGACTCCTGGGACGAAGATCAGGGCTGGGCAGCGCTGACGGCCAACAAACGCCCACCTGCGGTGAGGGATGACGGTCTCGTCATGGACCTCGATGACGAGGCCTCGCCACCGGTGCCTTCCAGGACGGGCTCACGACCCGCCCGCCCGGCACCGGCGCTCGAGACAGCCGCCGATCTCGCCCAGAGGACAACCGGGCGGCAGCCCCCCACCCCCGTGATCCAAGGGCAGCGCGTGCGGCATGCCGAATACGGCGAGGGAACTGTCGCCGGTGTGAGCGGCACCGGCGTGCGGTCGGTCGCGACGGTGATCTTCGATGGTCCCGCCGGAACTCGACGCTTCATCCTTTCCCACGGCGCCCTCGAACCCCTCGCGCCCTGATTGTCCCGGACCGCCGTTCATCCGCTCCGCTCGCGCCACCACTGAATTGTCTCCGCGAGCCCCTGATCAAAATCGCGGATCGGTTGCCAATCGAGCAGCGTCCGGGCGCGGGAGATGTCGAGGCCGCGACGGGGTTGGCCATCCGGCTTCGATCGATCCCAGACAATCTGCCCTCGATAGCCGCAGCCATTCACCACTTTCGCCACGAGGTCACGGATCGCGATCTCCTCCCCGCCACCGAGATTGATCGGAACCGGATCCTCGATCCGCTCAGCCGCCCTCACCACCGCCTCCGCGGCGTCCTCGACATGGAGGAACTCCCGGGTGGCCATCCCCGACCCCCAGCAGACCATCTCGGGCATGCCGGCCCGGCGTGCCTCCTCGCACCTCCGGATCAACGCCGGGATGACATGGCTCGTGGCCGGATCGAAATCGTCGCCGGGCCCGTAGAGATTCACCGGCACAACCACCGCCGAGCGGAGTCCGTACTGCCTCCGGTAGGCGTCGAGCATCACGAACAGTGCCTTTTTGGCGATCCCGTAGGGGGCATTGGTGACCTCCGGGTAGCCGTTCCAGAGGTCATCCTCCCGGAACGGAACAGCGCAGTCACGCGGATACGCGCAGACCGTGCCGGTGTGGACGAACTTCTCCACACCGGCTCGTCGGGCGTGCTCGACGAGGTGCAACCCCATCGCCATGTTGGCGTAAAAAAAACGCCCCGGCGCCGCCCGATTCGCGCCGATACCGCCGACCTCTGCGGCCAGGTGAATCACGACATTGGGCCGAGCGGTGTCGTAGAGGCGCGCGACGGCCGATTCGTCGGTGAGGTCGCAGGAGTCGCGCCGCGGCACGATCACCTGATCATCGGAAACACCACGGGCGCGGAGCACCCGACAGACCGCCGTTCCCAGGAATCCGGCACCACCGGTGAGAACGATCCGCTTCCTCGAAAGGTCCATGCCTAAGCCTTCGGGCCCCTCGACCATCGCTTCCCATGCTCTGCATGCCGCCGGAAAGACGACCGCCGCGGTGGCTCCGGGATCACGTCAAGATGCTCCGCTCGGGGCGGGGGCTGAGGATCGGTTTGCCCCCTCACCAGCAGTCGCCTCGGCGGGCGCCTCGTCAACGAAGATCACTCGATCAAACTCGGGGATCAGATCGGAGAGGAACTGGAGTCCGGTCCGACTCCCCTCGCCACGCGGCATCGCCGTCTCGTCAATGATCGCGTAGATTTTGAACACCGACGGATTGTTGGCAAGTTCGATGCGGGCGATCTGAGGCGCGATCCACTTGCCGGTGACGGCGTAGGTCCAGAAAATCCGCAGGCTTTCCCCAGGCTTTTTGAAGGAGCCTGAGAAGGCCTCGGCCGTGACGCCATCCTCGAGCGTGATCGTCTCCCGGTGTTCCTGTTCGGCGATCTCGAAGCCAGCGCTCGGATAACAGCGGTCCGGCGTGTGGCCGGAGGCATCGCTCGGAGTGGCACAGACCACGAACACACCAACCATGGCGCCGCTGTCGACGTTTTGATACTCCCGAGAAATGTGCCCCACCGCGCCGGCGACCTTGAGTTGGGCAGGATCGGCCTCAGTCTCGCCCACCATCCTCCACGGGCCGAATTCCTTCGGGAACGAGGCCTCCAGCCGCGTGGCATTCCGCTGGAGTTCCTCACTGACGTTCTTGCCTGTCCAACGCCCCGTTAGCACCCCCTGGGCAGCCGTCACCCCAACCAAGGCCACCAACCCGAGGATCACCGGCACCCACGTGGAGACGGTGGAGACGGTGGAGACGGTGGTCGATTTCATCTGTTCTGCAATCCTGGTGGGTCAACCGATCGCCGGACGATCACGCCGGAAACCTTTTCGCATTTCCAGTCCCTGAATCACTCACCCCGCTGAGCACGCAACCAGCGACACGGACACCAGCCGATCGGAGCCGATCAACGGCCGCGAGCGTCGCGGGGACACTGCTGAGGTCACGCATGGTGGCGATGATGGCCATGTCGCTCTGCCGCCCCATGATGAGTGTGTCGGCGTATGCCAGCACAGGACCAGCATCAATGACGACATGATCGAAGGAGTCGCGGAATCCCTGGATGATCCGGGGAAAATCCTGTCGGGAGAGCGCGGTGATCGCGTCGTAGTCAACCGCGCCCGACGTGACCGCAAACAACCCGTCGATCGCCGTCGGCTGGACAACCTCGTTGTTGGTGGTTTCGCCGCGGAGTAGCTCCGCCATCCCGGGAGTCGAAGCGTCGAGTTGGAGCGCCGCATGGACAGACGGATTCCGCAAACTCCCCTCGACCAGCAGGGTGCGGCGATCGGATCTGGCGATGCTGGCGGCGAGATTGGCCGCCACAGACGACTTGCCCTCCCGGTCTCCGGCGCTGGTCACGAGAATAACCCGCGACGATTCGCGGTTTCCCTGAAGAATGAGGGTGCGGATGCTGTCGACGCTCTCTGCCAGACGGTACTCGTTGGCACGGCCACGCCTCGACTTGCCGACCCACGGGATCGTTCCGATCACCCGAACGCCGATCCTTGACGGGATCTCTTCGGCATCTCCGAGCCTGTTCCGCAGGTACTCGAGGGCCACGACCAGACCACCACCGAAGGTCACTCCGGCAAGCCCTGCGATCGCAGCGAGCATCAAACGCTTCAGGGTGTCGTTACCACCGGGCACCACGGCTTCCTCGAGGAGCGTGACCCGGGGGGGGGCAGTCAAATCGAGCGACGTCGCTTCGAGTTGGAGGCCAATCTGGTCGGTAACGCGGGCGAGTTGATCGATTTCCCCCTTGCGATTCTCGAGATCGGCATTCGCATTGCCGAGATCAACGACCTGCTTCGAGATGTCCTCATAAGTCGCTCGCGCCTTCGCGATCGCCTTGACAAGCGTTTGCCGACGGAGGGCCAGTTCACGGGGACTGACGCCCCCACCGGTGACTGCCCCCCCTGACCCGATCACGCCGAGGATCTGGGGCCGGAGTTTCGTCTTCGTCGCCTCGATCTGACGGACGATCTGCTGCTGCCGGCCGATCATCCGCCGCACCGCCGGTTCGTTCATCCCGCGGGCACTCCGTTCGGCCTGGCTGAGAATCGCGTCGGTCAGGCTGGCGATCTGGGATTCGAGCGCACGGATCTCCGGTTCGCGGGAGAGCGCCGCTTCGATCATGTCATCCGACGCGAGCGCCTCGTCCGCGCCCTCCCCCTCGGCGGCTCCAGCCTCCCCTTCGCCTGCAAACTCTGCCGCTTCACCCTTCCGAAGGTCGTAAACAGCGATCTCGGCCTCAAGTCTCTCCAGATCATTCTCGGCCTGCACCATGCGGTTTCTGGCGGTGCCGAGCTGATCCATGAGGAGACCGCGCTGCGTCGCCACCTCAGAACTGTCGCGGGTGCCGAGGGTTCGGGCGAGGTCGTTGAAGGTCTCGCGCCGGCTGCGCAGCTCCGTCTGATTTTCCTTGAACTTTTTCTCGAGTTGATCGCGGCGACCGAGCCGATCCTGACGATCCTTGTTGACGATGTCGTCGAGGTAGCAAGAGGTGATCGCATTGAGGATCTTCGCGGTTTCCTCGGCGACCGCGCCGCGGAACTTCAACTGCATCACCTCCGAGTCGCCCTGCACAACCGGCTCGATTGTCCTGGCCAACCACGCCTGAGGATCATCCTGTTCGGTGATCATCCGCAGCGACGAGATGCCCGGCTTTCGCAGGGCTGCATTGAGCACAACGGGGCTGCGGAGCAACTGAAGTTGCGTCTTGCGATAGGCGTCGTACTCGGCGCTCCGCCCCTCGCTGAGGAGGGTCCCGCTAGCGCGAATCCGCAACCACACCACCGCCTCATAGCCGCGGGGCAGGAAGAGCCAGACGGGAACCGCAACGGCGATCCCCGTCACAAGCCCGAGCGCCAGCGCCGGCAGCCAGCGTCTCCGCAGGGCATGGAGCAGACGCTTGGTGTCGAGCCCGCCGTCACCGGCCGCATCGGCCGGCGCGACAGGAAACGCCATGCCGGGGGAACTGGGCAGCGCCAGCGCCGTATCACGCACGGCGAGGGCCCCGACCGACGGCAGCGGTGCCTTGGGCTCAGTCGCGACAGCAAAAGCAGCAGTTTCGCTCATGGAGGCGACACCTGGGATCAGAAACGGGACTCACGAACAAGAATCTTGCCACCGACCGGCCGCCGCGTCAGCTTTTCCTCGGCGGAAACCCGACCACGGGCCCCGCGTCCCCCCGGCTCTTGCCAGCGGCACTCCCGTTGGACCTGGCAGCCATCGGGCCGAGGCCGAGAACGGCGGGGGCGGCCGTCTTGGCCTTGCGGCCAGCAGACTCCGGAGCCGCCGCGGTCGAGCGGCCGAGAACAGCAGGCCCTTCGATCTCCGCAAGAAAAACATTCGAAAGGATGTACTGTTCGGCCCACAGCATGCCCATGGCCATCGGCATCATCACCAGACCCGCCCAGTCGTGGAACACACGCTCCGCGAACTCGGTATCGGCCACCTGATAAAGGACTCCCGTGACCGTAATCCGGATCGAGTTGACCGCCAGAGCGATCGGAATAGCACTGGAAAGGATGATGGCGTTTTCCCACCACGAGCGGCGGCCTACCATCACCAACCCAACTGACAAAGCGCAGAAAATCGTCAACATTCGCAGCCCGCTGCAGGCATCGACGACACCGAGGTGCATCTCGCCGATCACGATCTGATTACCTTCACGGTAAGCCTCGAGCCCGAGCGTCTGGAGGGCGAACGTACTGACCATCGTGGCCGTTGTCTGGAGCGGCCCGAGGAGGTAACGCGTTGCTTCGTCGGGGAGCGGATACATGAAGATAAGAAACATCAGCGGGGCCCACGCCCAGCGGAACACGCTCCAACCACCGAGGAGAATGAAAACTCCACAAATGGCGGGGACAAACGTGTACATGTCGATCGTCACGATCCGGTAGCTGGCCGCGAAAAGCCGCAATCCCAACGCGGCGGCGAGGAGGAGCAACCCCGCCAACCGAGCCGAGAGCGCTACCGGTGCTGCGATCGGCTGCCGCCACCAGAAGAGAAGGGCCGCTGAAAACAGCGGCACGATCCACCCGTGGGCGTACTGGGGGTTGGCCCATGCAATGTACGCATTGGTGAGACCGGGCAGATAGCTGTAGACAAGCAGGCCGGTGAAGATCGCGATCATGACCATGGTCGTGCGCTGGAACGGATCGCGCATGTCGACGCGGAATTCGGACCACTTCCGTTTCAGCTGACTGAAGAACTCTTCCTCGTCGTCGGCCACGGCGGCCCTCGGCTGGGCGGAAAACTGCGGTAAGGCCGCGCCGACGGCGGGCACGGCCCCACCTGCGACAGGCGATGTCTCCACCGCCAGAGTTTCTTCGCCACCGATGGCAGCGGTCTCTTCTCCGACAGCCACAACGGGATCCTGATCAGTCACCGCGGCGTCGCCCACGGCCACCGAGGGCTGGAGCGTGGGAGGCTTGGCCCTGCTGGCGGCGGAAGCCGGGCCGAGAGGCGATTTTGGATTGAGGCCGACGATGAGTGGTTTCATGCAACACCCGTTGGAGTCAGAGCACCTGACACTCCACGACGAGTATACACGATCCAGAGGTCCAATCTCACAACTCCGGTCCATCGGCCGAAGGGGACAAAAACCGCCTTGGACGCTTTCCTGGAATCATTCCGCCACCGCCCGCCACACCCATCGCCAGGCCAGCAGAAATGCCGCCGTTGCCACCATCAGATCCCCCCCCGGGAGCTCACGTTGCTGCAAATACCGGGCTATCGGCTCGATGAGGCGGCAAAGAGACGGCCCCCGATCGCCGGCCGTCGCCGGCCTGGAAACAGCCACTGGCCCGGGCTCGGGGAGCGGCAATGATCCGGGATCGATCGATGACGGCGGTTCTCCTTCTCGTGACGCCAAAACTGATCGGATCGATTGCGAAAACTCTCCCGTCGTCAAATCGGTGCTGTCGCCATTCCCGTCAGGGGCGTCGGGAGGAACAAGCGACGCAAACAATCCCCGGAGCCAGCCGACGACTGGTCGCAACAGCGCGATGCACGCTGCGGCCTGCCACCCCAGGATCGCTCCAACGAGCATCAACCCCTGACGCCCCGTGGGCGTGGAAGAGATCCCAAGCAAGGCGCCACAGGCCAGTCCGCAAGCGGCGATTCCGAGTCCACGCCCCGGCCCTCGGCCCATCCAAGCCGGTTCGTCGATGCCGATCCCAACCGGGAGGAGCGTATTCCAGCCGACGACGATCGCCAGCGTGATACCGAGGGCCATGCGACACCAGCGGGCCGGCACGACGCGCCCGTCGGTCTCCACCGCTGCCCCGAGAAGAAGATTGAAGAGGAGCCAGCCGTGGAGGACCGCGACGGCGATGAGGAGCGGGTCGGGACGGAGGAGCAGATTGTCGGCGCCGGGGCGAACGACACCGAAGGCCGCGCCAGGAAGCGTGCGGCCCCCCGAAAGGAGTTCCGCAGCGGCAACCCCACCGATGACCATCGCCCCGACTGCCTCCACGAGCGGATACCTGGCGGCAATCGTAACGCCGCAGTCGCGACAGCGGCCACCGAGCAGCAGCCACCCCAGCACCGGGACGTTGTCATGCCAGCGGATGGCCGATCCGCACGACGGGCAGTGGGATCCTCCATGGACGACCGACTCGCCACGCGGCAGACGATGGACCACGACGTTGAGGAAACTGCCGAGATTGCCCCCGATCACGAGGAGCAATCCGATCACCACAAAGTCTGTCAGAGGAACGATCCACTCGACCATCACGATCCCCGTCCTGTCATCCTGCTCACCGATCTGACACGGGCCGTGATCCCACCTGGCCCGTCGCTCGATGCGGTGGCAGGCACCCGAAAACCCAAGCTTTTCGGGATTGCCCTCGGGCGAACGGGGCCCTCGGATGGCTTTGTCCGAGGAAAGAATAGATTACTCACTCGGCCGCCTGAATGACTTCGCACTCTCCACCGGCCCCTTCGCTCCAGGGTAGAGACTGATGCCAGAACTTCCGGGACAATCCCCCGCCCCCGAACCGGCTCCCAGGAGCATCGGCCGGCCAGGGCGGGCCGTTGGGATGCTTCTTCGGATTGCTGGCACCGTTGCGCTCATGGCGCTGACGCTTCGCAACGTCGATTGGCCCCAGCTCCTCGAGCTGTTTGAGACCGTCGACTGGCGGTGGTGGGGGGCCGGTTTGGGGCTCGGGCTGGTCGTGCAGTGCCTGGCCGCCATCCGCTGGGCAGCGCTGGCCCGCCCGATCGGATTCCGGGAGCCAGTGACGGTGTTCATCCGCCGCTTCTTCGAGGGGCAATTCTTCAGCCTCTGCCTGCCGACATCGATCGGCGGCGACGTGGTCAAGGCCTACCGTCTCTCGGCGACGACGCGCGGTCGGGTCCTGGCCGGCTGCACCGTCCTCGCCGACCGGCTCGCCGGTCTCTCGGCCTTGGGGGTGATCGCCCTCACCGCCCTGATCAGCAACCAGGCCTCCCTCTCCCTCCCTCTCACATTGCTGGTCGGCGCCGGGCTCCTCGCAGCCGTGCTGTTGCCGGCGCGCCTGATCGTCGGCCACCTCGATGCCCTGGCGAGGTTCCTTCCGTCCAACCACACCGTGCAGGGCGTCGTGGCCGGCCTCCTTCCCTACCAACAGAGGCCGGGGTTGATCCTCTCGGCGATCATCTGGAGCTTGCTTGTGCAGATGGGCGGGGCACTGGTGGTCGACGCGGTCGGAAAGTCGATCGGAACCGATCTCCCCGTCTCTTTTTGGTTTGCGGCCGTGCCGCTGGTGGCTCTGGCGATGGTCCTTCCCATCAGCATCAGCGGTGTCGGCATCCGCGAGGGTGGCCTGGCCGTTCTCCTCGCCCCCTACGGCGTCCCTCCCGAGAAGGCCGTGGCGATCGGACTGCTTTGGTTTCTCGTCACGATCGTCAGCGGCCTCGTCGGTGGAGTGATGTTCCTGGCCGACCGCCACCCCAGCCCCGCTTTCGATGCCAGCGGACGTGGCCTTTCCCCCTCACCGAAAGCGGAGGCCCCGGCCACCGGCGGCCGCTGATCGGCGGCCGAGGGCATCGACCATCAACAAGCCGGCCACCGTCTTCGCGTCGTCGATCGCACCGTCCAGACACATCCCGATCGCCTCCTCCCAACGAACGATTCGGACCCGGATCTGTTCCCCTGGTTCGAGATCCTGTTCACCGGGCTCGAGCCCCTCAGCGATGAACAGGTGCATCCGTTCGCGGAGAATCCCCGGCGACATCCAGAAGGCACCGGCCGCCGTGAGCCGGCCCGATCGGTAGCCGGTCTCCTCGGCAAGCTCCCGGGCGGCGGCAGACTCGAGCGACTCGACCCGATCGAGAGTGCCGGCGGGCAACTCAAGGAGCGTCAGGCCGACCGCCACCCGGACGACCTCGACGAGACAGACTTCGACAGGCGAAAGGAGCGGCACGACAACCACGCTGCCCGGATGTTCGATGACGTCTCGCACCCGCCCCGCCCCGCCCGGGCCCGGTTCGCGGCGACGGACGACGCGGAATCGCGTCGCCTCCAACAGCACCTCGCCGGCCCCCGCGGGCTCCATTCCCGCGCTCGCATCGCTCATGCCACACCTCCCGATGTCCGTCGTGACAGAGGCAGCTGCACCCACCGGGCGGGCTCCCCTGCGACCTCCAACTCGACCCCCGCGGCCAAGGCCTGCGTCCGCATCAGACCGAGCCCCAGCCATTCGCCGAGCCGGGGTGACGGGCCAGCCGAAGTGATCGTACCGACCGCTTCCTGTGTCCCACGAATCGTCACCGTTGCGCCTGACCCCGCCGCAGGCCCCGCCGACACGTCGGCCGCCGTGACGATGCCCACGAAGCGACGGTTGACATGGCCGAGGGCGTCGAGTCTGGCCACCGTCTCCTGGCCGAGATAGCACCCTTTCGTGAACGAGATCGCAGCCCCGTCGCGGCCGAACTCCTGGGGAAGCGCACGTGGCGGCACGTCGCACGGCGCCGGACGCCCCTCTTCGCGCCGCACCGCCTCGAGGGCTGCGGCCGATGCCTCAACGATCCCTTCTCCCCGCCATCGATCGACCAGCCGAGTGGCGTCGTCGCGCGGCACGACCACGAGGAACGACCCCGGCCCCAGCCACTCCCCCTGAAGAATCGCCGCCGGGATCCCGGCACAGTGCCCCGGCAGGATGCCGGCAGCAACGTCGGCCAAGCGGCCGTGCTGGGGCGCGATGAGCGTTCGAGGCAATGCCTCCCCACCGGACAAGTTTTCGGCGGTGCCGACCGGCAGGGACGCCTCGCGCTGGAGCCAGGCCCCCGCCGCCGGCCCGGCGAGGAACAGCGTGGCGAAGCGGTCGGACGCATCGACGATCTCCAGCCGCTCGCGGATGTGGTAGCGGTCGAGGTGCGTCGCCAGCGACCATCCTTCGCCGTCGCCATCCAGGGGCGGGTCGGCGTCGATCCACACGCCGTCGGCCATCCTCAGGATCGTGGCCCAGAGCTGCACCTGCCCCCGAGCGTCGGGGAAGAAGGCCTCGGTGCCGGCGCCTGGAGCGAGCGCCGCAAGCGATGCGGTGCAGAACCCGTCGACAAACCGCACGGCATCCTCGCCCGCCACGAGAACGATGCGGCGGCAGCCGGCATCCCCCCAGGCGAGATGGTCGCGGAGGTCGCGATAGCCGTCCGGAGCGATGCTGACAGGTGCCATGGCGTGGTCTCGGGGGATGCGAAGGGGTGGAGGAATCGGTGTCGGAGCCGAACCGGGCGCCGCGGTGGGAAAAAAAGTTCCTTTCCGCGCGAACGAGCTCGGCCCCTCCGGCGTATTGGTTCCTGTCACGTCCCCCGCGGGACGTGGCTGGTGACGGACGGTCGGCGGATCCGACTTGCCGCTGCCGGTAGAGTTATCCAGTCGGGTCCCCCTGGCAAGGCAGGATCCGGTTCTGGCGAGCGGCGTCCGCGCCGGCCTGTTTCTCACGTGCTCGCAGTACCCCCGTTCGATGATCCGCGCTCCCGGTGCGCCTTCGCATCGGGGCCCCGGAACTGCAGGAGGATTCCACCATGGCGACAGTCCACTACGAAACCGACTTCCAGGATCGCTACGACGATCCCGAGGACGGGATGCAGCACCCCTTCGCGGTGGCCGACAGCGGTGTCTCCGACGCCGTCCGTGCCGAAGCCGACGCCCGCCTTGTTGACGCTCCCGTCAAGTCGCGGACGGCGGCTCGTCAGCAGAAGCGTCTCCACCGACTCGCAGACGTCCGCCAGCAGCAGGGGGTAACGCTGCGGAACGTCGCCCGCCGGCTCGGAGTCGAGATTTCGGTCGTCCGTCGCCAGGAACAGGAGACCTGCGATCTGCGAATCTCCGACCTCCTCGGCTGGCAGGAGGTTCTCGAGGTGCCGATCGCTGAACTCCTCGTCGAAGCTGAAGGTCAGCTCTCCGGGCCGGTGCTCGAACGCTCGCGAATGGTGAAGCTGATGAAGACTGCCGCCGCCATCCGGGAGCAAACCGACGGCACGGCTACGCACCGCCTAGCCAACATGCTCATCGGCCAGATTCTCGAGATCATGCCCGAGTTGCAGGATGTCTCGCCGTGGCACCATGCCGCACAGCGCCGCACCCTCGACGATGTCGGTCGGGCGGGCCGAAACGTTGTTTCCGACGAGGTTTTCCGGCAACCGACTTCGTAGGCCACCCGCTTCCCCCGGAAGCGGTCACGGCCGAATGTGAACGTCTTGTGGATGGCCGGGGCCATGCCTACCATGTCACCGCGGTGGCGTGGGCCCCGGTCAGCGTTTCAGGCCGAGGCGGATTCAACCGCCGTCACTCCCGGAAACCGGAGGGCTTTCGTCGTGTTTTCTTTGCTCGGTGTCGTGGGGATCGCGTTGATCCTGTTCGTGGTGGTCGCCGCCACGGCAGGGGTCGTGTTCGGCAAGTGATCCGCGAGCGATGTGCGGTCAGAGCCGTCGTCGCTGTCAGCCTTCTTGCTTTCAGCCTTCGGGGTGGAACCGATCTTTCTTCAGGTCGCTGCCACCGCTCGCCCCCACGATCATCATCCCGAGAAAGCCGCCGAGGGTTCCGCCGAGGACCACCCAGGCGATGATCGCCAAGGCGAGATAGTCCCGTAGCCATACCCGGATCGGTGGCTCGGCGCTCTTGGGAATCTTTCGCAGCACCGGGCCCACCGGCCCTTCCAAGCCCGACTCTGCCCGCATGGCGCTACGAAATTCTTCCCAGTTCTCCTGGGTTGCCGGGGCTGCCAGGCTTGCCAGCCAGGCCGTGCGGTTGGCGACCAGATAGAGCGGGGGCACGATCATCAGCGTCCCCCATGCCAGGACGACGATCCCAGCCACCCAGCGACGGCGACTGGATCGTCCTCTGCCCGAGAGATCGTCGGCTTGCTGAGGGATTTGGGGGGCGTCATCAGGGGGCATGGTGGGATTTTTCGACGACGACGCTGAGGCTGTGGACGGCACTGTGGACGGCAGCTTGAGAAACTGCGGCGTGTCGCAGGGGATTTCCGGGAGGACAACGTCCCTGGGTGGCCCTATCCGCGGACTCAATCGCCGGCCGACTCCTCATTCTCCGCTGCCGCCTCCCCACTGACAACCGGTCTGGCATGACAACGGGGTCGTTGCTACCCTCCGCCGCTGCTTCCTTTTGCAGGCCCACCCGACTCCGCCAAGGAACCGTTCGCGTGAAACCGGTGACCTTCCCGAACGCTCCCGCCTGGCTTCTGGCCGCCATCTGCCTTCTTACCGCGGCCGCCCCCGAAGCCCGCGCCCAGAGTGGCTGGCTACCGACCTCATGGTTCAGCCAGGCGGAAGTCGACTCCAAAGCGATGTATCCGCTCGCGGAACGCGACGGCCCTTGGCTCGTGCTCGCCACCACCTTCCGCGGCGAAGGGGCGAGGGACGACGCTCGCCGGCTCGTCCAGGAATTGCGTCGTACCAGCAAGATCAAGGCCTACACGCACGAGAAGTCGTTCGACTACACCGGCAGCCAACCCGGCCTCGGCCTCAAACCGGACGGCAGCCCGAAAAAAATGCGCTATGCCAACGCCGAGCAGGTCGTGGAGGTCGCCGTCCTCGTCGGTGACTTCGCGTCGTTCGACGATCCGCGCGGTCAGAAGATGCTCGCGAAAGTGAAGGCGCTCCGCCCCGAGGCCCTCACCGGCAACAGCGGCAAGAGCCAGTCGTTTTCCGACTTTCGCAAGATGGTCGGCCTCGAACGGACGTCGGGAAAGGGTCCGATGCACCTCGCTTTCGTGATCCCCAACCCGCTCCTGCCCGAAGACTACTTCGCCCGCCAGCAGGTCGACCGCTTCGTCCTCGACATGAACGCCGACGTAACGCACTCGCTCCTCGACTGCCCCGGCCTCTATTCCGTGCGAGTTGCGACGTTCACTGGCTCCGGCACGTTCGACCAAAAGGCGATTGCCGCCGGCGAGGACGACGTCGAGCTTGAGGGCCGGCTCGTGGAGGCGGCAGAGAAAGCCCACCGCCTGACTGCCTCGCTCCGCAAGGCGGGCTGGGAGGCCTGGGAATACCACGACCGCGAGTCGAGCATCGTCTGCATCGGCAGCCTCGATTCCAAGACCGTTCCCGGCGCCCAGGGCGTGCCCACCATTCATCCGGAAATTGCCCGGATCGTCCGTGAACTCGGCCCCGATCCCACGCGCCTCGCCACCGGCGTGGTGCTGCCGCGAACCGTCGACGGGGTCATGCTTGACGTCCAGCCGGCGCCGATCCAAGTCCCGCGGGCCCCGGAAGGCTGGCACTGATCACCCAGGGACCGCTCGATGCACGAGGAACTCGTTCTCGGGACGACCAACGCTGGAAAAGTGAGGGAACTCGCCGCGCTGCTCGAGCCCCACGGCATCCGGGTCGTCTCCCTGCGGGAATGCTCCGGATCGCTGTCGGTCGAGGAGACAGGGACGACCTTTGCGGCAAACGCCGATCTCAAGGCGAGCCAGCAGGCGTCCGCCCTCTCTCGTTGGGTGCTCGCCGAGGACAGCGGCCTGTGCGTCGACGCCCTCGATGGCGCGCCTGGGATCCACTCCGCCCGCTTCTCCGCTGGCGGTGACGAAGCGAACAACAGCCTGCTCCTCGAGCGCCTCGCAGCGATGCCCGCCACCGCTCGCGGAGCCCACTACGCCTGCCATGCGGCACTGGCCGATCCGCGCGGCGTCATCGTCGCCCGCTCCCAGGGGAGCTGTTACGGGACGATTGCCACCGCGTTCAGCGGCAGCGGAGGCTTCGGGTACGACCCGCTGTTCATCGTCCCGGAATACCACCGCAGCTTCGGTGAACTCGCCCCCGAAGTGAAGGGGGTGATCAGCCACCGGGCCCGGGCGATGCGTGCCATCCTCCCGGCGATCCTCCGTCACCTTGCCCGCTGATGGCCCGCTGGCCCGGCCCTGCCTCAGGAGCGGGCCCGCGATCGGCGACATCTGGCCGGGATAGCCGATGGCGAAGGACCTCGAGCACGTCGCCGGTGCCATCCATCCTCCCTGCGACGGCGGCCAGAGCCGGCCGAAATCGGTCGAGCCCGGCGACAAAAGCCTTGATCCGCTCTGCCGTCGCCTCCTCGAGAAGGCAGAAATCGCCGCAGTTCATCGTGGCGAGAAAGTGCGCATTCATGAGTTGCTCGGCGTGGGCGCTTTCGGGGAGCACGAGCATCGGCTTGCCGAGTTGGAGGGCCTCACCGATCAACTGATTGCCGGCGGCGGCAACCAGCGCCCGGCACCCGATGAGGTCCTCGACGAATCGACTGCCGTCGATCGCATGGAACGACAACGCTCCGAACGACTCGCGTTCGCCGAGCCCGTAAACCCGCACCGGCAGGCCACAATCGGCCAGACTCGCCAGCGTGGCAAACGGCGTGTGGCGACGCAGGTAGCTGACGAGGTACCCGCGATCGGCAGGCGCCGCGTTGAGCAGATCCCGTCGCAGCAGCGGGCCGACCTGGACGACATGCTCCCACCCGCGGCGGAGGGGCGGACGGAAGAACGCCGAGACCACGGTGTCGGATGCGCCGACCGTGCACACCCACACCGCATGCCCCATCAGCCACGCATGCCACTGGAGCGACCAAGGGAGGACGCCGAGGTCGTACGCGAGAAGGAAATGCTGGTGATCGATGCTCAACAGCGGAATCCCCTGACGCGCACAGGCCCTCGGCAAGGCAGGCTCGAAATCGGTGATCCCGAGATCTGCGCCGAAGGCCTCGAGCTCGGCCATCAAGCGATCGGTGAGCGGTCCGAGCGTCCGCGCCTGGTACTCAAGCCCCGCCGTGATCGATCGGACGACATCGAGGCGTCCCCCCGTGTATTGGAACACGAGGCCCGGGATCTCCCTCACCTCGACATTCCCGGCCCCCGGCGGATGACGAAGCCTCAAGAACGCCAACGCATCGGCGGAGGTGTAGACGAGGATTTCGTGCTCGTCGGCCAAGTGCTCAATGAGCGTGCAGATCCTCGTCGCGTGCCCGCGCCCCTCGCCGCACAAACTGATCGCGATCCGTGCCATGCCGTGACGCCTCCAACCACCCGTCTCGCTTCCTCCATCCCTCCGGCCCGGAGTCGCACCAGCCGTCGATTGTGCCGCCCAGCCTGTCCGGAGGCCAGTTGAACCCAAGACGGGGCCGCAACAGGGCCAGTGCTTCTGAGGCGGGACACGATCCGATACGATAAAGCCGTTGGTTCGGCCGGGAACCAGCCGCGCGATGCCCAGACACGATATGGTTCCATCATGAGGGGGCGATGAACACCCTACGCACGCAGAATCTCCGACGGCTGCGGTCGGTGCCGATCCTGCTCCTCCTCCTTGGCGTGCCGACGGTGCTGACCGGCCCGAAATCGTTGAGCCAGGACACCGAACCAACCGCCGAAGAAGAGATGGAAACGGCAGCTGAATCGGAGGCCGAGGCCGAGGTCATCGCCACGGTGGGAACCACCCGGCTGACCCGGGCCGACCTCGAGCAGGCGGTGCGACGACGGAGCGGCGGACGTCCCATCCCCGCAGAACAGCAAGATCGCCTTCAGGCTCAGGCCGTGGGAGATCTCGTGGAGCAGACGCTGCTTCAGGCAGAGATCGAGCGCCGCCAAGTCGAGGTGGCCGATGGCGAGATCAATGATCGGATCGCCCAGCTCTCCACGGAACTCGCAGCCCGGCAGTCGAGCCTCGACGCGTTCCTCGCCGGCGCCGGCCTCGACCACGAGGGCCTGCGTGAACAGGTGCGTTTCGAACTCGCCGTGCCGAAAATCATCCTCCCGATGATTACGGAGGATGTCATGCGGCAGGTCCTCGCCATGCACCGCTATGACTTCGATGGCACCCGCGTCCGCGCCAGCCACATCATCCTCCGTCCCGAGGCGAGTTCGGGCCCGGAAGCCGTCACGGCGCTCCTCGCCCGAGCCGAACGGATCCGCGCCGATATCCTCGCCGAAGAACTCACCTTCGCCGAAGCTGCCGAGCGGTACTCCGCGGGCCCGAGTCGGCATCGGGGGGGAGATCTCGGCTTCGTGCCGCGGCATGGCCTGCTCTCCGAGGAGTTCGCGGCCCAGGTGTTCAAGCTCACCAAGGGGGAAGTTTCGAAGGCGTTCGTGACCCCACTGGGAGTTCATGTGGCCAAGGTCACCGACGTCGATGCCGGCACCGTCGAGCCGGAGACGTTCCGCAAGCCTCTGGAGCAACTCGCTTTCCAGAAGGTCCTTCAGGCGTTCGTCATCCACTGCCGTCAGCAGACACCGATCGAACTCAAGCCGGGGATCGTGGCGGTCGATCCCCGCGCTCCCGGGCCCCGTCCGTAGCTGGCGGTGGAGGAAGGCCCCTGGCTTTTTTCCCGCGGTCGGGCCCTGGCAGGGTGTTGTACCGAACGGAACCCCGCCCTATTCAGGATTGTCCCGATCGGGCGGCCGGACTACCCTCCCCTCCCCCGACACCCGTCGGCGGGCCAGAAGAGCGTCCTCTTCCCCGGTGAGCCCGCGCCGGGAACCTCCGTCGTTCGGACGCCGATCCCGTCATGAAGCTCCGCTCCGCCTTGCTGATCGCGTGCCTGTTCGTCGTGCCTCTGCTGGCCATGTTCTCGCACAAAGTCCCGGCCGCGACACGCTCAGCGATCCGGGAACGCCTCTGGGATCCGATGATCAGGCCGCTGGCGTCGGCCCTCGGCCTGAGTGCCGCGCCCCCAACCAGCCCTCCCCCCCGTCAAGCCACGGCCCCTCTACCGCCGGCCGATCCCCTCCAGCCTTTCCAACCGGCTCAGGCGCCGGGCAAGCGCGAACCCGATGTCGCCATCGCTGGCAAAGCCCCGCCGCCAGCGATCCTCCTCGGCTCGGACGATTCGCTGCCGATCGGCGTGGCGGCGGGCCGGGAATCGCTCGAGGCGCGGCTCCGGGCCCTCGGGGCAACCAGGATCGACTGGACACCTGGCCAGAGTGGCGACGGCCTCCATCGCTGCAGCTGCCGCATTCCCGCTGAACCGACCGGGCAGCTCCACCGCGTCTTCCAGGCAACCGCCACCGACCCAGTGGCCGCGCTCGACAATCTCGTTGGCCAGGTCACGGCTTGGTCAATGCGGAGCGGGGGCACCGCAGCCAGCCCGGCGATGCCCCTGCAGCGCTGATCGGGGGAGATCGCACCGTGCTGCTCCACCGTCGGTCTTCGAATCGACTCCCTGACGTTTTCCAGCGTCGCGCGGCATCCGGCCGGGGGCCTCGGCCCTTTCTCGCCCCTCTCCGACGGCAGCATCCACCGACGACTCCCACGAGGCCCCCCCTGGGGCTGGTGGAGGCCGCACCGGGGCCTCACGCCCGTTCGGAGGAACTGGCCCGTCTGGAGGCGGCGTTGTTCATCGCCCGCGAGCCGCTCTCCACACGACGGCTGGCAAAAATCGCCCGGCTCTCCGACGGCACCCGTGCCCGGGCACTCCTCCGGGAACTGGCTGCCGTTCAGGACGCCAGCGGCAGCGCCATCCGGGTCGAGCCCATCGCCGGCGGCTTCCAACTCCTCACCCGCTCACCGTTCGGCCCGTGGGTCCGCAGACTCCTGACAACACCGGCAGAAAACCGGCTATCGGCGGCGGCACTCGAGACGCTGGCGATCGTGGCCTACCGTCAGCCGGTGACCCGGGCGGAAATCGAAGCCATCCGCGGGGTCGGGTGCGAGGAGATGCTGCGGCAACTCATGGAACGGGATTTGGTCGCGGTCGGAGGGCGGACCGAGGAACTTGGTCGTCCCAACGTCTATCAGACCACGAAGCGATTTCTGCGGGCCTTTGGGCTGTCCCGAATCGAGGATCTACCCGACATCGGCCCGGTTACGACGCTCGACCCGGCCGTCCCCCCCGGGCCCGGCGGTCAGGAGCCCTCCGGTCTACCGGTACCTCGTTCCCCCTCGTCCGAGCGCTCTTGAACGATTTTCGTTCCCCTCGCCCCGCTTGCACTCGACCGAACCTGCGGCGACACTTTCCCGTCGCCGTGACCCTGGTTCGGAAGCCCACCCCTCTCCGGTTGACGAATTTTTTCCCGAAGGTTGGATGATTCCGCACGATCGGGTACAGAATTGTGCAAAGGAATCTGCCGATACTCGGACGACTGCTTGGCAACATGCCCGACCCAAACGCTTCCCACGGGGGGAAGCCCATCCGGGAATCATCGACGATTCACACCCACGGATACGCAGCGATGATGGCACCAACACCGACAAATCAACGTGGATCGTTACCGTCTGACCGTTCACTGTCCGTCGCAGGGCCTGTGAACAGACTCGAGGGAGGTTTTTCAGTGACCAGCGTTGCGAGCCCCAAGGGATCCCGAAGCGTGTTGAACTCCGACGTGTTTTGCTGGGACGAACTTCCCGATTTGCTCGCCGCCGAGGAGCTCTTCGAGGTTGCCGGCAACCGCAACTCGACGTCGCCGATCGTCGGCAAGCAGGATGACGACGAGGACGATGACGACCTCGAGGATGACGAAGACGAAGACGATGATGACGAGGAAGAAGACGATCTCGAGGACGACGATTGGGAAGAGGTTGAGGACGAGGACGAAGAAGAGGACGACGAGGACGAGGAAGAGGACGAGGAAGAAGACGACGAAGAGGATGATGAAGAAGAAGAGGACGATGACGAGGAGTGGGAAGACGACGACGAAGAGTGGGATGACGAGGACGAAGAGGACGAAGACGAGGACGAGGAAGAAGACGACGACGACTGACCTCCGCCACGCCTGATTCTGCTGTCATCCGTTCGACGATCACGCGGTGTTGCCGCCACAGCATTCAAGCGACCCTGGAGACGCTCCGCGTGTCTCCAGGGTCGCTTTTTCAATATTCTGGCGGAGAGCGGCCACGGCGAAGGGCTGCGGAGACGGGCTTTTGTCGGGCCGGCCTGAATCCGGGGAAGGCCCTGTCATTTCTTGGGCTTTCTTCTCATCGGCCCCAACCTCATGGCCCCCGAGCCGGTTCGTCGCCAACCGCGGGTGCCGCGGGCGCCTGATCCGTCGACGCCGGTGTCTCTCCGCTGACAACCTGAACCTCGAGGATTCGCCCGGCGCGGTCGATCTGCAGCGTCAGAGCATCGCCCGCCGACGCCATCCGCTCGAGCATCGTTGCCTGAGTGGCGAACGGCTCCCCATCGATGGCGATGATCCGATCACCACAACGCAGGCCGGCACGCTCGAGGGGTGAACCAGGCACGACACGAACGACAACCGGTGCCGACGGCTCGCCGGCATCGGACCGAGTGCTCATTCCCCACCGCACACGCTGTTCCACCGGCCCCGCCTGGACAACGCGTTCGAGCGCGTCACGGTGGGCATTCTTCTCTCGGCGACTGGCGTCACGGAAGTCGGCCAGCGTCCCCGGCCGGTTAGCCACGACTTTCACTACCCCCAGGGCCAGCCGCGCCACCGCCTCGACCCCCGCGGTGTTCACCAATTGCACATCGTCGCTGGGACGGTGGTACTCGTCATGGAGCCCGGTGTGGAGCATGACGGTGGGCACGCGGGATTCAATGAACGGGAAGTGATCGGAATCGTCGACGATGTCCCAGTCGAAGATGAGTTCCAGCCCCGTCTCCCGATTCGTCTCGGTGAGGATCCTCCGCAGGCCGGTCATGGTTCTGCCGCCGTAGATCTCGACACGCTCGCCGCGAAGCCGGCCGATCATGTCGAGGTTGACCATGAACACCGGCCGCAGGTCACGGAGTGGCTGCGGGCGGACGCGGACGAAGTGCCACGAGCCGAGCAGTCCCTTTTCCTCCCCGTCCCAGAAGGCGAGGAGCACCGGCCGCCGCGGCTTGGCCGGCATGGCCTGGAGCACCTCGGCGATCTCGAGCACCCCGGCGACCCCCGAAGCATTGTCGTCGGCGCCGTTGTGGATCAGTCCCGTCGGGCCGTAGCTGTTGGCGGCCGTGCCGTAGCCGACGTGATCGTAATGGGCCCCCACGACGACCAACTCCCTTTCGCAGGCTGGGTCGCTGCCCGGCACCAGGGCGAGGATATTCCGCATCGTCCCGAACCGTTGGTAGTACGTTCCCTCGTCCCCGGCCGGCCGGAGGCCGGCTCCGCGGAGCGTCTCGACGATGTAGGCGCCGGCGGCTCGCCCTCCTCGGCTCCCCCCTTCGCGTCCTTCGAGGGCGTCATCGGCAAGGGCGGCCACGTGACGGCCGGCCCCCGCGGCGTCGATCACCGACACCGCTTCCGCAGCATGGCCCCGTTCCCCTCCGAGCAGGCTGGCCGACAGAATGAACCACCCCCAGGCGATCGCCGGTAAAACCGTCCGCACGTTCATGATCCAGGCACTCCGAGTGACCGCCCCGGCCCCCTTCGACAACACCCCCCACACGGGAGGGGTTTCGGAGGAACGCCCCGCGACCCACAATGGCCCCTCCAGTGGACTTCGCTCTCAGAGCGACGGCAAGGTGAGTCCGGTGATCAACCGGGCATCCTGGCCGGGCTCTTTGCGGTCGCTTTTTGGGTTCATTGGGTGAGGAGAGGTGGCAGAGCGGTCGAATGCGCGTCTTTGCTAAAGACGTGTCCGGTCAAAAGCTGGACCGCGGGTTCGAATCCCGCCCTCTCCGTTTGGTGCAAAAGTTCGAGAAGAAGATGCCCTTGTTTCCAAGGCTTCTTGAAAAGCGAGTCATCGTTCACTTCCGTGACGTTGCTGAAACTCTGCTGATGCCCTGCTGTCCACGGGTGGGCTTGGCAGGGCGTTCGGCCAACTGCCGTATCGGCACCTGTGCTTGCTTGTCAGCAATTTGCACTTAGATCTTCAGGGCCTCCTCATCGACGTGGGCGACCCAGCGGCGGAGGGTGAAGAAAAACCACCCCGGCGAGCACGGCGATCGTGCAGAAGGAATGCCGGAACTTGTGGCGTGCCCTCGAGCACGAACTTCGCGATTACGGTCTTCCGAAAGGCCAGTACATGGCGGTCGTTGGCGGGCTGCTTCGCGGTGGCGGCGGTGCCGTTCATCAGGTCGATCACCCATTTTCCAAGGCAGGCCAGCTTCGATCGGCCACTCAGTGGCGGGGTCGCCTTGTCGAAAGAGCCGATGCAAGAACTGCTCGGTTTCTTGTCACGAGAGAGGTGAGGCGAGACCTGCGCCTGACCCTACCCCGTTTTTGTGCCAGGGTTCCTGAGGGCGCAGGCGGCAGATGGATTCACCGAAAGTCCTTGGTGATGATGCCCCCCTTCATCACGAAATCGACCCGCTCCGTGACGGTGATGTCATCGAATGGGTCGCCCGGCATGGCGATGATGTCGGCTGCCTTGCCGACCGCCAGAATGCCGATGTCGTCTCGCATCAGCAGTTCGGCGGCCACGCTTGTTCCGGCACGCAAGGCGCGGGGGATCGAAAGCCCGTTGTTCACCAGTTCGGCGAACTCGGTGGCATTGCTCTGCGCCAGCGGAAACGTACCGAAGTCACTTCCGAGGGCCACTTTCACGCCACAATTGGACAGGTTGCGAGCGCTCTCAAGGATCGCCGTGGCATGCTTTCGATACTTCGCCCGGACATGCGCCGGTTCATTGACCGCCGCCCAAAACGCATCGTCGTCGATGAGCCTTGCAAAACGCACGACGGCGATCTGCGTGGGCACCAGGAATACCCCTCGAGCCTCCAAGAGCTTCAACGTCTCGAGCGAAGCCATGCTGCCGTGCTCGACACTCCGGACCCCCGCCATCACCGAACGGCGAATTCCCTCGTCGCCGTAGGCATGGGGCGTGCAGGGTATGCCGAGATCGCGAGCCGTCGAGACCAGCGCGTCGATCTCTGCCTGACTGTATGGCACTTGCGCGGGATCATCCGCCGGGCTGGCAAATCCTCCGGTGGCCCCAAACTTGATCCATTGCGAGCCGCGGCTCACCTCGGTGCGGACGACACGGCGAATCTCATCGACGCCATCGGCGAGGTTATTCTGGGCGACAGGGGTTTGTGCCGCCACGAGGGGCCTCGTATCGCCGTGCCCTCCGCTCGTGGACACGAGGTGCGCCGCGACGATCATGCGAGGACCGGTGACCAAACCCTTCTCCACAGCCCGCTGGAGCGAAACCGTGGTGTAGCCGCCGAAATCCATGTCGCAGAGGTCGCGAACGGTCGTGAATCCGCGGTCGAGCAGAACCCGCAGGGCCTGCACGCCCAACACGGCCTTGTCGGCGGGAGCCAGCGCCCAGATCGCCCCCTCATCCTCCCACTGGAGGTGCTCTCCGGGCTGCGGTTCTGGAACGGCCGTGGGCAGCCCGCCTTTTCGTCGGTGAACGGCGGCGTGGAGATCAATCTGAAGTCGGCCGGCGGCGATCTCCGCGTCGGCGCGAA
>Ga0164295_10000258_pt1 | contig 44918 bp, 27 predicted proteins | sample GEODES006metaG_FD_111798 | JGI IMG/M metagenome (GOLD analysis project Ga0164295, IMG submission 111798) | Oligotrophic lake water microbial communities from Sparkling Lake, Wisconsin, USA - GEODES006 metaG | ecosystem: Environmental > Aquatic > Freshwater > Lake | place: USA: Sparkling Lake...
GTCGAATGTATAATATAGGTGTTCGTGTGGTAACAATGTGTATGAAAGTGAAAGAGTATGATAATATTGAAATGAGTGACTTCAATGTAAACTTACCAGGAAGCGAGGTATCAAGAATGAAAAAGATATTTAGTTAGGTTAGGTTAGGAAGATGTTATGGAAAATGTTAGTTTAAAATTGAGGAGTGGTCGAAGTTAGATTAGAATCGAACCAATTATTGTCGGAGTCAACATAGAATATAACATCATTAACGAATATTTCGGTGAGAATGGTTTCGTCGTTTTCGTTGTGTTGTTGTTGTTCAATATAATTTTCCTCAGAAAGAACGGACTGCTCAAGGACAGGAACAATAACATCATCGGGAGCGGAATAAGTCTCAGAATGTTTTTTGTGTGCGCGTTTTTTGTGGTCTTTATTTGCAATCTCGGCGACGATAGGAGCAGTCTTCTCCTCTCCCGTAACAACTCCTTCGACAACCTCAGTACCTTCGGCAACCTCAGCAGTAATAGTTTGCTTACCTTTCTTTGTCTTGGGTTGTTTTTTATCCGCGACGATAGGAGCAGTCTTCTCCTCTCCCGTAACAACTCCTTCGGTAACAATTCCTTCGGTAACAACCGCAGTAATAGTTTGCTTACCTTTCTTTGTCTTGGGTTGTTTTTTATCCGCGACGATAGTAGCAGTCACTTCAGTAACAACGCCTTCGGCAACTTCAGTACCTTCGGCAACATCAGCAGTAATAGTTTGCTTAGGTTTCTTTGTCTTGGGTTGTTTTTTATCCGCGACGATAGTAGCAGTCTTCTCCTCACCCGTAACAACTCCTTCGGCAACTTCAGTAACCTCAGCAGTAATAGTTTGCTTAGGTTTTTTCGTTTTGGGTTGTTTTTTATCCGCGACGATAGTAGCAGTCACTTCAGTAACAACGCCTTCGGCAACCTCAGTAACAACCTCAGCAGTAATATTTTGCTTAGGTTTCTTTGTCTTGGGTTGTTTTTTATCCGCGACGATAGGAGCGGTCACTTCAGTAACAACTCCTTCAGTACCTTCGGCAACCTCAGCAGTAATAGTTTGCTTAGGTTTTTTCGTTTTGGGTTGTTTTTTATCCGCGACGATAGGAGCGGCGGTCACTTCGGTAACAACCACTTCAGAAACAATGGTATCCGTAATGGTTTCATCGTGTGTGGAAGTTTGTGCATCAACGCGTGTTTTCTTGGGTTTGCAAGGTTTAGCAGCGTCTATTTTTTTATTTTGTTTAGGTTTGTTGGATGTTTTTTGTAGTAGTTGCGGAATAAGTTTATCGGCAATCGTGTCAGAGTTGGAGGCGACGAATTCATCCCAAGTGTGGTGATCGAGTTGAGATAAAATGAGATTGAATGTGTCCGAGTCAGTGAATATGCCAGAGTCGCGGTGTTTATTCAAGAACCACTTGGCAAAAGAGATAGAGGTATTGTTAGACATGGTAAAGCGTGAATATCTTGATAATAGTGTGCGTGATATGATCTGCAATGATAGTCGAAGGAGCGAAAAGTAGTTCAATTTTCGTAAAATCATTGTGGCGTGTATCCTCTCAACTATTTATCTGGGGAACCTTTTTCAAAGATTGTTCGAGAGGATCCAGATTATCTTTTCGTGGATGATATAAAGGTCTTTAAGTGGTCCCAGAGAAGCAATATATATTTGCGGGGTGCATCCTCTCAACTATTTATCTGGGGAACCTTTTTCAAAGATTGTTCGAGAGGATCTGTTCGAGAGGATCTGTTCGAGAGGATCCAGATTATCTTTTCGTGGATGATATAAAGGTCTTTAAGTGGTCCTCGAGAAGCAATATATATTTGCGGGGTGCATCCTCTCAACTATTTATCTGGGGAATCTTTTTCGAGAGGATTTGTTTGAGAGGATTGACCCTATTCGGATAACTGAATATCCTACTCATTTCCCGATATCGAATATATTTGCGGTGATCGTCCTCTCAACTATTTATCTGGGGAATCTTTTTCGAGAGGATTTGTTTGAGAGGATTTGTTTGAGAGGATTTGTTTGAGAGATTTGTTTGAGAGGATTTGTTTGAGAGGATTTGTTTGAGAGGATTGACCCTACTCGGATAACTGAATATCCTACTCATTTCCCGATATCGAATATATTTGCGGGAATGATATAAAGGTCTTTAAGTGGTCCCAGAGAAGCAATATAATATTTGCGGCGATCGTCCTCTCAACTATTTATCCGGGGAACCTTTTTCAAAGATTTGTTCGAGAAGGTTGTTCGAGAGGATTTGGTTGAGATGATTGAATCGATTGCGGGGTAGGATCCCGGGTGTAGACATAGCATTCGATGCGAATATAAAGAGCATCCTTGTTGCAATACCAATACACCCCGATTATTTGGTTGGTATCCTCTCAACTATTTATCCGGTAAACCTTTTTCAAAAATGTTCGAGAGGATTTGTTCGAGAGGATTGAATATATTTGCGGGAATGATATAAAGGTCTTTAAGTGATCCCCGAGAAGCAATATATTTGCGGGCGTCCCTCGTTATTGTAAGATCGATACACCCCGATTATTTGGTTGGTATCCTCTCAACTATTTATCCGGGGAACCTTTTTCAAAGATTGTTCGAGAGGATTGACCCTATTCGGATAAATCGATATCCTACTCATTTCCCGATATTGAATAGATTGTGTAATATTTTGCGAGAGGGTCCAGATTATCTTTCCGGGAATGATATAAAGGTCTTTAAGTGATCCCCGAGAAGCAATATATATTTGCGGTGATCGTCCTCTCAACTATTTGTTCGAGAACCCTTTTTTCGAAGGTTGTTTGAGAGGATTGTTTGAGAGGATTGTGCCCAAGATAATATATAGTTTTTGCAGGGATCGATACACCCCGATTGTTTGTGGTGATCATCCTCTCAACTATTTATCTGAGAAACCTTTTTCAAAGATTTGTTCGAGAGATTTGTTTGAGAGGATTGAACCTATTCGGATAAATCGATATCCTACTCATTTCCCGATATCGAATAGATTGCCGAATGTTCATTTCACACGAAGCAATATAATATTTGCGGTGGTGGGGGGAGATCCTGGTGTAAACATAGCATTCGATGCGAATATAAAGAGCATCCTGTTGCAATACCAATACACCCCCGATTATTTGGTTAGTATCCTCTCAACTATTTACCCAAGAATCCTTTTTCAAAAATGTTTGAGAGGATTGAACCCTTATTTCGAAACCACATGATTATACATTGGGCGGGTTACAGAATACGAATAGACATTAAAAATCAATATCCTACTCAATAATCAATATCCTACTCATTTCCCGATAACGGGGGTTTTGATGGGTTTATAGTATATTTGGAAGAGATATAGAGAAAGAGGGTGGTGGGTGTCGACGATTGGGTCTATAGTGGGTGGGTTGACGAGTCGATTCTCCTCTCTCAATCTAGAAACAATCCATCCTCTCAACTCTTTACCCAATATGATTTTGCAATATCCTCTCAACCACCTGACACAATCCATCCTCTCAACTCTTTACCCAATATGATTTTGCAATATCCTCTCTCAATCCAGAAACAACCCATCCTCTCACCCCCTGACACAATATGATTTTGCAATATCCTCTCTCAACACCCTGACACAATCCATCCTCTCAACTCTTTACCCAATATGACTAGGAGTCTCCCCAAAAATTGAACAACTTTTCATTTATGTAAATCCTACAACAGATTCAAACCACCCCAATTATTACTCAAAGCGATTCTTTAATCCTCTCTCTCAAACAATGTCAAAATACTGTTCTTTCTGCAAAACCAACACCGATCACTCTTTGAAATCCAAAGACGGTAAGACTACTTGTCCGGTTCTTCTCAATGTGCGTTGCCACCGATGCACTGCAACTGGTCACACGGCAAAGACATGCAAACTTGTCTTCTCACCAGCATTCCCGAAACTCTACGATTCACACGAACCCCTTCAATCCATCAATGGTAAGATAATCCCGGGTTGCGAAACGAATCCAACTCCTCCGGCGAAAACATGGGCATCTCTCGCAGCGAAAGCACCCAACGAATCGGCAGCACGAATCATCGAAGAATCGAACAAAAAACTCCAGGAAAAGGTCGAAAAATCCAACAAAAAACGCCAAGAAGAACGCGAAGAGCGTAAGAACCGCAAGGAACAGGAACGAATCCAACGCAATATCGAAACCGCAAAAGCGCAATACGGACACCGCTGGTTTGCCTATGTCTATGACACCGACCTCGACTGTAAACTCGCAGAACAACTCCGCTACCAGGAAAACGAAGACGTTTACAAATACGAAGAACATCTAATAAAACTGCTGCGAAAATCCGAAGAAAAATACAAGCACAACGAACGCACCATGACCGAGGAAGAATTCGAGAAATGGTTATGGGAAGAAGACGAAGAATATAATTCTCTCGGTCTCCAACAGGAAACACAATTGCTTCTCATGAACAACCCGGCAGTCACGACGTACTATCGCAAAACAGGTATGATTCACCACCCCGACGATTTCGTGAGCAGAGACGCAGGCGCTCCTCTCAAACCAGGTCTAGTTCGTAAAATAAGTCCATAAACAACCAACATCATTTTGTAATTGTAATTTCATAATAAATAACAACCCATTTTTTATGAAATCATCCTCTCAACAATAGTATATAAATGAACACACCCATAACATTCCCATTCATAGTTGCAACATTGGCACCAATCGTCAATTGTGTGCAACTTGTACCACAATTGTATAAGACATACATAACCAAAAGTTCCAAAGACCTCTCAATCTATTCGCTTTCACTCATTTTAGCAACGAATTTGTTATGGTTATTGCATGGATATTTTATCGTCGACACCTCTCTCTTAGTCGCAAGTTCAATTGCATTTGCAATTAATATTTCGCTTTTTGGGTTGGTCGTTTACGAGAAGACGCAAAAATGATAAATCCTCATGCAATAATATACGATGCCTGCAGGATATATAGAATTCTCGAATCCCGTCCCTTTCCGATTCTCAACAACGCTCCCTCCTACTCCTGCATTCTCGATGAAAAGTATCTTCTCCAATAACGCACAGGTTTGTTATAAACGAAATAGTCTTTCATATGGGGGTATAGGAACAATGCGTAATTCTAGAGTAAAGGCAAGAAAGACATAAAAATTGAAACCCTCTTAATGTCTAGTCGTATTTTTTGTTGCCCTTCAATAACTGCCTGGGGCAGTTATCTTATAGCAACGGAAAACACTACTAGTCATATACGTTAGTCGTATGGGTTTTTGTCCATACGACTAGACGTTAGGGTTTTCATGAACCGGAAAATGGCAACCTCTCAAATAAACTGAATAAAAAACAAAATGAAAATTGAATGTAGAATAGATAATATATATTTTTCTGCAAAACATATCATCATGAATATCATACATCTTCTATCAAGTCTTGTTGTAATCAGTCAATTTATCCAAATTGATTCTCAGAATTCAATGGACCGTCCGTTATTAATGGTCCGCAATCAGTATTTACGGTTTTACATTTATACCAAACGAGATTCAATACACAACCGAATCGGTGATGCTGTACCGGTAATCAAAAGTTGTTTGTTGTCAGCAACCGATTCAATCAAAGACAAGACAAATAGAATCTACAACAAAATTCTGAGCAAATATTACGATGTACAAGCAGCATATTATAGTTTGCCGCCAGAGGACATAGAACTCATCGAACAAATAATTAATTTGCACTTTTAGTACCACGATTTCGACTCAATAATTTCCAATCCAACCATACCCCATAATAAAATATCAAAAATATAACCATTTAGATTATATCGCGTACAATGAAAATATTAACACGAAGACGGAAACCAAGAATGAATCACCGAATTTATGCGTTAAGTTCAATGCGCCAGACTCGTTCAAAACACCACAATACAAAAAAACTGAAATCCTGTAGCAAATCATCCCCAACATCACCGACAAAGAAAACCATCATCGTCGAAAACTTCATCGAAATGTTAAACACCATTAAATTATATCACTGGAATACCCACTCTTTTTCACAGCATAAAGCAACCGATGAATTGCACGAACGATTAAGCGGACATATAGATAAATTCGTGGAAACCTTGATGGGTAAAAAGGAAGACCGCATCAAATATATCAATTCGAAAATACCGATTGTTGATACAAAAACCACGCGCACATTCCGAGACCAAATATATCAATATCGTGAATATTTAATCAACATGGATAAATGTTTGGATAAAACGAGGGACACCGACCTTCTCAATATTCGAGATGAAATATTGGGCGATATCAATCAGTTTTTATATTTGATGACACTGCATTAGTGGACAAAAACATGCCTCTCAACCCACTGCCTAGATAACCATATTTACCAGATAATTCAAATTGACGTTGCGCATTTAACCCGCCACGCAACTTCAATCTCGTATAATAGATGCGTTTCCATGTACGCTGGATAATCCGAATCCAATACGTTTTCACAATAACTGGAAAGTCGGGTAAATCATGTACGCCATTTAATCGAAGATGAAATTCTATGTCCGCGGCAAGAATCACGGCATCTTCGTCCTCTTCGGCAACATCAATCAAATATTGTTTTGCGGTCTCCATTGGAAACGTATAGTATGTCTTTGCATCAACCAACACATCCAAACATAGAACAATATCATCATTCGTATCAACCACTTCAATGACAAGACCAATATACCATTTCTCCGCGGGGGAAGCGTTTTTTACAATATGCCATTGCGCATCTGCGCGTAATACATACGGAATGAATGGTATGCGATTCTCCGTATAATTCCATGCGAAAGCATGAACGATTGGTTCATGGGGAATAATATCAGAATGTTCCGACAGTGCCCGTTGGTTAAACACATCAACTATTTGCAATACGAACATCATAATCTCGCGACGTAAATTAAATCCCGCAAGTAGAATCAATATCGCAATTTCAATATTTAATATACCCCGAATAAACTCATCCAATCTACATGAAAACCATAGTTTCATGGATTATTCGATATAGAATATGTATATAGAATCTGATGTCCGAAAATAAACCCACAAAAATATCCCCCAAAATCAAAACTTCATTCACCATCACATATATTTTGCTGCTCACCACCGCAACAATTACGTTCATAGAAGCAATGCGAACAAAGAGTCCAGTAGTTCGACATGTGCTTAACTTAGAAACATGTATTTCGATTGTTGCGGGGTATTTTTATTCAGTGTTCACTTCCAAAATCGATACATACGAGAAAACAAATTCACCAATCAATTACAGAGAAATCGTCGAAACGCGGTATATCGATTGGTCAATCACAACCCCATTGATGTTACTAGCACTTTGTGTTGTCCTCTCAAGTGAAATCAACCTAACCGTCCATCTTCCTATCCTGTTATTTGTGATTTTGCTGAATTATGCCATGTTATATGCTGGATATTTAGGCGAAACTCAGACGCTTGATAGGACAACTGCGAACATTGCTGGATTTATACCGTTTTTTGCCATGTTTGGATTGATTTATTGGAAATATGTTATGCCGAAATATAACTTGGCAAATAGAACATTATTTTATTTATATTTTGTTATTTGGTCTTTATACGGAATCGTATATTTATTTGATGAAGAAACGAAGAATATTGTAATGAATATATTGGATTTATTTGCAAAGTGTTTGGTTGGATTGGGATTATGGGTTTATTATGTGCATATTATTGAACTATAACGTCTGGTCATATGGGAAAATCCCCATGCAACTAGACGAATGTCCGAAAAAGAAACCAAACTACATAAACATTTTATTGGTATGAATGTTAATGTCAATGTTAATGTCAATGTTAATATCAATATGAATATCAATATGAAATATAAAATTCACCAACCGATCCCACCTGAAATAGATGTTATATTTCAAACGATTGCAAAACGTATAATACAAAGATTCGACTCGAATGAGTCCAGGTACGCGATTCCAAGATATCAAAACCCAGAAGATATCGATCTATTCCAAATTACCACAGACGGTTCAACGAAGGAATTATGCGAAAAAATAGAAGAAATTAATATTTGGAAAAAGATAATCGAGCGTGTTTCTCCGGAAATATATACCTCGAGATTATTGCTATATGTCATGTGTAAACGTCCGATCCCACTTTTTTCTTCGAAAAACACATTCCGTATAAAACAACTTATCAAAGAACTCGATAATAGGTTCTCTTCTCCTAAAATACGAGAGGAACTAATCAATCATTTTTGCAAATTCAAACAGATTTATTGGGCATTCACCAAACTCGCAAGAATATGGAAAATCAGTAAAACCCCGATGCGCATACAGACGGACCTTTACATGAACGAATTAGACCCGAAAAACCCGTTAACCTTCCAACTGGTTCACCCGAATGGTATATATCTATTTTCTTTGCATAATTTGGCGCGTATTGTAGTCGACGCAATAACACACCAGTCGGGAATGTTTTTAGAACCTCTCTATATTAAAAACCCGTATACAAATGGATTGCTATCCAAATGCGATCTATTTAATATTTACATATCTCTCAGAACCAACCATCTGCGTATCCACGAAATGCTGGAAAAGTTTTTCCGATGCGAATTTAATGCATTTGAATTTCGTAGAAAACACGAAACAGAATTGCGCGATCTGGCAATTGATCAATATGCGAAGACCGCAAATATATCTGAATTGGCACAAGACGTAGACGATATGCTGCGATTGCACAAAATGTCAAAGAAAATAAACATCGCAAAAGGGTTTCCGCAAAACGTATTAGTGGAAACAATGCGCCCTTTTTTAAAGATTTATCTTCTCGAACGTTATTCGTTTTCTTCCATGACGCGTAAATATTCGGCAAAACAACTAGACTTGAAACTGAAACATTTTACAGAGAACAATCCGAATTATGGAAAGAAGATGGAAGTCGAATTTCACGTGCCTCTAGATTCGAATCCATTCTCACCAACACAACAGTATATTAAACAACCCGCAAAGTACATTACTGAAACTATATCACATGCAAATTACTGTAAGTTGAAATATATGGAAACGCATATTTATGACGAAGATGTGTTTGATAGGTATATTGAAACCGGCGACTCATTGAATACTTATATGGAACCAATACCAGAACCCGAATTTCCTTCTGAAATATACGAATCCGAAATAGAATGGTCCGAAAACGCGCCACAGTCTCCATTACCTTTAAGTAGTCTCTTACACTTAGACAGAGAAGCAAGGTCCCCTACTACTCCATTTCGCTTATTGCAACTTCCATTTTCTTCCGGCAATACACTGGTTCCGAATGCGCATTTTTTAATGGAAAGTCCAACTCAGTTAAACTATGATGCATTTTATGAGGAGAACTCACGTATTCAAGAAAATACGAGGGAAATAATATCTAGATTTGTTGAAAACGACGCCGATGACGAAGAGGAAGAGGAAGAAGAAGAAGTAATACAAGATCATTCGAGTGAATATGACACAGATTTGGATGAAGAAGAGATAAATCAAAGGATCGAAGAAGACGAAGAAGACGACGAAGATGAAGAAGAGGCAGAGGAGGCAGATTCCGTATCATAGGCATTGAAAATTGAAATCAATAAAATAAATAAACGTAAGACACCATAAAATCGTAATAGTTTAACCAACATGTCAACCCAAATCTGTATTATTTGCGACGAAAAGGTAACTCCTTCGAAAGAAACCTGTTGTCCTTACTGTAAATTTAATCCATGTCGTACATGTGTGCGAAAGTACGTACTCAATGAAAACGACCCCAAATGTATGAATTGCAAGAAAACCTGGACGCGTGCACAGCAGAATATAATATTGCTACCAATATTTGTCAATAACGATCTTCGTGCTCACTTGGAAAAGGTATTTTACGAACGCGAAATGGCACTGTTTCCTACCACGATAGAAGTAATCGAAGAACGCCGAATTATGTATAAGTTGGGTCAAGAAATTCGAATTATCCAAGATAAAATAAATTCGAAACTGGCAAACGCGCGTTATCTGAGCACGTTAATCAGAGAAAATAAGAAACTACTATCATTGCATCAGACTATGCCAAAAATGTTTTCCGATATAAATGCAGAAGAACTGGTAGAAAAAACTAGACAAATTCGAATAGAATACGAAAAAGAAAGAACCGAATATATACAGGTCCAGCAACGCGAAAAAGTTGTTCGGCGTCTTCTCACCATGACCCCGGAAGACCGAACCGTCGCAATGGCAAATCATATTGATGGCGCAGATCCGGCAGAAATATTAGAAACTTTGCGACGAACTGGTCAATTGGGCGAGGCATCAAAACGCGCACGCACCCAGTTTATTCGCGCATGTCCGATTGAATCTTGCCGCGGGTTCTTGAGTCAGCAGTGGAAATGTGGAATTTGCAATGTATATACTTGTCCGAAATGCAATATTCCTAAAATAAATACGACGAAAATTTCATCGGAATCAGAAGAAGAAGACGATCATGTTTGTAATCCGGATGATGTGGCAACCGCAGAATTACTGGCAAAAGACACGAAACCATGTCCTCAATGTGGTACAGGTATTTTCAAAATCGATGGATGTGATCAAATGTGGTGTACGGAATGCAGGACCGCATTCAATTGGCGCACAGGGCATTTGGAAACCGGACATTTTCACAATCCTCACTATTTCGAATACCAGCGCAGAATGGGAACGAATGTTCGTAATATTTTGGACATGCCTTGCAATGCAATGCAACCTGACCAATACCACGGGGTTCTATTCCATCTAATAACCATTACAGTAAGCAATAGCGACAGAGAACACCGCGGTCTTAAACCCATTTCACGCGAAATGAAACAAATGATTCAAGTCAGAATATTAGACTATGCAGTAAGTATTGAACATTTTGCGAATCGCGTGTTGCCAAGGTATCGTCCGGATGCAATTCAGAACAATTTGGAACTTCGGGTCCAGTATTTGACAGAAAAAATCACGAAGGAAGGATTCAAATCCGCATTGTCGAGAGAGGCAAAACAGTTCAACAAGAAACTCGAAATTGGTCAAGTGGTCCAGACAGTTGTTTTCGGAATGAGTGATATCCTGACAAGATTCGTGAACTTATTGAGAGAAATAAATGCAAATACAACACAGAATCCAACACAGAATCCAACACAGAATCCAACACAGAATCCAACACAGAATACCGATACAGACGAAACGGAAAAAATGCTTGGAATGTTTTCGGAAATTGACAACCTTATCGACTATGCGAACGAATGTCTCGATTTTATTTGCAAGCAGTATAAATTGACCCGAGTGGCAATTTTCGTGCGCGATAACGCAAAAAAACACCAACCCGGGTTATATACCGTGCGCGTCACAGAGGAAGATGCACTAAACGTAAAATCTATGATTCAGGTAAGAGCAATGTAAACGACGTAAAACATCCAAGAAAGAAACAGCATAAATATTGATATTGCATTTATATTATAACATTTTTAATATAAACGTCTTCCTTTTGAACTCCGTCCATGTCATCCAAAAAGAGTACCAAACCACAACCCAATGCGAAAACCATCGACGAAAAACACACGGATATGTTGAATCAATTCCACGAAATCGAAACTACGACGATACCAAAGTTAAAAGAAGAATATCGGAAATGGAAGCATAAGTTTGCAACTTTGCCTGAAAACAAAGTCGATGCGCGAATGGAAATCCAGGACAAACTCAAAACGATCAAATCGAAAATACAGAAACTTAAATCCCAGCGCAATGAATATTTGCTGGATAATTCGAAATACATTTTTCATTATTTCGAAGACAAGAAGAAAATATCTTCGGGGGACAATAACCAGAATGCAAACGCAGTCAATTCGTTTTTCCGTATTAAGGCAACGACGGAAGAAGCATCCGACCCTGCCAACACCAAATACAATCAGGCAAAAATATATTATCAGAAATACTGGAAAAATGTGGGGGACGACGCGGTCAATATAAAAGATTGGATGCAACCATCGGACCGGTGTGAAATCTGTGAAAAAGGCGAATTAATCCCGCAGGACGAAGAAGGCATATTAATTTGCAATAATATGAAATGTGGGAATTTCGTGATGCATGTGGTGGACAATTCGAAACCATCGAATAAGGAACCACCGAATGAAGTCAGTTATACTGCGTATGTCAAACTGAACCATTTCAAGGAAATTTTGTCGCAGTTTCAGGCAAAAGAAACGACACAGATTCCGGATGAAGTGATTGAACAAATCAAGGCACGTATTCGCAAAGAGCGAATCACCGATATCAAAACCATCACTTATGAGAAAATGCGCGAAATATTAAAAACGATTGATTTGAATCGGTATTTCGAGCACATTCAATATATCAATTCCATTCTGGGAATCAATCCGCCGTTAATGAGCGAAGAACTGCACGAAACATTATGCGTCTTATTTGTGGAAATTCAAAGACCATGGGCAATCCATTGTCCTCCCGACCGTAATAACTTTTTCAATTATACATATACGTTGTATCAATTATGTGTGCTGTTGAATCAGACGCAATATTTGCCGTATATTCCGATGATGAAGGACCGCGATAAACAATATGAACAGGATATGATTTGGAAGAAGGTGTGTGATGATTTGGACTGGGTTTTTTTCCCGACTGTATAATTTTCTCAAATACGGTCTCACATAAAAAAGGTTTTATTTTTTGTGGGTTTTGTCGGTGTTTTTTATTTTTTGTGGGGTTTTTATTTTCAACATGAATGAACATTAATGTCTAGTCGTATTTTGTGTTGCCCTTCAATAACTGCCCTTCAGGCAGTTATCTTATAGCAACGGAAAACACTACTAGTCATATACGTTAGTCGTATGGGTTTTTGCCCATTGCCTCCGGCAGACTAGACGTTAATGGTAGATAGGGGATACATACATCTACATATACATTTGCAGGGGTACAAAGTCGTCAAACTCATTGTCTTCCATGTTACCTAATGCAAGAAGTGTTTCTGCTGCATCCAAATTGTCTGCCCAGTGGTCATCGTCATCAAGATCCCAAATCATATTCAACGGGTTCACTATAATTTTCATGGTTCCGTCTAGTTTCGTGCCACCCTCGGCAATGAGGTACGAATTGTTTTTCTCATCATAAACACATCCCTGATGGAAAGTAGTAGTTCCCTGGTTGTAATAATTGCGCAACTCGACATAGGCAAATCGACGACTGCCCGTCTCCGGATCAGAATAGGTGTAACAATTGCTGTCAGAAATAAATCCATTTTTGTAATTTTGCTCGATTGCATCTTGCGTATGAATTCGATGCGGTTGTTTGAGGGCATCGACTATACAATAAGGTGCCGGTTCTCCATTCGGAGTCCACTGCTGAATAGTCAGTTGCACATATTGCGCAACTGCATTTCGCTTGAAAACATGTATATCGTGAATGCCGGTGAAAGAAGGTCGAAGCATCAATCTGATTTTGCCTTGGGGGGTCACTTCAAGGTAATAACCGGATTCGCCATTTTCTGTCATATGTGAAAGAAAATCAAATATGACATTAATCACATCGTATGGAAGGTTCACACGAGAAACGGTCAATTGAGCAGTTGTCATTGTAATCGAAAACGTTGTCGTTTGAATAATATCGGGGGGCGTTAAATCTATCAACAACCCTATCAGAATAAAAAGTCTTTCAATTTTTGGCATTCCATATATCAATTATATCCACGAAATAGTATTTCGGAATGGTCGCTGGGATAAAGTGCAAAAAGTTCAGGACACTCTCGATAGATAAGTACCCATATATTAATCTCCCACATGAGAGTATTCTTCTCTCTCAACACTTGAAAACACTTCTCGCGCACACGTAAGGCAAACTGATTTATGGATATAGACCCCCCGCCGAACACGGACCCTGCAAACAACCAGTTTACATCTTTATAAATATCGCCATAGTAAACATGATTGGGATCCCAACATCTGGCAAAAATCAGTCTTGAAACATCCGCATCAGATTGGAGAAGACGCCTATTTATTCTCGACCGCATCTTATACAAGTCGGACTGGAACACGTCTATTTTTCCTTGGAACATATGAAACGCGCCAAAATCTATCCAGACATATTCGGTTCTATCATTACCCGACCTCTCGCCTCTCTTATTTTGTAAAAGTTGAGAGGCAATTGCCATCCACTCTGATTTTTGGCACTGAACCATCATGTATTCGATTGTATCTTTTCCGGGATTACCGGTATTCAACGCGAATTTATGTGCCATTCCGCGGTAAGACCATAAAAACAAATCACGTGCACGGAAAAACACAAAAGTAATATGACCGATACAAACATATGTAAATGTTTGCTGTATTCCGTCCAGGACACCACCTCTAACTCGATACGTAAATTTGTTTTCATACGACGGAGACGATTCGCGCGATACAATCGGTAATATATGGGTTTCAAATATGTCACGTTCAATGAAAATCGTCATTGGTATTTCAACTGCCATCAATTCGAGTCCATATTTTATGTATTTAGATATATCCCTATCTGACCGTCGATTCACATTACTTATAAACCCAGATACAATATTCATTTACCCTTTGATATCTAATAATATTTATTTGCATTATAACCACTATAAATATTATCTGTTGAAGAATTCTATAATCAAAAATAGAAGTATGGAACCCTACGACCAAATCATTCCACTCGGTTATAGATGTTCAAGTGCGGGTGTTTTAAAATCAATCGGAGTCAAACACGAAAGTTATCCGTTCGATTGGTTAGTATCCCGTTTACCAATCATAGAACATTGTATTCAAACTGACTTCCGGGAATTCTTGGACCCGGCAAATTATAATTGTACCACCGGCGTAACAAACAATTACCATTCAACCGATCCTGCTTCTCAAACATGGGTCTGTAATGAGTCGTTTTGCTTCAATGAATATTACGAAAAGTATCCAAACTCAGAAACGACGAACTATTATTTGCCGCGACCGATTTGTCCTGAAAGAGATGCATATGGATACAAACTAATGATGAATCATCGCAATATTAAGACGAATAAATCAGACCAGGAATATTTTGCTAGGTGCTGTGAGAGGTGGAAATCTCTATCCACTAAAAAACGATTGGCGCTTTATATTCATCCGGTGGTTTTCTATGAAGAGTTCCTCTCGATAAAATCGGGATTGATAGGCGAACTGAAACGTGCATATCAATCAATATCAATCACACATCCTCATGATGGCGTTTATATAATTCCGGTAAAAACCCCGTTTGAATATCCGACAAATCATTGCTGTAAATATGTATTAGAGGAACAACCGGATGACCCGATGGTCCCAAAATGCAGAATCTGTATATTGTGGACAAACCTGAATTTTATTGATGCGGGTGAAATTTTTATGGGGAATTCGTATGTAGAAACGTATGTAATCAAAGATTATTTGTATCAGACCATACGGAATCGAGATTTACTAACAAACACAAGTATTTCATAATATCCGGGTCTGTGTTTTTCGAATATATTTGAGAGGAATCATTGCCGCATCTCTGTCGTCGTCTTGTTCAATTTCAACCCAATCTTGTTTTGCAGGAGAGGACGGTATGGGACAAGACATCGTAGTATTCTTGTCGCCTTCCTTGCAATCTTCAATTAATTCGGATTGTTCGTAGATGGATTCTTCTTTTGATTCGATTGTAACAGGAATAATATCCTCTGGTTTATGAATATCCTCTGGTTTATGAATATCCTCTGGTTTATGAATGACCTGTGGTTCATAGATATCCAATATAATCTTTGCTGCTCGACTACGTTGCACATCTTCCTTATCCAATTCGACATAACGCACACAATCCAACCCTCTTGTCTTCTCGGTATATCGAATTTTGTCGTAGATTTCGAGAAGTCCGTTACAGTTCGGGTTCAAATCGCTCTGGTTCAAATCGCCAGTAATAATCATTTTGCTGCCTTCTCCGATACGGGTTGCCAACATGAACATTTGCGTCGGAGATGAATTCTGCATTTCATCTGCAATGATCCATGCATTTTTAAATGTGCGTCCGCGCATGAATCCGAGAGGAACGATTTCAATAATACCTTCATCTGTCATCTTCTCAATTTCTTTTGCAGAATAAGTTTCTCGGAGAGTATCGAAAATCGGGCGAGTCCACGGATCCATCTTCGACTCCAACCCACCCGGCAAAAACCCGATTTCTTCATCGACGGAAACAACCGGTCTTGTCACCACGATTTTATTTACTTTGCCGAGATACAATGCTTCTACCGCAGCATAACATGCTAACATCGTTTTTCCAGTGCCGGCAGGACCAATCGCGATGATAATATCGACTGTATCCTCTCGCATCAAATCTACAAATATGCGCTGATTTTCGGTTTTGGGTTGAAATGATTTGATGCTGCGACGTTTGTTATTTGGTTTTTCGGAAGGTTCGTGATCGAATGACAATATTTTTTTGGTGGAATCAATCAATCCATCCACAACAAGGTCTTCAATACCTTTTCGCTTCTTGGAATCGAGTATATGGAATGTTTCTGCAATATTGTTTTTATATAACGCGTATTTATCGAACCCAACACCTTTTAAAAATGTAGTAATTGATGGGTTACAAAAACCGTGATTCATCCCAATATTCGATAACAATAACAAAACGGGACTTAATGCGAAGGTCTTCATACTATAAATATTTTGCAGAGTATAATATTTATGTGCGTTATATAATAAATGTGAAACTTCGTGTTGTACTGTAAAAATTGAAAGACTTTTTATAAATAAAACGATGGAGATAACGAACCCCCTGGAACCTATTACGAACTTTACCGAATCAATAAAATGCAGCGTCCTTGTGCTTATTGCAAAGAGAATGGTCATCATATCCGAGTTTGTTCTCTATTATTAGAAAAAAACAGACGTCGAGAGAAAGTGCAACCCGTCCCAGTATCTGTTCAGCAACCTTCGCGCAAACCCATTATCGCGCCAAAAAATATGTACACAAATCTATATGACTCTTCTGATGACGAAGTCGAAGAAGAGGTCGCAATCGTAAGCGAACCGGAAAACGCCGACCCCGTATACAAACCGTTTGTAATATCGGCATACTTGGAAAAATACATAGGACGTTCTTGGGTGGACATTGAATATGACAGCGATTTGAATAACGAATGAAAATAAGTATTTGTGTATTGTGCGAAAAAATACAAAAATCATAAAAATGTATGTTTTTCATGGACCTTGCCTATGCATAAGGATCAATCCCACTATTTTCCATGGCAGTTAAAATAAGGGATAATTTGACTGGATCAAATCCAACGCCAGGAGCAGGCAGTCCATACATCGAAATGTAATATCGAAATAGAGGGGCAAGTTGGAAATCTTGTCGCATTGATAGAGTACCGGATGTTTCATCGAACGCATTTGTAACGTTAACACCGTTAATAATTTCTTGCAATATACTTTGCAAATATAAATTCTGTACTTGTGTTTCGGTATTCAGCGTATTTAAACCATATGCGTTAATCGCGCCGGTAATACCATCCACGGTTATTTGAAATAGAATAGACAATGCAGGATTTTGGTTGTATTTTAACACCGCATTATTGGCAATATTTCGCAATTTCAAATATTGAGAGAAATCCACTGGAATATTCGCATATGTTTTATTTGCCAAATTAGAAGTATATAAGGAATGTATGGAATAAAGCGATTCTAATTCTGCATATGTTATAGAAATATTTGTATTGCCGCCACCGCCGCTGCTAGTTACAGGATGTATTGCACTTACCGGATTAATCATACTTCTTGTTTCAAATCCTATCATGGTAGAACTAAACATCGATTTGCTGGCAAACATGCGACTCATGCTGCTCTTTTATATGTTATCATCGTACATTTTTTAACGTGCTTTTCCATCGTACCGGTTCTACAACGATGCGCCTTTCCATCGTATCAATTCTCTGACAAAGCAACGCGCATATTGACTATTTCGAACTAGATGGTCGCTATATCGATTTGCGTAAGTCAGGTCTTGCATTCCGTCGCCGCCATACCAGAAGACGATTTCGTCGCGACTATAGCGCTTGAACACGTGGGACCAATACGGCAAATTCGGCACACTACCAACCGCAGTTTCATCCGGTCCTACTTTCCCATAGATAATCATATCCCATTTTTTTTGCTGGATAGATTCGATCAATTCATCCTCTGTAAGAATCGTCCGTAGTTGAGAGGCGAGTCTTCTCGAATAAGTAAATCCATTGCCATACAATTCACCGAGACGCGATTCGGGGAAATCATCATACAAAAAATCGAGAGGTGGATATTCAACTGCCGCAGTACCAACCAATCGTTTGATACCAATCCAGTTCAATTCGCGCGTATAATTGATACCGGGATGACCCACTAACATCAATATGCGAGGACAAGACCCTAAGTGCGACATATCTCCCAAAAATCGACTGGCATTTGCACTCGCAGTACATGCCGATTTTGCCTGTTCAAAAAGTTGAGAGGCAAATCGGGGATACGCCTCTCGTTGTTCTTCTGTATTTCTCCAAGGCAACAAACAACGATATGCCTCTCGAAGCAACTCTTTGGGAAAAGACACAAGCGTATCAGGTGGACAAGCGTCTAGATTTTCGAATATGGGAATACAACCTGCTGCGAATATCTCATAGTGGCGGAGACAATCCCATCCGCCTTTTTTAGATGTCAATGCAAACATGGATTGTCGATACATATTGTAATAGTCGGATTCTTGACCTGCCCCAAATAAATAATTCGATGTATCGCCGGGAATGAGAGGCGATATCACGTATTTTTTGCTGTCGACCGATAACCAAGACCTCTCGTTATCAGTATGATAGAAAAGTTCATCGGGAATACAATAGGGAAGTGATTTGAGGTCGCGATGCCAGCACATCACATTGAGCGCATATATATCTGCATGTTCCATTGGGCAAACTTTGACAACCGAATCCGTTTCTGGACAGATTGCCTCTAGATGTTGAGAGGAATACGTTCCAGTAACCGGAATAAATCGACTCTTCCTCTCAACAGAAGAAAGAAAACTGGCAAACCAACACAGGGATGAATTGCTATGTATGAGGACAGGGCAGTCGCGCATTAAAGCGAAATCTTCTAATAATGTTTTCTGCACAATTGTGGGAGACCATTTCGAGAAATGTTCAATGTATTTATGCTCCCAATGGTGGCGAAATTGATCTCCAACAATAATGAGTCGACCATCCTCTCGTCCTTCCGTAGAAAACCATTTCTCGAGAACATCCATGTAGAATCGCGGCGGTATGATATCGCTTCTCGGGTTGGGCAATTGAATAAAATCGTCTAACCTTAACGACATGACAATATCATTTGCGGTTATTGAAGTGGAATGTTGAGAGGTCAGAAAGTCGCGTATATATTCGCGTTTGCCGGAAAATCCAATCCAGGAATCATCCGTGGTCGACAGGTATTCTAGTATCCTCTCGCGCATGGGTAAATAAAACTCGTCGCGCTGAAAGAACCCTTCGCACAAAATAGGAGAGGTTCGTATATTCGATTCGTCTATCTCGAGATCTTTCCTGTTTGAATCCGTCAATGTACACCATTTATCATTCCTTTCTGACCCCGTAGGGTCATCGATATCTTCTATCGCCGCATATGTATGCCCATATAGCAATGAAATTCGGACACAAAATAGGTACTGAAACAGAATATTACCGGTTCTGGCATTGGCAATTTTGGAGAAAGTGACAATCGGGTTAGACATGGGACAATCGATTTGAATATTATATGTCAACAATCATTATATTATTTTGCTGATATAAATGCAAAGTCCTTTTGATGCAATGAATAGCAAAATATGTTCCCTTTATTTGGAACCGATGTTGAATAGTTATTATAAATCGTATCAGAATATATTGACGGTTAGTAATATTCCGGATGGTCCTCTCGCTACCCTAGTACAACCAATGAGTTCTCCGAAGTTGAGTCCGTTTCAAAGTATTTCGAATACACCTACATCGAGAACCTCATATAGTCAGATGTGCATGCTTGTGTTATGTAGATACCCAACAAACTCTCAAATGACTAGCATCAAACATGCGGACAATTTCATGTACGCAGATGATATTCCGAATGTAATTGGGTATTTGGATAGCAATGGTTACAAAATAATGACAGACATGACAAATATGACATATAAAGGACCAGTTGCATACAATAAACGGCATTTCATATTCATGTTCAGGTATGAAGGAAAATGATTCTCTAACGTCTAACCTAACGTCCAATATCAGGAATGATGAGAGGACGATACCGATGAAGATACGCTGACAAATTGTTTTACTCCTCTCGAAATAATGGTTGGTATGTCGCGGTCACAATGAAACCATTTTACCAATTTGTCGTAAATTTCCATGTAAACTGTGTCGTCTTCATAGTCTCTGCAAGTATAAATATCGAGTGCTAAATATTGTTGCTCTGGAAAGGTATGGATGGATATATGGGATTCGGACAACATATACAAAATGGTCAATCCTTGTGGTTCAAATTTATGTTGCGTTTTCTTCAATATAGTGAAGTCGTATTTTGAACAAATATCTTCTAATAGTTCGTGCATTTTACCCATCGATTCGAGATGGGTCATGTTACGAATATTTGTTAAATCGCAAATCATATGCTTTCCGGTAGAAACTACGACAGAAGACGACATTCAAACTACAAATATATATTTTGTGATATAGAAATTTTATATCATTGTTTATGGGATATAAAGAATATTCAAAAATTGAAAGACTTTTCTTGTAATCCGAAACGAATACACCCTCCTCTCAAATAAAACCGAATCATGTTATCTACAAACGTTCAACCTAGTATCATGGCAAGTTCCTTCTTAGGCAATGCCCTCGTTGACCCTTCTTATCACGCAATAAAAACAAACCCTCTGCAACGCGACGAGGCATGTGGGAACCGGTCCAAACGTGGTCGTAAGTCGAGTTTACCTAGTTTGGACCTGAATAAACAAATTGTTTTGCAGCAACACCATTTCAATTATTCAGATGAATTTGCAGAAAATTTGGCGAATTTTGCGACGGCGCATTTAGAAGATAAAAACAAAGAATTCAAGGCAGCATGGAAAGCATGGAAAGACGCAAACGCTCCAATGATCGAAGATGAAATAGTGAAAATGAAAGAGTCTGGTTACGAAGGAAGTGTCGAAGATAAGATGTATTTCAGTGCACGGTACTATTATCGCAAAAAAGCAATTAAGGAAAAGACGGAAGCATCAAATGAAGAGGGTATTTGTCAGAGAAAGAAATACGAATGTATAGACAAGAATGTATTGATTCAAATGAATGAGCACATTCTTTCGCAAATTGAATCATCTACGCACGATTCAAAGGAGGGAAAGGTTATCAGTAACATGACGCCATCTAAATCATTTGCGGATTACTGCAAGAGGTTTAGTGTTTGCGAAGACGACTTGACCGTCAAGAAGAATTACAAGAATCTTTATTGGAGAATATCAAAGAAGGTAAAAGACTCTTCATTCCATTTGCAATAGAACAGGTACGTCCAATAATTAACGTATAATCGTATGGGCAACACAAAATACGACTAGACATTAAAAGGTGTAAACAATATGTATTTTTTATGAAATATAAACAATGGAAAATATATATTTGATTCATAATGTCAGAATATTTTTTAGAACAAGAAGGCGGAATAAAAAAAGAATTGAAACTGATAAATAGTGGCGCATTTGGGTGTATTTATAGTCCAAACTTGACATGCAAAGGAAACATTGGAACCACTAAATACATAACTAAAATACAGAAAAACGAGAGGTCGATTGTAAATGAATTGCGTATTTCTAAAAAAATAAGACATATTGCAGGATATGCCCGTTTTTTTGCACCAGTATTGAAGAGTTGTGAAGTTAAAATCGCAAAAGACCGGGTAAAAGATTTGAAAAAATGTGAAGTCTTCGAAAACACTTCGGAAAAACAAATCGAAGGGTCCACTTACATTTCCATGAAAACACGTTATGTAGGAGATAAAGATTTACGAGCACATCTTTTTTCGAATATGAATCCAGACGTTTTTTTACGCGAGTTGTGGAAAACGCATATACATTTATTGAAAGGTATCCAGAAATTATTCAAATATAAAATAGTGCATTACGATTTGAAGTACAACAATATAATATTCAACAAAGACAGAAACGAACCGAACATTATCGACTTTGGACAATCATGGACCGTAGACGATTTACAAATAGAAAAACAATTATCCGTAGTGTTTTTTGTATTTGACCAATATGATTATTGGTGTATTGATATATTAATTTGCTGTTATATAATCCAACATGTAGGGATTATTAAAGCGAAGACAGAAAAAGTGACAGAGCAGGAAATCGACCACATATATGATGTATTTATTCATGGAAGAGAACCAAAATATGAATCAACCGGTGATAATAGAAAGAAAATTGTTAGTGATGTATACTTGTATAATATATTGCAGACCCCCACTAAAATGACGAACTTCCAAATCGCGTTTAGAGAATACGCAGACCAGTTTATTAATAAACGAACATGGTGGGATTTATATGAAGATTTGAGAAAGAATGCAAATACTTGGGATAGTTATTCGTTGTCTATTATTTATTTGAATCTGCTAGATAATGTGTTTTTATCGAGTCAAGAATTATATAGAAACATTGTAAATCGGTCGAATACACGTTTACCTAAATATGTGGAACTTATGGAGCGGATTGTATACAGCGTTCCAGGTAAACGTCCATCTGTGCAAACCGTTTTAAGTGAAATCGAATTATTATCGAAAAAATAGGTAGGCAAAATTTATTGATGTGCCTTTTTTGTACGTCTTTTTCCAGCGACTGGTTTTGTCTTGGAAAAAATGTATTCTTTTGGCAAATCATCGGATATTCGGACCTTTTTCGTTTTTGCTATTTTTGTTCCGTCTTTTATGATGGATTTCAACCCAATCGTATTTTTTATCTCTCTCATAATAACAACGATTTCATATAAGTCATGGAAAACACTTAGAGAACAATGTATTTTTGCAATATCTTTTGAAAAGTTCAATGGGTTAAATGCCACTTTGAGATCAAATTGGTCGTTTTGTTCATTGTAATTTGGGATGGAATATATTGCTGCACTATCGAACATATACAACTTTTCTAACCATTTATTTTTATTACACATGTCATTATCAAATAACGTGTTTGGCGTTTTCGCTTCATTTATTTTATCGAATAAAACGGATTTATGTAATATAGAAAATCTGTCGTGGGGTTTAAGTTGTATTGATGTATGTAAAATACCGGCAACAATATTTTCTACTTTTGCATCGAACGACTCTTGCGAATTTACGTAAACAAATTTTACTTCTATTTGACTGAGAGGTTGTTTTTCGAAGTTCGGATTCTCTGCCCAATTCAAAAGAGTCTCTTCTTCTTCTATCCATTTTGGATCGAATCGGGATGTTGATTTATTTATTATTTGCCATGTATTTTCGCGATTCATTTAATAAATTGGTCGATTTGACATGATGCGGTTTATACGCGGGGTTATTTACGGATGGAACAAAATTGATTTCGGTTTTAGAATGATTCGAAATCAATATAAAACAAATTCAAATTATATTATAGAATCGAATAAAATGTCCATAGTGCAAAACTCTATATGTATTCCGAGGATTGACTCGTCCATTCCTAAATCGCTTATTATAAATGCGTTTGAAAAATTAAATATTGGAAAGTTGGAAGGCGTTGTTGAAATACCATTTAAAGATTCAAACAAATACAAACGAATCATTGTCAAGATTGATTGGAATGATTCGGATATGTCAAAGTATATCTTGACGAGGTTTGAAGACGGAAAGAATGTGAAAGTTGTATATAATTTGCCATCTCCTTGGTTCTGGATTTGTGTACCGAATCGTCTGCATTGTCGATGAATTTTCTCTAATGTCTAAAGTCTAGACGTTAATCTAGCATTACCAATTTCAAGTAATCGCGTACAATTGGATGTAATTTATCGACTTCATAGTCGGGTTTAAATACGATGGAACACCCAAAACAACTTTGATGGGTCTCGGCATACCGTATTTCCTTTTTAAATAATTCGTTAATTTGAATATAAATGTTTTTAAACTGCATTAACTCCTTTTTTGTTTTCTCTTTTAGGTTCATCAAATATAAAATACGGTTTTTTTCGCGTTCTTGTTGTGGGGTTTTTGCTTGAAGTTTCTTATCTATTTTGTCAATATCATCGCCAACCGAATTCCATCTATAAAGAATATAATGAATCTCATTTTTTATATCTCGAAACCGAATAATGAGATTTTTCCTATACAGTTCCGTTTTTTTAATAAATTGCATGATATTGGTTCTATAAATAAGTGGAAACAGTTGCACTGCTTCTTCTGGTATTAATTCTTGTATATATTCGTTCATTTCCATCATGGTCGTTTCGATATCGCGCATTTTTTGAGAGGAAGGATTTTCAAGCGAATTTTCATGTTCAACTCGAATTTCCAGTTTATTAAATTGTTTTGCCATAAAAGCATACTGGGCAGAATTCGAATCGAACTTTAAATATCGCGATAGGAATATTAATATGGTTATGAATGCATTGCCAGTACTTATTAGGTATGCGCCCCAGAACATGTCTTTTATAATAGGTGCAATCACTGCTAAACAAATAGTGATCGAAATCGTCGTCATGGAAACGGAATAGGATTTAAGTTGTGTAATCGTTTTGGATATGACATAAATAGACCGCATACCCGACAAATAGGTTATGAGTAGATCCGTTTCGGTAAAATTGTTTTCGTTTTTATCGTAATATTGAGATAATGATTTTTCAACATCTTCGTAGGTGAATTTTTTGTATCTTTTGTTGGGATTGAAGTCGTAGTTTATATCTTGGGGGAAATGATCATCATGTAAGAACCCTTCATTGTTTCGTTGAATGATTTTCCTTACAAATTGAGAGGATGACATAAGTGTATTTTTGTCATCTTGATTGTCGGTTTCTACATCACTATTGCAATTTGATGCCATTGGACTATTACTTCGGATATACATTTCATTAAAATTCCAGTTGGTCGTTTCAACATTTGTATAAAAATCTTCAAATTCGATAGCAATCGGTTGAGTGGGTTCATTGTTTGATACTGCTACGAGTTGGTTTTCTTCATCGTTACCGTTAGTTAAATCCATTTATAGATTTTATTATTATTTTATTTATTTATCTGAGTATGGACAAACGTCGATAATATGCGCGGTACCCTACTACGGTCGACTCGTAAGAAAATTGATTTAAATTTGTATGAGAATGTATGAAGATAACCATAAAAGAATCAATTGCAAATGAATCATCCAGAGAGTAAAGAAGAACAAAAAGAACTCCGTAGAAGAATACGGACTTACCAGAAAACTCTCCGAAACACGCTGGCAACAACACGATTCAATAATTTTACTTGGGCAGAGAATTGCAAGATTCGACAAACAAATCCGAATGCAAAGTGTATATACGCAACCCCGATACAGATTGCCTCTCGAATAACACTTGATAGTAACGTGTTTGTTTTGGAAATGAATAACGAAAAAGATAAAATTATGGGAATCGGATTGATAAAGAATCATCCAGTTGCGGGGAAATATTCTGTGCATTCGGTTCAAAATTACAATCGGTTTGTGTATATTGGAAAATGGCGGATAGATAGAGAGGACATGACGGAACACGAAATGGAAATAATCCGATTGTTGGAAGCGATTTGTTTCCGAGGGATTAATCATTCGAAACGCGGACAAGGAATCACACAACTCCCAATGAAACTGCAGTATAAATCTCATTTGCTTGGATTCGACTTGATTGAATCTGTTTGCGATATGTTTAAATCGCGGATGGCAACTGCGACATAATGTCTAGTCGTATTTTGGGTTATTGAAGGTCAATGGAAACACGACTAGACGTTAATACGTTTCAATACGGAAAATATATAAACGTCAATTATAAGCGTTTATATATCAACACGATGGAAGATGAATATAATGTAAATGGATATACCGATGAACAATTATATCAGATATTAGATTTAAATAACCCGAGTGACCGCGAATTAGAAGCGAAAGTGCTAAGCATGGTTCGAAAATACGACAATTTTGGAAATGAATCTGGCGATAAATTATCGCAGTTTTTTATTGATATTTATAATCGGTTTTTCGAAAACAACGAAGAGGACGACTCGGAAAGTGACAACGCGAAAGAAGGGTTTCAAACGTACAAGGTGGATGCAGTTATCGTTGGAAATGGCAATACGTACAATTCGGGTGTGATAGGAACGCCATTACCTGGTAATGTGAAAGCAGAGAACATATTTTCTTCTGCCGAATTATCACAGAAAGGGAATGGTGTAATAGGAACTGCGAATATGGGAAATATGGTCACGCCCAAAGAAGATAACGTGAAGTTAACGAAGCAACTCGATTATTCGAAAGATAGTTTAAATCCGTTGTTAAAACAGACAATAAAACGGATTATTAGTATTGATAGTCAATATCGAAATTCACAGAAAAATTCGCCATCTACTAGTTTCACGTTTGATTTATCCGAACCTCTCAGAGATGTGGTTTCGCTTAGTCTATATTCGATTCAAATCCCATATACTTGGTATACAGTGAATAGCGATTTCGGAGGTAATTTTTTCTATTTAAAAGGAAACACACCCGGCATTAATAACGGATTGCACGATTACAAGATTACAATTCCTTCTGGTAATTATACGCCTTCTGGTATAACAAACGCAGTAAACGCCGCAATTCAAAATACCGCAGCAATTTACACAGATGCAAGTTTTGGAACGACGCAAGCAATATATAACAATGGAGTAAATGACACCAGTAGTGGGACGAATAAATGTGCACTTCAAATCGATATAACCAAAATATACAATGAGAGTAATTATTCACTCGATTTTCCAATATGGAGCACACCATTGAACGATACAACTAGATTAACAACAATCGCTGGATATCTTGGATTTAATAATCAACAATACTATTGCAGTTCTATTTGTTCTTATCCATTTTTTTCGACTCTTATTAACGATGATTTATTTCCAATTACTACTACGAAAACGAGTTTCAAAATTGTGCCATATATAGGAGCAAGTTATTTGACCGCGGACGTATCTTATACTCCAATAACAGTAAATATTGATTTATCTGGAATTACTCAGATAACAATATCAAATGTGGTTAGTTTGTTAAATACGACGCTGAAAAACAATACGAACTTCGATAGCGATTTTACAAGTTGCACATTAGTGGATATTTCAAATGTTTTGCAGTATGGAAACGGATATTCTTATGTAAAATTTAATTGTAAATTGAATAAATATAAATCGCCGATAGTATCGAATTTAAAACTTGCTGCTGTATTCCCATATGATAACTCTGAGGATTCTTTGTTTTATACTTCTGTTTCACTTTTCGCATTCTCCGATTCCGTAACGGATGCATCAAATAATGTTATATGTGAATTTAATGAAATTGTATCAGAGAGTCCTATATTACAATCTTCATATGATTCTTCGAATACAACGTTGAATTACATATGTTATGCGAGTGGATACGACAATTCATATAACAATATACCCGTTACAATACCTAATGGAACTTACACATTGGATTCATTTATAATCACAACAAACAATCGGATTTCGACTGCATTCACAGAGAAAGTCACTACATCGGGATTCAACGCGAAGGCGTCATTTAATTCAGACCCGGTAACGAGTTATTTAAATTTTAAAACGCAGATAGATAATACGTTTCTTAACAAGGATTATAGTATTTATACGACACCCGGAAACGTTTTACATTCGTTATTTAATATTCTAGATGAACCAAACAATATTGCGGCATCAAATAGTTATAATAATCCGATTTATGCCTTTACAAGTGTAACATTTGACGCATCTGCTGTGATTTATATTAAACCAATTTCAAATGGGAATCGTAACGCATTATCGTTTGTTGTACGGTTTGTCACTTCAACTGTCTACAGTAACGGTGCAATTTTGGCGAATTATTTAAATACTGTAATTACGAATTATAAAGACCCGGTTACTGGATTATACCCTCTGGTCGGGTCAAATGTCACTTACAATGTGAGTACTGGGTTTACATTGAAATTGAGTATTATTACGCACATTAATCAATCGTTTTATAGATTAACTCTTAGTCCTATACAAGACAAAAATATATGGAGTTCGCTATCGTTTGATTCAAGTTACAATTTAACTGACTATTCAAACAATAATTATACAATAACAAGTGAATCATCTATTAAAACAAACCAAATTACAATTATTAAGAATGTCAATGACATATTTTATTTAAGACCTTCGAACCTGGTTGATGTTTTCAATTCTTCAAATAATGCATATTTGATAACCATAAAGATACCTGATACCAGTATAAATGGAGGCGGAACAACATATGCAATAAATGATTTGCTGAACGTGATAAATACTAAGTTACAAAATACAATTGCAAAAGGAACGGTGTTTTCTACCTATCCATCAACAAACGGTCAAACGTTTTTAAAAATACGATTTAACATTAATAAGGTATTTTCTACCAAAGATTACACTTTGGTATTTTACGACCCATATAGTTTTACAACGTGTTTTTCAAATAGTTCTAGAAACACAACAACCTCTATCCAGAATGCAACTTGGGACAGTACATTAGGATGGTTACTAGGGTATCGCAATCAAATATCTTATGCGTTATCAGATTATGTAGATATAATTGATATTAGCGGAACAACAAATCCATCTATTTACTATTTACAAAATTTACCGAATGCATGTTATTTAATAGGAGATACAAACGTAAGCACAAATCTATACAACTATTTTTTGATTATGTTAGACGATTATGTGCAAAATCATTTGAATGACGGGTTGGTTACGATTACAAATCAAGAAACGTCTATCGACCCGGGACCATATGTAAATATTTGCGATCCAGTGACAGGAAAACTGATAGCACGACCGGCAGATTACGGTAGTCCTGGAATTACATATACGGCACAACAATTGTATGCATTTAATCAACAAGTGCAGTCTCAAATAGTAAAAGCGAGAAGTTATTCGAGCGGTCCATTTGTACAAGATATATTTGGAATTATACCGGTAAAAACATCGGGAATGTCAATTGGAAGTGTTTATGTGGAATTTGGTGGATCTTTGCAAAATCAACAGAGACTGTATTTTGGACCAGTAAACATACATAGAATGACAATTAAACTTTTAAACGACCGAGGTAATCTGGTAGATTTAAATAATGCGAATTGGTCTTTTTCATTTATTTGCGAACAGTTGTATAAAAACGGGGTTTCTTAGAGACGTTATATGTTAGATAATATTTCTATATTATATACTGCAATGTCTCAGAGCGACTATATTAAGTATAAACGAGTTGCAGTGGAACTTCAAAACCAGGCAAAAAATCTAGCACCGGTTATTGATGCAGGACAATATATAAATTACAAAGCATTCACACTTGAAAATACTATACTGAATACGAAACAAGATGATTATACAAAATTAACACCATCAAACAGTGTTAATATATTTGGCATGCAGAGAAACAACCCTTCGCAGTGTTCTAGATTTATTTTATGCACTGGAACAAATTCTAGAGTAAATCGAAAACCATTAACTGGTACACAATCTTATACTCAACCACTTCCGATTTTACGACCTCACAAGACACCATATAATTTATATATTTGCAACTATTGTTAGAATGTGTCTTTGCAAACGTCTATATGTAAATTCGGTAGACATATTCATTTTTAGAAATAGAGTCTATATTACATTTCTATAAATAGGGTAAAATCCAGTATAAACATATGTTTAATGTTTATATTATATATAAATGTCTATTCAAAATGGTAGTACTGGTCCCACAGGTTATACGGGAATTAATGGATTGACAGGGTTTACAGGTCCAACCGGACCAACAGGAAAAACAGGACCAACCGGAAAAACCGGCATGACTGGTGTGACTGGTATGACGGGTGTGACTGGAAAAACCGGCATGACTGGTGTGACTGGATTCACCGGCATGACGGGTGTGACTGGAGAAACCGGTATGACGGGAGATACCGGAAATACTGGTGTTACTGGTATGACTGGAGAGACGGGTGTGACTGGAGAAACCGGTATGACGGGAGATACCGGAAATACTGGTGTTACTGGTATTACGGGAGAGACGGGTGTCACGGGTATGACAGGTGAGACGGGAGAAACAGGTGTCACAGGTATGACTGGAGAAACCGGTGTCACGGGTGTCACTGGAGAGACGGGTGTGACGGGCATGACAGGAGAAATAGGAGAAACAGGTATAACAGGTATAACTGGATTCACTGGTATTACCGGCGAGACGGGAGAAACCGGTGTCACTGGAGAGACAGGTATTACAGGTGTGACAGGTATGACTGGAGAGACGGGTGTCACTGGAGAGACGGGTATTACAGGTGTGACGGGAATAACGGGAGAAACCGGCGTTACGGGCATGACAGGAGAAACAGGTGTGACGGGCATCACAGGAGAAACAGGTGTCACGGGCATGACGGGAGAAACCGGTGTCACGGGCATCACCGGTGTCACGGGTATAACCGGCGAAACCGGTGTAACGGGTATAACAGGCGAAACCGGCGTGACAGGTATGACTGGAGAAACCGGTGTGACAGGTATGACTGGTGTCACTGGAGAGACGGGTATAACAGGCGAAACCGGTGTCACAGGTATAACAGGTATAACCGGAGAGACGGGTGTCACCGGAGAGACGGGTGTCACCGGCATAACAGGCATAACAGGTGTCACCGGAGAGACGGGTGTCACCGGAGAGACGGGTATAACAGGTATCACAGGCATAACAGGTGTCACCGGAGAGACAGGTATGACTGGAGAAACCGGTGTCACGGGTATGACTGGTATAACCGGCGAAACAGGCATCACCGGAGAGACGGGTATAACCGGCGAAACAGGCATAACAGGTATAACTGGCATAACAGGTGTCACGGGTATGACTGGAATAACAGGTGTCACAGGTATGACTGGAGAGACGGGCATAACAGGTGTCACAGGTATGACAGGCATAACAGGTGTCACAGGCATAACAGGTATCACCGGTGAGACAGGCATAACAGGTATTACAGGTATCACAGGAGAAACCGGTGTCACGGGTATGACTGGTATGACTGGTATGACCGGCGTCACAGGAGAAACCGGCGTCACAGGTATTACAGGTATGACAGGAGAGACGGGCGTCACCGGTATGACGGGTGTCACGGGCGTCACAGGTATGACGGGTGTCACGGGCATAACAGGTGTTACGGGTATGACTGGCAATACAGGTGATACTGGCACAACAGGAGAAACAGGAGAAACAGGCACAACAGGTGCAACAGGTGCAACCGGTGTCACAGGTATGACGGGTGTCACAGGTATTACTGGTATTACTGGTGTAACCGGCATAACAGGTATTACTGGTATCACAGGTATTACTGGAGAAACCGGCGTGACAGGCATAACAGGTATTAGCGGTATAACAGGCATTACTGGAGTTACCGGCGAAACAGGCATTACCGGCGAAACAGGCATTACCGGCGAAACAGGCATTACCGGCATAACTGGACCTACTGGAACAACTGGACCTACTGGACCACCAGGTGTTACAGGACATACTGGTATAACTGGTATGACTGGTATGACTGGACCTACTGGACCACCAGGTGTTACTGGTTATACTGGTATTACAGGCATAACAGGTGTTACAGGAGCAACTGGTGTTACAGGAGCAACTGGTATTACAGGCACAACAGGAGCAACAGGAGCAACCGGTGTTACAGGTGCAACAGGTGCAACAGGTGTTACAGGTGCAACAGGTGCAACAGGTATATCTGGACAGACAGGACAAACTGGAATCACTGGACAGACTGGACATACTGGATATACCGGTCCGACAGGACCAACAGGTTCGACAGGGCATACTGGAATCACTGGACATACTGGAATAACAGGTCCAAGTGGGGCAAGCGGACAGACTGGAATAACAGGACAGACTGGAACAACCGGTATAACTGGAGTCACTGGTCCAACTGGACAGACTGGAGTCACTGGTCCAACTGGACAGACTGGAGTCACTGGTCCAACTGGTATTACTGGAACAACGGGTCCAACTGGAACAACGGGTCCGACAGGACCAACTGGTCAGACAGGTATTACTGGAATCACTGGAACAACAGGAACAACTGGACCAACTGGTCAGACAGGAATAACTGGTATTACTGGACATACAGGACCAACAGGTCCGACAGGACAAACCGGTCAGACAGGTATTACTGGAATAACTGGTCCAACCGGTCCAACTGGGTACACTGGTTACACTGGTCCAACCGGTCCAACTGGTCAAATTGGAACAACTGGAATAACTGGAAATACGGGTCCTACTGGACCTACTGGTCAAACCGGCAATACGGGAATAACAGGAAATACGGGAATAACAGGCAATACGGGTCCAACCGGTCAAACCGGTCCAACTGGTAACACCGGCAACACCGGAATAACCGGATACACTGGTGCGATAGGACAAACAGGTAATACGGGTCTGACTGGAAATACAGGACCTACAGGACCTACTGGACCAACCGGACAAACAGGTAACACTGGTATAACAGGATCAACGGGACCAACAGGATATAGTGGTTACACCGGCGTGACAGGACAAACAGGCAATACGGGTATAACTGGAAATACTGGACCTACTGGACCCACGGGTCCTACTGGGCAGACGGGTCCTACTGGGCAGACGGGCAACACCGGTAATACAGGAATCACTGGAACGACGGGTCCTACTGGACAGACAGGATACACCGGGTATACAGGATACACTGGGTACACGGGATACACTGGGTACACGGGTCAAACCGGAAATACAGGAATAACTGGTATCACAGGACCAACCGGTCCAACAGGACCAACTGGGTCGACAGGTACTACTGGTACTACTGGAATAACAGGTTATACGGGTTATACGGGGTATACGGGGTACACGGGTCAACCAGGTCCAACTGGTGTAACGGGACCAACCGGACCAACGGGACCAACGGGACCAACTGGTGGCACTGGAATCACAGGAACCACAGGTATAACTGGACCGACGGGTGTACCTGGAGGAACCGGATATAGCGGAGCGACAGGAATAACAGGAGTAACAGGAATAACTGGAATAACAGGAGTAACTGGTCCTACTGGTACAACTGGTCAGATTGGTCCTACTGGAATTACTGGTCCGACTGGACCAACTGGGTCGACTGGGTATACAGGGCAAACAGGTATATCAGGAATTACGGGTATTACTGGATATACAGGATACACGGGTCCGACTGGATATACAGGACAAACAGGTATATCAGGAATTACGGGTCCGACTGGATTTACTGGATTTACGGGTCCAACTGGACGTACTGGAATAACTGGTATAACAGGAGTTACTGGTCCGACAGGATATACGGGTTACACAGGATACAGTGGACAGACAGGTATTACTGGACCTACTGGTATTACAGGGGTAACCGGTAGTACGGGTATGACAGGTATTACTGGTACAACGGGCGTGACAGGTATTACTGGTCCAACTGGACCAACTGGATCTACGGGTATTAGTGGAATGACAGGCACTACTGGTCCTACCGGCACAACTGGTCCTACTGGTCCTACTGGTTATACTGGACAAACTGGACACTCGGGACACTCGGGTCCGACTGGATCTACTGGACAAACTGGAATCACAGGCATTACAGGACCAACGGGTGTGACGGGTATTACCGGACCAACGGGACCAACCGGTCCTACTGGTCAGTCTGGCGCTACTGGAACAACCGGAATAACTGGAACCACCGGCACAACGGGACCTACTGGACAGACTGGAATTACGGGACCTACTGGTCCGACTGGAGAAAGCACTGGACCGACGGGATCAACTGGATTGAGTATGACAGGGTTGACAGGGTTGACAGGCGTAACAGGACCAACGGGTGCAACAGGTCCTACTGGACCCTTGATACCAGGACCAACGGGTACTACTGGACCAACGGGTACTACTGGACCAACGGGTATTACTGGAGTAACCGGTATTACCGGACAGACTGGAACAACTGGACCAATCGGTATTACAGGAATCACTGGAATTACTGGTATTACTGGAACAACTGGACAAACAGGATTTACTGGTATTACTGGTATTACTGGAATTACTGGAACAACTGGACAATCTGGATTTACAGGATTTACAGGATTTACTGGAACTACAGGACCGGTTGGTCAGACAGGACCTACTGGACCGACTGGTGCGGCTTATACAGGTTTTACTGGTGTTACTGGTGTACCCGGAGCAACCGGTCCTACTGGAATTTCGGTAACTGGATATACCGGTCAATCTGGTTATACAGGTGCTACTGGATACACTGGACCAACTGGAATCACGGGGGTTACTGGACCAATTGGAATCACTGGGTTTACTGGATCGACTGGTGTGACAGGCGTGACCGGCGCAACAGGACCTGCATTTACAGGGTTTACCGGCGTGACAGGTGTGACTGGCGTGACAGGACCAACCGGAACAACTACCGGAACGACAGGACCAACAGGAGAAACAGGACCAACCGGAGAAACTGGATCAACCGGACCAACGGGTCAAACTGGAGAAACTGGGCAAACCGGTCCAACCGGACCAATGGGTCAAACTGGAGAAACTGGTCCACCAGGGCAAACCGGAGAAACTGGAGAAACTGGATATACTGGTCCAACGGGTTCAACTGGAATTACGGGCACAACCGGACCAACGGGTCAACCTGGACCTACTGGAGAAACTGGTACAACCGGACCTACCGGCACAACCGGACCAACGGGTTATACAGGACCAACGGGTTATACTGGACCGACCGGACCAACGGGTTATACAGGACCGACAGGTCAAACCGGTCCGGCAGGACGGTTCCTCTCTAGCATACCAATTGCATCCATGGATATATCAGATAAGTTGACAACCACACAAACTACTTTTTCAAAACCAGCACCATCCGCGGCAACATTAAGTGATTCACACAGACAGTCAAAGGCAAGAACAAATGGATATGGAACCACGCCAACTCTTTATAATTACGGTGTATCTTCCGCATCAAATAAATGGATAGCGGGAGGAATCGGAACAAATGTGATTGCGGTTTCTTATGATGGAATAAGATGGATTGCTAGTAGTTCGCCAGATCCAAATGTGACGAGTGTAAATTGTATTGCAAATAATGGATCGGTTTGGGTTGTTGGAACAACTACCGCGGATTCTTCTGGTACGATTTTCTATAGTGTGGACGGAATCTCTTGGACTTCTGCTTTCACTTCAACCTCTCCCATTTCTAGATTGAAATACAATGGCACCGTATTTGCGGCATTTTCATCGAATGGAACACCCATCTATAGTTATGATGGTGTGAATTGGTTGTCTGGAACGATTACTTATACAACCTCTCCCACTTCCGTCGGCGAAATAGGTTGGAATGGAGTTTACTGGTTGGTCGGTTCGAATGGCGCAGACCCTTCTGGTAATCAAGTGTGGAAAAGTTATAATGGAATCAACTGGAGTCCTATCACGACGGTAACAAGCACAAATATATTTGCAGTTTATTGGACTGGTAGTTTCTGGGTACTATCTGGTACAACGAGTGGTGGGTATGTGAGCGCGACGAGTTCGAATTTCGATGCGACATCATGGACAAATATTGGAACACAAAATGCGGTTTCGATTGCTCATAACGGAAAAATATTTGTTTCTGCGAGTGATTCGACAACGAATACGATTTCATGGAGTTATGATGGAGTCAATTGGACATCTGTATCTCCTGCTGTTTTCAATGGCGCGATTTCAAGTGTGAAATGGATGGGAGACAGATTTATTGCATCGGGAGCAGGAACGACCTCTCGCATTGCTTCAAGTAAAGACGGTATTCGGTGGACTTTACTTCAGAATATTAATACGGTTTTTTCCACTGCGACATATTGTGTGGAGACAGATGCGCATGCGATTCATAAACTGAAATTCCCTGAGAATTTGGTATTCAGTGGTAATTCGTATTCTCGCGATGGTGGTGTCAACTGGATGACAAATACTTCAATGTCTTCTGCTGCGAGAACGGTCGCATTCAATGGAAAACAATATATATTTGCAAATTTGACCAATGGTAATTCATATGTGAGCGAATCAATTCATGGCACTCAAACGCAAATTAATATTGGCGATTTGTCAGCGAACACGGTTATATGGAGCGGCGATTATTGGTTGATGGGAGGAAGTTCGCCTTCGAGTTCGTATCTTCTCAAAAGCGCGGACGGATTCAATTGGATGAAAATACAGTCTGGTGTTTTCGGAACAGGATTTATTTGCAGTGGGTTGGTTTGGAATGGTAAGGTATGGGTGGTTTCTGGTAATAATAACACTTCCAAGGTTTTGGCGTATAGTTCAGATGGTTCAACTTGGACACTCGCATCGTCTTCTTTTGGTGGCGGACCGGTCGAATGGAATGGTTCTTATTTCTTATGCGGAGGACCAAATTCTTCGAATAGTACAAACGTGAGTATTAGTTCGGATGGAAAGACATGGACGAGTCAAAATCTTGGAACACGCGGACCTGTTACTGGAATTGCATGGTCAGGTAAATCATGGGTTATTGTAACCTCTCCATCTTCTCTTTCGACCGCTGGAATATTGTATAGTCCGGATGGAACTACATGGACCGCAACAACAACAACCGGATATTCATATTCTGGCGTTGTTTGGGCAGGAACCAATTATGTCGTGGTAACGAATACGGGTTCCTCACTGTATAGTTATGATGGATTGAATTGGTCGGTATATAATATGACAACTATTATAGTTACAAACTCTGGTAGTGGTGCGTACGTCATAAACGGTGTGTCGAATCTTGCAATCACATTGATTCGCGGAAAGACATACAATCTTGCAATAAATGCAAGTGGTCATCCTTTCTGGATTCAAACTGTTTCAGGTGGATATAGTAGTAATAATATATACAGTTCTGGCGTCACTAATAATGGAAGTCAATCAGGTACTATTACATTCGTAGTTCCAATTGATGCACCAAGTACATTATATTATGCTTGTCAATACCATTCAAGTATGCAAGGAACGATAAATATTATAGATTCAGGCGCAACTGATAAGGGCGCGAATATCGCATGGACGAAACCGAACGAGGCGACTTTCCGAACGAGACAACCTACTATTGTTGGTGGGTCGGGGAGTCAAAATACTATGCTGTATAGTTCGGATGGAGTGATATACAGAGGATTAGGCAATTCTGTTTTTGCGACTTCTTGTAGAACGGTGGCATGGAATGGCGATATTTGGGTAGCGGGAGGAGAAGGCGTGAATACACTGGCATATAGTTATGACGGAAAGACGTGGACGGGATTAGGAAATACCGTTTTCTCGTCTGGATGTTATAAAGTTGTTTCGAACGGCATTGTTTGGGTAGCAATGGGAGCAGGGACAAATACAATTGCTACGAGTACGGACGGAATGAACTGGTATGGATTAGGAACCGCGGTTTTTGATGGAAGTGGAACCGGAATCGATTGGAACGGAAGTCAGTGGTTGGCAGTCGGAAATGGCGCAACCAATACCCTTGCGATATCAAGTGACCCGATGGCACAAACATGGACAGGATTGGGGAAAACAGTGTTTTCTTCTGGACTACGATGTGCGAAGTGGATGTTAGGAAAGTGGTTTGTGGGAGCAGATGCGAGTGGAACAAGTTCGATTGCGTCAAGTCTGGATGGTTCAACGTGGACGTCGATTAATACGAGTTCTAATTTGAGCACTTCATGTCGGTCGATATCTTGGAATGGTCGAGAGGCGATTGCGACGGGAAGTGGAACGGCAAATACTATTATGAGTACAGATGGGGTCAATTGGAGTACGGTGTCTACGAGTGGAATCACGGGAGGATATGGAGTCGAATGGAATGGAACAACTTGGATTATCACAGGGGCGGGAACATCGACTATTAATACTGTAATGGATTCGTCTATGAATGTGTTTGGAAACGCCTCTCAACTTTTGACACAGGGTTATTGTGTGGGGGCGAATAGTGGAATTGGTGCGACGGTTTTTAACAATCGGGTGTATTTGAATGCGGGTGAAAAATTGGTGGTGTATGGACCGGAATATTATGATGAGGCATTGGCGTCGGATACATCAATAACGATGAATATGAATTTGCCGGTATAGAGTATTGTATTGAAAAAGATAAATAATGTTGAATATATGAAAATCAATATTATTTTGCGGGGTATTGGTGATTATTTCCGTTCTAGGACTTCTATGCGGGATTTCAACCCGCGGTTTTCAGATTCGAGCGCATCGAGACGTTGTATGATTTCGCGCATTCCTTGCCATAGGAAAGGGGTCATTCTACCGTAATCGATGGCATAGTAGATTGGGTTTCCACATGAATCGGTTGGTTCTTCAATGTTCGAACTAGGGTCGATTCCTGTTTTTGGTCGTAATTCGGGGTATGTTTCGTAGATATTTTGTGCTATGAATCCAATATCGCGTCTTCCATCTACTTTCCAGTTGAAGGTGACAGGTACAACATCAAGGATTGATTTTGATTGATTTGACAGGAATTGTATGTTGGATTTCAATCGACGGTCGGATGTTGCGTTGTAGGATACTGCTTGAATACTTCCAGTAACAGTTAGTATATAACCAGTCGCCGGAGCGCCCCCTCCTATGACTGTTCTCTCATTTGCGGTTCCAATCGCAATTTGATTGTTTCCTTGTACGTTTGCATTGTAACCGATTGCAGTCGAATTCGACCAATCGCCAGAGGCGTATGCATTCGCTCCTAAGAATGTATTATTGTTGCCGTTTATGATATTTCTTCCAGTGAAATTAGTTGCTGAACCCGAACCAATCGCAATATTGTTTATCCCCCCATTTGCACTGTACAACGTATATGGTCCAAACGCGGAATTGTATTGTCCTCCATTTACATTTTGTAATGCAGCAGAACCAAATGCGGAATTGTATTGTCCTCCATTCGCATTTTGCATTGAACCAAAACCAAATGCGGAATTATTGATTCCTGCATTTACTGTTTGCAATGAACCTGTACCAAATGCTGAATTCGATGATCCTGATGCATTTTGAAGTGCATTAAAACCAAATCCTGAGTTATTGTTTCCTGTACTAATTGTTTGTAATGCATTTGCACCAAATGCGGAATTATTGATTCCTGTTACAGTTTGAATTACATTCGAACCAAACCCGGAATTGTTGGATGTGTCTCCGTAAGCAACTGTTCCTGAGTAAAATACGATTTTATTACCGATGTACAAATTTCCAGCAATGTTTGCATTTGCATTTACCATCAAATTCGAAAGGAGCGTGTTTCCGGTTACTGTAAGGGTTCCTCCGATGTTCGAATTGCCTTTTATATTTGCATTGACATTCACCGTCAAATTAGACTGGAGGAGTGTGCTGCCGGTAACCGATAGTGTTCCTCCAACAACTGAATTTCCAGTTGCATTTAAATTGGATGTTGTTAAAATATTTCCCACAACAATCAATTCATGTTCATAACTCGAAGTAGAACCAACAATTAATTGTCCTCCAATATTGGCATTACCGGCAATGTTTGCATTGAAATTCACTACCAAGTTAGAAAGGAAAGTATTACCAGTAACTACGAGATTCCCTCCAATAATAGTATTAGAACTTACTGACAGGTTGGATTGGAGAAATGTATTTCCAGTTACTGTGAGGGTTCTTCCAATAACTGAATTTCCAGTTGAATTTAAATTGGAAGTTGTTAAGATATTTCCCACAACAATCAATTCATGTTCATAACTCGAAGTAGAACCAACAATTAATTGTCCTCCAATATTGGCATTACCGGCAATGTTTGCATTAGAGTTCACCACCAAGTTGGATAGGAAGGTGTTTCCGGTGACTGTGAGGGAACCAGCAATGTTCACATTACCGACCACACTTGCGTTGGAATTCACCGTCAAATTAGAAAGGAAGGTGTTTCCGGTGACTGTGAGGGAACCAGCAATGTTTGCATTGCCAACGACACTCGCGTTGGAATTCACTACCAAGTTGGATAGGAAGGTGTTGCCTGTGACTGTGAGGGAAGCAGCAATGTTCGCATTACCGACCACACTCGCATTCGAATTCACTACCAAGTTGGAAAGGAAGGTGTTTCCTGTGACTGTGAGATTTCCTACAACGATTGTATTGGAATTGACCACCAAGTTTGACTGTAGAAGTGTGTTGCCGGTTACTGTGAGATTTCCTCCAATATTGGAATTACCTTTTATATATTCATTTACATTGACTATCAAGTTGGAAAGAAAGGTGTTGCCTGTGACTGTGAGGGAACCAGCAATGTTTGCATTGCCGACCACACTCGCATTCGAATTCACTACCAAGTTGGATAGGAAGGTGTTTCCGGTGACTGTGAGGGAACCAGCAATATTTGCATTGCCTACCACACTCGCGTTGGAATTCACTACCAAGTTGGATAGGAAGGTGTTTCCGGTGACTGTGAGGGAACCAGTAATGTTCGCATTACCGACCACACTTGCGTTGGAATTCACTACCAAGTTGGAAAGGAAGGTGTTGCCTGTGACTGTGAGGGAACCAGCAATGTTTGCATTGCCAACGACACTCGCATTCGAATTCACTACCAAGTTGGAAAGGAAGGTGTTTCCTGTGACTGTGAGGGAACCAGCAATGTTCGCATTACCGACCACACTCGCATTCGAATTCACTACCAAGTTGGAAAGGAAGGTGTTGCCTGTGACTGTGAGGGAACCAGCAATGTTCGCATTACCGACCACACTCGCATTCGAATTCACTACCAAGTTGGATAGGAAGGTGTTACCGGTTACTGCGAGATTGCCTCCAATGTTGGAATTGCCTTTTATATTTGCATTGACATTCACCGTCAAATTAGAAAGGAAGGTGTTTCCAGTAACATATAAAATTCCGTAAATATTTGTAGTTTCGCTTGATGTTCCGATTGCAATTTGATTGCTTCCTTGTACATTTGCATTGTATCCAATCGCAGTAGAATTAGACCAATCTCCAGAAGCGATAGCGCCGGCGCCTAAGAATGTATTATTGTTACCGTTTACGATATTTCTTCCAGTGAAATTAGTTGCTGATGTACCCGACCCAACCGCGACATTGTTTATCCCCCCATTTGCACTGTACAACGTATATGGTCCAAACGCGGAATTGTATGTTCCTCCGTTTATGTTATACAATGAATTTACTCCATATGCGGAATTGAATTGTCCTCCGCTTGCATTTTGCATTGAACCAAACCCAAATGCACAATTGTATTGTCCTACACCTACACTATACATGGCACCATATCCAAACGCTGAATTAACTTGACCTCCATTTAAATTTTGTATTGCACCCGCACCAAACACAGTATTGTATTGACCCGTATTTGTGGAATTTAACGCGTTAAGACCAAATACTGAATTGTAGGATGTGTCTCCGTAAGCAACTGTTCCTGAGTAAAATACGATTTTTTTACCCATGTATAAATTTTCAGCAATGTTTGCATTTGCATTCACTACCAAGTTGGAAAGGAAAGTGTTTCCAGTTACCGAAAGGTTGCCTCGAATGGTCGTATTGGAATTCACTATCAAATTCGACTGGAGGAATGTATTGCCGGTTACTGTAAGTGTTCCGTATACGTTTGCATTCAAATTGACCACCAAGTTGGAAAGGAAGGTGTTTCCGGTAACTGATAGTGTTCCTCCAACAACTGAATTTCCAGTTGCATTTAAATTGGAAGTTGTTAAAATATTTCCTATAACAATTAACTCGTGCTCGGCGTTAGATATTGCACCAACAATTAATTGCCCTGCGATATTCGCATATCCAGCAATATTTGCATTCGAATTCACTACCAAGTTGGAAAGGAAGGTGTTACCCGTGACAGTGAGATTTCCTACAATAATGGTATTGGAATTGACCACCAAGTTTGACTGTAGAAGTGTGTTGCCGGTTACTGTGAGAGTTCCTCCAATATTGGAATTACCTTTTATATATTCATTTACATTCACTATCAAGTTGGAAAGGAAGGTGTTTCCTGTGACTGTGAGGGAACCAGCAATGTTTGCATTGCCGACCACACTCGCATTCGAATTCACTACCAAGTTGGAAAGGAAGGTGTTGCCGGTTACTGTGAGATTTCCTACAATAATGGTATTGGAATTGACCACCAAGTTTGACTGTAGAAGTGTGTTGCCGGTTACTGTGAGATTTCCTCCAATATTGGAATTTCCTTTTATATATTCATTTACATTGACTATCAAGTTGGAAAGGAAGGTGTTTCCTGTGACTGTGAGATTTCCTACAATAATTGTATTGGAATTGACCACCAAGTTTGACTGTAGAAGTGTGTTGCCGGTTACTGTGAGATTTCCTCCAATATTGGAATTCCCTTTTATATATTCATTTACATTGACTATCAAGTTGGAAAGGAATGTGTTGCCGGTAACGGTTAATGACGCAGCAATGTTTGCATTCCCAACAACACTTGCATTCGAATTCACTACCAAGTTGGAAAGGAAGGTGTTTCCGGTGACGGTCAAGGTTCCTCCAATATTGGCATTCCCTGTAACAAAAAGCGAACCGCCGACTATGGAGTTACCTGAATTCGAACCACCGCCACCTCCTCCAATTCCGGTCCAATAGTTTGTGCTTCCAAATGATGAAATCAATGTAGCACTTGTGGTCCCTCCTGGAATAGAAAATGTTCCATTTGTAACTGTGTCTCCATTTGCAACAAATAAATCAGTTCCGCCAGCAGAACTAATGAATACTGGGATATTTGAATTACCTGATTTAAAAAAGTTTATAGTTGCACCAGGAATGGATTGACCATATGCGATGGTTGGTAACACAATTGATAAACTCGTGGCATTTGTATTTGTAATATTATACGAATTGTATAGAGGATAGGTTAATGTGGTATTTGCAGTAATGTTTGCACATTGATTTAAATATACATTCGAATAAATAATGTTTCCAGTTATTGAAAGGTTGCCAAGGATGTTTGTGTTGGAAAGAATTGTATTTGCGACGATTCTAACATTTCCACTAATGTCAACATTATTCAATTTCGTTAAACCACTTATACTCAAATTTCCATAAATTAATTGCGAATAGGTAGTATTACCAAGTATAATATTACTAGGATCTATCGCAGAAGTGAATATACTATAATCGGAATCGCCAGTATTTCTATAAATACCAATGAGTCCAGATGTTTGTGTAGTAGGGATAACCGTATTTGATAAATCGAGTTTTATTGTGTTATCATACGCGGGTGCTTTTAAAATATAACTTGACTTATCACTTGAAACTACAAAATAACCACTATCTGGGTTAGTATACTCCCCAATATGAATTCCTGCACCAGCAGAGGACAAATTGCCACTGTTTATGTACAATATTGGACCGCTTTTTACATTTTGGGATTGTGTTAAACTTCCTTGGATATTAATCGTGTCATTTGGTCCTCCAATATATATTTGATTTAACGTAGAAGCGCTTGGATTAAAGTTGCCAATTTTAATATTTCGATTGCTTATATTTGATAAGTTGTATCCACCAATGTATATATCATATTCATTACTTCCAGTTGTAGTTGGACCATATAATAAGTTACCAGAAAGACTTTCAATTATACTTGTTTTTAATAAATTATTTACTTTTATGCTTTGATTGAAGTAAGCATTGCCAGTGACGTTTAAATCAGATTGAATATTTGCAATCCCAGTAATATTCAAATTCGAATTTATATTTGTATTTCCAATTACGTTGAGATTCGCGTTAATGGTTGCGTTTGTTGTTACATTCAAATCGGATTGGATATTGGTAAAACCAGACACCGTGAGGGTTCCTCCAATGTTCGCATTCCCAACAACACCCGCGTTGGCATTGACGACCAAATTGGATAAGAAAGTGTTTCCGGTAACGGTCAGGGTTCCTCCGATGTTCGCATTCCCAACAACACCCGCGTTGGCATTGACGACCAAGTTGGATAAGAAAGTGTTACCAGTGACGGTCAAGGTCCCTCCAACGTTTGCATTCCCGACAAAACCCGCGTTGGCATTGACGACCAAGTTAGATAGGAATGTGTTTCCAGTGACGGTCAAGGTTCCTCCGATGTTCGCATTCCCGACAACACCCGCGTTGGCATTCACTGCCAAGTTGGATAGGAATGTGTTTCCAGTGACAGTCAAGGTTCCTCCGATGTTCGCATTCCCAACAACACCTGCATTGGCATTGACAACCAAGTTGGATAGGAAAGTGTTTCCAGTGACGGTCAGGATACCTCCGATGTTCGCGTTCCCAACAACACCCGAGTTGGCATTGACGACCAAGTTGGATAGGAAAGTGTTTCCAGTGACGGTCAAGGTCCCTCCAATGTTCGCGTTTCCGACAACACCCGCGTTGGCATTGACAACCAAGTTGGATAGGAAAGTGTTTCCAGTGACAGTCAGGGTTCCTCGAATGTTCGCATTGCCGACAACACCTGCATTGGCATTGACAACCAAGTTGGATAGGAAAGTGTTTCCAGTGACGGTCAAGGTTCCTCCGATGTTCGCGTTCCCAACAACA
>Ga0164295_10000259_pt1 | contig 44868 bp, 45 predicted proteins | sample GEODES006metaG_FD_111798 | JGI IMG/M metagenome (GOLD analysis project Ga0164295, IMG submission 111798) | Oligotrophic lake water microbial communities from Sparkling Lake, Wisconsin, USA - GEODES006 metaG | ecosystem: Environmental > Aquatic > Freshwater > Lake | place: USA: Sparkling Lake...
GCCAGAAAGCGCGCCACAGCTTCAGAAAACCCGGGGTGTGCCAGCCAGTGCGCGCTGCTCGTTTGAACGGGCAGCAGTGCACGGGCCATTTTGTGCTCACCTTGTGCGCCTCCTTCGAACCGAATGAATCCGTGGGCAATGCACCATTCAATTGGCTGGTAGTAACAGGCTTCAAAGTGAAGACAGTCAACGCGTTCCAAGGCCCCCCAATACCGACCGTATGCGATTCCCCCTGCGTCAGAGGCCGAGTTGGATGTTTCCAGCCCCAAAAGACTGCAAGCTATTGGGTGGTCTTCACGCAGTGCCACAAAAAGAAGCCAATTTCCAAGCATGTCTGACTGCATTGAAGCAAAAAATTCTCGGCTCAGGTAAGGCTTGTTGCCATGCTCTAAATAGGTTCGTTCGTAGCATTTGTAAAAGAATTCCCAATCTGAGCTCTGAATTTCAGTCCCGCGCAGCACCCGAAAATGCACGCCTGCGTCCTTAACTTTACGACGTTCTTGTTTTATTTTTTTTCGCTTTTCTTGGCTGAGACGGCTTAAAAAGTCATCAAAATCAAGGTAAGTGTTGTTGTGCCAGTGAAATTGAACGGTGTGGCGCAGCATCATGCCGGCCTCCGTGCAGGCTTGGAGATCATCCTCTTCATCCCCAAACAGCAAATGCAGTGACGACAAATCATGCTTTTGGGCGTATTCGATCACAGCCTTGGCTAAGGCATGGCGCGCATGGGCATCCACAGCCAACAAACGGCTACCGGGTACAGGTGTAAAGGGCACGGCAATGATGGCTTTGGGGTAATAGTTCAATCCATGGCGCTGATAGGCTTCGGCCCAAGCCCAGTCAAAAACGTACTCCCCATAGGAGTTGCCTTTCAGATACAAAGGGCAAACAGCACACAGGCGTTGCCCATTTGGCGCTTCCTGCCAAACAGCAATGATTTGAAGCCCCCAACCGGTCTGGGGGCTGGCGGCTTGGCTGTCTTCCATGGCCCGCAGATAAGCGTGCTGCATGAAGGGCGTAGGTTTTTTTTGCAATGCAAGCAGGTTGTTCCATGCGTGTTCATTGATTTCGTGCATTGAATCGTGCACCTGGATGACATAATCGAAGAACTTTTTTTCCTGCACCTGTATGACTCTCAATCTTTGTGTGGCTCAGCTCAATTTTGTGGTAGGCGACATGCTGGGCAACGCCCGCAAAATCATCGATGCCTCTCACGCTGCCTACCAAAAAGGCGCGAGATTGCTGATCACACCGGAACTGTCCATTTGCGGCTATGCCGCAGAGGATTTGTTGTTGCGACCTGCCTTCATCGATGCCTGCGATGATGCCCTGAAAACAGTGGCCCGAGAAACTGCTGGGTTAAAAGGCATGGCGGTTGTCGTGGGTCACCCTCAAGGCGGCGGAATGCGAACCCGTAGTGTGGCCGTTACCCGGCGCTTCAACATGGCTTCTGTTTTGAGCGAGGGGCAAGTGGTCGCCCATTACGCCAAGCAGGAGTTGCCCAATTACCAAGTTTTTGATGAACGTCGTTATTTCACGCCTGGCGATCAAGCATGCGTATTTGAGATCTCAGGCGTTCGTGTTGGCTTGCTGATTTGTGAAGACGCATGGTTTGAAGCTGCAGCGCAAAAAGCCAAAGCGGCGGGCGCGCAACTGCTGGCGGTATTGAATGCCTCGCCCTTTCATGCGGGTAAAGGACTGGAACGCGAGCAGCACATGCGAGAGAGAGCGCTGGCCTGTGGGCTGCCTCTGGTGTATGCCCACTTAGTGGGCGGACAGGATGAGGTGGTTTTTGAAGGCAGATCCTTTGCACTCGACGCAATGGGTGCTGTGCAAATGCGTGCACCTGCTTTCTTGGAGGATCTGCCTTGTGTCGCATTCAAAGTGCAGTCAGATAGTTTGGAGGTTCTTCCCGCCACAGTGACGCCTGTTCGCAGTGATGAAGCCGATTTATGGGATGCCTTGGTGTTGGGCCTTCGGGACTATCTTGGAAAGAATGGTTTCAAAAAAGCGATTCTCGGTTTGTCTGGTGGCATTGACTCGGCTTTGGTTTTGGCCATTGCTGTGGACGCTATAGGCTCAGATCAGTTGCATGCTGTGATGATGCCTTCACCGTATACCGCAGACATCAGTTGGATTGATGCACGAGAAATGGCCAAACGAATGGGTGTGCGTTACGATGAAATGTCGATAGTGCCCTTGTTTGAGGGATTCAAGCACACGCTTGCTGGACAATTTGCGGGTTTGGCAGAAGACACCACGGAAGAAAATATCCAGGCCCGCATCCGCGGCACCTTGTTGATGGCGATGTCGAACAAAACCGGCGCCATTGTCCTGACCACAGGCAATAAGAGTGAAATGGCTACCGGATATTGCACTTTGTATGGCGATATGGCGGGCGGCTTTGCTGTGATCAAGGATGTGGTTAAAACGCTGGTTTTTCGGCTGTCTCACTGGCGCAACGAAAATGACCCTTATGGGACATGTACTCGGCCCATTCCAGAACGGATCATCACCCGACCACCCAGCGCCGAATTGAGGCCAGACCAAAAAGATCAGGACAGCCTGCCCGCCTACGAAGTACTGGATGCCATCATTGACCGATATATGGAAAATGACGAGGGCATTGAGGCATTGGTGGCAGATGGATTTGACCGTTCCGATGTCGAAAAGGTAACCCGTCTGATCAAACTCAATGAATACAAACGTCGCCAGGCGCCAGTCGGCATTCGTGTGACGCACCGAAGCTTTGGCAAGGATTGGCGTTATCCTATGACCAACAAATTTCGCGCTTAAATTTCATTTTCAGAGAGAAATCCAGATGAAGCAAATCACCGCCATTATCAAGCCGTTTAAATTGGAAGAGGTTCGCGAAGCTCTTGCCGAATGCGGCGTGACGGGTTTGACAGTGACCGAAGTCAAAGGTTTTGGTCGACAGAAAGGGCACACAGAGTTGTACCGAGGTGCAGAGTATGTGGTCGATTTTTTACCTAAAGTAAAAATTGAGGTTGCGGTCAAGGATGAAGATGTCGACCGCTGTATGGACTCAATTGTCAAGGCCGCACGAACCGGGAAAATAGGTGACGGTAAAATTTTCATCACCAACGTTGAGCGCGTGGTGCGAATTCGAACAGGTGAACTGGACAACTCGGCGATTTAAACGACGGGCCTAAATCGCTTCACCCTTGACGCTGTAGTGCAGTCCGGCGGACTGTATCAATTCAGATAACAGTCTTGGGGCTTGATTGTCCACACAGATTAACTCCATTTGCCAATCCCCCATAAACTGGTGGTTGACAACGCTTGCAAGGAACGCCAATAAGCCATCGTAATACCCGTTGAGGTTGAGTAAGCCGACGGGTTTGTTGTGGTAACCCAGCTGGCGCCAGGTCCAGACTTCAAAAAACTCTTCAAATGTGCCAATGCCACCTGGCAGTGCAATGAACGCATCTGCACGTTCGGCCATCATCCGTTTGCGCTCATGCATGGTGTCAACAACGTGCAACTCGGTGCAGTCCTGGTGGGCCCATTCGTTATCTACCAAAGCCTTGGGTATGATGCCTATGACCCGGCCACCTGAAGCCAACGTGGCATCCGCCACAATGCCCATCAAACCATTGCGTCCTCCTCCGTAGACGAGTTGACCCCCATGGCGGCCAATCCAACGGCCGACTTCTCGTGCGGTTTCTAGAAAGGCAGGGTCATTGCCCGCTTTGGCGCCGCAATACACACAAATAGAAAAAGCCGGGTCTGATTTCAAAAGGGGTAAGGACATGGCGGATGTGGAAAATAAAAAGCCAAGCCCCATGCTAGTGGTGATTCGTGACGGCTGTAGGATCGTCCTTTATCAAGTATGTTCGCGCCCATGCATCATGCCAAAACTGACCATGGGCCTGGAAGCGGCTCAGCATGGCCCAGAGAGCAATCCAGCCCATCATTAGAATCAAAATTGTTGTTGCTGGTATATCAAATGTGTTGGCCATGGCGATAGGCGGTAAGAACCAAACCCAACTCAAAAAATAACGTATCAACGCTTGAATTTGAGATAAGGCTCGGCCCTGTCGATTGACAACGCGGATTCGCCAGGTTTTCATCGCCAATGTTTGACCTTTTGACCAAAACCAGCTGAAATAAATGCTTAAAACCAAGAAAATAAAGGCTTGCAAAGCATTCCGATTGTCCAATGCATTACGAGTTTGGCTGAGTGTACTAAAGAGGTAGCCAGCAATGAATACCACCCCAAATAGAAGCATACCTTCGTAAAGCCAGCACGCCATTCTGCGAGACAGGGAGGGGGCTTGAAGGGGCTGAATTGTGGTGCCTGTATCACCTGCATCGCCAAGATCTTTTGTCACGCGGCAGGCACGTCCGCTTTAGAAGGCAAAGGTTTATTGGTCGGCAGTAAAGTTTTCTGATCCAAGTCTTTGACGCCTGGTGTTTTGCCTTTCAGGGGAGGCTGACCAGCGGGTGAGTTGACATGAGAAAGCTTGTCAGAAGAGGCTGGTCTTCGCGCAGGTGCTGCGCCCCAAACCGGAGGTGGCTGGGAGTCACTCAATTTTCTTTTTTCTTCATCGGACAAGGCTTGATAAGCATCCCACTGCGCTTTCTTTTCTGTCAAGGGGATCTTGTTTGTTTCGCCAAAATTCAAGCGAGCTTGCATGCGTTGTTGAGGTGTCAGCGTCGCCCACTCAGCCATTCGACTGTGCAAGACGATTTGTTCACTCTCCGGCAAAGTGGCAAAGTTTTTTGAAATAGCCAGCCATTTTTTTTTCTGTGGTTCACTCAAAGAAGACCACAAGGGCGACAAGGGCGCGAGCGCGCGTTGTTGACTCCCGGTTAACTCAAGCCATGGGACTTTTTTGACTTCTGTGGGTTTTTTGCTTGGACTGTTGTTTGGCGCAACTTTTGCAGCTTCCGGGGCGATACGGGCACCAGAATTCTCACTTTGTAGAACCTGTGCCATTGCACAAGCGCAAAAAAAACAGCCCGCTGCGATGCCAAGGCATCTGCTGCTGATTGTTTGTGTGAATACAGCAGGCACTTCAGTGTTTCTCCGAAGGTTCAGTTTGGTTGACTTTTAAGAATTGTAAAAAACCAGGATCGGTATAGGCCAAAGGAGGAAGTTCATCCAGTAGCAAGGCGGAATCAATCTCTGCAATTTCAGTGGTGTTGCTTTCAGATTGGATGATTTGTATTGAAATTAAACCAATAATTAAAGCTATGAAGGGCAACAATGAACCTAAGCGGTTCCAGAGGCTGTCGCCTTCTGCGCCCCAAGCTAAAGTTGCTTGACCTGCAGAAAGAGACAGGTCCACGGCAGGTGCAACAGACAACTCGGACTTTCGAGCAGCCAGGGCGCGCATTCGAGCTGCCCTCAAGCGCTCGGTCACGTCATAAGACAGTGGGGGCGAGTCGTTGTTTAGCCTTCGGGCAATGGACTGACCCAAAGCATCAGTATTTTTTTCAACGGTTGAAGATTGATTTCTCATGGTTGTATTCCCTTGGCTTTGAGCGATCGGCTCAAGGCGTGAACAGCACGTGAACAGTGTGTTTTGACACTGCCTTCAGAGCAGCCCATCGCAGCTGCAGTTTCTGACACGTCCATCTCCTCCCAATAACGCAGAAGGAAGGCTTCTCGTTGACGTGCAGGCAATTCTTGGATGCCAGCTTCAATTTGTTGGAATATTTGCTTGCGTCGGATGTGATCTTCTGCACTTTCGCCCATTTCAGTGTCCGAACTGCCCTGGAAGGTTTCGAGTAGATCGAATTCTTCGGAATCGCTGTCGGCGCCAAAGTCACTCAGATTAGAAAACAGGGCTTGGCGGGTTTTCCGACGACGGAACCAGTCGAGCATGGTGTTTGACAATATGCGCTGAAATAGCAGAGGCAATTCGGCAGATGGTTTATCACCGTAATGTGTTGCCAGTTTGATCATGCTGTCTTGCATGATGTCCAGCGCAGCTTCTTCATCTCTGACATGGTATAGCGTGCGCTTGAATGCGCGCTTTTCCACGTTTTTGAGAAAATCTGATAGTTCTTTTTCTGTAGCCAACTGCCTGCCGCACCCGGGTTGAAGGGTGACATCTCCTGTATTTGGCTCAGATTATCGCATTCCTCTTACGTAAATTGTGTCTGCTATCGATGGGCGTCAAGTCGGTGCGATAATATTGTTTTGCAATTGAAAAAAAGCAAACGGGTCACCGTCCGGCGCTGTTACATCTGGCGCTCATGTCTGTGGTCCAAAGTCCCAATGCGGCTTCAAAAGAGTCCTGCAAAGGGGCACCCAAGGTTTTTCGTTAGAGAAATTCACAAAGGTTGAATATGGAAACTTCTAAAGCCGAATCGGCATCGATATCTGCCACTGCGGGACAATCTGTTCCAGAGCTTCGCGGTGCAGAAATTTTGGTCAAAGCATTGCAAGCCGAGAACGTTAAGTTCATTTGGGGTTACCCTGGCGGGGCCGTATTGCACATCTATGACGCACTTTTTAAACAAGAAATCATGCAGCATGTTTTGGTTCGGCACGAACAAGCTGCGGTTCATGCTGCCGATGGTTTTGCGCGGGCAACAGGCGAGGTGGGCGTCGCACTGGTGACTTCTGGGCCTGGTCTGACCAATGCGGTGACTGGGATTGCAACCGCGTACATGGACAGTATTCCCATGGTGATCATCAGTGGTCAAGTGCCTACTGCTGCCATTGGCCTTGACGCTTTTCAGGAATGCGACACCGTGGGCATTACGCGGCCGATCGTCAAACACAATTTTTTGGTCAAAGACGCGCGTGACATGGCTGAGGTCATGAAAAAGGCATTTCATATCGCTCGAAGTGGTCGTCCCGGCCCTGTGGTTGTGGACGTCCCCAAAGATGTGTCTTTCAATAAAGCACCTTTTCCCGGTTACCCTGAAACGGTACACATGCGTTCTTACAACCCTGTGCGCAAAGGACACAGTGGTCAGATTCGCAAAGCCTTGCAATTGCTCATGGCAGCTAAACGTCCCTACATTTACACCGGCGGCGGCGTACTACTGGGCAATGCCTCGCAAGAATTACGTGCCTTGGTGGATATGTTGGGTTTCCCTTGCACCAACACCTTGATGGGGTTGGGGGCTTATCCTGCAACCGACCCCAAATTTTTGGGAATGTTGGGCATGCACGGCACCTTGGAAGCCAACAATGCGATGCAAAACTGCGACGTGCTTTTGGCAGTTGGTGCACGGTTTGATGATCGCGTGATTGGAAACCCCAAGCATTTTGCGCAAGTCGAGCGCAAGATTATTCACGTTGACATCGATCCTTCCAGCATTTCCAAACGGGTTAAGGTGGATGTCCCCATCGTCGGTGATGTCAAAGACGTGCTGCAGGAATTGATTGCCATGGTCAAGGAGTCCACCGCTAAACCGGACCAGCAGAACTTGAGTTCATGGTGGTCGATGATCGAAAGTTGGCGTGCCCGCGATTGCATGAAATATGACAGCACCAACACAGATGTGATCAAACCCCAGCGTGTGATTGAAACACTATGGGAATTGACTAAAGATGCTGATGCGTACATTACTTCGGATGTCGGCCAGCACCAAATGTGGGCTGCCCAGTATTACAAGTTCAATGAGCCTCGGCGATGGATCAATTCAGGCGGCTTAGGGACCATGGGGGTGGGCATCCCCTATGCCATGGGCATCAAACTGGCCAAACCCGACAGCGAAGTGTTTTGTGTCACTGGCGAAGGTTCTGTTCAGATGTGCATCCAAGAGTTGTCCACTTGCTTGCAGTACAACACGCCAATCAAAATTTTGGCATTGAATAACCGGTACCTTGGCATGGTACGTCAATGGCAAGAGATTGAGTACTCAGGCCGTTACAGCCACAGTTACATGGACGCCTTACCCGACTTTGTCAAGTTGGCCGAAGCCTATGGTCATGTGGGAATCTTGGTGGAGCGTCCGGAAGATGTAGAGCCTGCTTTGCGAGAAGCTCGGAGACTTAAGGATCGGACTGTTTTTTTGGATATCCGGACCGATCCCGCAGAAAATGTTTTTCCGATGGTCCGCGCCGGCAAAGGCATCACCGAGATGATCATGGGTGCTGAAGACCTGTGAGGTTTTTGGCCCTGACACTCTATTCTTGAAGATTCTATTGACCGCCAAGCTTGCACATTACCGTGTGCGGGGGAGGGCGGCGAAAAGAGGAATTGCATATGAAACATATTATCGCCGTCTTGCTCGAAAATGAACCAGGCGCCCTGTCAAGGGTAGTGGGACTTTTTTCTGCACGGGGCTACAACATTGAGTCTTTGACTGTCGCGCCAACTGAGGACCCCAGTTTGTCGCGCATGACGATTCAGACCACCGGCTCAGACGATGTGATTGAACAAATCACCAAGCATTTGAATCGTTTGATCGAAGTCGTCAAAGTGGTTGATTTGACCGAAGGTGCTTACACCGAGCGTGAGTTGATGTTGGTGAAAGTGCGTGCGGTTGGCAAAGAGCGCGAGGAGATGAAGCGGATGGCTGATATATTTCGTGGCCGCGTCATCGATGTCACTGACAAGAGCTACACCATTGAGCTGACGGGTGATTTGACTAAAAATGATGCCTTCCTGGAGGCTATCGATCGAAGTGCCATTCTTGAGACTGTGCGCACAGGCGCCTGCGGTATAGGTCGTGGCGAAAGAATTTTGCGTGTCTGAACTTTAAATTTTTGTAGGAGAAAATAATGAAAGTGTATTACGACAAGGACTGTGACCTGAGTGTCATCAAAGGCAAAACCGTGGCCATCATTGGTTACGGCTCTCAAGGGCATGCCCATGCACAAAACTTGAACGACAGTGGCGTTAAAGTCGTGGTCGGTCTGCGCAAGGGAGGCGCCTCTTGGGACAAAGTCGGTAAAGCCGGTTTGAATGTGATGGAAGTCAATGACGCCGTTAAGGCCGCTGATGTGGTCATGATCTTGTTGCCTGACGAAATGATTGCCGAGGTCTACTCTAACAACGTGGCCCCTCATATCAAGCAAGGCGCTTCGCTGGCTTTTGCCCACGGCTTCAACGTGCATTACAACCAAGTCGTACCCCGCGAAGACTTGGACGTGTGGATGGTTGCACCTAAGGCCCCTGGCCATACCGTGCGTAACACTTACACCCAAGGCGGTGGCGTGCCTCACTTGGTGGCTATTCACCAGGACCAGAGTGGCAAAGCCCGCGCATTGGCGCTGAGCTACGCCATGGCCAACGGTGGTGGCAAGGCTGGCATCATCGAGACCAATTTCAAAGAAGAGACCGAAACCGACTTGTTCGGTGAGCAAGCTGTTCTTTGCGGAGGCGCTGTTGAACTGATCAAGATGGGTTATGAGACATTGGTCGAAGCCGGTTACGCCCCTGAAATGGCTTACTTTGAGTGTTTGCACGAGTTGAAGCTGATTGTGGACTTGATCTACGAAGGGGGTATCGGTAACATGAACTACTCCATATCGAACAACGCCGAGTATGGTGAGTACGTGACAGGTCCCGAAATCATCAACGAGCAATCTCGTGTCGCTATGCGTAACGCTTTGAAGCGCATCCAGACGGGTGAATACGCCAAAATGTTCATCTTGGAGGGTCGCACCAACTACCCCAGCATGACTGCACGTCGTCGTCTGAATTCAGAACACTCCATTGAAGTTGTGGGCGCTCAACTGCGCGCCATGATGCCTTGGATTGCCAAGAATAAACTGGTTGACAAGACCCGTAACTGACCGCGGTGACGGATTGAACAAAGGCCACCATGGTGGCCTTTGCTATTGATGCAATAGGCTGAGAGTGGCATAAACTTAAGTGTCATGGTCTTTTCAGTCGGGAAAACCCAAGATCTATTAACCCTGCGAATGTGAGTTATGCGAGACGAAAATGAAAACGTTGATGATTCTGTCGTAACGCGCTTACAGAGAAAGCCGCGCAAGGGCATATATATATTACCCAATATGGTCACCTTGGCGGCTTTGTTTGGGGGGTTTTATGCCATTGTGATGGCGATGAATGGGCGTTTTGATTTGGCCGCAGCAGGTGTTTTTTGCGCCATGGTTCTGGATGGCTTGGATGGTCGTGTGGCTCGCATGACTAACACGCAGAGTGCTTTTGGCGAGCAAATGGACTCACTTTCCGACATGGTCTCCTTCGGAGCGGCGCCGGCACTGATTGCTTATGAATGGGCATTGAAGGGACTGGGCCGCTGGGGTTGGATTGCTGCTTTTGTTTACTGTGCCTGCGCTGCTCTTCGTCTTGCGCGATTTAATGTCAATACGGCTGTGGTGGATAAACGGTTTTTCCAGGGTCTCCCCTCCCCAGCAGCGGCGGCTTTGGTGACTGGCTTTATCTGGATCATGACGGAACTTGATTACAAGGGGCCTGCTGTGGCCTGGCCTATGCTGGTCATTGCCATGTTTGCTGGCTTGACTATGGTGACCAATGTTCCTTTTTACAGCTTTAAGGACGTCCATATGAAGAAAAGTGTGCCCTTTGCTGCGATCGTATTGATTGCCTTGGGGATTGCCGTTGTCAATATCCACCCTCCCACTGTCTTATTTGGATTGTTTGTTGTGTATGGCTTGAGTGGGTATGTCTTGTATGCCGTACGTAAGGCCAGAGGCCAACAAACCAGCATGATCAGCACATCCACCAAAGAGCCCGATGAACGCGGGCTGCATCAAGACTGACTTTCTCCTGTTGAATTTGTGGTAAAGTATTTGGTATGTATTCGAACACGCTGATCCTAACGCTGCTATCGCCCAACGGGCGGGATATGTAGCGCACGCGATCATTTTCCCAAAAGGCCCGTTTGCACAACCGCAACGGGCCTTTTGCTTTCATGTTTTGAAGTTGCGGTTTTCATCATTGGAGAAATTAAATGTCTGATAAATTGATCATTTTTGACACAACTTTGCGAGACGGTGAGCAGTCTCCCGGGGCTTCAATGACCCGTGATGAGAAACTGCGCATTGCCCGTCAACTTGAGCGGCTGCGTGTAGATGTCATTGAAGCGGGCTTTGCTGCGAGTTCAAATGGAGATTTTGAAGCAGTTCAAACCATTGCCAATGCCATCAAAGACTCCACTATTTGTTCTCTTGCTCGTGCAAATGACCGTGATATTTCCCAGGCTGGTCTCGCCTTGAAAGGCGCAAACAGTCCTCGAATACATACATTCATTGCCACTTCGCCATTGCACATGGAAAAGAAGTTGCGTATGACACCAGATCAAGTTTTTGAGCAGGCCAAACAATCGGTTCGCTTCGCACGCAATCTTGTCGCCGATGTGGAGTTCAGTCCTGAAGACGGTTACCGCAGCGATATGGATTTTTTATGTCGCATTCTGGAAGCTGTCATTACCGAAGGCGCCACAACCATCAATGTGCCTGACACTGTAGGGTATGCCATACCGGAGTTGTATGGGGAATTCATCAAAACCCTTCGTGAGCGAATCCCCAACAGTGACAAAGCCATTTGGTCAGTTCACTGCCATAACGACCTGGGAATGGCGGTAGCCAATTCCCTGGCCGGTGTGAAAATTGGCGGAGCCCGGCAAGTGGAGTGCACCATCAACGGCTTGGGCGAGAGGGCTGGCAATTGCTCTCTCGAAGAAGTGGTCATGGCTGTCAAAACCCGACGAGACTACTTTGATCTTGAGATGGGCATTGATACCAAACACATTTTGGCAGCCAGCAGGATGGTCAGCCAAACCACAGGCTTCGTGGTGCAACCCAACAAAGCCGTGGTAGGCGCCAATGCATTTGCACACGCCTCCGGCATTCACCAAGATGGCGTTCTGAAGGCGCGCGATACCTACGAGATCATGCGTGCCGAAGATGTAGGCTGGACAGCCAACAAAATCGTGCTGGGCAAACTCAGTGGGCGCAACGCTTTTAAACAGCGTTTGCAGGATTTAGGGGTGTCGATGGAGAGCGAAACGGAGTTGAACTCTGCTTTTGCACGCTTCAAAGAACTGGCCGATCGCAAAAGCGATATTTTTGATGAGGATATTCTGGCTTTGGTTAGTGATGAGAGTGTTGCCTCAGATCATGAAAAGTTTGTCTTTGTGTCCTTGTCTCAACACAGTGAAACAGGGGAGCGCCCTCAGGCCTCAATTGTTTTCACTATCGCAGGTAAGGAAATTCGCAGCGCTTCGGACGGCAACGGACCTGTTGACGCGTCACTCAAAGCGATTGAGTCACAAGTGAAGAGTGGGGCAGAAATGGTACTTTATTCGGTCAATGCCATCAGTGGATCAACAGAAAGTCAGGGCGAAGTGACAGTGCGTTTGCAAAACAGTGGCCGTGTTGTCAATGGCGTGGGGTCAGACCCAGACATTGTCGTAGCCTCTGCCAAAGCTTATTTGAGTGCATTGAATAAATTGCAGAGCAAAGCGGACAGGGTCGCTGCACAGGGTTAAAGTAATTCCAAATTATTCTTAAAAAGCTTCAATAAAGTCACGCAAGTGTTTGATCTTGCGTGACTTTTTAATATTGAGTACACTCTGCTTATTGATTTAATTTTTGTGACACACCCACACGTATGCTATCTGAACTATTGCGGTACGCCATGCCGCCTTTAAAGTCGGCAGTTCTATCACTTTTGATTCCTTGTTTGATGATTTTTGCGCCGCAGGTGCAGGCCAAGCAGAAATCTCAAGCGAATGGACAGAAAAAAATGGTCGTTGCAGTCAAAGGGAAGCCCTCAGCCGCAAAATCTCGTAAGGTTTCGCGGGTGCGTCACGCGGTTTCATTGGCTGAGGTGCCCCCTAAGGCGTCGTTTGGGCAATTGGCTGGGCTTCATGCGGCGACAGATCCTTTGGATTTACGCTCCAGTGTTGCATTGGTGGTGGACCAGGACACACAGGAAGTGCTGTTTCGCAAGAACGATCAAGTCATTTTGCCTATTGCTTCCTTGACTAAATTGATGACGGGCTTGGTCATGGCGGAGGCTAAATTACCCCTGCATGAAATGATTACCATTTCGCAAGAAGATGTTGATACCGAAAAGGGAAGTACTTCTCGATTGGCCGTTGGCACCCCTCTGACGCGGGGTGAATTATTGCATCTTGCATTGATGTCCAGTGAAAACCGTGCCGCACACGCTTTGGGGCGTACCTTTCCAGGTGGGCTCAATGCTTTTGTTTCTCGCATGAATGAGCGTGCTCAGTCCCTGGGTATGCGTGATACGCGATATGTGGAGCCTACGGGTTTGTCCAGTCGCAATCAATCCAGTGCCAACGATTTGGCCTTGTTGGTGGGTGCCGCCTACAAAGAATCCATGTTGCGTGAACTGTCTACTTCACACGGCCGAGAGGTGGATGTGGGGCGTAGAACATTGCAATACAACAACACCAACAGGTTAGTCAAAAGCCCAGACTGGGAAATTGGTCTTCAAAAGACGGGCTATATTTCTGAAGCAGGGCAATGTTTGGTTATGCAGACCAAAGTTGCTGGACGCAAACTGATCATGGTTTTTCTGGATTCCGCTGGCAAACTCAGTCGCATTGGAGATGCCGAGCGTGTGCGCAAATGGCTCGAAACTGTGCCCAGTTCAAGAGCAGCGTCATTAAACCTCAGTCATAACGGTTGAAGCTTGGCTATTTCAAATGACTTTGTGACCCAGGGCGTTTGAAATTTCGTCAGCCGTGGCCTGCAGCTTGGACAACCACCCTTCATCCATGCGATCGGCGGGGGCTGAAATCGATAAACCCGCTAGCAGCTTGCCTTGGTCATCGTAAATGCCAGCTGCAATACACCGCACGCCGAGCTCCAATTCCTCATTGTCGCGGGCGATACCATACTGACGCACTTTGGACAGTTCCCTTTCGAGCACGGACAACTGGGTGATGCTGTTGCGTGTATGGCCTGATAAGCCAGTTCGCGTTGCATAATTTCGTACCCTGAGCGGATCGTCGATGGACAGAAACAACTTGCCCACCGAAGTCAAATGCAAAGGGGCACGTCCACCAATCGCGCGAACAACTTGCATGCCTGAGCGTTCGCTGAAAGCACGCTCAACATAAACAATTTCATCGCCCTGACGCATGCTCAAATTGACCGGTTGTTGGATCTGTTTGTGCAGTTCGCGCATGGGGGTCATGGCTGCATCGCGCACATTCAATCGGGCTTTCACCAAATTACCTAATTCCAGCAGGCGCATTCCCAAGCGGTATGAGCCTGCCTCAGGACGGTCCACATAACGGCCGATGGTCAAATCATTCAGGATACGGTGTGTGGTCGAGGGATGTAAGCCCGTTTTTTCACTGATTTCTTTCAGAGATATAGGCTCCTCGCGAGATGCCAAAACATCCATGAGCGAAAACAAACGTTCGATGACCTGGACGGTAGGTGTCGCTGTGGCTGCGCGGTCGTGTTTGCTCATGGGTGTACTGCTTGTAGGGGGTCATTCTACAGCGAGGGATCAAATAAACCAGTTGAACACGCTCACAACGGAAGTGGTGACGTCCCATAAGGAAGCCACTGACCATCGCGTAAGACTTCACAAGGAGAAAAGCGTTGCTTGTAATTCATCTTCGGACTCTCCTTGATCCAGTAGCCCAAATACACGTATGGCAGCGCAAGTTGACGGGCTTGTTCAATTTGCCATAAAACACCGTAAGTACCATAGGACGCATGGAGATCGGGTTCGTAAAAAGTATAAACCGCAGACAAACCATCGCTCAGGACATCGACAATACTGACCATTTTCAGGATGCCTTCAGGGTGGAAATCGCTGTGCGCTCGGTACTCGATCAAGCGAGAATTCACACGGCTTTGCAACAAAAATTGCTTGTATTGCTCCACACTGTCCTGGTCCATCCCGCCTCCCGCGTGGCGGCTGTTTTGGTAGCGCAGGTACAACTCGTAATGTTCAGCTTCAAAACAAAGACCAGAAATTGTGACTTTCAACGATACATGTTGGCGCCATGCGCGCTGCTGACTTTTGTTTGATTTAAATGCTTCGGTTGGTACCCGAAGGGGTAAGCATGCGTGACAGCCGTCGCAATAAGGACGGTAAGTGAAGACGCCGCTTCGGCGAAAACCTCGACTTACAAGGTCAGAGTAAACCTCGTTGTGGATCAAATGACTGGGCGTTGCAACCTGAGAGCGCGCCACCCGACCAGGTAAGTAGCTGCAAGGGTATGAGGCAGTTGCATAAAATTGCAGCGACTCAAAGGGAAGATCTTTCAAATGCGTCATTATTTAACGGCCTTGAACGCAGCCCAGTCGATCCTTTGACTCGACCAATCAGGGCTGGCGGCCAACAAATTGCGCTTGACCCGTGTCAGAAAATCACTTCGTGGCATTTCACTCGCACCAAGAGATGCCAAGTGTTGCGTGTTTTGTTGGCAGTCAATCACGTCGACATCATGCCGTAAACAGACATGCACCAATGAACTCAGTGCTATTTTGGAACCATCCTTGATACGGGTGAACATGGACTCTCCGAAAACAGCTTTTCCCAAACAGACAAAATAAAGCCCAGCCACTAACTCGCCATCCAGCCAGACTTCTGCACTGTGTGCAAAACCGGCTCTGTGTAGTTCTTTGTAAGCCTTAACCATGGCTGGAACAATCCAGGTGCCTGCTTGTTTTTTACGTGGTGCCTCGGCACAGTTTTGAATGACTTGATCAAAATCACGGTCAAAGCTCAATTCAAAAGAATGTGCAGATTGATAATGCCGCAATGTTTTCAACAGCGAACGATGCAGCTTGAATTGATGGGTTTGCAAAACCATTCGAGGAGCCGGACTCCACCACAAGATGGGTTGGCCCTGGCTGAACCAAGGGAAAATACCTTGAGAATAGGCAGACACCAAGCGCGTCAAGTTGAGATCGCCCCCCGCGGCAAGAAGGCCTGGGGCGTCGGAGTCGCTGTTCCATGCCTTTGTCACCGAGGGAAAAGGGGTCTCGAGTTCGAGCCATTGCAATGGGGGATTAAGGTGTTCTCCTGACATGGGTAGATTACACAACAAAGCAACTTGAGTTGTTGTCACTTTTTGCGCAATAACGTTTATCCTATTGGACATGAAACTCTACAACTACTTTCGATCATCTGCGTCCTTTCGGGTTCGGATTGCTTTGAACCTCAAGGGCTTGGCGTACGAATACATACCTGTCCACATTGCCAAAGGAGAGCACAAATTGCCCGCCTATGTGGCAGTTTCTGCAGATCTTTTGGTCCCAACGCTTGAAATCAATGGCCGTCGCCTGAGTCAATCGATGGCCATCATCGAATACCTTGACGAGATGCACCCCACTCCGGCCTTGATACCTTCTGATTCATTTGAACGGGCCCAAGTTCGCGCCTTATCCCAATCGATCGCCTGTGAGATTCACCCCATCAATAATTTACGCGTCTTGAAATACTTGTCGTCTGAACTCAAGGTCAGTGAAGAAGACAAAAACACGTGGTACCGCCATTGGGTAAGAAGCGGTCTTGAGGCTTTCGAGCGTCAACTGGCTTTGTTGCCCGATGCCCCTTTCTGCTTTGGCACGAGCCCAACACTTGCTGACTGCTGTCTGATTCCTCAGATTTTCAATGGTCAGCGATTTAAAGTTAATTTGGAGGGATTGCCCAGAACCATGGCGGCATTTGATGCTTGTATGCAATTGGATGCGTTCAAGCGGGCGCAACCTTCAGCTTGTCCGGACAACGAAGCTTGATGACTTTGGCATCAGGGTCACATTGGACCGTGCCTGATTGGCCCGCTGCTGGTCATGTGAAAGCCCTTTTTTCAACCCGTCTCGGTGGTGTATCCATGCCCCCTTACGGCACATTCAATTTGGGCGACCATGTTGGGGATGTCCCTGAAATTGTGGAAAAAAACCGCCATTTACTGGCGTACAAAATCGGGGCGAAACCAGTTTTTTTGAAACAAGTTCATGGTGTTGAGCTTATTGATCTTCAATTGCATACGTCAAATGGGTTGATTGCAGATGCCTGTTGGACCCAACAGGCCGGTGTGGCTTGCACGATCATGGTCGCCGATTGTTTGCCCATCTTGATGACGGACAGACAAGGGAAATGGGTTGCCGCCGCACATGCCGGTTGGCGTGGCCTTGCGGGTCAGAGTGGGCGAGGTGTATTGGAAGCAAGCATTGAGCGTTGTCGGCGTGCCATGGAGGGTCAAATTCATGGGGCAGACAATATATTGGCTTGGCTAGGGCCCTGCATCGGACCCGCTGCTTTTGAAGTCGGCCATGAAGTCAAGGCCGCATTTTGTGATCAATACCCCAATGATGCGATTGCGTTTCAACTGACATCAAATGGCAGGTACCTCGCAGATTTGGCTTTGCTGGCGCGCCTTCGTTTGAAACGTTCAGGTGTGGTTGCAATTTTTGGAAATGACAGTTCGTCAGCTTGGTGTACCCATACTCAGGAATCATTGTTCTTTTCGCATCGGCGGGACGCTGCAATTTGGGGTAACACCGGTCGTATGGCCGCTTGCATCTGGCTCGACGGGTAAAGCGTTGTCTGAGTCTTCGGGGTTCTTTTGAATCGCCCAAGCCGCTTCTTTGGCCTTTCGCGCTGTGTTCCTTTTTGGCGCACCCATAAGGTAAACCATGAGTGCAGTTGGCAGGATTCCGTAAAGAATGAAGGTCACAATGGCACCCAGAAGGGTTCCGTTGGTGTTGTTGGCTTCGGCCACACTCATCATTAATGTGACGTATATCCAGGCAATAACAATGATGTACATGGTGTTGCTTAACGTAAAATATGAATTATTTAATTTAAAAAAATAAATTAAATGAATAAATGAAAGAGACATTCGGATGACATTCAATACGCCTGATTTCTGGTCCAAAATCAACGAGGATTATCAAAATAAACTGACCCAAAGTTGGGGCCAAGCCTTGCAAGCCTTCCAAACAATGGACTTGGGGGGTATTGTGCCCTCTGATGCGTCTTCCAATAAGGCGGTGCAGCCTCAATTAAAATTTGATCAGGAAAAATTGCAAAAACTCCAAACGCAATATTTGGAGGAGGCGGCAGCATTGTGGAATGGTGGCCTGACCGGGAAGCCTGAGCTCAAAGACCGTCGATTTTCCACTGAGGCTTGGACCCGCAATCCTGTGGCTTCATTTACGGCGGGTACTTATTTACTCAATTCACGAACATTGATGGGCTTGGCCAATGCCGTGGATGCGGATGAGCAGATTCAAAACAGAATCCGTTTTGCCGTTGAGCAATGGGTGGCCGCTACAGCGCCCAGTAATTTTTTGGCTTTGAATGCAGATGCACAGAAGAAAGCCATTGATACCCAAGGAGAAAGCTTGGCCAAAGGCTTGCACAACCTGATGCATGATTTGAAGCAAGGCCATGTCTCCATGACCGACGAGAGCCAGTTCGAAGTGGGTAAAAACGTGGCCACCACCGAAGGGGCTGTTGTCTACGAAAACGCGTATTTTCAACTGATTGAATACAAGCCGCTCACAGCAAAGGTCTATGAAAAACCGTTCTTATTGGTGCCCCCTTGCATCAACAAGTTTTATATCTTGGATCTGCAGCCCAACAACTCCTTCATCCGTTATGCGGTCAGCCAAGGCCATCGCACCTTTGTGGTGAGTTGGCGCAATCCGGATGAGTCCATGGGCCAAAAAACATGGGATGACTACATCGAAAATGGGCCGATTCAAGCCATAGAGACTGTCCGCGATCTCACGGGGGCCAAAGAAGTCAACGGATTGGGTTTTTGTGTCGGCGGCACGATGCTGAGCAATGCTCTGGCTGTGCTTGCTGCACGTGGTGAAAAACCGGTCGCGAGTGCGACATTTTTGACCACCTTGATTGATTTCACCGATACCGGCATTCTGGATGTGTTCATTGATGAAAATTTTGTCAAGTTTCGCGAGATGCAGATGGGTCAGGGGGGCTTGCTCAAAGGCCAGGACCTGGCGTCTACCTTCAGCTTCTTGCGGCCCAACGACTTGGTTTGGAACTATGTGGTGGGCAATTACCTGAAAGGCGAATCGCCACCTCCATTCGATTTACTCTACTGGAACAGCGATTCCACCAATTTGCCGGGACCTTTTTACGCTTGGTATCTGCGCAACACTTACTTGGAAAATCGATTGGTCAAGCCAGGTGAAGCGACCGTCTGCGGAGAAAAGATAGACTTTCGCAAGCTCGAGTTACCGGTTTATATCTATGGTTCACGCGAAGACCACATTGTGCCGATTGGTGGTGCCTATGCTTCAACTCAGCACCTGCCTGGTCAAAAGCGTTTCGTCATGGGGGCGTCGGGCCATATTGCAGGCGTCATCAATGCACCATCGGCCCAGAAGCGCAGCCACTGGCTGCGTGAAGATGCTCAGTTTCCAGCCGACGTGAATGAATGGATTCAAGGCGCCAAGGAACGCCCTGGGAGCTGGTGGACCGATTGGTCTGACTGGCTCAAAAACCATGCTGGCAAACAAATTGCTGCACCCAAAACCTATGGCAAGGGCGCGCGTTTCAAGACCATTGAAGCTGCTCCTGGGCGTTACGTCAAAGCCCGAGCGTGAATTTTTTTTAAAACCGACAGGAGATCTTTGTGAATAAAGACATCGTTATCGTTTCTGCAGCCCGAACGGCTGTGGGTAAATTTGGCGGCTCATTGGCCAAAATTTCAGCTCCTGAATTGGGGGCCATTGTGATTCGCGAGGCGATTGCACGCGCAGGCCTCAAGCCTGATCAAATCGGAGAAGTCATCATGGGCCAGGTTTTGACTGCTGGAGCGGGTCAAAATCCTGCTCGGCAAGCCATGATGAAGGCGGGTGTGGCCCAAGAAACGCCAGCGTTGACCATCAATGCTGTTTGCGGCTCAGGTCTGAAGGCGGTTATGTTGGCGGCCCAAGCAGTGGCTTGGGGTGACAGCGAAATCGTGGTTGCAGGAGGCCAGGAAAATATGAGTGCGTCACCCCATGTCCTGATGGGATCACGCGATGGTATGCGCATGGGTAACTGGAACATGGTCGACACCATGATCGTGGACGGACTTTGGGATGTTTACAACCAATACCACATGGGCATCACGGCAGAAAATGTGGCCAAAGAACACGGCATCACCCGACAAATGCAAGACGAGTTGGCTGTCGCCAGCCAGCGTAAAGCTTCTGCTGCCATCCAAGAAGGACGGTTCAAGGACGAGATCGTATCGGTTTCTATTCCTCAGCGTAAAGGTGATCCCCTGATTTTCGATACCGACGAATATGTGAATCAAAAAACAAATACGGAAGTTCTGGCCAGTTTACGTCCTGCGTTCGACAAGGCAGGAAGCGTAACGGCTGGCAATGCTTCAGGCATCAATGACGGCGCCGCCGCAGTGGTCGTTATGTCTGCAATCAAAGCCGCTGAGCTCGGACTCAAGCCGCTCGCCCGCATAGCCGCCTTCGGCACCAGCGGTCTGGACCCCGCCACCATGGGCATGGGCCCCGTCCCTGCTTCTCGCAAAGCCTTGGCACGCGCAGGTTGGAGCGTTGGAGATGTCGACCTGTTTGAATTGAATGAAGCCTTTGCTGCGCAAGCTTGCGCAGTGAACAAAGCGCTGGGCATTGATCCTTTGAAGGTCAACGTCAATGGCGGCGCTATTGCAATTGGTCACCCCATTGGTGCATCTGGTTGCCGCATTTTGGTGTCTTTATTGCATGAAATGCAGCGTCGTGATGCCAAAAAAGGCTTGGCTGCGCTGTGTATTGGCGGTGGCATGGGCGTTGCATTGGCACTAGAGCGTCTTTGATTTTTTACATTATTTTTTAACCCAACTCATTATTCAGGAGACAACCCCATGAGTCAAAAATTAGCATACGTCACCGGCGGCATGGGCGGTATCGGAACCGCCATCTGCCAGCGCCTTCACCAAGAAGGTTTCAAAGTCATTGCCGGTTGCGGCCCCACCCGTGATTTCACCAAGTGGCTGGATGAACAAACTTCTCAAGGCTATACCTTCTATGCTTCCGTCGGCAATGTGGGAGATTGGGACTCTACTGTGGAGGCATTTGCAAAAACCAAGGCTGAACATGGACCCATCGATGTTTTGGTCAATAACGCCGGCATCACCAAGGACCGCATGTTCTTGAAGATGTCCCGTGAAGACTGGAGTGCTGTTATGAGTACGAACCTGGACTCCATGTTCAATGTGACCAAGCAGGTGGTGCCCGATATGGTTGACCGTGGTTGGGGCCGAATCATCAACATCTCCTCTGTAAACGGTGCAAAAGGCCAAGCCGGCCAAACCAATTACTCGGCTGCCAAAGCCGGTATGCACGGTTTTTCAATGGCTCTGGCGCAAGAGATGGCTACCAAAGGTGTGACAGTGAACACCGTAAGCCCGGGCTATATTGGCACCGACATGGTCAATGCCATCCGTCCTGACGTGCTTGAAAAAATCGTGGCCACTGTGCCCGTCAAGCGTCTGGGCAAGCCCAGCGAAATCGCTTCCATCATTGCCTGGCTGGCCAGCGAAGAAGGCGGGTATGCGACGGGCGCTGACTTCTCCGTCAACGGCGGTTTGCACATGGGTTAAGTCCTTCCAGGACTGAGCTTTCAAACCCCGCCTTGTGCGGGGTTTGTCTTTTATCGCGCAAGAAGTTAAGACGATCACGATGGCGGGGATAATCATTTAATGTCTGAAGTTTTTTCACCCGTGGCATCACCGCCCTTCAACCCATGGCGCTTGTCGGTTGCCCCTATGATGGATTGGACGGATCGCCATTGCCGTTTTTTCCATCGACTGCTGACACGCCACACACTTTTGTACACCGAGATGGTGACCACCGGTGCCTTGCGCCATGGCAGTGCAGAGCGGCATTTGCGCTTCAATGCCGAAGAGCATCCGGTGGCGTTGCAATTGGGCGGCAGCGACACCGCCGATCTGGCCCATGCCGCCAAACTGGGTCGGGCTTGGGGTTACGACGAAATCAACCTTAATTGCGGCTGTCCCTCGGACCGTGTTCAGCGCGGCGCTTTTGGTGCGTGTTTAATGAACGAACCTCTCACGGTGGCCGATGGCGTCAAAGCCATGTTGGATGTGACCGGTTTGCCCGTGACTGTCAAGCATCGCATTGGCATTGACCGGAATGAAAGCTATGAGTTTGTGCGCGATTTTGTGGGCACCGTCAGTGATGCGGGTTGTCACGTTTTCATTGTGCATGCCCGCAATGCGTGGTTGGATGGACTGAGCCCCAAAGAAAACCGCGAAATCCCGCCCCTTCGCTATGAACTGGCATACCAACTCAAAAAAGACTTTCCCAACTTGACCATTGTCGTCAACGGAGGCATCAAAACCAATGAACACATGGCAATGCATATGCAAGGCGCAGACGGGGTGATGGTTGGCCGCGAGGCCTATTACAACCCTTGGCTTTTGACCACCTGGGACGCCACATTTTTTGGCGACAACCATGCGGTCCCCAGTCGTGATGAGGTTGAAGAATCGATGGTCAGTTACATGGAGCGAGCCTTCGCTGAAGACGCTTGCCCATGGTATGCCATCGCTCGCCACATGTTGGGTCTGCACCATGGTCAGCGGGGAGGTCGCTTATGGCGTCAGGTCTGGAGTAACCACAAACTCAAGCCTTTGCCTCCCCGAGAGGTATTTGCTATTGCACGCGAAGCTTTGGCGCGCGGTGCAGAAAAGCCGGTAGATGTCTGCTGAATTACTGCGCCAACAGGCGCATACCCGCTTGGCATTGATGTTGATATGGCTCACCCCTATGCTCTGGACGGTGAACCAAGTCGCGGCGCGACTTGCCCCCGGAGTTGTCGCGCCGCATGTCTTGGCCTTTGGCCGCTGGGGTATAGCGGGCTTGATACTAATGTGGTTGGCCCGTCGTGAACTTTGGCTCATGCGTGATCACATACGCCGCACCTGGTACCAATCACTTGTATTGGGAGGCTGTGGAATGTGGATTTGCGGTGCCTGGGTGTACTTGGCGGGTCAGAGCACCAGCGCCATGAACATCTCACTCATTTATGCCTCCTCCCCAGTGATGATCGCGGTGGGGTCAGTCTTGTGGCTCGGTGAGCACTTCAGCAAACGTCAAATCATCGGTGTAGCGCTGTCCGTGGCCGGCGTCATGCATGTGCTTGTGCGAGGCCACTGGTCCGCGCTTGCGCAGGTCGAGCTGGTGGCGGGCGATTTATGGATATTGGCGGCAGCTATTGCTTGGGCTGCCTATGCCTTGTTGCAAAAACATTGGCACAGTCCACTCAGCGCCACGGCGCGTTTAGCCACGATTTGCATGGGGGGTATCGTGGTGTTACTGCCGTTTACGATTTGGGAGTTAAGTTTATCGGCGACACCAGAGTTGGGCCGGCAGGCCTACTTTCTGATTGGCTTGACCGCGTTGGTGCCAGGTTTGGGTGCTTATTGGATTTACGGATGGACTCAAAAGATATTGGGTACCAGCCGTGTGGCAGTGACGCTTTATCTAGGGCCTTTGTATGCAGGCTTGGCAGCTTGGTTGTTGCTCAACGAACCCTTGGGATGGCACCATTTGGCCGGAGGTCTTCTGATCTTGTCAGGTGTCGGCTTGGTTATGGCGACTCAGAATAAGTCAGAGCTGGCTCATTCCGAATAAGCGAATCCTCATAAGCGAATCCTTACTGCGCGGCTTGCAAGCCGTTCATAAAATGGGTTGACATGTTTTGTGCTGCAAGCTCGGGTTGGCGGGATAACAAGGCTTGAACGATCTCTCTGTGCTCAGCCAAGGACTGTTCAAGTCGACCTTCTTTCAGCAAAGAGTGGTGTCGGTTGAGCTTCATCACTTTGCGAAGATCGGCCACCATTTGATTTCGCCATCGGTTGTCGGCGATCTGAAGCAAGAGCAAATGGAAGGCCTCGTTGATTTCAAAGAAGCGGTCTCGGTGGGCCACTGCCTCTTCAAGTTCCTTTTGCAAGGCCTGCAGCTGGTCCATTTCCGCTTCGGTGGCACTGGCGGCCACAACGCGAGCGGCATCGGACTCGAGCAGGGCCAGCAAGTGGTACACATCACGAAGGTCTTTTTCGGACACCTCGGTCACGTAGGCGCCTCGGCGTACCTTCATGGTGACCAAGCCTTCAGCGGCCAGTACTTTCAAGGCTTCGCGTAAGGGGGTTCGACTGATCCCCAGAGCCTCGGCAATTCGCAATTCGTCTATCCAACTGCCTGCTTCCAGTTCTCGCGCAAAGATGCGTTGGCGCATAAGTTCTGCCACTTCTTGATAGAGCGCGCGAGGGGCTAATGGAAGGGCGGGCATGGTGCGGATCAAGGCTTTGAAGGTCAGTACCGGTACAGTTTTCACAGGGGTTTGTATTATCTGATTCTAAGCGGGTTAAAATATTTTGAATCAATAATTATGAATCATGACTTTTGTAAGCAGATCGAGGAGAGAGTCCGCCAGCATCTGTTCGAAGTCCTTTTTGTATCGAAAGTGGTCAGCCATGTCGTCCAAAACCTTTGAATTCAACGCTTCCAACTTGGAGGCCTGGCAAAAAGCGGCGATCAAGTCTGCCCCTGGCGGTGACGTGAACGCCTTGAATTGGAAAACCCCAGACGGCATCATCCTCAAGCCGCTTTACACGGCCGAAGACACCCACAACTTGGCTTATGCCAACACCCTGCCTGGGTTTGAGCCCTTCTTGCGCGGGCCTCAGGCCACTATGTATGCGGTACGCCCCTGGACGATCCGCCAATATGCCGGTTTTTCCACTGCCGAAGAGTCCAACGCTTTTTACCGCAAGGCGCTGGCCTCTGGCGGTCAAGGCGTGTCTGTTGCGTTTGACCTGGCCACCCACCGTGGCTACGACTCGGATCACCCCCGTGTGGAGGGCGATGTGGGCAAGGCCGGTGTGGCGATTGACTCGGTCGAAGACATGAAGATTCTCTTCAACGAGATCCCGCTGGACAAGGTCAGCGTCTCCATGACCATGAACGGCGCGGTGTTGCCGGTGCTGGCGGGCTATGTGGTCGCCGCCGAAGAGCAGGGCGTTAGTCAGGACAAACTTTCCGGAACGATTCAGAACGACATTCTGAAAGAGTTCATGGTGCGTAACACCTACATTTACCCGCCCGAGCCGTCAATGAAGATCATTGGCGACATCATCGAGTACACGGCCAAGCACATGCCTAAGTTCAACTCGATCTCGATTTCGGGCTACCACATGCAAGAAGCCGGTGCCAATCAGGCATTGGAGATGGCGTTTACCTTGGCCGATGGCAAAGAATACGTGAAAACCGCGATTGCCAAGGGCATGGACGTGGACGACTTTGCGGGTCGGCTGTCTTTCTTCTGGGCAGTGGGCATGAACTTCTACCTGGAGATTGCCAAGATGCGTGCAGCCCGCCTTCTGTGGTGCCGAATCATGAAAGGCTTTGACGCCCAGAACCCCAAGAGCCTGATGCTGCGAACGCACAGCCAAACCTCGGGCTGGTCGCTGACCGAGCAAGATCCCTACAACAATGTGGTTCGCACCACCATCGAAGCCATGGCCGCGGTGTTTGGCGGCACGCAATCGCTGCACACCAACTCGTTTGACGAAGCGATTGCCTTGCCCACCGAATTCAGCTCGCGGATAGCCCGAAACACACAGCTCATCATCCAAGAAGAAACCCACATCACCAACGTGATCGACCCTTGGGCGGGCTCCTACATGATGGAGTCGCTCACCCAAGAAATGGCCGATAAAGCCTGGGCCATCATTGAAGAAGTCGAAGCCATGGGCGGCATGACCAAGGCCGTGGACAGTGGCTGGGCCAAGCTGAAAATAGAAGCGGCGGCGGCTGAAAAGCAAGCACGCATCGACTCTGGTAAAGATGTCATTGTGGGTGTGAACAAATACAAGCTGGACCAAGAAGATCCTATTGAAACCCGTGACATTGACAACGTGGCTGTTCGTGATGGGCAGATCACCCGGCTGAAAAAGATCAAAGCCGAGCGCGATGCTGCCAAAGTGGATGCTGCCCTCAAAGCCCTGACGACATCGGCCGAATCAGATCAAGGCAACTTGCTCGAGTTGACGATTCAAGCCATGCGCCTGCGTGCCACCGTGGGCGAAGTCTCTGATGCCTTAGAAAAAGTATTTGGGCGCCACCGTGCCGATACCCAAAAAGTGACCGGCGTATACGCTGCCGCCTACGACTCCGCCGCGGGTTGGGAGCAATTGCAAAATGAAATTGCCGCGTTCGGCGACCAATACGGCCGCCGCCCCCGCGTGATGATTGCCAAACTGGGCCAGGACGGCCACGATCGTGGTGCCAAAGTGGTGGCCACCGCCTACGCCGATTTGGGCTTTGACGTGGATATGGGCCCCTTGTTTCAGACACCGGAAGAGTGCGCCCGCCAGGCCATTGAAAACGATGTGCACGCTGTAGGCGTTTCCACCCTCGCTGCCGGTCACAAGACCCTGGTGCCCGCCATCATTGCCGCGCTCAAGCAGCAAGGCGCAGACGACATCATCGTGTTTGTGGGCGGCGTGATCCCGCGACAAGATTACGAGATGCTGTACGAAGCAGGCGTCAAAGGCATTTACGGCCCCGGCACACCGATCCCCGCCAGCGCCAAGGATGTGCTGGAGCAGATCAAAAAGGCTTTAGTCTGAACTTGTAAAAGCTTGATTTGATAGGTATCATTTGATATCTATTAAGGGCTTGCCATGAACGCACTCAAAGATACCGCCAAAATTTTTACCACAGGTCGCAGCCAAGCGGTGCGCCTGCCCAAAGCCTATCGCTTTGACACCGCCGAGGTGTTCATTGAGAAGGTGGGCAACACAGTCATCCTTCGGCCCAAGCGCAATAAGGACGAGTGGTGGGCAAGCGTGCAGAAAGCGCTGGCTCAATTTGAAGGTTTTTCTGAAGAAATTGAGCGTGAACGTGGCCTCTTGCCTGATGACATCGAAAGCATGGACTGATGCCATCGACTTTGTATTTGTTGGACACCAACATCATCATTTGTGCACAGCGCGGCAATGCGAATGTGCTCAAGCGCATGCAAGAAGTGGGGCGGGATGACATTGTCTTGTCCTCTGTAGTTGTGGCTGAGTTGGCATTTGGCGTTGAAAAAAGCCTGCACAAAGAGCAGAACAGAACAGCGCTGCGAAATTTGCTGAGTTCATTCCAGATTCAAGATTGGAACGAGTCTGCAGCCTGGATATATGCCGCGCACTACCACCGACTGCGCGCAGCCGGAACACCTATCGGTATTCACGATCTTCAAATTGGCTGTCAGGCCTTGGCTCTGGAGGCTGTTTGTGTGACCAACAACACGCGGGAGTTTGAGCGTATCGAAGGCTTGAAGTTGGAGAACTGGGTTCAACCAGCCAGCGCCACATGACACCTCACCTATTGCTCGAAGGTCTGTTACACGGCAACGCTGCCGCCCAGCGCCGCGCCATGGCCAAAGCCATCACGCTGCTCGAATCCACCCGCACCGACCACCGCACCCAAGCCGACGAGTTGCTCACGGCCATGCTGCCGCATACGGGCAAATCGTTCCGACTGGGCATCAGCGGCGTGCCGGGCGTGGGCAAGTCCACCTTCATCGAGGCGCTGGGCCTCTACCTGATTGGCCAGGGCCACCGCGTGGGGGTTTTGACCATAGATCCGTCTTCCACCGTGTCGGGCGGCTCCATTTTGGGAGACAAGACCCGCATGGAATTGCTCAGCGTGCACGAGAGCGCCTACATCCGCCCCAGCCCCAGCAGTGGCACTTTGGGAGGTGTGGCCGAAAAAAGCCGTGAGTCCATGTTGGTCTGCGAAGCCGCAGGCTACGACGTGGTGATTGTGGAGACTGTGGGCGTGGGCCAAAGTGAAACCGCGGTAGCCAATATGACCGACATGTTTGTGCTCATGCAATTGCCCAACGCGGGCGACGATTTACAGGCCATCAAAAAAGGCGTAATGGAGATTGCCGATTTGGTGGTCATCAACAAAGCCGACATCGATGCCATCGCGGCCACCCGCGCCGAGTTGCAGATCACCAGCGCTTTGCAACTCTTGGGCATGCACGGCGGCTCGGGCCATGCGCACGCTGACACTACGCAATGGCATCCCAAGGTGGTGCAACTCAGCGCTTTGCTCGGCCAAGGTGTGGACAATTTTTGGGTAGCGGTAAGCGAGTTCCGCCGCCTCCAAACGGCCAATGGACGCCTGACGTTACGTCGCCAAAACCAAGCCTTGTCGTGGATGTGGGAGCGCATTGACGCGGGTCTGAAACAAAACTTTCGGGCGCAGCCGCGTGTGCAAGCGTTACTGCCTGAATTGAACCAACAAGTGGGCACGGGGCGGTTGGCTGCCTCCACCGCGGCTCGTCAACTTTTAGCAGCTTTTAAGGGGGCTGCGTGAAAAAATGCAAATACAGTTGGTATGCGTTTGCCTCACTGACTTTGGTGGGCGTGCTAGCGCTTTCTGGCTGTCAAACGGCGCGCAATGCTCGGCTGTTGCTGCCGCCAAGTATGTCGGGCATGGAGCGAGTGGCTCCTCGTTTGGTGCTGGAGGCTCCTGTTAGCCAAGCTGTTACGTTGCAAGTGATAGGGCTGCAAGAAAAGATTGACCCACCTCACTTAGAAACTTTGTTGAGTTTTGATGACTGGGATGCAGCCATTGGCCGCTATGGCGACCACCTCCAAACTCATGACTCAGATGCTGTCACTGTGGTTTATCCGACCGCTGGACACGAGGTGCGCCGTTGGATTGACATTGTTGGCGTCAATGGACATCGTCGATTGGTTGACGAATTAGCTTTAGGTGCTGATTTCTCAACTGTCTATACCGCGCTTGAACGTGAGGCTAAGTGATAGAAAATTATCGTCAAAGCAAAAAGAGAGAAAGTAAGCATGCAAGACATCAACGAACAACTGGCGCAAAAGCGCACTGCGGCCCGCTTGGGTGGCGGGCAAAAGCGCATTGACGCGCAGCACGCCAAAGGCAAGCTGACCGCGCGTGAACGCATTGAAGTGTTGCTGGACGAAGGCACATTTGAAGAGTGGGACATGTTCGTTGAGCACCGTTGCACCGACTTTGGCATGCAAGACAACAAGATTCCAGGCGACGGCGTGGTCACTGGCTACGGCATGATCAATGGGCGCTTGGTCTTCGTCTTCAGCCAAGACTTCACCGTGTACGGTGGCGCTTTGTCTGAAACGCATGCCGAGAAAATTTGCAAGATCATGGACCAGGCCATGAAAGTCGGAGCGCCGGTGATCGGCCTGAACGACTCGGGCGGTGCCCGCATCCAAGAAGGCGTCGCCTCTTTGGGCGGCTACGCCGATGTGTTCCAGCGCAACGTCATGGCCTCGGGCGTGGTGCCCCAGATCAGCATGATCATGGGCCCCTCGGCCGGTGGCGCGGTGTATTCTCCCGCACTCACCGATTTCATCTTCATGGTCAAAGACACGTCTTACATGTTTGTCACGGGCCCTGAAGTGGTCAAGACCGTGACGCACGAAGAGGTCACGGCCGAAGAGTTGGGCGGTGCTTTGACGCACACCACCAAGAGTGGCGTGGCCGACATGGCGTTTGAGAACGATGTCGAAGCATTGCTCATGCTGCGTCGCCTGTACAACTACCTGCCGCTGAACAACCGCGAAAAAGCGCCTGTGCGCCCCAGCGGCGACCCCTCAGGCCGCATGGACATGAGCCTGGACACCTTGGTGCCCGAGAACGCCAACAAGGCGTATGACATGAAAGAACTCATTGTCAAAACTGTGGACGATGGCGACTTCTTTGAATTGCAATCCGACTATGCCAAAAACATCTTGATCGGTTTCGCCCGCATGGAAGGCCAAACCGTGGGCATCGTGGCTAACCAACCCTTGGTGTTGGCCGGTTGCTTGGACATCAAGAGCGCCATCAAGGCGGCGCGTTTTGTGCGCTTTTGCGATGCGTTCAATATCCCTGTGATCACCTTTGTGGACGTCCCTGGCTTCATGCCTGGTACCTCTCAGGAATACGGCGGCATCATAAAGCACGGCGCCAAATTGCTCTATGCGTTTGCCGAATGCACCGTACCAAAGATCACCGTCATCACGCGCAAGGCCTATGGCGGTGCTTATGACGTGATGTCGTCTAAGCATTTGCGTGGTGACGTGAACTTTGCCTGGCCCAACGCTGAAATTGCGGTCATGGGCGCCAAAGGCGCGGTGGAAATTATCTTCCGCGAAGACAAGGGCGACCCTGAAAAGTTGGCCGCCAAAGAAGCCGAATACAAAGCCCGCTTTGCCAATCCGTTTGTGGCCGGCGCAAGAGGCTTCATAGACGACGTGATTCAACCGCATGAAACACGCAAGCGCATTTGCCGCTCGCTGATCATGCTCAAAGACAAGAAGGTTGAAAACCCTTGGCGCAAGCATGGGAACATTCCTCTGTGATCGCTACCCCGTTAAGGTTGACTTGATTCGTCAGCCATGGATCTCGGGTTAAGCCCGGCATGACAGATAAAAGGATTCCCTGTGTTTAAGAAAATTCTGATTGCAAACCGCGGCGAGATCGCTTGTCGCGTCATCGCTACAGCCCAAAAAATGGGCATCCAAACTGTTGCCGTCTATTCTGAAGCCGACAAAGAAGCACGCCATGTGCAACTGGCCGACGAAGCCGTGTTGATTGGCCCTGCGGCCTCGCGCGAGTCTTACTTGGTGGCCGATAAAATCATTGCCGCCGCCAAAACCACCGGCGCTCAAGCCATTCATCCTGGCTACGGTTTTTTGAGCGAGAACGCCGAGTTCTCCAAGCGCTGTGAAGACGAAGGAATTGCCTTTATTGGCCCGCGCCATTTTTCGATTGCCGCCATGGGCGACAAAATCGAATCTAAGAAGCTGGCGGGCGCTGCGGGCGTGAACTGCATCCCGGGGGTCAACGACGCTTTGGAAACGCCTGAAAAAGCGGTCGAGATCGCCAAGAGCATTGGCTACCCAGTGATGATCAAGGCTTCGGCGGGAGGCGGTGGCAAGGGTCTGCGCGTGGCCCATAACGACAAGGAAGCATTTGAAGGTTTTACCTCTTGCCGCAACGAAGCGCGCAACAGCTTTGGCGATGACCGTGTGTTCATCGAAAAATTTGTGGAGGAGCCTCGCCACATTGAAATTCAGGTGCTGGGCGACAGCCACGGCAACGTGATTTATTTGAACGAGCGGGAGTGCTCGATTCAGCGCCGTCACCAAAAAGTGATCGAAGAAGCGCCTTCGCCCTTCATCAGTGACGCCACCCGCAAAGCGATGGGCGAACAGGCGGTGCAATTGGCCAAGGCCGTCAAATACCAATCGGCTGGAACGGTGGAATTTGTGGTTGGCAAAGACCAGAGTTTTTACTTTTTGGAGATGAACACCCGTTTGCAGGTCGAGCATCCGGTGACTGAGGCCATCACCGGCCTCGACTTGGTAGAGATGATGATCCGCGTGGCCGCTGGCGAAAAATTGCCCATTGAGCAAAAAGACGTGCAGCGCAATGGCTGGGCCATTGAGTGCCGTATCAACGCCGAGGACCCGTTTCGCAACTTCCTGCCATCCACCGGCCGCCTGGTGCGTTTCCAAACACCCACACAAACTATGTTCCAGGGCAATACCGCAGACCTGTTCGGCGTCAGAGTTGACACGGGTGTGCAAGACGGTGGCGAAATTCCGATGTTTTATGACTCGATGATTGCCAAGCTCATCGTGCATGGCAAAGACCGCAATGACGCGATTGCCAAAATGCGCGAAGCACTGAACGGTTTTGTCATTCGCGGTATCAGCTCGAACATTCCTTTCCAAGCCGCACTGTTGGCTCACCCGCGATTTGTCTCCGGCGACTTCAACACTGGTTTTATTGCAGAGCAATACAGCCAAGGTTTCCGTGCAGAAGATGTGCCGCACGAGGACCCTAACTTCCTTACCGCTTTAGCTGCATTCTTTCGGCGAAAATCACGTCAGCGTGCGGCCAATCTGAGTGGCCAATTGCCGGGTTATGACGTACAAGTAGGCCAAGACTACACCGTGGTCGAACTAGGGCAAGCGGGTAAGAACCGCTATGTTCAAGTGCATGTGGATGAGTTTGTGGGCAAGCCTGACGTCGCGCAAATTGGGATTGAAGGTCAAATTTATGCGGTAGAAAGTAATTCCCGTTTGAACGACATTCGCATTGAAGGTGTCTGCAATGGCAAACCGTTTACGGCACAAATGGAGCGGGGTACTTTAAAAAATCCCTTGGCTTTGCAAGTGCAACACAACGGCACCCGCATCGAAGCTTTGGTCATGTCGCCTCGCATGGCGCAGTTGCATCAACTCATGCCCTTCAAGGCACCGGCGGATTTGAGTCGCTATGTGCTGTCGCCCATGCCTGGTTTGCTGGTGGATGTGGCGGTTGCAGTGGGGCAGAAAGTACAAGCGGGTGAGCGCGTGGCCGTGATTGAAGCCATGAAGATGGAGAACGTTCTTTTCGCTGCGCAAGACGGGGTAGTCAAAAAAGTGGTCGCATCCCAAGGGGAGTCGCTCACAGTGGACCAAATGATTGTGGAGTTCGAATAAATGTTCCGTCCTTTCAAAGTGCTGGGTGTCCAGCAAATCGCCATTGGTGGACCTGATAAGGGCCGTTTGAAAACACTGTGGGTGGACATGTTCGGTCTGGAAGTGACAGGCACTTTCCAAAGCGAACGCGAGAACGTTGACGAAGACATTTGCGCGATCGGCACCGGTCCGTTCAAAGTGGAAGTCGATCTGATGCAACCGCTGGATCCCGAGAAAAAACCCGCTGTGCACAACACGCCGCTGAACCACATTGGCTTGTGGATTGACGATCTGCCCGTCGCAGTCGAGTGGCTTACATCCCAAGGTGTGCGTTTTGCGCCTGGAGGCATTCGCAAAGGCGCTGCTGGATTTGACATCACGTTTTTGCACCCCAAGGCCAGCGACGAGTTCCCTATCGGCGGCGAGGGTGTGCTGATTGAATTGGTGCAAGCGCCAGTCGAAGTGGTCAATGCGTTTGCAGCTTTGGCAGCCAACGCGCAATAGCGCCGAAAGTCCAAAAGATCCTCAGCCCCCCGACTGACGGGCTTTTGCTTTGGCTAAAGCCGCTTCAATGATGGTCCGTTTACGCTGTAACTCCGCTTCTTGAGTGGGCCCTGAAGGTGACTTGGTGTGCGTTTCCAGGTCGGCCAGCTTCATTTCGGCTTGGGCCATTTTTTCTTGCTGATGAACGCGATCTTCATACTGGAGCCTGATTTGGCGCTGCGTGTAGCGCTCACGCGCAACCAAGGCGGCCTCCTGACTCCACGCCGCCCAACCGGTATTTTCTCCAGTCACCTTGACCATTTCAATGCAGTCAACAGGGCACACCGGTAGACATAATTCACAGCCTGTGCACCAGGGTGCAATGACCGTGTGCATGAGTTTGTTGCTTCCCAAAATGGCGTCGGTAGGGCAAGCCTTGATGCAAAGTGTGCATCCAATGCACCAGTTTTCGTCAATCACTGCCAAGGCTCTGGGGCCTTCAACGCCGTGAGCAGCACTCAAAAATTGAACAGGCTTTTCAGTAATTTGAGCGATTCGCTCAATACCCTGCGCCCCGCCGGGAGGGCATTGATTGATAGGGGCTTGTGAAAGGGCGATGGCCAACGCGTAAGAGGCGCAGTCAGGGTAACCACACCTTGTGCATTGTGTTTGGGGAAGCACGGCGTCGATGCGCCCGGCCAGCGCGCGTTGCGCGGGCGTGATGCCCACGCTGTCAATTGTCAAGCCTTGGCCTTTGCACCTTGCGTCATGGATTTGACGGCTGTTTCTGTTGCCGTGTTCCCAGCGGTTTGCACCGCTTTTTTGGCAACCGGTTTGACCCGCTTGGGAGTGGCTGCTTTCGGTGGCGTGGCAGCATGGTCCAGAATGAATTGGCGCATTTGCGGGTACACAATATCGCGCCAGCGGCGGCCACTGAAAATACCGTAATGTCCTGCACCGGGCACTTCAAGGTGCTGGCTGTTTTTGTCTGAAACGCCACTGCACAGGCCATGGGCTGCAGCAGTTTGACCCGAGCCTGAAATATCGTCCAGTTCGCCTTCAACGGTCAGCAAGGCGGTTGATTTGATGTCTTGAGGGCGAACCCATTCGACTTTGCCATCAATGCCTTTGACCTGCCAAGTGCCATAGACCAAGTTGAAATCCTGGAAAACGGTTTTGATGGTTTCCAAATAATAGTCGGCGTCCATGTCCAGCACCGCGTTGTATTCGTCATAAAACTTGCGGTGCGCTTCTACGCTGGCATCATCACCTTTGATCAAGTCTTTGAAGTAATCGTAGTGGCTTGTGGCATGGCGGTCAGGATTCATCGCCACAAAGCCGCTGTGTTGCAAGAAACCAGGATAGACGCGTCGACCTGCACCAGGAAAATTGCCAGGTACACGGTAGATGACGTTGTTCTCAAACCAATCGAACCCTTTGGTTGTTGCCAGATTGTTCACAGAAGTTGGTGATTTTCGAGCATCTATGGGACCACCCATCATGGTCATGGTGAGAGGGGTTATTTCCCCACGACTGGCCATGAGCGAGACCGCCGCCAAAACCGGGACGGTAGGTTGACAAACGCTGACCACATGGCAGTTGCCATAGATGGATTGCAGGTGACGAATGAATTCTTGTACGTAGTTGATGTAATCGTCCAAATGGAATTCACCGTCTTCCAGCGGTACCAAGCGCGCATTTTTCCAATCGGTGATGTAAACCTTGTGGTCACCCAGCATGGTTTTGACCGTATCTCGCAGCAAGGTCGCGTAGTGACCAGACAAAGGTGCGACGATCAAAACGGGGGGCTGATTTTTGAGCTTGCTCAGCGTTGCGGTATCGTCAGAAAAGCGTTTGAAGCGCAACAGTTCACAAAACGGTTTCTTGATTTCTACACGTTCGTGAATTGCCACATCCACGCCATCAACGTCCACAGTGCGGATACCGAATTCGGGTTTGACGTAGTCTTTTCCTAAGCGGTGGAACAGATCGTAACCCGCAGCCACCCGTTGAGCCAAAGGAGTTTGAGCGGCCAGATTGTTCGGATTGCTGAACAGCTTGGCCGCGGTTTGCGCCAAATCTGAGAAAGGCTCCATGAAGGCGCGTTGAGTTTCATAGATCTGATAAAGCATGTCGAATCCGTCCCTAAATTTGTTGCACTGCAGCAATATAACAGTTGTGTCTTTAAATTGTTGGAGTGAAAACACTAATTCACTGTCCCTTGGGCGCCCCTGTGAAAAAGCCGCTCACCCTGCCAGAGGGTCAGCGGCTTTTCGGGCCATTGTCAGGACCAAGTCGGCTCAAAAGACTTTGGCGATCGCTTGGCAGACATAGTCAATGTTTTTGCTGTTCAGCGCAGCTACACACATGCGGCCAGTGTCAGTGCCGTAAACGCCAAACTCGGTGCGCAGGCGTACCATTTGCTCTTTGCTCAGGCCGGAGTAACTGAACATGCCGATCTGACTGGTGATGAAGCTCATGTCTTGCTTCACACCGGCGGTCTTAAGGCTGTCGACCAGTTTTTGGCGCATGGCCTTGATGCGCAAGCGCATTTCGCCAAGTTCATTTTCCCAAATAGCACGCAGCTCAGGGTTGTTCAAGACGGCAGCGACCACCGCTCCACCATGGATCGGCGGGTTGGAGTAGTTGGTGCGAATGGCAATTTTGAGTTGCGACAACACGCGGGCCGATTCTTCCTTATCGGTGGCGACCACAGACAAAGCGCCCACACGCTCACCATACAAACTGAAGCTCTTGGAGAAGGACGTAGAAACCAAGATGTCCAAGCCCGCAGCCACGAACTTGCCTATGACAGCGCCATCTTCGGTGATGCCATGGCCGAAGCCTTGGTAGGCCATGTCCAGAAAAGCGGTCAGTCCATTGGCCTTGACGACGGCTATGACCTGTTGCCACTGGGCGTCCGTGATGTCGTAGCCAGTGGGGTTGTGGCAACAAGCGTGCAACACGACGATGGTGCCTTGAGGCGCAGCGTTCAGGCTGGCCAGCATGCCTTCGAAGTTCACGCCGCGCTTCGCTGCGTCGTAATAGGCATAGGTATCGACTTCAAAACCAGCGTTCACGAAAATGGCGCGGTGGTTTTCCCAGCTGGGGTCAGAAATCATCACGTTGGCATTGGGGCTGATTTTTTTCAGGAAGTCGGCGCCGATCTTCAGGCCGCCAGTGCCGCCAATGGCTTGTACGGTGGACACGCGGCCGGACTGGACCACATCGGATGCAGCGCCAAAGACCAGTGCTTTGACTGCATCGTCGTAAGCCACAATGCCGTCGATAGGCAGATAGCCGCGTGCCGTCGGGCTGGCCATCATGGATTTTTCGGCCGCTTGAACGCATTGCAGCAGGGGAAGTTTGCCGTTGTCGTCGAAATACACCCCCACGCCCAAATTCACCTTGTTGGGGTTGGTGTCAGTGTTGAATTGTTCGATCAGACCCAGGATGGGGTCGCGGGGGGCCATTTCGACGGCGGAAAACAGAGACATGAAAAAAATCCTTGGGTAAAACTGTATGAACCAAAGTCAAGGGGCTTCGGTTACGCTTGCGGGTTAGCCCTCATTTTAGCGGGACACAGGGGCCAATCCCACCCAGCCCTGTTCCCGCTGCACAATCGCCATCATGTTTGAAATTGCTGAAGTCATTACCGAGTCGCCGCAGGGCCATTTTGTGAGCTATCCCGGCTCGCCGTTTGAGTTGTTTCAGCCCTATCCGCCGGCCGGTGATCAACCCACGGCCATCGAAAAACTGGTCGAAGGGGTGCGCGATGGGGAGGTTTTTCAAACGCTGCTTGGCGTGACCGGATCGGGCAAAACCTTCACGATGGCCAACGTGATAGCCCAAATGGGACGTCCGGCCATTATTTTTGCGCCCAATAAAACGCTGGCGGCGCAGCTTTACAGTGAGTTTCGTGAGTTTTTCCCCAAAAATGCGGTGGAGTACTTCGTCAGTTACTACGACTACTACCAACCTGAAGCCTACGTGCCGCAGCGAGACCTTTTCATCGAAAAAGACTCGGCGATCAATGAACACATTGAACAAATGCGTTTGAGCTGCACCAAAAGCATCATGGAGCGCCGCGATGTGGTGATTGTGGCCACGGTGTCTGCCATCTACGGCATTGGTGAGCCTGAAAGCTACCACCGCATGATCATGACTTTGCGCATCGGTGACAAGCTGGGTCAACGCGACGTGATTGCTCAACTGATCCGAATGCAGTACCAACGCAATGACATGGATTTCAGCCGAGGCAAATTTCGGGTGAGGGGCGATACGATTGACGTGTTTCCCGCAGAGCATTCCGAGTTGGCCATTCGCATCGAATTGTTTGACGACGAAATTGAAAGTCTGCAACTGTTCGACCCGCTGACAGGTCGAATTCGGCAGAAAATTCCGCGCTTCACAGTCTATCCTTCCAGCCATTACGTGACGCCGCGAGACAAGGTCTTGGCGGCAGTCGAAACCATCAAGACCGAGTTGTCAGATCGGCTCAAAGAGTTGGTCGGTATGGGCAAGCTGGTGGAAGCCCAGAGGCTGGAGCAACGTACCCGGTTTGACCTGGAAATGCTCAGCGAAGTCGGCCATTGCAAGGGGATTGAAAACTACACCAGGCACTTGTCAGGGGCCGCTCCAGGCGCCGCGCCCAGCACCTTGACGGATTATTTGCCACCTGACGCGATGGTATTTCTCGACGAAAGTCACCAGATGATCGGTCAGCTCAATGCCATGTACAACGGTGACCGAGCGCGCAAGACCACCTTGGTGGAATACGGCTTTCGCCTGCCCAGCGCCTTGGACAACCGGCCCCTCAAGTTTGAAGAGTTTGAAACCAAAATGCGCCAGTGCATATTTGTGTCTGCTACGCCGGCGGACTACGAAAAAAACCATGCTGGGCAGATCGTCGAGCAAGTGGTTCGCCCCACCGGACTGGTAGACCCCTTGGTGGAAGTGCGCCCCGCCATCCACCAAGTGGATGATGTGCTGCAAGAAATCCGCATCCGTGCGGACAAGCATGAGCGCGTGCTGATCACCACGCTGACCAAACGCATGTCTGAGCAGCTCACCGATTATTTGAGTGACAACGGTGTGCGTGTGCGGTATTTGCACTCGGACATCGATACGGTTGAGCGTGTAGAAATATTGCGCGACCTTCGTCTGGGTGCTTTCGATGTATTGGTCGGTATCAACCTGCTGCGCGAAGGTCTGGACATTCCTGAAGTGTCCTTGGTGGCCATTTTGGACGCCGACAAAGAGGGTTTTTTACGCTCTGAGCGCAGTTTGATTCAGACCATAGGCCGGGCGGCCCGTAACCTGCATGGCAAGGCCATTTTGTATGCGGACCGAATGACCGATTCCATGAAGAGAGCCATTGGTGAGACGGAGCGGCGAAGGGAAAAGCAAATTGCCCACAATCTTGTGCACGGCATCACGCCACGAAGCATCGTCAAACAAGTGCGCGATTTGATTGACGGGGTTTACAGCGACAAATCGGGCAAAGAAGCTGAACGCCTTGAACTGGCCGCGGTACAGCGGGCCAAAGTTGAAATCATGAGCGAAAGGGACGTTGCCAAAGCCATCAAACAGCTTGAAAAGCAAATGATGGAACATGCCCGTAATTTGGATTTTGAAAAGGCCGCTGCTGTGCGAGACCAACTGGTTATTCTCAAAGAGCAAGCCTTCGGGGCAACCGGAACCGACAACATCCTGCCTTTGATTAGACCGACAAGCTGAAGGGTTAACCCGAGTCTTAACCCGACTAATTTGATCGGGTTCTGCTATACTTGACTGCGTTAGTAGGATAAGCCTTCCCCACCCTTCAGGAGCCTGACATGCGTTTAACTACCAAAGGCCGATTTGCAGTGACTGCAATGATCGATTTGGCTTTGCGCCAACACAGTGGGCCTGTGACCTTGGCCGCGATCAGCCAACGCCAGCACATTTCGCTCTCCTACTTGGAGCAGCTTTTCGGTAAATTGCGTCGACATCAACTGGTCGAGTCGACCCGCGGCCCCGGTGGTGGGTATTCCTTGGCACGCAAAGCCAGCGAAATCACTGTAGCCGACATCATTGTTTCTGTGGACGAGCCGATCGATGCGACCCATTGCGGCGGCAAAGAAAACTGCCAAGGTGAGTCTGGTCGTTGCATGACGCACGATTTATGGGCCGCTTTGAATACGCGCATGGTTGAGTTTCTGGACTCCGTGACCTTGCAAAAGATGGTCGATGATCAATTGGCGAATGGGGTGAAGATCGATGAGAAACCCGCCATCAAGCGCGCCATCTCGGCCATGCCGGTGAGCAAGCCCATTCGCATCAATGCCCCCAACTCTGTCTTTGCCTTGGGCAATATGTTTGCCAAGTCCTAAGCAACAGCCGTTTATCTTTATATTGAATTTCAAACTGACACCATGGACACTACCCCTCATTTTCCCATTTACATGGATTACAGCTCGACTAACCCTGTAGATCCACGCGTCGTTGCTGCCATGATTCCTTGGTTGAGTGAGCATTTTGGCAACCCTGCGTCCCGAACCCATGCTTGGGGTTGGGAGGCAGAAGCCGCGGTAGAAAAAGCCCGCGCTGATGTGGCTGACCTGATCGGTGCTGACCCCCGCGAAATAGTTTGGACCAGTGGCGCCACCGAGTCGAACAATTTGGCCCTGAAGGGCGCGGCCAACTTTTACAAGTCGCGCGGCAAACATCTGATCACCGTCAAGACCGAGCATAAAGCGATTTTGGACACCATGCGAGAGCTGGAGCGTCAAGGCTTTGAGGTCACTTACCTTGACGTGCAAGAAGACGGCTTGTTGAACATGGACGTCCTCAGAGAAGCGATCCGTCCAGACACCATCCTGATCAGCGTGATGTTCGTGAACAATGAAATTGGCGTGATTCAAGATATCCCGGCCATTGGCGCTTTATGTCGCGAGAAAAGCATCATTTTTCATGTTGATGCTGCTCAGGCTACCGGCAAGGTCGCCATCGATATGGCCACCTTGCCGGTCGATTTGATGAGCTTGGCTTCGCACAAAACTTATGGGCCTAAAGGGATTGGTGCCTTGTATGTTCGCCGCAAACCCCGCGTGCGACTTGAAGCCCAAATGCACGGTGGTGGTCACGAACGCGGCATGCGCTCGGGCACCTTGCCTACCCACCAAATCGTGGGCATGGGTGAAGCTTTTCGCTTGGCAAAATTGGAGATGGCCCAGGACAACGCCAAAGCCCGTGCCTTGCATGACCGGCTGATCAATGGCCTTAAAGATCTTGAACAAGTCTTTTTGAATGGTCATGCCACACAACGAGTCCCGCACAACCTCAACATGAGTTTCAACTTTGTTGAAGGCGAGTCATTGATCATGGGCATCAAGGGCTTGGCTGTTTCATCCGGTTCGGCTTGTACATCGGCCAGCCTTGAGCCCAGCTATGTGTTGCGCGCTTTGGGCCGCAGCGATGAATTGGCGCACAGCAGCTTGCGCATGACGGTTGGCCGCTGGTCCACCGAAGAAGAAATTGACTTTGCCATCGAGACGATCCGTACCAATGTGCACAAGCTGCGCGAACTCAGTCCTCTATGGGAAATGTACCAAGACGGTATTGACTTGAGCACCATACAGTGGTCCGCCCACTGAAATCGAACCAGGAGAAAACATGGCATACAGCGAAAAAGTCGTAGACCACTACGAAAATCCCCGTAATGTAGGGTCCTTCGAAAAAGGAGACGACTCAGTCGGTACCGGCATGGTGGGTGCACCTGCGTGTGGCGACGTGATGAAGTTGCAGATCAAGGTCAACCCACTGACCGGGGTGATCGAAGATGCGCGTTTTAAAACCTACGGTTGCGGCTCGGCTATTGCTTCGAGTTCCTTGGTGACCGAATGGGTCAAAGGTAAAACCTTGGACGAAGCGGCTGCTTTGAAAAATAGCCAAATCGCTGAAGAACTGGCTTTACCGCCCGTCAAAATCCATTGCTCTATCTTGGCTGAAGACGCCATCAAAGCTGCAGTGGACGATTACAAAAAGAAACACGCACACTGATATGTCTGTCTCTTTGACTGATGCTGCTGCCCGTCACGTCACCCGCTATTTGACCAAGCGCGGTAGAGGTGTCGGCGTTCGCTTGGGGGTAAAAACCACCGGCTGTTCGGGTTTGGCTTACAAGCTTGAATATGTGGATGAAATTGCCCCTGAAGACACGGTGTTTGAAGACCATGGCGTCAAGGTCTTGATCGACCCCAAAAGCCTTGCTTATATTGATGGCACTGAGCTTGATTTTGTCCGTGAGGGCTTGAACGAAGGCTTTCGCTTCAACAATCCGAACGAGCGCGACCGATGTGGTTGCGGAGAATCATTCCGCGTTTGATCTCGCTTCAGGCAAACGACTTTGAATTGTTTGGCATGCCCATTCAGTTCTCAATGAAACGAGATGCGCTGGATGTACGGTGGAAGGAACTTCAACGCGAAGTTCACCCAGACCGTTTTGCAGTCGAGGGAGCTGCGGCCCAGCGCATTGCCATGCAATGGTCTGTGCGGATCAACGAGGCGTACCAACGGCTGAAAGATCCCGTCAAACGTGCTGCCTATTTGTGTGAGCTCCATGGTGCACCTGTGAATGCCGAAAATAACACAGCCATGCCGGCTGTTTTTTTGATGCAGCAAATGACCTGGCGTGAAACCTTGGATGAGACGCAAACCCAAGCAGAGCTTGAGACGCTGCTCAGCGAGGTTCAAATGACGCACCAACAAGCCTTGATTGACATGGCGCAAGCGATTGACGATGCCCGCGACTACAACCTGGCAGTGGGGCAGGTCAGGGCGCTCATGTTCATTGATCGCTTTGCCAGTGAAGTTCGCCATAAACTCGACGTTTTGCTTGACTGAGCAGACGCACAACTTTTCATTTCTATCCATGGCGTTATTACAGATTTCTGAGCCGGGCCAAGCCCCTGACCCGCACCAACGCCGAATCGCTGTTGGCATCGATTTGGGTACAACCCATTCCTTGGTGGCCTCCGTGCGCAACGGCGTAGCCGAATGTTTGCCAGACCATGATGGGCATGTGATCTTGCCTTCTGTCGTGCGCTATTTGCCGGGCCAAGGTCGACAGATCGGTTATGAGGCCGTTAACGCAGCGGCAACAGATCCTCAAAACACGATTGCTTCGGTCAAGCGCTTCATGGGCCGCAGTCTGAAAGATGTAGTCAATGCCGACAAATTGCCTTATGTTTTTGTGAACAAAGACCAAGGCATGCTGTCTTTGCAGACTGTACAAGGTGAAAAGTCCCCGGTTGAAGTGAGTGCCGAAATTTTGGCCACACTGCGTTTCCGCGCAGAAGACACGTTCAATGACGATGTCTATGGTGCCGTCATAACTGTGCCTGCTTATTTTGACGATGCACAGCGCCAAGCCACCAAGGATGCAGCCCAGTTAGCGGGTCTGAACGTTCTGCGCTTGATCAACGAGCCGACTGCCGCGGCGATTGCCTATGGACTGGACAATGCCAGTGAAGGTGTTTACGCCGTGTTTGATTTGGGTGGTGGAACCTTTGATATCTCCATTCTGCGTTTAACCCGTGGTGTTTTCGAAGTCATGGCCACGGGTGGTGATTCTGCTTTGGGGGGTGACGATTACGACGAAGCGCTGGCCCAATGCTTGCTGATGCAAAAGGGGGCACACGCCATCACCCCGCAAGATAAAACTCTGCTTAAAGCAGCAGCACGACAAGCCAAAGAAGAATTGACGCTTCAATCTGAAGTGAGCCTGAATGTTGATTTGTCTGCCCACTCTTTGACGGCATCGATCAGCCGTGCCGAATTCGAAGCGGCAACCTCTGCGCTCACCCTGCGTTGCATGTCTGCCGTGCGCAAAGCTTTGCGCGATGCCCAGTTGAGCAAGAACGAAATCCAGGGTGTGGTCATGGTAGGAGGGTCGACCCGCATGCCCCAAATTCAATCAGCCGTTGCCAACTTCTTTGACAAAGCACCCCTCAACAACCTGAACCCCGATGAAGTAGTCGCATTGGGCGCGGCCATTCAAGCCAATCAGTTGGCAGGCAATGACAATTCTGGGGATCTGTTGCTGCTCGACGTGATCCCCTTGTCCTTAGGCATTGAGACCATGGGTGGCCTGTCAGAGCGGATCATTCCGCGCAATCAGACGATTCCCACCGCTATGGCGCAAGACTTCACCACCTACAAAGATGGGCAAACAGCTTTAGCCCTTCATGTGGTGCAAGGTGAACGTGACTTGGTGCAGGACTGCCGAAGTTTGGCCCGCTTTGAACTTCGTGGCATTCCGCCCATGGCTGCGGGGGCTGCGCGCATTCGTGTGACTTTTACTGTTGATGCCGATGGATTGCTCAGCGTGGCGGCCAAAGAACAGATCAGCGGTGTGGAGGCGCAAATTGATGTCAAGCCTTCTTATGGTTTGAGTGACGACCAAATTGCCACCATGCTCAAAGAGAGCTTCACCACAGCCGAAGTGGACATGAAATCACGCGCCATCGTCGAAGCCCGCGTAGACGGTGAACGCATGTTGCTGGCGACCCAAAGTGCCTTGAACGCCGACGGCGACTTGCTCACAGCCAATGAGCGCGCGCAGATTGAACAACTCATGCAGAGCCTGCGTCAAGCCGTGATGACCGAGCGAGATGCCCAAGCCCTGGAAAACGTGACCACGGAGCTGGCCAAAGGCACAGAAGCGTTTGCGGCAGAACGTATGAACCACAGTATCCAAAAAGCCCTTTCGGGTCAAAACATTCAGTCCCTGTAAAGGGCTTTGAGCTACCATTTAAAAGATATGCCCATAATCAAAATTTTGCCGCACCCTGAATACTGCCCTGCCGGTACCGAAATCACTGTGCCTTCGGGAACCAGCATTTGCGAGGCCTTGCTCGACCACAAAATCAACATCGAACATGCCTGCGACATGAGCTGTGCCTGCACGACCTGCCACGTGATTGTGCGTGAGGGATTCAACAGCCTCAACGAACTCGAAGAAACTGAAGAAGACTTGCTCGACCGCGCCTGGGGCCTGGAGCCCAACTCACGACTCAGTTGTCAAGCCTTTTTGGCCACAAAAGATTTGGTGATCGAGGTACCGCGTTACACCATCAACCATGCCAAAGAAAACCACTGATGCGTCAAATTTTTCTGGACACTGAAACCACCGGGCTGTCTGCCGAGGGCGGTGACCGCGTGATTGAAATCGGTTGCGTGGAGTTGTTCAACCGCAAGCTCACCGGCAACAACTTGCATTACTATCTCAACCCTGAGCGAGACAGCCATGAAGATGCGCTCAAGGTTCACGGCATCAGCAACGAATTTTTGCACGACAAACCTAAATTTGCACAAGTTGCTCAAGAGGTGCTTGACTACCTTCATGGTGCAGAAATCATCATCCACAATGCCGCTTTCGACGTTGGGTTTTTAAACAAAGAGCTTGAGCGTGTTGGCGAGGCACCCTTCACCACCCATGTGTCGAACGTGATCGACACCTTGGTCATTGCCAAACAAATGTTCCCTGGCAAGCGCAACAGCCTAGATGCTCTTTGCGACCGGTTGGGCGTGGACAATTCGGGTCGCACTTTACACGGCGCTCTGCTGGATGCAGCGTTACTGGCCGACGTCTACATTAACCTCACTCGCGGGCAGGAAGCTTTGTTGATGGACATCAGCGATGACCAACCACAACACCAATCAGTCGGGAGTATCGACCTGTCAAGTTACCAACTGCCAGTCTTGCGCGCTAACGCGCAAGAATTGACCCGGCATGAAGACCTGCTTCAACAATTGGACAAAGCCAGCGGAGGTAAAACCGTTTGGCGAAATCTGGGTGAAAGTCTCGGAAGCTGAGTTTTTATGACATAATCAAAGGCTTCGCTTAAAGCGTTAGGGCGGTTAGCTCAGGGGTAGAGCACTGCATTCACACTGCAGGGGTCA
>Ga0164295_10000260_pt1 | contig 44851 bp, 37 predicted proteins | sample GEODES006metaG_FD_111798 | JGI IMG/M metagenome (GOLD analysis project Ga0164295, IMG submission 111798) | Oligotrophic lake water microbial communities from Sparkling Lake, Wisconsin, USA - GEODES006 metaG | ecosystem: Environmental > Aquatic > Freshwater > Lake | place: USA: Sparkling Lake...
AAATATCACCTCTCGCTTGAAAATAGCAGTTCCAACGATTATTGGACGGAAAAATTAGCTGACGCTTTCATGGCTGGTGCATATCCGATTTATTATGGCGCTCCGAATATCCACGATTATTTCGATCGCGAAATGCTAACGCAAATTGATATCAGACATCCAAAAACTGCTTTGGCGATAATCGAAAAAGTGATCGCCGAAAATACTTACGAGAAATCAAAAGAGAAAATTTTACAGGCGAAAGATTTGGTAATGGATAAGTATAATCTTTACAATTTGATTGCCGAGATTGTGGCTGCAGATGCAGGTAAATACAGTAAGAAAGAGACGATCTCTTTGAAAAATTGGGATCATTTTCTGGCGCTAAATCCAGATTTTTTAATCGTGAAGAAAAAGAATTTTTTCCAAAGAATAAAAAATTCTCTGCGTAAAAAATTTGTTAAATTACAGTTGGCTTTAACCGACTATTTCCTTTTACTAAAACTTAAGTAACGCGTCATCCTGTAAAAGTTCACCAACTTAAGTTTCGTAATTTATTCCCGATCTTCTCTCTCGTGTCATCCCCGCGCAGGCGGGGATCTAGGAAAGTTCCAGCGCGTTGTGAGCCCTCCTGGATCCCCGCCTGCGCGGGGATGACGTAATACTTTTCGGGCAATGTTAAAGAACCGAATTGGTGAATTTGCGCAATTAAGTTGGCTTTAACCGACTATTTCCTTTTACTAAAACTTAAGTAACACGTCATCCTGTAAAAGTTCACCAACTTAAGTTCCGTAATTTATTCCCGATCTTCTCTCTCGTGTCATCCCCGCGCAGGCGGGATCCAGGAAAGTTCCATCGCGCTGCGAGCCCTCCTGGATCCCCGCCTGCGCGGGGATGACGTGATACTTTTCGGGGCAATGTTAAAGAACCGAATTGGTGAATTTGCGCGGGAATGACGCTTTCATACCAACTTTAAATTTAAACAAATGATCTCTGTCTCTTACGCCAGAACCGTCTACGGTAAAAAGGAAATTGATGCCGTCGTAAAATGCCTGAAAGAAGGCACGCAAATGGGAAAATATGCGCGCGAATTTGAAACAAAAATCGCTGCACTTTTTGCAAAAAAACATTGCCTCTACGTTAACTCTGGCTCTTCCGCGCTTTACATTGGTGTTGAAGCTTTTGGCTTTGAAAAAGGTTCTGAAGTAATCACTCCAGCGCTTACATTTTCAACGACTGTTGGCTCTATTGTTAAAGCAGGTTTGATCCCAGTTTTTGTTGATGTTGGTTTTGCTGATTTCTGCATCGATCCGGCAAAAATTGAAGAAATGATTTCGCCAAAAACCGTGGCAATTCTTGCGCCAAACTTGATCGGAAATATTTGCGAATGGGACAAAATTGCCGAGATCGCCAAGAAATATAATTTAAGAATAATCGAAGATTCTGCTGATGCTTTAGGATCAACTCTAAACGGAAAATCAAGTGGTACCTGGTCTGACATGTCGATTACCAGTTTCTACGGATCGCACATCATCAACTGCGCCGGCAATGGTGGCGCGCTTTGCATCAATGATGAAGAGCATGTAAAAAATTCTAAACTTCTACGTTCTTGGGGTCGCAGCTCATCAATTTTTGACGAAAAATCAGAAGCAATCGAGAACCGTTTTAACGTCGATATCGACGGAATAAGTTACGACGCAAAATTCGTTTTTGAATCTATCGGCTACAACCTAGAAGGCTCTGAAATCGGCGCAGCATTTGGTCTCGAACAGCTTAATGATTTAGAAAATAACATCGATACACGTCGTAAAAATTACCAAACACAAACAAACTTTTTCAAAAAATATGAAGAGTTTTTTACGCTGCCAGAAGAGACAAAAAATACGCGCACTGGCTGGTTAGCTTTTCCAATTATTGTTAAAGATTCAGCGCCTTTCGAACGTCGCGACTTCCAAATTTTTTTAGAAAAAAGAAATGTTCAAACTCGCGTTCTTTTCACCGGAAATATCACGCGTCAGCCTGGTTTTAAAAATATTGAAATGCGCAAAGCTGCAAATCTCGCCAATTCTGATAACGTGATGCGCGGCGGTACTTTGCTTGCTTGTCATCACGGCCTAAATGAAGAGATGATCGCGCATATGCATTCAACAATTGAAGAATTCATCAAGACTCAAAAATAATGAATTTTTCAACCGACAAATCAGATCTAGAGCTTGTGCAATCTAAGCTCTTTGATTTGTTTGGTCGGTTGAAAAATAAGTCGATTTTTATTTCAGGTGGAAGTGGTTTCTTTGGCAGATGTTTGCTAGAAGCTCTTTTGCATCTTGATGAGTGCAATAGTCTTGGACTCACAATTTACGCGGTTTCTCGAGATGTAATAAATTTTCAGAAAAAATTTCCACTTCTTAGTTCATCGAAAATTCTTCCGATCCAATCTGATATTTCTGAGCTAAAAGATTTTGCTCAGAAAGTTGATTACGTAATTCATGCTGCTTGCGACACTTCCGCTGAAAGATTAAAAAATTCTCCGCAAAAATTCCTCGAAGAAAATTATCAAGGAACGCTTAATATGCTTGAAATTGCTAGGCGAAATGAGGGTTGCAGATTTTTATATTTAAGCTCTGGCGCAATTTACGGCGCACAAAATCTTGATGTTGAACTACGTCAGGAGAGCGATTTATCCGCACCTGATTTACAAAAAATTTCTTCAGTTTATGGCGAAGCAAAAAGATTAGGTGAGACTTTGTGTTCAATTTATTCTTCCACTCACGGCGTTCATACATCTGTCGCGCGCTGTTTTAGCTTCGTTGGGCCTTACATGAATTTTGATGGTCATTACGCGATTGGAAATTTTATTCATGATGTTGCGGCTAACAGAGACGTGACCCTGAACTCAAGAACGCAGACTTACCGCTCTTATCTTTACTCGATTGATTTGGTGATTTGGCTTCTACGAATTTTAATCGCATCGCCAAATAATTCGGTCTTTAACGTCGGATCACAGAAAGAAATTTTAATAACGGATCTTGCCGACTTGGTTGTTAAAACCCTGTCCTCAGAATCAAAAATTGTTTTTTCGGATAATGTAAGCTTCAATACTTCTTCTAGTTCGCGCTATATTCCGTCTAACGAAAAATCTAGGCGGGAGTTGGGTTTGGAAGAATATACTTCCTTAGAAAAGGCGATAAAAAACACCTTCCTTTGGTATCAAAATAATAAGAATTTATGAAAGCAGTAATCCTCGCCGGTGGCCTTGGCACAAGACTTAGCGAAGAAACTGGCCTTAAGCCAAAGCCAATGGTTGAGATTGGCGGAAAGCCGATTTTGTGGCACATTATGAAAATTTATTCAGCTCACGGCATCAAAGAATTCGTGGTTTGCTTGGGTTACAAGGGTTACGTGGTAAAGGAATATTTCGCTAACTATTACCGCCATATGTCAGACATCACTTTCGATTTGGCCAACAATACTCAAATCATTCACAATAACTCTTCGGAAGATTGGAAAGTGACTCTAGTTGAAACCGGCGAGCACGCGATGACTGGCGCGCGCATCAAAAAAATCCAAAAATATGTTGGCGACGAAGATTTCTGCCTGACTTACGGAGACGGTGTTTGCGACGTGAATATCACCGAAACAATCAAGTTTCATAAGTCACATGGAAGAATCGCAACCCTTACGGCAGTCAAGCCAGCAGGACGTTTTGGCGTTTTGGGAATTTCTGATGACGATAAAACCATTCACGATTTTCACGAAAAGCCATCGGGCGATGGCAATTACGTCAATGGCGGATTTTTTGTTTTTTCCAAAGAGGTTTTTAATGCTATTCCAGATGGGAAAGATGTTGTTCTTGAGCAGCAACCCCTGAAAAGCCTGGCTGCGCAGAATCAGCTAATGTCTTTTAAGCATGAAGATTTTTGGTACGCGATGGATACTCAGCGCGACAAAATCTATCTCGAAGGCCTGTGGGATGCGAATAAAGCTCCTTGGAAAATTTGGTAAAAATATGACAGAAAAAGAAAAATTTATTCATGTTCCTTACGGCATGACAGTTCACGGCCGCGAGGAAATTGATGCAGTGGTGAAGGTTTTGAAAACTTCCACGCAAATGGGCAAAAATGTTCGCGAGTTTGAAGCAAAAGTTGCCAAGATGTTTGATAAGAAACATGGCATCATGGTCAATTCTGGTTCGTCGGCCTTGATGCTCGCGATGGAGGTGATGGATTTTCCGAAAGGCAGCGAAATCATCACGCCGGTTTTAACTTTTTCGACGACCGTCAGTTACATTGTTAGAAACGGTTTAGTGCCTGTCTTCATTGATGTCTGCGAAGGAACTTACTGCATCGATATTTCTAAAATCGAAAAGACGATCACTAAAAAAACCAAGGCAATTGTCGCGCCACACTTGCTGGGAAATATTGTGAATTGGGAAGAATTATTGCCTCTAGTCAAAAAACATAATCTCAAAATCATCGAAGATTCTGCCGATACTCTTGGCGGTTTGATCAATAAGAAATCCATCGGTCAGCACAGTGACATCAGTATCACCAGCTTTTACGGATCACATCTAATTAACTGCGCCGGCAATGGTGGCATGATTTGCTTGAATGATGATGAGCAAGCAAAAAGAGCGAAACTATTGCGCTCGTGGGGCAGAAGTTCGTCACTTTATGTTGAATCCGAAGCAATCGAAAATCGCTTTAACATCAAAGTTGATGGAATCAGCTACGACAAAAAATTCATTTTTGAAGAAATCGGTCATAACCTAGAGCCATCAGAGATGGGAGCAGCTTTTGGTTTGGTGCAATTAAGCAAATTACAAAAAAATATCGACGAGCGCATCGTTAATTTTAACGCTCACAACCGCTTCTTTAAAAAGTATGAAGAGTTTTTCATTTTGCCGAAACAGACAGAAAATGTTCGAACTGGCTGGCTTGCTTATCCGCTAACCGTCCGTAAAGACGCACCTTTCACGAGAGAAGAAATGCAGATATTTTTGGAGAAGCGCAACATTCAAACGCGCGTGGTTTTCACTGGAAATATTACGCGTCAGCCGGGTTTCAAAAATATTGAAATGGTGAAATCCAAAGATGGTTACAAAGAGGCGGATAAAGTAATGGAGGGCGGAATTCTCATCGCCTGCCACCACGGATTAAATTCTGAAATGCTCAATCACATTCACACTTCATGTGAGCTATTCCTGAAAAAATAATGATTAAAGTTAGCGACTACATCAATAATTCCTTGTTCGACAATGGCGCTGAGCACGCGTTTCTCGTGACTGGTGGGATGATCATGCATTTGACTGATTCAATCGTGCGTCACCCCAAACAAAAATATACCTGCTGCCATCACGAACAATCTGTGGTCATGGCGGCGGAAGCCTACGGAAGATACACTGGCAAGTTAGGTTTGGCCTATGTTACGGCAGGGCCGGGCGCGCTAAATACTTTGACGAGTGTGGTTGGTGCTTTTGTTGATTCATCGCCTTGTGTCATCGTTTCCGGGCAATCGAAAGTTTCGCAATCAACAGTTACCGGTCCGCGCCAATTCGCGATGCAGGGCTTTAATACTTTGCCGATTTTTGAGAAAGTTACGAAATATTCAGCGATGTTGAGCGACATCACCAAAGTTCGTTACCATGTTGAACGGGCAATTTATGAAGCGAAATCTGGACGCGTTGGGCCGGTGTGGTTAGAGGTTCCAATCGATATTCAAGGCGCAAGTTTTGATCCGGAAAAATACGAAGGATTTACGCCGCCAAAGAAAATTGATTTCCTCGATAAAGAAAAAATTTCTGCTTCAGCGAGCCAAGTTTTGGAAGAATTAAAAAAGGCTAAAAGGCCGCTAATTCTAGCGGGAGCTGGCATCAGATTATCTAAATCAATCGAGTTGCTGCACGAGCTTTTAGAAAAAACTCACATTCCAGTAATCACTTCGCGACTAGGAATGGACATCATTGATCACAACCATCCTGACTTTGTCGGCAGGCCAGGAACTTACGGCGACAGGCCAGCAAATTTCGCGGTGCAGAATTGTGATTTGTTAATAAATATCGGCTGCCGCTTGGGGATTGGTCTTGTTGGATACGACTACGACGACTTCGCCAAATACGCCAAAAAAATCAGCATCGATGTCGATGAAAAAGAATTAGAAAAACCTTCAGTAATCCCTGATTTAGCGATTAAAGCTGACGCGAAATTATTCCTCGAATCAATACTCGCCCAACTTGGTGATTACAAAATGCCGAACCAAGCCTGGCATGACAAAACACAGAAATGGAAAAGAAAATATCCCGTCGATTTGCCGGAATATTTGAATGAAAAAGACGGAATTAATTCTTACCACTTCATGCGCGTGTGGTCAGAATTCTGTACAAAAGAAGATGCTTTCGTGCTTGATACCGGTTCATGTTTTCACGTATTCGCGCAAGCTTTCCAAGTTAAAGAAGGTCAACGTTGCGTGATTACCGGCGGTCTTTCAACAATGGGCTACACGCCTGCCGCCGTTGGTGTCGCAGTAGTTAGAGAAGGTGACACTTACTGCATTTCGGGCGACGGATCTTTCCAATTCAACATCCAAGAATTGCAGACAATCGTCCAAAATAAACTGCCGGTGAAATTCGTCGTGCTCAATAATAACGGTTATCTTTTGATTCGTCTGACCCAAAATAATTTCATGGAAGGAAGAAAAATCGGCATTGATGCGGAGTCAGGTGTGAGTTGCCCTGATCTCGAAAAAATCTCGCACGCTTACGGCATAAAATTCATTCGCATTAGCAAAATTTCTGAAATGGAAGAAAAAATAAAAGAGATGCACGCTTACAAAGGTGCGGTTATTTGCGAGGTGATGACTCCGGAAAATCAACTTTTGATTCCACGAGTCGCTTCCAAAAAACTTGATGACGGTAGAATGGTTTCAATGCCTTACGACGACATGTTCCCATTCTTGCCGCGCGAAGAATATGAATCGAATATTGTAAGAGAAAAATCGGAGCAAAAATCGTGAAAAAACTAAAAGTAGCAATTCTCGGCACCGGCAATATCGGCACAGATTTGCTGATTAAAGTTCTCAAATCGCCTTATCTCGAATGCACAGTTTTTGTCGGCAGAAACCGCAAATCCACAGGCATGATGAAAGCGCAAAGTTTGGGAGTGAATATTTCTGATCGCGGAATTGGTGAAATTATCGGCAATCCAGATTGTTGCAATTTGGTTTTTGACGCCACTTCTGCCAGCAGTCACATCGTGCATTGGGAAGTTTTGAAAAGTTTGGGCAAGATCGTGATTGATATGACGCCATCAAATATCGGTCATATGTTCGTTCCGGCGATTAATGATTTAGAATTTTTGGATCAGGAGCATGTGAATATTAACATGATCAGCTGCGGCGGGCAGGTTTCAATTCCGATGGCTTACGCAATTAAGCAAACTCAGAAGGATATAAAATATATCGAAGTAGTGTCGAGCATTGCCTCTCTCAGCGCTGGCCCAGGTACTCGTGCCAATATTGATGAATATATTTACACTACGCAAAAGGCTCTCTCACTCTTTTCTGGATGCGATAATACTAAGGTGATACTCAACCTAAATCCGGCCACTCCTTGCATTCACATGCAAACGACAATTTTTGCTGAAGTTGAAAATCCTGACATCGAAAAATTGACGAAAGAGGTGAATAGAATCGTGAAGAAAATTCAGGGATATGTTCCTGGTTACAGATTAGTAGTGAATCCGACTTATGAAAATAATCGTATCGTCATCACTGTTAAAGTTTCCGGTCGCGGAGATTTTCTGCCGGAATATGCGGGAAACCTCGATGTCATTAACTGTGCCGCCGTGGCCGCCGCAGAAGAAATCGCCAAAAAATTTGAACAGATGAAAAGTCCCGTGGAATATCGTTTAAACTATAACGAGTAGATAATGACTAAAAAGAAACACCTCATCATCAGTGATCCAAGCTTAAGAGACGGTAATCACGCAGCTAGGCATCGTATTACCTTGCCGCAGATTGAAGAATATTGTCAGCACGCTGATTTGGCTGGAATTGATATTGTCGAAGTTGGTCACGGCAACGGTATTGGAGCATCTTCTTTATTGGTCGGAAAATGCAGCGAGACCGATGCTGACATGCTGAGAACCGCCAGAAAAAATCTCAAAAAAAGCAAATTAGGGATTCACAGCATTCCAGGTTTTTCGACCGGAAAAAATTTGCGAGAAGCGATTGATCTCGGCGTTGATGTATTTCGTATCGCCACTCATTGCAGCGAAGCTGATATTTCTGAAAGTCACATCGGTTTTCTGCGCAGTAAAAATAAAACCGTTTATGGCGTGTTGATGATGAGTCACATGATATCAGCTGAAGCATTGGCTAAGCAGGCTGAGAAGATGGAGTCATATGGTGCTGAAGGTGTGGTCGTCATGGATTCAGCCGGCTCTTATTTACCTAATGACGTAACTGAAAGAATTTCTGCGATTAAGAATGAGATCAAAATTCCAGTTGGTTTTCACGGGCATAATAATTTGGGAATGGCCGTCGCTAATTCCGTCGCCGCGGTTGAAGTAGGTGCGACAATTTTAGATGGAACAGTGAGAGGATTTGGCGCTGGCGCTGGAAATACGCAGCTTGAAGCGATGATCGCTGTTTTTCACAAACTCGGATTCAAAACCAATATCGATTTTTACAAATTGCTCGACGCCTCTGATATGGTCACTGAAAGAATGATTGAAACCATTCCGACAATCGATTCTGTGAGTATCATAAGTGGTTTATCCGGCGTATTTTCCGGCTTCAAAAAACATGTCGAAAGAGTTTCAAAAGAATATGGCGTCGACCCGCGTGATTTATTTTTCGCCCTTGGCAAAAGAGGCGTGGTTGCTGGTCAGGAGGATGTGATCATTGAAGTCGCAATCGAAATTTCCAAAAAATGAATTACTACAAAGATCTCCTCACCATCGGTATTCATTGCTACAACGAAGCAAAATATTTGAAGCAGACGATTGAATCTTGCATTGATCAAGCCGGCACTGTCTTAGTTTCCGACAATGCTTCGACTGACAATACGCAAGAAGTCTGCGAAGAATTAGCCAAAAAATATCCGAACCTAATTTACAGAAGGCAAAAAGAAAATATCGGCGCGACAGCCAATTATCTTTCCAACGTCGAAGCGACAAAAACCAAATATTTCATGATGCTCGGCGCTCACGATTATTTGGATGAAGGCTATGCCAGACACATGCTCCACATGCTCGAAAATTCTGACGCTGCCGGCACTTATCCAATTTCGCGCAGCGTTGATATTAACGGAAAAGAAATCGGCCTCTACAATTGCTGGTTCGCCGATCGCCTAACTTCCGATTCGCCCTCAAAAAGAGTTTACGCTTTAATCGCCCATCTCCACGACGTCTCCGCACTTTTTGGAATTTTCCACACTAAGCTGGTGAAGAAACATTTGATCAAAAGCATAATCGGCAATGATCACGTTTTCGTTTGCAACATGGCTTTAGAGGGCAGGCTGATTGAATCGCCGAACTCAATCTACAATTGGCGTCAAACCAAAATGGGCTTAAGCGACGCGGAGAATATAAAAATTTGGCAGGAAACTTTGGGCAATGCGCAAAATAAAATCGCCGTCTCAAGAAAAGAAATGCGCGATGAGCAATTGAATATTCTCAAAAAAGCCGGCTTCAAATCGATCGGATTTTTTGAGAAAATTTTATTAATTAGAAAAGCCGAGAAAAAGCTCAGAAAGAGGTTCGGTCAGTAATCAATTTTAACCGCCATGAAGTCAGAAATCATTTTACCGCGAATAGAAATCAGCCGCACTTTACCGTCTAATTATTCTGCGCCGAAAGCATATTTAGGAAAAACGCAGGAAGTAAAATTAATCGATTACGGCAAGGCTTACGTGAACCTCGACAATCTTATTTTTCGCGGATTGCGCTTGATGAAAGAGTCGCGACCTGATTTTTCAAAGAGCTTTTACTGCCTCCAAAAAATATTAGTTCATCTCTATTTCAAGAGTAAAATCATCAACTTAAAAGATGTGCCGGTGCTTGTTATTGCTGATGGTGCGTCACCTTATCTTTATCACTGGTTGTGTGATAATTTGGTAAGAGCTCATTTGGCGAAGAAGCATTATAAAAATGATTTTAAGGTAGTGCTGCCGAAGAATTTTTATGAGGCTGATTTCTGTCTCAAATCTTTGGAGATGATCGGAATTTCTAAAGATCAGGTCATCAAAATCGACAGGCGAGAAGCGGTGACGTCAAATCACATAATTTTTCCTACGCACATTCTTGGAGGTAGCTTGAGCATCACCGCTTATGACCCAGCCATTATTGAAGTCGGCAATATTATGCTCGATTACTGCAAGAAGAACAGCGCGTTAAATTTTAGTTTGGGTGAAAGAATTTTTCTCTCGCGTAGTAAGCAGAAAAAACGAATTTTGCTCAATCAAAAAGAAGTAGATGAGCTGCTTATCAAGCATGGTTTTGCCTTGGTTAATAGTGAAGATTTGAGTTTTGAAGAAAAGATTTCGATGTCTTACCATGCCAAGCACATGATTGGCCAGTCAGGCTCTGGACTTACTCTCGCGATGTTTATGCAGAAAGGCGGCAAGATGTTAGAATTCTATCCGACGAAAGAATATGGGGATGTAAATGGGGGCACTTGGTATCGCGAAATATGTCAGGCTTTTGGGCTCGAACATTTTTACCAATATTGCGAAGTTGACCAAAGTAATATTTACGTGAATGAATTTCATACCGACATGACCGTAGATCTGGCGGAGCTCGAGGCCAATATCAAGAAAATGCTCAATCAATAATATGACCAAAATCAAAGCGGTAATTTTTGACATGGATGGTGTGCTAATTGACGCCAAAGATTGGCATTACGAAGCGCTAAATCGTGCGCTAGATCACTTCGGCTACACTCCGATTTCACGCAACGATCACCTCTCTAGATTCGACGGGCTCTCGACTAAAAAGAAGCTGACGATGCATTTTCAAACCAAAGATCTCACCACTGAAGAGCACGAAGAAATCGATCAAAAAAAACAGGAACTAACCTTCTCTTTGATCGAAAAAAAATGCTTACCTTATCAGCCGCATGTTGAGATGTTAGAGAAGTTGAAAGAGGAAGGATACAAGCTGGCTGTATGTTCGAACTCGATTAGAAAGACTGTGGAAATGATGCTTTCTAAGTCAGGAATTTTGGGCTATTTCGATTTCTACCTTTCCAATCAGGACGTAAAAAATTCCAAGCCTGATCCAGAAATGTACGACGTGGCGATTACAAGAATGGGCCTTACGCCCACAGAGGCTTTGATTTGCGAAGATAATGTGCGCGGAATAGAAGCGGCGATTAAAAGTAACGCCTTCGTGCTAGAAATCGGCACTATTAACGATGTTCATTACGACAACGTTAGAGGCGCGATTAACAAAATCGAAAGCGGTAACACTAACGGCCAAATGGTGCGTAATCCTTTTCGTACCGCGAAGTTAGTTGATATGGTTGGCGGCTGGTTTGTCGGAGATTTTTATCCAAATATTCTGCACAGCAAAGATTTTGAAGTGGCGGTTAAATTCTACAAAGCGAAAGACAAAGAAGATTGGCACGTCCACAAAATCGGCACCGAAATCACTTTGATTTTGGATGGCTCGGTGCGAATGAATAACAACATCTACCATCATGGCGACATCGTTTTGCTTGAGCCGGGAAATGGCACATCTTTTGAAGCATTAACCGATGTCAAAACCGTTGTTGTAAAAACTCCATCTGTGCTCGGCGATAAATACAAGTCTGCATGAAAATTCTAAGTCATCGCGGATATTGGAAAGAAGTGGCAGAAAAAAATACGATTGAAGCGATGAGACGATCATTTTCTCTTGGCTTTGGCACTGAAACTGATGTTCGCGATTATAATGGTGATCTTGTTATTTCTCACGATATCGCCGATGAAAACGCTATTTCTTTTCAGAAATTTTTAGAGATTTATGGCGAGTATGACAAAGACCTACCTCTCGCTTTGAACATCAAATCAGATGGCTTGCAGCTTAAGCTCAAAGAGGCTTTGGCGCGAAATAAAATCGAGAATTATTTTCTTTTCGACATGTCGATTCCCGATGCTCTCGGCTATTTGCGCAATGAAGTAAAAAATGTTTTTACTCGCCAAAGTGAATATGAAAAAGACCCATCTTTCTACGAGAAAGCAAATGGAGTTTGGCTTGATTCTTTTGAAGGAGATTGGTTTGATAATAATCTAATCAGCGCACATTTGGCGAGGGGAAAGATGGTTTGCATCGTCTCTCCAGAACTTCACAAAAGAAGCCATCTTGAATCTTGGAAGAAATATAAATTTCTGAGCGCGGAAAAAAATTTATTTTTATGCACCGACTTCCCTGAAGAGGCGCGCGAATTTTTTAATTAAACGAAAACAAAATGATAAATATCGTAATCCCAATGGCCGGCATGGGCAGCAGATTCGCTGATGCGGGATATAAAGATCCAAAACCTTTCATCTCAGTTAAAGGTCAAATAATGATCGAGAGAGTTTTAAATAATCTGAATTACCGCGATGCGCGCTACATAATTATTGCGAGAAAAGAGCATATGGAAAGCCGCGAAGCTGACATCAAAAAGCTGCGCGAAAAATATAATGTGATAATCGAAACAGTTGATCGTCTCACTGATGGCGCGGCTTGCACGGTTTTGCGTGCGCACAAACACATCAATAATGATGCGCCGTTATTGATCGCTAACTCTGATCAAATCATCGATGTAAGCATCAAAAGTTTTATTGAAGATTGTGCGAATCGTAAACTTGATGGCTCAATAATGACCTTCCCAAATAATCACACCAAATGGTCTTATGCCAAGATTGACGAGACTGGAATTGTTACTGAAGTTAAAGAAAAAGTAGTGATCTCTAATCATGCAACAGTCGGAATTTATTTATTTTCTAAAGGAAAAGATTTCGTTAATGGTGCTCTTGACATGATTTCTGTCGGAGAAAAAGTTAATCACGAATATTACGTCTGCCCGGTTTACAACCACTTGATAAAGGATAAGAAAAAGATTGGCATTTTTGGCATTAAAGAAGATAAAATGCACGGAACCGGCACGCCGGAAGATCTAAAAATTTACGAGGAATTAATTTAATGACTAAACGCGCATTAATCACCGGCATTACCGGAATGGTTGGCTCTCATTTGACCGACTTTTTACTCGAAAATACCGATTGGGAAATTTATGGAATGTGTCGCTGGCGCAGTCCTCTCGACAATATTTCTCACCTGCTTGAGCGCATTAATAAAAAAGATCGCGTTCATTTGCTTTACGGTGATTTGCGCGATTACATTTCTGTTCACGATGTGATGAAAAAATCTAAGCCGGATTATATTTTTCATCTTGCAGCACAAAGTTATCCCCAAACTAGTTTTGAATCTCCGCTCGATACTTTTGAAACCAATATCCAAGGCACTGCGCGCGTTCTTGAAGCGGTACGCAAAATGCCAGAATTAAAGCCGGTAATTCATGTTTGTGCTTCGTCAGAAGTTTTTGGTCGTGTACCAAAAGAGAAGCTTCCGATCGATGAAGAATGCACATTTCATCCCGCTTCGCCTTACGCGATTTCAAAAGTTGGAACTGATTTAGTTGGTCGTTATTACGCTGAAGCTTATGGCTTAACGGTGATGACAACGCGCATGTTTACCCACACCGGTCCTCGTCGTGGTGATGTTTTTGCCGAGAGCTCTTTTGCTAAACAAATCGCCTTGATTGAAGCGGGAATAATTCCGCCAGTTATTAAAGTTGGTAATCTCGATTCGCTTAGAACTTTTGCTGATGTGCGTGATGCGGTGAAGGCTTATTATATGCTGGTAACAGTTAATCCGCAGGCTGGAGAATATTATAATATCGGCGGAACTTTCAGCTGCACAATTCGTGAAATGTTGAATCACCTAATCTCGATTTCGACTGCGAAAGACAAAATTAAAATCGAAACCGATCAAGAAAGATTACGTCCGATTGATGCTGATTTGCAGGTTCCAAATACTAAAAAATTTGAGCAACATACTGGTTGGAAGCCCGAAATAGAATTTGAGCAAATCATGCAAGATCTTCTCGATTACTGGCGTGATCGAGTTGCAAAAGGCGAGAAGTTTTTAACAAGGTAACTCAATGTCAGAATTATTTTTAGTTCGCTCGCGATCACCACTTCGCCTAGGTTTAGCAGGTGGCGGAACAGACATGGAATCTTTCTATTCTGATCATGGCGGCTGCGTTTTGAATGCGACAATTGATCTTTACGCATGCTGCACTCTGAAGCCAAAACATAACGGAAAAATTAGATTCGTTGCTTCCGACATTGGCGAAGAATTTGAAACTGCGCTTACCGATTACATTGAGCCAACAGGAGCTCTGAAGCTACATAAGGCGATCTACAACCGCATCGTTAAAGACTATAATAAAGGTCATCCGATCGGTGCTTTTAAGATGACGACTTATTGCGATTCTCCCCCTGGGTCAGGGCTTGGTTCCTCTTCAACCTTAGTGGTATCAATAATCAAAGCTTACGTCGAACTTCTCTCCATTCCTTTCGGAGATTACGATATCGCTAAACTTGCTTACGAAATTGAGCGTCAAGATTTGCAGATGAAGGGCGGAAAGCAGGATCAATATGCTGCAACTTTTGGTGGTGTAAACTTCATGGAATTTTACAAAGATGACCGAACGATCATCAATCCATTGAAGGTGCGTAAGTGGATTTTATCTGAACTCGAGCAATCTCTAATTTTATTCTATACCGGTGTCTCGCGCGACTCAGGAGCAATCATTGAAGAGCAAAATAAGAACATCGAAAATAAATCAGAAGAGACCATCAAGTCAATGTTAGCAATCAAGCAAGAGGCTTTTGAAATGAAGGATGCATTGTTGAGAGGTGATATCAAAGTAATTGCCGAATCAATGAGGCGCGGATGGGAAGCAAAAAAATCAGCCTCAGCAAAAATTTCCAATTCTAATATCGACCGCATTTATGACCTAGTTATGGATGCCGGCGCTATGGCTGGAAAAATTTCTGGTGCTGGCGGCGGTGGCTTCATTATGTTTCTGGTACCGCCGTCAAAAAGAATGAAAATTATACGCTTACTTGAACAAGAAAAAGCTGGTCGAACCATGCCTTGTCACTTTGTTGACGAGGGTTCGCAGAGCTGGAGAATCAACAAATGAAAAATTACATAATTTCTGAATTCACAAAAACGCGCGATGTTTTTGAAAAAATTTTAGCTGACGAAAAATTACATCGCGACATCGAAACTGTTGCGAAAGCATGTATCGAATCATTGAAGCAGGGCAGAAAAATCATATTTTGCGGCAATGGCGGCAGCGCTGCTGATTCGCAACATTTGTCAGCGGAGCTGGTGAGCAAACTTTCCTACGATCGTCCGCCTTTAAATGCGATGGCGTTAAGCGTTGATACATCTGCTTTGACGGCTATTGGCAATGATTACGGTTATCTTCATTCATTCTCGCGTCAGCTTGAGGCCGTAGGGCAGGCTGGCGATGTATTGATCGGAATTTCAACTTCCGGTCGTAGCAAAAATGTGCTCGAAGCCTTGAAGGCAGCGAAAGCAAAAAAAATCATCACGGTTGGATTCTTAGGTGAAAATGGTCGTGATATTGGCGCAATTGCTGATTACCAAATCAATATTCCTTCCGACGAAACTCCTAAAATTCAAGAAGGTCACATTGCCTCTGGTCACATAATTTGCGCTTTGATTGAAGATTATTTTTTCGGCGCAACTCACGACCCAAAAAATAAAAAATAACAGATTTCTCTGAGTCATCCCCGCGAAGGCGGGGATCCAGTAAGTTTCCAGCGCGCTGTGAGTTCTCCTGGATCCCCGCCTTCGCGGGGATATGACGCGATGAATAATTACTTAAAATAAATGCAGGCAATAATTTTAGCGGGCGGTTTCGGAACTAGACTAAAAGCAGTTGTAAAGGATGTGCCAAAACCTCTTGCCGATATTTCCGACAAGCCATTTTTAGCTTATCTTTTACAGAATTTACGTAATCACGGGGTGAAAAAAGTGGTGATTTCAGTTGGTTATCTGCAAGAAAAAATCGTTGAATATTTTGGTGATAATTATTTGGAGATGAGCATCTCTTACGCAAGAGAATACAAGCCTCTAGGCACTGGTGGAGCAATTATAAATTCACTAAAATTTATTGATCAAAATCAGCCAGTTTTGGTGTTGAATGGCGATAGTTTTTTGCAAGTTGATTACCAAAAATTATTCGCCGCTCACAAGAAAAATCTGACAATGGTTTTGCGCAAGATGGATGATTGTAGTCGTTACGGACGCGTAGTTTTTGATGAGAATTTTGTGATCAAAAATTTCGAAGAAAAACCCTTAGACAAACTCGGGATGACATCGAGTGCAGGATTCATTAATGGGGGGATTTATCTTTTGGATCCAAAAATTTTTAAAAGATTCTCATCTCCAGAAGCATTTTCTTTTGAGTCAGACTTTTTAGCAAAAGAGCTTTCGTGGCTTGAGCCGCAAGCTTTTACAGCTGAAGGATATTTCATCGATATCGGTATTCCTGAAGATTACGCAAGAGCACAAAAAGAGCTGCCAAATTTCATTAAAAACAAAGCATTATTTCTCGATCGCGACGGAGTAATTAACATCGATCACGGCCATGTTTTTGAGAAGGAAAAATTTGATTTTATCGATGGAATTTTCGAGCTGTGTAAGCTTGCACAAGATCTTGGATATTTGTTAATTGTCGTCACAAACCAAGGTGGAATTGCTAAGGGTTTTTACAGCGAAGAAGAGTTTTTGAATTTAACAAAATGGATGGAAAACGAGTTCCAAAAACGCGGAATAAAAATCACTAAAACATTTTACTGCCCTTATCACGCAGAGGGTAAAGTTGAAAAATATCGTCAGGAGTCACTAGACCGCAAACCCGCTCCGGGCATGTTTTTGAAGGCGATTGAAGAATTTAATATCGATCCAGAAAAATCTCTAATGCTTGGCGATAATGAAACCGATATGCAGGCGGCTGAAGCGGCGAGAATCGGGAAGAAATTCTTGGTGCTTAAAAACCAACTCCCTTCTCTTTTTCACTCATTCCATTAAAAGAATCTTTTCTTGTTAGATATTGTCTTTTGTTTTTTTTGTACAACTCTGAAACAGTACCTATTTTTAAGGAAGAATCAATTTTACTTTTATAAAAATGCCAAAAAATTCTCGTGATAAAGAGCTAGTTTCACGTCTTTATGAATCGATGTTGCTCATCAGAAAATTCGAAGAAAAAATCGCAGAAATTTATCACACTGATGCCATTAAAAGCCCTGTCCACTTGTCGATTGGTCAAGAGGCTGTAGCTGTCGGCGTTTGTGATATTTTGGCAAAAGATGATATTGTTTCGAACACTTACAGATGTCACGCCACTCACATTGCCAAGGGTGGAGATCTCAATAAAATGATGGCGGAACTCTACGGAAAAAAAGATGGCTGCGCTGGCGGTAAGGCTGGGTCGATGCATTTGATCGATATGAATCACGGAATCATGGGCGCGTCTGCCGTGGTTGGAACCACGATTCCCGTGGCTACAGGCTATGCGATGGCATTGAAGCGTGAAGCAAAAAAAACTGGTAAGCAAAGAGTTGTCGTTTCATTTTTTGGTGACGGCGCAACTGAAGAAGGATGTTTTTCTGAAAGTATAAATTTTGCCGCACTTCATAAGTTGCCGATGATTTTCTTGTGCGAAAATAATGGTTTGGCGATTCACAATCCAATCGAGCGGAGATGGCCAACTGACAAAATTTGTGAACGTATTGCGACTTACGGAATCAAGACTTTCCGCGTTACTGATGGAGATGTTTTTAAGATTCGCGAAGTGACCGAAAAAGCTCTAAATGAGATTAAAAATAATCCAGAAAGCGGGCCAATTTTTATCGAATGTCATACTTATCGCTACAAAGAACATGTTGGTCCAACTGAAGATTTAAACGAAGATTATCGCTGTCTCGACACATATAAAACCTGGCTTGCCAGTGATCAGATTGCCGTTTTGGCAAAAATGCTTGATGCTGATGAAGTGAAAAAAATTACCAAAAAAGTTGAGAAGAAAATTGCTGACTCAATCGATTTTTCGGAGAAATCAAAATTTCCTGGCGTAAAAGAATTATTCGAGAACGTATTCGCGCCAAGGCTTGAGAAGATCAAAGACAAAGCGATCACAAAAAAATCTGAGCAGAAATTAATTCGCTACGTCGATGCAATTGCGGAAGCCTGCATTCAAGAAATGGCGCGCGATGAAAAAGTTTTTGTCTTTGGCTTAGACGTTGACGATCACAAAAAAATTCAAGGTTCAACTGATGGAATCGAAAAATTCGGACCAGAAAGATTATTCGGAACCCCACTTTCTGAAGATGCGATGACTGGTGTGGCAGTAGGTGCGGCGATGTATGGCTTACGTCCAATTCACGTTCACATCAGAATGGATTTTATGACGCTGGCAGCGAATCAACTCATCAATATGGCAGCAAAAGCGCATTACATGTATAATGGCGCGCTGTCTATTCCACTGGTTGTGCGTACGATGATTGGTAGATCTTGGGGGCAGGGTGCACAACATTCACAAGCTCTCCATTCACTATTCGCGCATATTCCTGGAATGCGTGTTGTGGCGCCGTCAAATGCTCACGATGCGAAAGGATGTTTAATCGCGGCGATTCGCGACAATAATCCGGTGATTTTTATGGAGCATCGCTTGCTTTGCAACTCTAAGAGCTACGTGCCTTCAGACGCTTTTGAAATGGAAATTGGCAAAGGTCGAATCGTTAAAAAAGGTAAAGATATCACAGTTGTTGGAGTCTCGCATATGGCTCTGGAAGCTACTCGAGCGGCACATCATCTTGAGTCGATCGGAGTCAGTGCAGAAGTGATTGATCCGATTTGGATAAATCCACTCGATATTGAATTGATCAAAAAATCTGTCGCAAAAACCGGCAGAATTTTAGTGATTGATAATGGCTGGGTCGAGTTCGGAACTTCGGCAGAAATCATCGCAAGAATTTGTGAAGAATTACCAAATAAAAAAATTCAAATTGCGCGCATGGGCTTTGCGGCAACAACATGTCCGACAACAAAATCACTCGAAGATTTATTCTATCCAAACAGCAAAACCATCTCAGATAAAGTCTGCGAAATGCTCGGTGGAAAGAAAGTTAATTGGTCAAAAATCGATTTGAAAAACCAAGAGCTCGAAGAATTTAAAGGGCCGTTTTAATTCAAAAATTATGGCAAAATTTTTCCTAAAAAATTCCTTTGCGATAATAGTCGGGCTTTTAGCTCTTTTGGTTTATTTGCCTTTTTACTATCAGTTTTCTCACGATCTCGGCTCGTCATCTATTTTGTCGGAAGATCAGCGGGCTTATATCGGCAATATTTTCCATATTTTATACCCGGTTGAATTTGCGGGATATGGCTATTGGGATAATTTTTTAGAATTTGCTTATGGACCACTTTTCTGGTTTTTTCCGGCGATACTAGCTTTGCCATTTAGACTTGTTGGTTTTGAGCCTGGAGTGTTGCTGGTGATCTATTTTATCCCCTTTGCCTGCTTCGCTGGCATGATTTATCTTCTGCTGCTGATCGCCAAACTAAATAGCTCAAAAGAAGAGAGTTTATTTATTAAATTATTGTCTGCAGTTGCGGTGTTGATGTGCATGTCATCACCAGTGATTTTGAGAAATACCTTAGAAATTAGGGCGGATACACTTCTGAGTTTTTTCTCGTTATTATCTTTTTATTTCCTGCTTCTCGACAAGAACTCGTTCAAAAAGAATTATTATCTCAGTGTCATATTTTTCCTCGTTGCTATCTGCATAAAGCTGCTCGCCATATTTGTTGGGATAATTTTCCTGATATATTTCATATGTAATCGGAAGCATCTGAGCGTCAAAATTATTAAGAATTCTGTTAACCTTTCTTTACTCACAATTGCCATCTGCTACTTACCTTTGTGGTTGGATGGTGATGTAAGCAGATATTTTGAGAGCTTGGCTTATTTTTCTTCGATGACTTTGACTGGATGGCCTCAAGATCACGTGGTCAAAAGTTACGCTGCCAGCCTTAATTTTTTTAACGGATTATATCTCAGCTTTTATGCTTTATCTGCCTTATTAGCCTCCGTTTTCTTCCTGATTATTTATAAGCTTAGAGACAAGAAGAAGAGCGGCAATTTTGCTGGTTTGGCGGGGGCGTTTGCGATTACTCTGATCTATCTAATTTATGCAATCTTTGTAGCACTTTTGCCGAATAATTACGGCATACTTATTCCGATTTTTACTTCTGTGATGATCATTTTGATGATGAAGGAAATTCCTTCTATTCGCGATGCCTGGTTCAGAAATCTTATCCTAATAGTTGTTTGTGCTTTTACTGCTATGTTGGTTCATAGATTTGTAACCACCAAGACCTGGAACTGCTTTACTCACTTGGGTTTGAGCCCATTCCAAGAAAAGGTAATGAAGGCGCAAAATAACGTCAGGGATTACCTCACCTATAATGGCGATTTCAAATATCCCTGCATCGATAAGCAGCTTTCTATACTCAAGATCAACGGCGTCAGAATTGACTATTTTTCATTTGGAGAGGTCTCGCTGAATGATGAATATGTAGCGAAATGCGATCTCTTTATTTTTTGGAATGAAAGCAGGGTGAGTGGATTTTTGGTGGCGAAAGATGAGAAAGAAACGAACGAGGCAATAATAAAAACTCAGGCCAACTATCAGAAAATATTAAAAAATTATCCGCTGATCTACGATAGAAATAACATCATAATTTTTCAGAAGAAGTAGTCGAGCTAAAAGCTATCAACCATCGTCTTTATTGAGTTAAAAACACTTTTACGATCTTTGTGATCATGAAGTTTTTTTAGATAAATCGGCACCTCCTCTAGCTTGATAAAATTGGTTACGAACTCACTTGGTTTTATTCCGTGATTCATAATCAACTCAATTGATTCTCTCCAATCATCAGATTTTTTCTGTGGGTCATAATCGGAATTCCAAGTGCCAATTACTTTGATTTCTTTGCGTAAAATTGAGCTGACGGTTTTTTTATCTATCGTCAGATCGTCAGTGATGTTACCCATCCACAAACACTTACCACCTTCTTTGGTGAGCTTAATCGAATTGGCGAAAGATTTCGGAACTCCCGTCGCTTCAACGACTACATCAAAACTATTTTTTCCCAAAAACTTTTCCCATTCTTCATCATTATTTAGTAACAAAGTTTGGTCGCTGTATTTTTTGGCGATGTCGAGTTTGAACGAATTACGATCGATGGCGGTGATTTGGTGATTGGGAAATTTCGTCTTTAAAATTTGCATCATTATCAGCCCAAGAAATCCCGCGCCAATTATGGCGATTGAGAGTTTTTTTGTGTTGTCGATTTCCAATCTTTTTAGGCAATGAAGCGAGACAGCTAAAGGCTCTAAGCAGGCGATGTCTTTGTAATCAAGGCGTGGATCGATCTTAATTAAGTTCCATGATTTGACGTTCAAATATTCCGCATATCCACCATCTTTTCTTGAGCCGTAATAACCATATTCTTTGCATCTAACATATTTTCTCTCGTGACATGCCTCGCATTTGAAGCAGGGTAATAAAGGAAATATTCCGACCTTATCTCCGACATTAAAATCTTTTACATCCGCTCCGATTTTACTGACTTCTCCAGACATCTCGTGACCCATAATCAGCGGGTAAAAATAAGCGCCGCCGCCGAATCCGCGCTGAATATCAGAAGAGCAAATTCCGACGTTTTTTATTTTAATCAGACATTCGTCACTCTTCGTTTCTGGAATAGCGAGGTCGGTTATTTTGATCTCTTGATTAGCGGTTAGAACTGCGGCCTTCATGATTTTTTAAAAATAAATTTTTTGATCAAAAAGAAATTGGCGAATGTGGTGACAAATATTCCGGTAAATTGGGAGAAAATTTCTGGCACGCCGAAGATATTCGTAACGATAAATTGCGTAAGATTATGCAATCCAAGGCAAAAAATCTGAATAGTAAAATATTTTGTCATTCCTGACTTGTAGGAAATGTCGCTTTTGAATGTCCATTTTCTGTTTAATAGAAAACCGCTAACTCCTCCAGCCATGAAACCAAGGGCTCCAGAGGCTATGTAATTTAATTTTAGCAGAAGCAGAAAAAAAGCGAATGTCGAGTAGTTAATAACGGCGTTTAATAAGCCGACAGTTATGAAGCGAAGAAATTCCGCATGAGATTTTTTCACGTTTTTTTGCTGTTGGTGAGGACGATTTTAGTCTGCATGGCGAATAGATTGGGAAGTAATCGACTCAGCGCCTTATCGACAAATTGCATGAATTTAAGTATTGGCTTCGGCATTTGAAGATACGGGGTTTTGAAGATCGCTCCTCCAGAATTCAAGAAGCATAAGAACTCATCATACTTGTGAAAATCAATTTTGAAAAAAGGAATATTGGCCTGGAATTTTGCCTTATCGTCAAAGAGTAGATTTGGTATGGCGTTATTGCCTGACCATAGATCGTTAGGGTCGTTACAAATCGCATTACGATCAAATACATTTACATCAAAATTATAACCCTCGTGATTCATCAAAACTAACATCAGGCGAGTGATTAATGAGCAGTTAATTTCTTGAATAATTAACTTGCCGCCGGGCTTTAATATTCTGCTCATTTCTTCGAGAAAAATGATGGGGCTGTAGATGTGGTGGATCATGTTGCTTGATACCACAAAATCAAAAGAGCTATCTGCAAATCCAGTTTTTAGAGCGTCGATATTTTTAATATCGAGCCAAGAATTATCGCAAAAATCAGTGAGCTGATAATTTTTATTATTGATGAAATCCTTGCTCACGCCAGTTCCAGCCCCCACTTCAATTCCTTTGTGATGAGGCTCGATATGATTATTCATCCAGGAATATCTGTTCGCTAACAACATGGTTAAGTTGTTATTTTTTCCTTCGTAAAAATATTTGCGCGATGAAGCTGTATCGCCGGCATTGCTCATTCCAGCTTTTTTCTTTACCGCAAATTTTCTCAGAATTTCCATGTTATCTCTCGGCTTTTTTGTTAAAAAATTCTTCCCAATAGAAAAATAATTCTAGTTCGAATGGGTCGCCGTAAGAGATCCATTGATCGATGTCGAAGATCACAACTTTTTTGCCAGCGGCAATCATCAGATTAATGCCGTTTCCAACATAATGTTCGTTGTTAATGGTAATATTTTTTTCGATGACCTCGTCAGCCATTTTGAAGAAATCTTTTGAGCTGCGGAACCAGAAACTACCTACAACCAAAGGATCTGCGCCGGGATTGTCGCTAATCACATCTTTCTCGACAATTTTAGTGACGCGATTGGAATTTTTTTCGGTCACGCAATAAGCAAATGCTTTGGGATTTTTGGTTAAATTTCCGCCAATGCGACAAGTCCAAATCGCCACATCAATTGATTTATTGTCCAATATTCCATTCCATTTTTCTTTGGAAAAAATCGTTTCGTAATCTGATGAGGCGATGAAGAGGCCAGTATCTTCAGCTATCTGACTTTCTGACATTTTGCAGGTTGCAAGCTGGCCAGAAGTATCGTGATCGACAGGAATGATCACGCAATTTTCAAAGCTATTTTTTAGAGTTTTATCGAGAGGAAATTTTGTGACATCATCGGCGCGCGGCATGAATATCCATTTTGTCGCTTCTGGAAATGAACGACAGGCTTTGACGATCATTGGAGTCTTTTGGATCTGAATTAGTGGCTTACTGATGCGATAGCCATAATCCTTGAACCTGCTGCCTTTGCCGGCCATCGGAATTAAATTTACCGAGTCTTTTGCGTAAGAAATTTCTGTTTGGTTGGTAGAATTTTTTTCAAAATATTTTGACCAAAATTGATATTGCTCAAGATCTTCCGGCGTGCCGAGGCAGATGAATTTATTTACGTAATTGACCAAAATTTTTAATCCGTCTTTCGCCATCGGATTGAACAACAAACTGACATATCCCTCTTTCAGATTTTCAAAACCATCTTGCATCACTCTGTTGGCGTATTTTTTAAAGAGGCTCCATTCTTTAAAATAATAAATTCCTGAAGAGGCTGGTTCTAAGTGTCTTTCTTTGGTGAAGCTGTTTTTTTCGCGCAGTTCTAGCATTTCATTTACATCATTTATTCGCATGTAAGCGTAATAAGTGTGACCGAATGAAGCGGGATGAAAGCCTTTAAATGAAGGCACCGCGCCGTCATATCCTCTGACCTCTTTTAAAAAGTTTTTGTAATTCCAGTCGACGAGAAAGTCGCAATAAGTGACGATTACCTCTTCACCTTCTTTAATCGAATCGATCTGCAGCGCCGAAAAAACCGGACCTTTTTCGTGACTAGGAATCACTGTAATCGAGACTCTTTTTGCTAAGGATTTTAACAGATTTTCTATCTGCGGAAATTCTTTCAGCTGATCTTCGTTAAGAACGAAATGAAAATTATCTTTATCATCAAACATCTCGACAACCCGCTCAATCATTGTCTTGCCGCTAATTTCTATTAGAAATTTTGGTACGCTGTAACCACGTTCTTTGAATCTTCTTGAATGGCCAGCGAGGGTTATGACTACGTTCATTTTAATTGTTTTTTTGCAGAAATTCTTGGATGGTGTTTTTGCCTCTGATTCCAAGATTGTTCATGTCGATGATTAGGGTTTTGTTGTCATTCGCGATATTTGTTGGCGCAGTTTCACCCCAGGTAACTTTGATTGAGTGGTTTTTTTTCATCTCTTCGTCCGCGTAAGAAATACCGGGCATTTTATCACTGATTTCGCGATGGGCTTTATTGATAATTCTCTTCTTAGCCGCTTCCGAAAAAATCAAATTAACATTGCCGTAAAATACTTCGTAAAGCGAATTTGAATTGAACTCTGCGCCATCTTTTCCGCCTTTGAGTGGATAGCCGAGATAAGATAAACCTCCTGCCGGTATTTGAACAAAATGAATCCTTTCTAGCGAATTATACTGCTTTACGTGTTCGCTAATTTTGGCTTTGATGTAGTTATATTCGAGATTGAGATTCAGAGCAGTATTCAAGTTATTGAATTGCGCAAAAAACAAGGCCGGAACGAAAAATATCGCCACTAAATATTGGTTGTTGTTGCTCCATATTAACTTGCATGCCAAGTAAAGAATGAAGAAGTAAGCCATCATCACCGGAATATAAACGCGGTAAATACTCGTCGGATGCGGTGGGCCCATGAAAGGTATGGTGGTGATCGCAAGTAATGCTCCAATGATGGCAAATTTTTTGGCGATCTCGATTTTTTCTTTTTTGATGTAGCTGAAATTTATCCCATTTTTTTTGCAGAAAAAATATCCACCAAAAATTATTATGATGAAAGTTACGATCGACCATGGCCTGGATGGATAGATGTTCCAGAGGTTTGAAATGTTGAAGATCTCTTGAGAAAAAAAGATGATTTTATCGATTAAATTAAAGTCGATCGTAAAAGTTTGGGAAGGGTTAAATGGCGGTATGTAAAGCCCATGCGCTTTTAAAAATGGAATGACGAGGAATTTGATGATCAAATAATAAAGCATCACCGAGGCTAGATAGATCTTGATTACCAAGATCGCTTCCTTTCTGTTTTTCTCCCACTCCTTAGGTAAGAAGAAAATTTTTATTAGAGTCGGGATTACGAATATCGGCGAGACGGCAGTATATGTCCAAAGACTGATTTGGCGCAAAATCATCGAAAGTAAGATCCTCTTCTTTTTACTGTATGACTCGTTGGTTAGGGCAACGTAAGACAATAAAGCGAAGGGTGCGGCAAATATTCCGCCACTAACTACAGTCCAGTTTATGACGCCACCAATTCCCGGTAGAGTGAACATGCAAACACTGAGCAATAAAGCTTCGACGGGCGGGAAAATTTTGCGGATGATTCTAAAAAAAATAAAACAAGAGATGGCATCGATGAAAATTAGCAGGCTGCGAATGTGAAGGGTGAATTCGGCGATCTTGTAATTAAACATGTGATCGAAGAGATGTAGCATTGCATAAGATCCAACTCGACCGAGGGATAAATAATAATTTCCCAGAAACTCGACATTGCCATCGAGCCAAAAATTCATGTCATCATGCGTGATGTAAGGAATGATGATCGAGGTGAAATAGGTAAAAAAAAGCAGCGACAATATTGCCAAGAACCAAGGCAATTCTCTGTTTAAAATCATCTTCATTAATTTACTGATGAGCTGAAATTGCCTTTTGCCAGTAATCCACTGACTCTGTCAACGATCTTAACACCGAGCTATCCTGCGGCTGCCTTTCTCTGAAGCTTAATTCGAGAATTAAATCGACATCATCAACGCCGCAAGAGGCTAAAGCCTCTAGATACTTGTCAGCCTGAATTTTTCCTTTGGCATTATATTCGGCCAAGAATGGCCAATGTCCGCCTTTATCGGTTAGACTTTGCTTCAAGTGAATTTGTGGAGATTCGCTGGCGAAATTTTCTAACCATTTATACGGATCAATATCATCGGGATTTGGCGAAGAAAGATCGCCGTGATCAACGTCTAAACAGATTTTAAACGGAATTGGTGCGTTCTTATTAAGATCGTCTTGAAGCCTTCTGCCTTCTGCGATTGTTTCGCCTTGTTCACGAGAAATCGACATTGGCTCCCAAGCGATATACTCTAAATCTTTGGCTTTAGCATATTTACCAACTTCGTGCCAAGACTCGATATTTTGTGACCTTCTTTCTTCTCTTCTTTCTGGATCCAAATCGTCTTTTTGGGTAAAAATTCCCGGATGACTTCCGATGCTAGTGGCGCCCATTTCAACGGCCAAATCAACATATCTTTTGAACCAATTTACCCAGTAATCTCTGATTTCTTTATCGGGATGCGCCAAGTGATTTACGCGCGTGAAAGCTCCGGTGAAGGCACTGCGGATTGTGAGTTCATTGTCAGCGCAAGATTGTTTAATTCGCGCTAATTGCTCAGAAATTATTTTATCTGGCAAGCTTACGTTCAATAAATCGGCGGTAAATTGCACATATTTCGCGCCGGCTTTTTTTACTACCGCTGTCCATTCTTCTGGTTCGGAAAATCTATTAACTGCGAAGCCAGTATTTATACCTAATCGAATCATGATTTTATTTTTTTAGTTCAATTCCTTTGTCGATCGCCTTCTTAATTTCCGAAACACAATTGGCAATTGATGAATCTTTTTTGAATAATCCACTTGAGCCGAGAACCAAAGTATCAGCGCCGGCTGAGACCATGTCTGGTATGGTGAGCGGGTTAACATTTCCATCGACTGAAATCTTAGTATTAAGCTTCATGCCTTTAATCATCTTTTTAAGATCGGCGATCTTTTTTATGACTTGGGGAACTAGAGCTTGGCCTTTATAGCCAGGATTTACCGTCATCAAAGTGATGTTGTCGATGTCTTCGATGATGTATTCGAGAGTTTCTAAAGGAGTCGCCGGACAAAGAACTACACCCACTTTCAGTCCTTTTTGTCTGATCTTAATTAATTCTCTGTGCAGATTGCGGCAGCATTCTTGGTGAATGGATAAAACAGCATTTTCTTCGCCATCAAAAATATCAAAAATTCTGGCTGGCTCTTCAACCATGAGGTGATAATCGGAAGTAAGTTTGGTATTTTTTTTGAATAATTCGATTGTTGATGAGCCCATAGTGAAGTCGGGAGCGAAGTTGCCATCGATGATGTCGTAATGGAGAAAATCAATTTCGTTTTGCTCCAACTCGCGCAATTGCTTTCCGGCATTGAGCCAATCGATACACATTAAAGAAGCTGAAAGTGAAATTCCTTTATACATAGATCACTCTTGATTGGGTTTGATGATGACTTTTATGCCGTCACCAGAAGCTGCCATTGCGTAAGCTTCTTTGATATTGTCTATTTTATATTCATGGGTGACCAAAATGCTGAGATCGATTTTTCCGGAGTTAATCAATTCCACAGCTTTTGCATGTTGCTTCGGAGTTGAGCCGTGCGAGCCGGTGATGTAGGCTTCTTTGTAGTGAATCAGGTTTGAGTAGAATGATAATTTTGGCGCATCCTTTGGTAAGCCGCCGAATAAATTAATCACACCTCTTTTTGCTACCATCTCAATTGAAAGCTCATGGGCTTTGATCGAAGGGCAGGCGGTGAAAATAAAATCACCGCCAAAACCATCGGTAATTTCTTTCACTCTTTTTACACTATCTTCGCTTTCAGGATTTATTGTGTGTAGGCCTGGGATGATTTTTTTTGCTGTCGCTAATCGATTATCTTGCGGATCGATCATGATGATATTTTTCGCCTCAGAATTTTGCGCGAGCATTGCCAGCATTAGGCCGATCGGGCCAGCGCCAAAAATTACGATGTTGGATTTATTTCTGACCATGGCGATTTCGAAGCCATTTATACAGCAAGCGAGAGGTTCCGCCAAAGCGCCGACATTGTAATCAACATGATCGGCAATTTTATTTACTGGGCCAAAATTAAGAGTGAGGCTGTTCAAAACCATGTGTTGGCTGAATCCGCCTTCGAATTGATGTCCGATTGCGTAGTTGATATCACAGCAATTAGCGCGATTAGTTTGGCAATAAATACATTCGCCGCATGGAACATCGGCACCAACGGCAACGCGGTCTCCAGCTTTAAATTTTGTTACGTTAGATCCGGTCTTTTCGATGATTCCTGAAATTTCGTGACCAATAATTTGACCAGAATCAACGCGCGGATTTCCGTGTTTAAAGATTCTTAAATCAGAACCACAAATTGCGCAGGATTCTACTTTTAGCAAAACTTCTTCCGAACCTAGTTCCGGTATTTTTGATGTGTTTAGCGAAATGTTTTCTGGTGAGTTCCAGACTATTGTTTTTCTCATTAATGAATGGCGTTAAAATGCATGGAGGAGATTATGGCAAACCAGATGTTTAGAGCGATTATGATGGGTAAGTAGATGTAGCTAAGTCTGTTAAAAGTGATGTGTATTATTTTTCTCGCCATGTTGGCCGCGCCGTTACCATCTCCCCTTCGGTAGAAAGCAAAATATTCTTTAGAGGCATAAAAAATTACCGGTAAGTAGTAATAAAAATGTAAGAAAAATAAAGTAGTTCTGCTCGTTAAAATTTCTAAACTAACTCCTTTGCTAAAGAAAAAAGAGGCGGAAACCAAGGCGAATTCTACGCCCATCAAGACATATACCGACCAGAATTTATACAGGATTTCATGAGGATCGATCTTGTGAACTTTGAATAAAATGGCAGTCAGAACTATCGGCAAGGTGTAGTATAAAGTGCAGTAAGTAAAGATATTAAAGTTCTCTGAGATATTTATACTCTCTGCGGAGAAATCAGCCAAAAGAAGCGCTGGGATGAAGAAGGCGGCGAATATCGCAACTTGTAGGGCGATCAAATTAAAAATATTTTTTAACCCATAAACTTTTCTTCTTCTGATAATCTTGAGGGAGAAATATGAGAACCACAAAGACACTCCGAACATAGCGTCAATGGCGCTAACAAAAATTTGCGATGACCAAATGATGGTGAAAAAAGTAATTCTTTTTTTGTTCAGCTCGACTGGTTGGGTTGAGTAGTAGAAAGATATTAGGAACAATAAAACAGGCAGAGAGGGGAGGGGGAAGTTAGTGATTTCTGGTAAAAGCGAACTTCCAGATATTTCTAATTTTGCCAGGCCGATTAAAAAATCTCTGAAGGGATGATTGGCAAAAGAAATTACTGAAACGAAGGCGATTGTAAGCGACCAAAGCTTGTTCAGATAGCGACTAAAGATTAGTGCAATCAGATAAAATATGGACGATGGAATTAATATTTGGCTCGCAAATATTAATCCGGAAATGCCGAAAGAAGATTCAATTATCTCGCTAAACCAAATGCTGATATAGGGGTAAAAAAAGAAATTTTGCTCCAAGTGTTTATATTCTGAGGGGTAATGCCAATTCGAAAAAATTATGGCGATTACTAAGGCTGATATTATGAATATATTTTTGCTTAAGAATTTTACGATTAAGTTATTTTCTAAAGTCATAGAATTGCTTGATTTCATTAGGAACTAAAACCGATTTAAAAGTTATGTATTCCATTGCTATACCCTGTTACAACGAAAAAGAAAATCTATCACTAATTCTGAATAGATTTTATGAAGTTATAGCCGATAAAAATATCGAAGTTATTTTAGTGAATAATGGCTCAACTGATGGCTCCAAAGAAGAGTTGGATAGATTAATGCCAAAATATAATTTTGCAAAAACTGTCAATTTAGAGGTGAATAAAGGGTATGGTTTTGGCATTTTGTGCGGACTTGCCGAGGCAAGGGGTGAATTTATTGGTTGGACTCACGCTGATATGCAAACAGATCCGGCGGATGTTGTGAAGGCTTTTGAGATTGTCTGGCAAAATAAAAATCAGAAAAATTTATTCGTAAAAGGCTCAAGAAAAGGTCGGGGATTTTTCACTAATATCTTTAGCGTTGGAATGAGTATTTTTGAAACCGTTTATCTCAAAACAGCTTTATGGGAAGTGAATGCTCAGCCCAATGTTTTTCACCGCAGTTTTTACGAATCTTGGAAAAATCCTCCGCATGATTTTTTTCTCGATCTTTTTGTTTATTACCAAGCTAAAAAAAAGCGTCTCGATATTAAGCGTTTAACAGTAAATTTTCCGCCAAGAATTCACGGAGTTTCGAGTTGGGATCGATCCATTAAAGATAAAATCAGGGCGGCGATTCGAACCGTAAAATATAGCAAAAAACTAAAGTAATTATGACGGAATTTATCGCTCACCGAATTAACAAAATTGCCGACCTAAAAAACCTTCCTACAACTTTTGGAGTTGAGTTAGATCTTCGTGATCACAATGGCCGAATAGTCTTAGAACACGATCCTTTCGACTATAAAAACAGCGATGATTTTGAGGAGTATTTGCAGCATTATCAGCACAAGATGATGATCTTAAATGTGAAGAGCGAGAGGATAGAAAATGAAGTTCTGACTTTGATGAAAAAATATCAAATCGCCGAATATTTTTTTTTAGATTCGTCATTTCCGATGATTGTTAAGTTGACCAATAATGGTGAAGAAAATATCGCATTGCGATTTTCAGAATTAGAAGGCCTCGATACTATCAGAAATATGGCCGGAAAAGTAAGATGGGTTTGGGTCGATTGCTTCACAAAACTGCCAATTAATCATGAAATTTATTCGGAATTAAATGGCCTTGGATACAAGCTATGCCTAGTTTCTCCCGATTTAGTAAATAGAGAAAATGAAATCGAAAGTTACAAAAAATATCTTGCCGATGAAGGAATTAAATTCGATGCGATTTGTGTGAAATTTAAGAATGTAAATAGTTGGAAATAATGAGTGAATCATCGCATAAATTCTTGGTAGGGATTTTGACTTTTTTGGTGTTTTTAGCCTTTCGCGCCACCATGCCTTTTATCGCTGATGAAGATTTGATGCTTGCCTCCATTATTACTGAAAAAACTTCGATTTCCGAGGCGTTTTCTGTTGGTGGTTTTACTGAGTTTAAAGGCATCCCAGTGGTTTTTGGAAATAACCTCATCGAGTTCAGACCGCTCTCAATATTCTTCAGCAACAACATGGCATATTTTTTCTCGGTGAATGAGAAAATGGCTTTTGTTTTTGCGCTACTTTTCTTGGGAAGTTTGGTGGGTGTGATGTCGGCGGTGTTGTTTGAGATAAGTTTTAGAATAACAAAAAATATTTACGCCGCATACGGAGCGGTGTTGGTGAATTTATTTTCCTCAATATTTCTAGTTGGATCATTTTTATATCTCTTCGCCATCCCTTACATACTTCCCCATTTTTGTAATGTTTTGGCGTTCTTTTTTTATCTCCGTTATCTCGAAAATAATTCGCAAAAAAACTTACTCGGACTTTCTCTCTTTTGCCTCGTCGGCCCTTTATTTCGTGAGGCCGGATTAATCGCGCCACTTTCAATTCTGCTCTGTGAAATATTCAGACACGCTTCTTACATTTTTAAAAAAAGTGCGACTCGACCATCCCTCAAAAGCGGGGCTTTATTTTTGTTGTTATTTCTCCACAGCATCGCTCCGCAAACTATTTTTTATCTCAGTGGAATTTATGACGGAAAATTCACCACTATTTTTGGCGGAGAGAAGTTAATCGGCGCCAATGCTGGCCTTGCGTTAAACCTAAATCGTTTCACACAAATATTGCTCGAATTGCCCTCGAGTTTGTGGATAGTTTTTTTGTTCGGCTTGTCGCTGCTGATTTCCAAGCGCAAATTCATTCCGATATTTTTGTTTTTTCTCTCAATTTTCTTTTATTCGTTTTTTAACACTTACGCCGCTTTCTTCTTATTTGGCCTAATATTTCTAACATCATTTGTAGCGATTAATCCTTACCTAACTGTGTTGGCGACTGTCTCTCTTGTGCCGGCATTATTCCTTTTATCGAATCATCTCATTGCTGACATTTTTTTTATTACGCCATTTGCTGTAATATTTTCTGCGGGAGTTTACGCGGCGTGGCGGAAGGCGAGAGCGGTTGTTTTTGTTGTGCTGATCATCTCTCTTTTTGATTTAGCGGCGAATTGTTTTTCCAGCTATTCTGCCACTGTTTCGATCAATAAGAAACATCAAGAAATTGCGTTGATGATGAAGGATGAAATTCCTAATGATTCACTGGTCGTCACCAACTTTTTTGCTGGTCGTGATATTGTGACGAAGCACGATAAATACAAAGCTGCGGGCGAATTAAATTTTTATTTATACGACCGAAATAACCAACTTTTCTCTTACGTGAATTACAAAGATAAAAAAGGTGAAATGTTGAGAAAATTACGAAGCGATATTTTTGAAAAACAAAAAAATAAAGACGTCTACTTCCTTCTAATTAAAAGCCGAAACGCTGATTATCATTTATATTTACCGCACGAGAAAATGGAAAATTTGCAATCTTATGAAGTACATAATTCTACCCTGCACCTCGACCCTTTGCGCTATTTTATTCTTAACAGAAAATTTATTACAAATCTGAATTCACTGCCGGAAAATCGAACATTTCCGCAATATGACACATCTTACGACAGTCATTCTGCGAATAATTGCTGCATCTCAAATTCTAAAATTGGATTGTACAAATTATCGCATAAACTCTTCTTCTCTTTGACTGAAGAAGACTTTGAATTTGAGAGGCTCGAAAATTAATCATGAATAATTTGCCAAAAATAACCATTGTAACCGTCGTTAAAAACTCTGCTGGAACCATAGAGAAAGCCATTCGAAGTGTTGTTAGACAAGGCTACCCCAATCTTGAATATATTATTTTGGACGGCGCCTCTACTGACGGAACTCTGGACATTATCAAGAAATACGAAAAAGAAATTTCCTCATGGAAAAGTGAAAATGATGGCGGTGCTTCGGATTGTTATAATAAGGCAATAGACCTATCGAGCGGAGAAATTATCGGTTATTTAAATGCGGATGATTTTTATGAAGATGGTGTTTTGTTGAAGGTGGGAAAGTTGTTTCAGCAAGATAATAATTTGGATGTGCTATCCTTTAGATACAGAGTTGTAGAGCTACAAAATAACGAATATGTCGCGAAAGAAGAGAGTGCTATTCTAGATGCCGAACTCGATAAGAATAAGGACTGCTCTTGCCTCGGAATTAACGCAAAATTTTTTAGGAAAGACGTATTTTTGAGATATGGTTCGCCACTTGCGAACATCAAAAATGGTCAGTCATTTTTGAGTAATGATACGGAATTTTTGATCAGATTAATTCTGAATAATGTCCACAACTTTGTCGTGGACGAGGTCGGCTACAATTATTTGTTGAGTGAAAAATCGAACAGTTTCTCTAGCGGCTACAAAGAAAACCTAATCTACATCGAGGATAAAGTTCTAATCGCTCAAAGGTTTTTAAGTGACGAATTTAAACATTTGTTAAACTCAACCTGGGAAAAAAAGTTTAAAAAATGGGTGAAGAAATATCGCGCGAAGTTGGTGAAGCAGAATATCAAATTGAAAAATTTCTCAGAAGCTAAGAGGAATCTTAGCTTAGGCGCCAAAGAGAATGGCGTCGCTAAATTCCTCTTTCACCTTTTGAAGACTTTTATACGAAGCTAGAGTTTTGCACCGCTTTCTCGTAGTAATATTCACCTGGCTCAAAAGGTGTTTTCATTCTTCCGAGTCCGGTATGGGCAAAAGGGTGATTATTTTTATCTTCGTCGAAAATTATTCTTACATCCATAGAGACTCTGGTTTGTTGATGCATTGGCATAGTGCTGTGAAGCGACCTGATATCAAACAATAATATTTGACCAAATTCGGTAGTTACTGGCTTAGCTTTTTTGTCAGTTATTTCGAACGCCTTGCTATCGTGGTTTCTTACTTCTGCGTAATACTTAAAAATATCGAAATCGTACGGTTTTAGAATTTCTTTCGATTCATTCACGCTCATAAAGTTGAAGCCGTGACCTTCGTTTCCTAGGTATGTCAACGGAATCCAGATATTTAATTCGTGAGGATGATGCCCGAGAAAAGTGTCGTTGTGATAGGCTGGATAGACGGTTTTTGAATTTGCTCCAGGGCAGTGTGCTCTGATCGTAGGAGTTTGTTGAAACCAAAACTTTCTTCCGTTGGCGATGTTTTTGCCGATCCAGTTTTTGACAAAATCATGATAAATTAAGACGAACTCTTCATCCATGTCATACAAGACTTTGGTTATTCCATTGATGCCGTAATCAAAATCGTAAGAAGTAAGTTGATCATCTACGCCTTTGTGAATATTTTCTAATTTATCGAACTCGATATTGAGGCGTTTTTTGATTGTTAAATCGAAATAGTTGCGCAGTTGTTTGCTGTAAAAACCTTCTTCTAAGTTTTGGCTATCTACGCCGAATTTTTGTTGGATAAAACTTTTTGTCTCGAAAAAGTTTTTCATAAATTCTTTTTGTTTATCAACTGGAAGATCGTTGTAGATTTCTTTCATAAGAGTTCTTTAAAGTTAATTCTGTATTATTAGAAAAATTTATTGGATGCACCTCTTCAACTTGATAAAATACATCAGCAAAATCAAATCAAAATTATGCAAAAAAAATTAGACATACTTTTCGTTCAGCCGAACGGTGCTAAAAAAATCTATCAATCTCTTAGTGCAGATCACTCTGCAATCGAGCCACCAATCTGGGCTGCAATGTTGGCGAATAGATGCAGAAGTCTCGGTTACGGCACGGCAATTTTAGACTGCGAAGCAGAAAGACTTGATACCGACGAATCTGCAAAACAGATCAAAGAAGCTAATGCAAGAATCGTTTGTATCGTAGTTTACGGACAGCAGCCAAGCTCATCATCACAAAATATGTCTGGTGCGGTTGAGACGGCAGATAAGTTGAAAGAGCTCGCTCCCGATTCAAAAATTTTATTCGTCGGTCCTCACGCTTCAGCGCTTCCGTACGAAACTTTAGCCGAACCTTCAGTTGACATGATCTGTCAGAATGAAGGCGTTTACACAATTAGCGATTTGCTTAAGGTAACGGATTTAGAAGATGAAACTCAACTAAAAAAAGTTGGCGGCCTAGGTTTTAAAATTGATGGCAACGTGACTTTGAATAAAATTTCTCCGATTGTTGCGCGAGAAAATTTAGAAACTGATTTGCCTGGAATGGCTTGGGACCTATTACCAAGCATCAATAAATATAGAACTTCTGGTTGGCATTCTTGGTCAAATAATTCTGACAAAGAGCCATTTGCTTCAATTTACACCAGTCTTGGTTGCCCGAATAAATGTTCTTTCTGCATGATTAACATCATCAGCAGAACCGAGCAGGGCGATCATATCTCAAGTGAAGATAGCAATAAGTTCAGATGGTGGAATCCAGAATTTATTATCAAGCAATTCGATCAAATCGCCGCAATGGGCGTGAAAAATATCAAGATCGCTGACGAGCTTTTCGTATTGAGTCCGCAACACTTCATGAGAATTTGTGAAATGCTCATTGAAAGAAATTATGGCTTCAATATTTGGGCATATTCTCGTATCGATACTTGCCGACCAAAGTATTTGGAAACCCTCAAGAAAGCTGGCGTTAACTGGCTTGCGCTCGGAATTGAAAATCCAAATACCAAACTTAGAGGCGAAGTTCACAAAGATGGATTCCAAGAAGTTAAAATTCTTGATGTGATTCGCGACATACAAAATGCTGGAATCAACGTTGCCGGAAATTACATCTTTGGCTTGCCGATGGATACAGCAGAATCGATGCAAGAGACCCTTGATTTTGCTTTGGATAATCCGACTGAAATGATCAATTTCTACTCTGCGATGGCCTATCCAGGCAGCCCACTTCACTTAACTGCGAAGAAGAAAGGCTGGGAGCTTCCGAAAAAATATGAAGGCTACAGTCAGCACTCCTACGAGACTCTAAACCTGTCGAATGATCACTTAACTAACGCACAGATTTTGGGCTTTAGAGATAAGGCTTGGATGGATGTTCATACTAGCGAGAAATACCTTTCTCTGCTTGAGTCTAAATTTGGTTCTAGAGCGAGAGAAAATGTCGCAAGTACCACTGCAATAAAAGTTAAAAGAAGAATTTTAGGCGATTAAGCATGCAGGATTTAGAGCGCTATATCGTTGACACTAAAGACTTCCCAAAAAAAGGCGTAACATTCAAAGACGTTTCGCCTTTGCTGAAAGAAAAACTCAGAGAAACTGTTGGCGCTTTCGCCGCGCTTTTTGACAAAGAAACTCTCGATAAAACAGATTACATCGCCGGCATTGATTCGAGAGGATTTGTTTTTGGATCTGCCTTGGCGCAGCATTTGGGCAAAGGATTTATTATGATCCGCAAGGGTGGAAAGTTACCACCTCCAACCGTCTCCGAAAGATATTCTTTGGAATATGGCACTGCCGAGATTGAGATGTCTCCAGGCAGTGGTGGCGTGATCATAATTGACGATGTTTTGGCGACTGGCGGAACTCTTGCCGCCGCCGCAAATCTTTGTAAAAGAGCTGGTTACGATGTTTTAGATATTGCAGTTTTGCTCGATCTAAAATTCCTCAATAATTTTTCCTGGCAGGGCCTTAAGGCGAAATCTCTAATTCAATATTACGACAATGACATCTTGATCGTCATGGCCCTAGAGAGCGAATGTCAGGGATATTTCGCGAAGGAAAACGTTATTTACACCGGCGTCGGAAAAACAAACGCCTCTTACGCCTTGATGAAGGCGATCAATAAAAAGAAGCCGAAATTAGTATTGAATTTAGGCAGCGCGGGAAGTGCAGTTTTTAATAAAGGTGAGTTGATTAATTGTACTGAATTCATCCAGAGAGATATGGATGTACGCGGTTTGGGGTTCGAGCAATATGTCACTCCATTCGATAAAATGGATGAGCAGATTTTAAGCTACGGTAATGTTGTTGAAGGTCTCAAAAAAGGTATCTGCGGAAGTGGAGATAGCTTCGACACTTCTTCAAATAAAACCGCCGCCTACAACCTAGTTGACATGGAGGCCTACGCCTTAGCGAAAATTTGTAAGCTGCAAAAAATCCCCTTCACTTGCGTTAAATATATCACTGACGGTGCGGATGGTGGAGCTGGAGAGGATTGGAATAAGGCATTAAGTGATGCTGCTAAAAAATTATTTGAGTGCTACAAAGAAAATATTGCTGCAAAGCACATTGAAGATCTAGATGTAAAGCAGAAAATTCACTTATCTCTCTTCAACATTCATCACATTAATTATGTGGTAGATCAGGTAGAATTTATTTTAGCGACTTTTAAGCAAAATGGTTATCAAGTAACGGTCGGTAATGAATTTAAAGATGATGCTTTAAACCTCTTAATTGAATGCTTTGACGAGGGTTATAAAAACAATAAAAAGAAGTTGGATGTTGCAAAAATAATTAATTATTGCGAGAAAAATAATAAGAAAGTTGCCGTGATAATGACCGAACACATAGACTACATCGATAAAAAAATATATGCCTACTCCGTACCTTTGGATAATATTGATGAGACTCACTACAATCCTATAATAAAACCAAGAATTTTATCCCTTCTAGCTATATCGCCTCACATCAAGCATATATTCACGCTTGGCGAATATCCGAAGCTAAAAAACTTTCGTGAGATGACGGGCAAGACCCCGATCGTTATACCATATCCCAAAATAAATGAAGTTCGTCACAATGACGATTCGGAATATGATTTTGTCTTTTCAGGTAAAGACACGAAATACCGGTCTGAAATAATAGACAAAATCACAAAGAAATCCTTCTCGGTAAAGAGCAACGCCTATCAAAAAATTCTCATTCGCAGAAAGAGGAATCAACTGATCTCTAAAGCAAAAATTAACCTGAATATTCCTCAGGATGAGAATTGGAAATATCCTTCAATGTTGCGCATATTATTAGCCCTGTCTCTAGGCAAGATAACTATTTCGGTAGAAGATGGCGTGGCGGATGCGAATGAAAATTTTTACGCAAAAGTTTCTCCAGATAATATTAGTGAGCTAGAGTCTTATCTAAAGCAGCACGATGTTTACTACAAAAAATACCTAGAGGCTTACAATGAATTAGCTGCTAAGGCGATATTCCCAAATGATCATTTTAGAATTTGGGCAGAAAATGAGGGTGCGGCATAATGAAAAAACTTAATGTATTTCTGCCGTGGAATCTTCCTGAATATTTCGCCTCAAACGGTTTTCACGATTTGTATGATTTTTTGATCGAGAAAAATGAGAGATTCGATTTTAAAGCACTTGTAACCAAGCATTTCTATAACAAGAAATATCTGCGATACATTATTGCTTTGAATAAACTCGATCCTGAGTTCAAGAGCTACAATAAATCTGCCGCGATTGGTTATTTACTAAACAATATTGGTTCGACAGGTTGTGATTTAGATCTGCTTCACACCTCCCCAATTTTTGCCAGCAGAACTAAGCCTTTTGTTTTCCATCTAGAAGATTTTCAGAGTATATTTTTACACCGAGACATCTTACCAGTCTTCAATAAAAATGTGGATTTGCAAAAGATATTTGAGCGCAAAAATTGCTTAGCGATTATTTCTCACATTCCAGAAACCTTGCAAAGCTTCCGCAATTATTTTAATAGCCCGACTATCAACGAAAAATTGCACTTCAGCAAAATCGCCTTGTCTGACGCCTTCACTAGCTCTGTTAGAAAGCTAAAAGTTTCGCAAAAAGAATCGGCTGAAGTGGTTTTTTTGTTCACCTCATCTGGTCACCAACATCCAAATAACTATGTTACCAGAGGGTTCAAAGTAGCCATTAATTTCGCAAGAAAATTGATAGAATCTGGTCGCAACGTTAAATTCATCTTCAAATGCATTAGATTGCCTAGACCAGATTTGTTATTTCTAGGATTAAGTGAAGATCAGATTGATTTTATTTATAATTGTCCGTCGATCGTCTGGTATGAAGAATACCTCTCTGATGATGAGATGAACACTCTCTATAAATTATCAGATTTCTTCTTATTGCCATCTGCCCAGTTGCACTCTATGAGCATATTGAAGGCGATGTATTGCGAAGCGATCCCAGTAGTTACCGACACCGTAGGAACAGATCAATATGTCACCCACCTAAAAGATGGGATAGTTTTAAACGGCATTAAAGAAGCAGTTTTTCATGACAAAGTTTCTCTGCTCAAAGCTGATATCAAAAATTATTTAGCCTTAGAAGAGAGTCTTACTGAGCAGTTATTCTCGAATTTGGTGAAGATAATGGATGAGAATGGCGCTGTCGAAAAAATGAAATCTGCAGCAAGAAATACAGTGATTAATAAATACGCATTTAACGATACCGCTGATCAAATCTTGAGTTACATCTCAACGGAATATGCCAAAAAATATTCCAGAAAGAAAAAGAATAAGGCGCGCCGAATCCTTCAGAGCTTGATCAACAGATTCATCCTTACTTCAAATCTGAGTCGATACAAACAAATCATCTCCCAGAAAATTTTTGAGTGGGAAAATTTGCAAGTTTTTAAACATCATTCTTATTACCATATCATAAGAGCTTCGAAACCGCGCTTCACTGATATCACTAGATACACAAAGCCCTACAAAAATATCTTTGATGTTAAAAAAGAGATGGGGCGCAGATTATTTCAATCTAAAAAGTAATAGATTCGGCAGTTGATAGACTGTTTGCGTAGAGATTATCACCATCTTTCCCACAAAGATTTTTCCCAATTTCCAACTCACCAAATTCCCAAGCTAAAAATTCTTTGATCTCTTTGGTGCGTTTAATTTTTGGGTTAAGAATCAAAAAACTTTGTAGATTCTGCGGAGTGTTGAAGCACGATATTTCCTGCTTGGTGACAGGATTGACGATCTTAGAAATTTCCTGAATTTTGTGGCAGATGGTTCTGAATAATCCTTCTTCAATCAGCGCCACAGTGTAAAGATTTACCGATTTTCCTCGCGCGAAAAAATTCTTTTTATCGAAAGAAATCTCCTCAAGCGCAATCCATTGCAACTCTTCAGTTTCCTCGTCTGGCGTGGTCTGAGGTGCCTTATCCAAATCGCCTAAAAAGGCACAAAATTTTCCGTCAATATTAACGAGACGATCGGGCTCGACGCCAACGGTGAGAGTTTTGCTGCTATTCAGATCAAAAATCAGGCGGTCTGTAAAATTATCCAAATCAACTCCCGTCTCTTCCAAAACCTCGCGCTGCCAGGCTGATTGCCAATTGAAATCAACCTGCTTAGGCCAATTAATTTTATGTTTCTTAAGAGTTTCTGCTAATTTTTTTGGATCGTTAATTTCTTTGTAAGCCTTCTGCCAGCCTTGCTTCACAGCATTTTTTTGATATTCGCCGATCGTCGCGTTTTTTATTTTTTGAAAATTTTTCGTAAAAAAATCATCGCGCGGCGGCAGCTCAACATAGCCTCCAGCAACCCACCATTGAAAATTATCTTTGAAGCGACGCTGCAACAAAGTGTAAATTTTTTTGGTTTTTTTATTACGGTAAATCACTGCTCCGATCCCAGAAACGCTGGCTTGAGGGAAGGGAGAGACGTGATAAGATCCAACAGCGCTACCCGAAAATGGAATCTTTAACGAGTCCAAAATTTCGGTAATTTTTTTAGCGCCATTGTTCATTTTAGCTTTTTTTGTAATTCGCTACGAACTCATCAACCTTAGAGCAGACGTAGTTCACCGCCTCTTCATTCATCGCCTGATGACAACCGAAAGCGAAGCCATTTTTCATGATATTGTTCGAGGCGCTTTGATCGCCGGCCATGCGGTGTTCGTACATTTTCATCACTGGATGGTAACCAATATTTCCAGCGATGATTGGACGATTTTCGATTTTGTGCGCTTTCAAGAAATCAGAAATTTCCTTCACTTTGAATGGACATTTATCTTTCAAGATGATTGAGAAGCCGAACCAGCTAGAACGTGATTCCGGAGTCTCGTGTTGGAAGTCGAAAATGTCGGAATATTTCGACAAATTCTTGAAGTAAGTTGCAACATTCGCGCGACGTTGATTGACGAATCCAGCAAGTTTTGGAAGTTGAATTTGACCCATGCGCGCCTGGCATTCTGTAGGGCGCAAGTTGTATCCAAGATTTACGAAAATGAAGCGCGGATCGATGTCAGGATATTTCGCAACATATTTTGCATGTTCATCAGCTTCACGCGTCCAGCCGTGCGCACGCATGATTCGCATGGTTTCGGCTAGTTCAAAATCATCAGTCACGGTGATCCCGCCTTCAAGCGTGGTGATGTGATGCGAGAAATAAAAACTGAAAGTTGCAACGCGGCCGAAAGTTCCTACGGCTTTGCCTTTATAGTACGCGCCCATTGATTCGCAGGTATCTTCAATCACCTGTAAATTATATTTTTTGGCTAGAGCCATCAAAGCATCCATGTCGCAAGGATTGCCGTAAACGTGAACGAGCATTATTGCTTTAGTCTTCGGCGTGATCGCGGCTTCAACTTTATTTAGATCGAGATTGAAAGTTTTTGGATCGCAATCGACAAGAACAGGAATCAAATTACTTTGGATGAGAGGCCAAACAGTTGTAGACCAGGAGAGTGATGGAACAATCACTTCATCACCAGATTTTAAATTATTTGTAGTTTGTGGATTAGCGATTGCAGCTACAGCAAGAAGGTTTGCCGAAGATCCAGAATTATTCATCACGCCATATTTATGACCAAATTCTTTCGAATATTGTTCTTCAAATTTACGAACTTCTTTGCCCATGGTGACGTGGGTGGTAAGCATTGGCTCAAGAAATGCATTAATTTCTTCGGCGCTAAAAGTTGGTTCGTGCAAACGAATAATAGGATTTTTCGGATCAAAATTAAAATTGTGATTCGCAGCACAGTATTCGTTAACCGCGGCAAAAATATTTTGTTTCAGTTGGTCAGTCATTTTTTAAAAGTTTTGATTTTAGAATTTGCTAGCAACAGCGGTTAATCTTCTCCCACTTGGCTTTTTGAAGATTGCGTAAGAAAGTTTTTTGATCAAGGGGATTTTTTTTTCCGCAATGTTTTAGGTAATTTTTGTAAGCAAAATCACCGCTGATTGTGTCGCGAATTAGCAGTAAGAATTTTTGGAATTTTTTCATTTTTATATTTGTTTCCTGGATCCCCGCCTGCGCGGGGATGACGTTTTAATTACTCGCTCTCCCAGTCATCCCCGCGCAGGCGGGGACCCAGAAGAGGATGACGCTGCACTTACTCACCCAGTCATCCCCGCGCAGGCGGGGATCCAGGAGCGTGTAAAGTTTTACGCATTGCCGCAATTACCACAATCCACAAAACCGCTAAAAAACTCAGGGCCAGAGCACTGAGTAGTTTCTGATCATTCACCAAAAACCCAATCCGAACATCCGCTGAGAAAACTTTTTCAATCACCGCGGTGGTTGTAACTGTAAGTACGAAGAGCAGTGGAATTAAAGTCACCAGACAAAATTTCGCGCCTTTAGTTTTAAAAATAATCACCGTCGCGAGCGTTAGGGCAATCCCCGCCAGCATCTGATTCGACATTCCAAAAAGTGGCCAAAGCAGATTCACGCCGCCATTTGGATCAATCACTCCGATGTAAAGAAAATAGCCCCAAGCACCCACAATCGCAAAGCTCGAAAAGAGCGGAGATATTTTGCGCGAAGTCAGGTGTTTGAGCAAATCTTCAAGCATGAAGCGCGCTACTCTTGTGCCGGCGTCGAGCGTGGTTAGAATAAAAATCGCTTCGAACATTATCGCGAAATGGTACCACATTGAAAGCATGTGCGCACCAAAAGCAGAGGAGAAAATATTTGCCATTCCAACCGCAAGAGAAGGTGCGCCGCCAGTTCTGGCGTAGAGTGTGCTTTCACCCATTTGCGCGGCAAGATTTTGCATTACTTCGGCGGCAACGGGAAATTCTGCGACGGCAGTTGGTGAGTTAATCGCGAAGAAAATTCCTGGGTCTAAAACGCAGGCCGCAATCATTGCCATCATCGCCACGCAGCCCTCAAGCAGCATGCTGCCATAGCCGATTAGGCGCACGTCTTTTTCGTTAGAAATAATTTTCGGTGTAGTGCCCGAAGCAACGAGAGAGTGAAATCCTGAAATCGCACCGCAGGCAATCGTAATAAATAGAAATGGGAAAATTTTTCCGGCGAAAATTGGGCCAGTGCCGTCGATGAATTTGGTGAGTGCCGGCATTTGAATTTCAGGATGAAAAATCAGCAAAGCGATTGCGAGCAAGGCGATTGTTCCGAGCTTTAAAAATGATGAAATGTAATCGCGCGGAGCGAGAAGAAGCCAGACAGGAAGGCTTGCCGCGGCGAATCCGTAAATCATTATTGCGAAGGCGATAAATTTGGCGTCGTGATCAAAAAATATTGCGAAAGCGGGATTTTCCTGAACAAATTTTCCGCCATAAACTGCGAGTAAAAATAAAATCAAACCGCCCAAACTCGCTTCCAGCACGCCTTGCGGGCGGATGAAATAGAGGTAAATTCCAATCAGCATCGCGATTGGAATTGTCATGAAAACTGTGAAGGAACCCCACGGGCTGTGCATCAAAGCCTTTACTACGACTAGAGCTAGAACAGAAATCAAAATAATAATAATGGCAAGAGTGCCGATCAGTGCTGCGTAGCCAGCGGTTGCTCCGATTTCATCTTTAATCATTTGCCCTAAAGATTTTCCGTCGCGGCGCAGTGAAGAAAATAAAATTACTAAATCTTGAACTGCGCCGGCAAGCACGCATCCGATCAATATCCACAAGGTTCCAGGAAGGTAACCAAATTGTGCGGCAAGAGTTGGGCCAATTAGAGGACCAGGTCCGGCGATTGCGGCAAAGTGGTGTCCGAAAACGATCCAGCGATTTGTTGGCACGAAATCTTTGCCGTCATTAATGCGCTTTGCTGGTGTGATTCTGTTTGCGTCAAGACACAAAATTTTTGCTGAGATGAAGGCGGAATAAAAACGGTAAGCGATTAGCTGTGTGCAAATGCAGGCGGTTAAAAACCACAGTGAGGAAATTTTTTCTTCGCGGATTAGTGCGATTCCACCGAGTGCTGCAGCGCCGAGGATTCCGATTAGAATCCAAACTATTGGCCAGAGTGAAGTTGAGCGGAAGTTTTTCATTTTTTTCGATTTGTTGATTTTGGATTTCTCCCCCGTCATTCCCGCGAAAGCCCTTTCTTCGTCATTCCCGCGAAAGCCCTTTCTTCGTCATTCCCGCGCAGGCGGGAATCTAGGAAAGTTCCAGCGCGCTTTGATCCTTTCTGGATCCCCGCCTGCG
>Ga0164295_10000262_pt1 | contig 44637 bp, 57 predicted proteins | sample GEODES006metaG_FD_111798 | JGI IMG/M metagenome (GOLD analysis project Ga0164295, IMG submission 111798) | Oligotrophic lake water microbial communities from Sparkling Lake, Wisconsin, USA - GEODES006 metaG | ecosystem: Environmental > Aquatic > Freshwater > Lake | place: USA: Sparkling Lake...
ATGAAATCGCTTATAAATAATTCTTCTTGATTTTTCGTGTATTGTTTTTCTTGGATACATATTTTTCTGGTCTTTCGTAAGCACCCTTAATTATGTTTCTGTATTTTTCCTTTGGAATATTTCTTATGGTCTTGGTTATATTTTCCTTTAATTTTGCGTGCGTTAATCCGTCTAATTTTTGTAATCGTGATTTCAACATACTAAAATAATTTTCTATGGAATTCGTAAAATGCTGATACGGAACAGCATATAATAAATGTTTGTCTTTGTTTATTAGTTCTTTTACCTTTGGATTTCTATGACTACTCGCATTGTCTAATATAATTAATTTATTTTTGAATTTATTTGTTATATTTGCTTCTAAAAACTCTACCATTCTATCAGCATTTATTCCGCTTTTTTCATATAAATCCCAACCAACAACACCATTTACCGAAATAGCAAATATACCTGTATATTTTTTGAATACTTCTTGAGATTGTGTTTTTATTACACATCGTTTCCCTTTTTCGCTATAACAATGGTTTCTTTTTTGTAATGATTTTACAGAGGTTTCATCTATACAAATAATATCCTCTATTTTGTATTTTTTCACTTCATCATAGATACATTTTTGAATAAAATTAAGGAAACTTTTGGAGAAAATATCCTAATTGGTTATGGAAATTGGAGTAGGTCAACGCAAATGAAATATTTTATGCCTACGATGAATAAAGGATTAAGAAAACTAATTCATAAAAAATATGATACAATAACCATAAACGAATGTAATACAAGTAAGAAGTGTTGTGATTGTAATAAGGATTTGGAATATTACAAGGATAAGGAAGATAAAAAAGTGTTTCGTCTGTTAATCTGTTCTAACTGCGTGAGTTGCGAAAACAAAAAAATCGTATTTAGAACCAGAGATGCAAACTCTTCCATAAACATAATGAAATTAACGAGTTGTTGGATAGAGAAACAAGAACGACCATTATGTTTCCAAATATCGTCTTTCACCTCTTCAATAACCAAAAAGGAAGATGAAAAAGTAAGACCATCGTAGGTGAAATTCCTACTATTGATTTTACATTTTTTTCTTATTTTTTGCCCTATAAAATGGGCGTTTTAAATGAGAAAAGGTGTAAAAATTAATGGAAAACAAATAGAACCTCATTCTTCAAAAGAACTTTGTGACCATTACATACGTCATCAATTAATATATGGTTGTGGTAAACCGTTTCAAATAAAAATGAATGATAATATCCTAATTATAGAAATATGCGATTATATCTAATAAAAAATTATTCTTGTCTTATATCTTTAATTTCGTTCATTAGAAAATAAGTAATAGTAAGTTTTAATAATGTTAATGCTACAACAATTATCAATTGTTTATAAGTTTTTACATAAAATATTTTTAAAATTTCAATAGCCAAAATAAATGTTAGTGCTAAAGAAATTGATTCACCTAATGCTAATCTCGCGTCATCAAAAGCTAAATCAAAATTAGTTATTTTTTTTACAAATATAAAAACAGAATAAACTAAACTTATTACAATTATAATTAGAGAGATAGTATAAGTTAAAACTTCTATAATATTAACTATATTTTTTAATTTATCAGTGTAATTTACTATGAATGACATATATATTATATTAAGTAAATATATATATATAAATATTTATTTAAACATTTTTAAATAATTAAATAAAATGAAAATTATGACAACAATGTTATCGTTTGTTAATTTAATAAATGTTGGTTTCAAATATGTAATGCAAACAAGTGAATATTATAAAATCGACGAGTCGCACGCTTTAAAGCACAGCATGGAAGTATATGGATTTGCTAAAAAAATCTATGAAAGTGAAATTAAAAGTAATCCATATTTAGAAAAACAGAGAGAAATAATTTATATGGCATCAATTGGACATGATATGTGTGATAAAAAATATATGGATGAAAAAGAGGGAATAATGAGATATCAAGAATATCTGTCAGAGTTTGTCAGGCCTTCTGACATAGAAGTAATTGGAAAAATTATTGGAACAATGTCGTATTCAAAAGTTAAAAGTAATGGATATCCTGAACTAGGAGAATATCAATTAGCATATCATATTGTAAGAGAAGCGGATTTATTAGCATCTTATGATATTGATAGATGTATAATGTATAGAATGCATAGTAGAAATGCTAACTATAGTACAGCCTTAATACAAGCCTTAGATTTATTTGACTACAGAGTTTTTAAAATGCGAAAAGACAAATTATTTGTTACAAAGTACTCAAAGAGAGAATCATTAAAATTACACAAGAAAGCATTAAAAGATGTTGAAATCTTAAGCGAAATTTTAAAAGTTTAAATCTACTACGACAGGATAATGATCTGAATCATATTTTCCACAAAATTCATCGTAACCATGATAAATAAAGGTATTAATAATATTTTTTCTTATCTTATCAGTAACTAATACATGATCAATCATTGAATAATCAAAGTTAGACGCTGTATTACAATTATTATCTGAATCCCACCAATCACTATATCGTTGATTTTGTGTAATTGTTTCGGCAACATTTATAAGTTCATATTTACCAGAAAAATCTCCTTTTAACCCTTTCAAAATATCTAAAACTATTGAAGTAGGTTTATTACCATTAACATCAAGCACTTCGGCATCATAATCATTAAAATCGCCTAACATAATTACTTCATAATCTCTATTAATATAATCATAAATAACAGTTTGTAAAACTGAAGCTTGAGCTTCTCTCTGTGAACATCTTGAAGGATCAGTTGGAATAGCTAATAAATGTGCTGAAATAAAAGCAACATTCATTCCATTAAATTCATATTCCGTAATATAATGTTTACTAACACCGCTTGAACCCCCATTTCCAGTATAACCACAATTTGAACCAGGAATGGGGTAATTATATTTAAGTTCTGTTCTATATAAACTTTTTAAAGGGTCAACGCGAGTTAACATGCCTACATTTTGTCCTGTTCCGCTGTCAGTGCCTTTTTTTAAGTAAGAATTGTATGTTCCGTCTAATTTATCTTTTAACATATTAAGTTCATCACAGCCTTCTACCTCGCAAAAATTTATTATGTCTGGATTTACTTCTTTTATACGTTTTGCTACAATGTCCATATGGTTTTGCGCTTCAGTCAAATTTTTCCAAGTGCAACCATCACCAGGACAATTCATTGGACTATAATAATCAATAAATAACCATTCAACATTATATTGAACTAATCGAAGTTTTGTTTTGTCATTTCTTCTGTCACCAATAGTCGTAACAATTGGGCATTCTGTTTCACCATAAACAAATCTCGTAAATAGAGAGAAAAACAAAATCCATTTTAACATTTCTTTATATTAGTTTACAAAATATAATAATTTATATTTAAATAAATTGATATAATTTAAATATAAATTATTATATTTACACTAATAAAATGCTGCCAAAAATTCAAAACGCTATTAAAAAAACCGCACCAAAAATATATCCAGAAATTGGTTTTATAATGAATTTTGATGGTTGTTGCAAGGGAAATCCTGGATTGGCTGGTGCAGGTGCTGTTATTTATTATAACAATGATGAAATTTGGACAGGGACATTTTTTGTAGGAGAAAATGCGACAAACAATCATTCAGAATATGCTGGACTTATATTAGGTATGCAACAAGCCGTCGAATTAGATGTAAAATCATTATTGGTTAGAGGTGATAGTCAATTAATAATAAATCATATGACGGGAGAATATAAATGCAGGTCTCCAAATTTAATTGAACTTTATGATAAAGCAAAAGAGTTAGAAGGCAAATTTGATATAATTAAATATGAACATGTGCTTAGAAATTTAAATAAACGCGCCGATGAACTTTCAAATATAGCAGTAGATAATTATTTGCTTACACAAAAAATAAGAAATTAAAATTAAAATTAAAATTAAAATTAAAATTAAAATTAAAATTAAAATAAATAAATAAAATATCTCTTTAATACTCTAGTAATTGTATATTTAAAAGTTTATTTGGTTTAAATTTTAAAATGTCTATTTCTTTTTTTGTTGTTGGAAAATCATTTGAACCATATATATCTTGTAACATCAACCATTCAAATAATCCACCAGTATAAATATATACATTATAAAATCCTAGAGAATTTAATTGATTATATTTGCTATAGATTTTTTCATCGTTACAATTACGACCATAAACAATTATTTTGACTTGTTTATTTCCATTTTTAATTAAATTATTTATTAAATCTACTTCTTTATGAATTCCAATTGTATTTGGTATCAAACAATCTTGTTCATTTTCATTTAAGGTGTTTATTAAAAGATGAGCTTCAGAATTTCTTATAACATATTGAACATCCTCATAATTTATTTTTTGCATTGATTGTGAATTTCCCATACATAAGTATTTATATTAATTTTTAAATAATTAAATTAATTTAAATATATTATAATTTACACATATTATAAAATTAATAAAATTTTAACCACATAAATAATTAATGAAATTGAACAACAATTTCAACTTCTTCCTTTTTTATGCTTTTTGTAGCAGATACTGATAATTCTTCTCTCTTTTTCCTAGTTTTAGAATTGTCAATAATTGTTTCTTTTCTTTTTGATGTGCTATTACGACTATTCATATCTTTTTCAATTGTATCATAATTTTCCTCTATATATTCAATTACACGATTTTCAATAGCCCATTTAAAAAAATTTAATTGTCCAATTGTAGTTTCAATACAAGTTTCATTTTTATATGGAATACTTATTCTATCCCAACGACAAAAAGGGTCGAAACGTTTTTTACTATAAGCTTTTAATTTGAGTTTGTAATCAAAATATACCTTAAATCTAATTATATTTCCAGTACCATCTTCAATCGGGTATAATGTATAATTTTTTTTTGCATAATTTGTAGCAAACCAATCAACAATACGAAGAGATATTTTAGATTCACCAGTAATTATTTTAAGCATTCGGCTTAAATAACTTTCATTTTTATAAAATTCCATTAAATTATTTAGCAATAATTGATTTTGTGTAGTATAATTACTTGTTGTATTCATTAGTTAAAATGTGAACAAATTATTTAAGTTGTTTATTCAGCAATTTAATTTTCAAATAAAAATTTGATGCTTATTTTATTTTATATAAAAACTAGATATATTATATAAAATGTCTAGTTTAATAAATACCTTCTTTGGTCCTTTAAACAGAGATTCTTGTTTTTATTTTCTGTTTGTGTCAATAATATTTTTTATTGCATTAATATTAGTTTTAGCTTCAGAAATATTATTTATTTTTTCAGGTTTATACAGCGGTAGAAAATTTACTTTTAGGGAATTTAGAACTGGTATATTAATTTTAACTAATATTTTTATTGCTTATTTTGTTAATCGTTTATTATATACTATGTGTTCTAAATCGTTAATTTAACTAAAATTTTCAGGTTTTTGGTTATCTTGATTTCGTGTTGAACCCTGAGTAGTATTAACTGGTTTTAAAAACTGATCCCTAATAGATATATCATCTATATAATTACTTTGTCCTAGAAATGGATTAAAACCTATTTGCTGAAGCATATCTCTATTGGCCATTTTGTTTCCTAATTCTTCTCTCTTATTTGATACTTTAAAACCGGAGTTTGCTGCGTTTTGATTAAGTAATTCCCATGTATTTTCGTCGTGATTTAATGATGATGTATATGCGGTTTCTTCCATTTCTTTACTAAATTCTTTATTTTCTAATTCTTCAACGTGTTTTAATCTTCTAGATCTTTCGTAAGGTTCACCTTTTGTCCATTTCCATTCCATACTAATAATATTCATATAGGGATTAAATATTATTAATAAACTTATTTTTTACATATTTGGATTATCTTGTTTTACAATATTTAATTGTTTTGTAAATAAAAACTTTTCGTCAGTTCTTCTTCTTCGTTTAAGATTACATTCTAAACAAGCCAAGTGAAAATTATCTATATTATGACCTATATCATTGTCAATCCTATCAACAGACCATTGTTTCATTTCTCTCGAAATATCATACAAAACATTCATTTCATTTCTGCAGTATCTACATTTTAATTCACATTCTATTATTTTTTGAATAATAGATTCAATTGTTAGAAAATTTTTTTCATCAAAACGTTTTTTTAAAATATCCTGTTGTTTATAGCTATAAATTTTTTTATTTATCTCTTGCAATGCTATTTTAGATACATAATCATAAAAATTATAATTATTATTTAAAACTTCAGTCATCATATTAATTTGTTTTGAATATGTAAATTCTTCTTCTGGAAATCTCCATTTTTCGGATTGAATTCGTTTTTTTACTTCTTTTTCAGTTGTATGTTCATTAATTAATTGCTTTATTTTATATCTATTATTTGTTCCAGATATATTAATTTTTTTTGAAATTTCATCCATATATATTTATATATTTACTTTTTAAACCAATATAAAAAATATTCAACAAATATATATTTTAAAAAACTGAATTAAACTTAACTATATAATATAATATATAATGGAAAATACAAATGTCGATGAAGAATATCAAGAAATACAAAATATAAAGTATAAGAATATGTTATTAAATGGTATACATACAAACGAAAATAAGTCATCTAGTGATTTATCAAGTCTTGAAAAATTTCTTGAAGCTGAAAAAATAAATAATAGCAATGAGCCTTGGTGTAAATTAAATAAAACTATTAAAATAAAAAAAATATTAGATTTTGTAGATTTATATAGTAAAGAAAAAAACTTTGATGAAGAAGAAACTAATCTTTTAACAGTATTTTTAAAAGATAGTTTAGATAAAAAAAAATTATCCAGAGTTAAGGATGTTGTTTATGATAAAAATACAGGAACTATTAAAGAAATTCCTGCATTAACATACAGTAAATCTAATAGACATTTTACTTTAAGAAATATTGATAAACGTGTTTCTACATTAAAATCACTAACGCCAAAAAAATGTGGAACTATTAAAAATAAATTATCAAACCACCGTGAAAAAGATGATGACTCCGAATCTAATGATGAAAATTAGAATTTTCATTTTTTATATAATTATAAATTTATATTAAAAACATTTAAAGTATTATATATAGTATTATGTTAATTTCTGAACTGGATGACTTAGAAGATATATTAGATACATTAGTATTTGAAGATGAACCAAGTATATTTAATCAAGATTATGCTTTACAATTAATTGAAACAGCGTTGCATTTAATGGATGAATTTATAAGTTGTAATTCGCATATTATTTCAGAACCAAATTTTCAAGATATTTTGCTAGATGAAATTAAAGAAATTTTTTATATTCAAATGGAAGAACAAATTGAGGAATTATATAACGGCGATGATATTGAAGATGATATGAATGAATTACTTGAAGACGCGTTTAATATATTTATGTGCACATTTTATCCAGACAAAATACAAAGCGATAATATCATTCGGTTTATTGAATACGATTCAAATGAGATTAATTTTATTGAAGAAAAAATCCAAAAACTGAGAGAAATTCCGCAACCTGAGCAGAGAACTCCTGAATGGTATCAATTTCGTTGGAATTTAATTACCGCCAGTAACGCTTGGAAAGCATTTGAAAGTCAACCCACAATCAATCAGCTTATTTATGAAAAATGTCAACCGGTTAAATGCATTGATGATAATAATGATGAAGAGCAAATAAAAATGGTAAATGTCAATAGTCCTTTACATTGGGGACAAAAATATGAACCGTTGTCAATTTTAATATATGAAGATAAGTATAATACAAAAATTGAAGATTTTGGATGTATTAAGCATCCAATGTATTCATTTTTAGGAGCTTCACCTGATGGTATAAATATAGATGTAAATTCTGAACGTTATGGTCGTATGTTAGAAATTAAAAATGTTGTTAGTCGTGAAATTAACGGAATACCTAAAAAAGAATATTGGACACAAATGCAACTGCAAATGGAAGTTTGCGATCTTGACGAGTGTGATTTTTTAGAAACTAAATTTATTGAATATCCTGATACTCACAGTTTTTACAATGATAGTAAAATTGATGAAAATGGTGTAAAAAATTTAACATTGACGCTTGATAATAAACTCAAAGGAATTATTTTATATTTTCATACAAAAGAAGGTAAACCGTTTTACATTTACAAACCTCTAGATATAAATAGTGAAAAAGATATTGATATTTGGGAAGAAGGAGAGGTTGAAAAATATGAAAATGAACCTTACAATTATATTTTTTTAAAATTTATTTATTGGAAATTAGAAGTATTTAGTTGCGTTCTTGTACTTAGAAATGAAGAGTGGTTTAAAAATAATATTGGACAATTAGAAAAAGTTTGGAAAATAATTGAAGAAGAACGTGTAACTGGATATCAACATAGAGCTCCTATAAAAAAAAATAAAAAAGATTATTGCAAGCCTTTTACAAAGATAAATGACACTCAAGGTTGTTTACTTACATTTAATAAAATAATTAAAATAGATACTAAAGATATTTAGTTAAAATATATTATTAATATATAAATGGGTCGTTCTAAAAGTAGAAAAGGCGGAGAAGTATCTGATCAACAAATAGAAAGTGATTTTCAAAAATTGCAAAGCCAATTAGAAGCTGCACAAGTAAGTTTAAATAATTTAGGTCAAAAACTTAATGTTGGTCCTGTATCAGCAGAAGGTCCTGAAATGCAACCCGAAATGCAACCAGAAATGCAACCCGAAATGCAACCCGAAATGCAACCAGAAATGCAAGAAGAAATGCAAGAAGAAACACCGAAACCTTGGCAAGAAAATAAAGATCTAAAATTTAAAGATGGAGCAGGTGGTCGTGTTACGCTTTCATTCCCTAGAATAATGACACTTTTAGATAACAATATTAAACAAAATAATACGAATAAACCTTGGTCTGAAATTAAAAATAAATTATTACAAGCTAGAAGTGTTGAAGAAGTACAACAAGTTATAAATGATTATAGCATAAAATTTTCATCGAATGATATCAGAGGAGGAACTAGAAAAAAAAGACGCAGTGGAAAGAAAAGAAGAACTTCCAAAAGACATTAAATTAGTATTTGATATGTAAAATACTAATTTATATATTTTTATTGTAAATATAATTATTCTTATTTATTTTTTAATATAAAATATTTTGCATATTATTTCTATATGGTAATAAATTTACGTTTGTATCAAAATAACCTACCCGCGTTCCACAATCAGGGTTTAAAGGAGGAAGAGGTTCTACATAATTACTTTTTAAAAATTTATCATGATATAATGCGCCACACATTGACGATGGCTCACATGTTCCTTCATCTGGGTTATTGGGATATCTAATATTATTTGTTATTTGTTTATATGAACCTAATGTAAATATAGGATAATGCCACCAAATATCATTAGATGTATCATTAGATATTTGATTTTTACCAATTGGTGGATAAGTATCTTGAACTAATACATGTGTTTGAGCTGCTGGAAAATTCCCAATTGCTCCGTCTAAAGTATAATTTGAATATCCTTCTCTCTTCTTAAATGTTTCATATATCTTAAAAAAAAGAGGCAATCCTAGAGCCAATACTAAAATAAGAAATAAAAATACAATTTGATTCATATATATAATTTATATATTATTTTGCAAACCGTTAAAATAACTTTATTTTTGTAATTTTATTTTATTAAATAACTGGTTTAAAACTATATGTATAGATTATATATATGGATAATTCAAATGAAATGCGTGTTACTAAGCGTAATGGAGAATTACAAGAAGTCTCGTTTGATAAAATATTAGAGAGAGTTAAAAAACTAGGACAAGAAGCCGGAATAAATATAAATTATTCATCACTTGTAATGAAAGTAATTGATCAATTATATGACAAAATTCCTACAGCAAAGCTAGATGAACTTGCTGCTGAACAGTGTGCTTCCTTATTTACTAATCATCCTGATTATGCGATATTAGCGGCTCGTATTATTATTTCAAATCATCAAAAAAATACTGATAATAATTTTACAATTGTTATGAAAGAATTATATGAATTTACAGATGTTCATAATAATAATTACCCATTAGTTTCTAAATTGCTATGGGATTTTACAAGTTATTATTCTGAAGAAATTAATTCTATGTTAGATTATAATAGAGATTATTTAATTGATTATTTTGGTTTCAAAACTCTAGAAAGAGCTTATTTATTTAAAAATGGAGACAAAGTTGTAGAAAGACCACAGCATATGTGGATGCGAGTAGCTATTGGTATTCACGGAGATTTAAATAACGATAAAGATATTACCTTAAAATTGGTTAAAGAAACTTATGATTTAATGTCTCAAAAATTTTTTACTCATGCTACTCCTACTTTATTTAATGCAGGTACTCCTCGTTCTCAACTATCAAGTTGTTATTTAATATCAATGGAAGATGATAGTATTGAAGGTATTTATAACACACTTAAGGATTGTGCTTTAATTTCAAAATATTCAGGAGGCATCGGGCTTCATATTCATAATATTAGAGCGAAAAGTTCACATATTAGAGGAACAAATGGCAAAACAGACGGATTAGTACCTATGTTGCGTGTTTTTAATAATACAGCTCGATATGTTAATCAAAGTGGTAAACGTAACGGTTCATTTGCTATTTATCTAGAACCTTGGCATGCTGATATTGAAGATTTTCTAGAATTAAAAAAAAATCACGGAGATGAAGAGTTAAAAGCTCGCGACCTTTTTTATGCTCTTTGGGTTTCAGATCTTTTTATGGAACGCGTTAAAGATAATGCAAAATGGTCACTTTTATGTCCAAATGAGTGTACTGGATTATCAGACGTATATGGTGATAAATTCAAAAAACTTTATATTAAATATGAAACTGAAGGAAAAGTAAGAAAAGTTATAAATGCTCGCGATTTATGGTTTAAGATTTTGGATTCACAGATGGAAACAGGTACACCATATATTTTATATAAAGATGCTGCTAACTTTAAATCAAATCAGCAAAATATTGGGACCATTAAGAGTTCAAATTTATGTACAGAAATTATAGAATACTCGGATGATAAAGAAACGGCTGTTTGTAATCTAGCTTCTATTGCTTTACCAGCATTTGTCAATGAAGAAACTAAAACATTTGATTATAATAAGCTTCACGAAGTCACTAAAGTTGTTACAAATAATCTAAATCGTGTTATTGATATTAATTTCTATCCAACTGAAAAAACTAAGACTAGTAATTTGAGACATAGACCTATTGGCATTGGTGTTCAAGGATTAGCTGACACATTTGTTTTACTTGATATTCCCTTCCATTCTGAAGAAGCAAAGGAAATAAATAAACATATTTTTGAAACCATTTATCATGCTTCTTTAGAAAAAAGTAATGAAATTTCTATTTTGAGATTTAATGAAATTGCAAAAAATAATAAATATGAACAATTAAAAAATATTATTTCACCAACATTTAATTATGACCCAATTAGCACATTAAGTATATATGGTGTTAAAGATTTATTACATTGTGAATTAAAAAATTTGTCGCGAGAACATTGCGGTGCATATAGTTCATTTGAAGGTTCACCTACTTCACAAGGTATTCTTCAATTTGATATGTGGAATGTTAATCCAACTGATCGTTATGATTGGAATACTCTAAAACAATCTATCAAACAATATGGTTTAAGAAATTCTCTGCTAGTTGCACCTATGCCAACGGCGTCTACATCACAAATTCTTGGATATAATGAATGTTTTGAACCTTTCACTAGTAATTTGTATTCAAGAAGAACTCTTGCTGGTGAATTTGTTGTTGTTAATAAATATTTAATGAAAGAACTTATTAAATTAGGTTTATGGAATGAACAAATTAAAAATAATATTATTGCTAATAAAGGTTCAGTTCAGCAATTAACTATGCTTCCTGAACATCTTAGAGAGAAATACAAAATTGTTTGGGAAATGCCAATGAAACATCTTATTGATATGGCTGCTGATAGAGGAGCTTTTATTTGCCAAAGTCAAAGTTTAAATCTATGGTTAGAAGACCCAACTTATAATTCTTTAACTTCAATGCATTTCTATTCTTGGAAGAAAGGTCTTAAAACCGGAATTTATTATTTAAGAAGAAAAGCAAAGCATCAAGCTCAGCAATTTACTATAGAACCTGAATCAAAACAACACGCGGAAGAAAAAGATGAAATTTGCGAAATGTGTTCGGCATAAATTTAATTAATTTTCTTTCAAAAATTAAGCATTTTATCATATAAAAATAATTTTATATGATAATACGTATATAACTAAATTTATTTATAATAATTGCAATACTTTTGAAAGCTTTTTAAATTTACTACATTTTTCATTTAAATCTATATCATGTTTCAATTTCATAAAACATCTAAGTGTAACTAAAATATCATTTAATGAATTGTGAAGATTATTTGGTACACTCTCAAACAATTTTTCGTGTAATTCAACTAATTTTGGATATTTTAAATATGAATTACCCTTTTTATCTAAAGCAGTTATATTGCACAATTCAATTGATTGTTTTAAAGAACACGTGCAACATGTGTTTTTAAAATGTGTTAGAAAATGAAAATCATATTTGTAACTACTTCTATCTATTTCCGATATATTTGTGGTATTAGAATATATTAAACGAAGAATTTCTACCTTCACCATATTTATATCAAATGATACATTATGACCAACTAATATATCTACATTTCTTAGACAACAAAAGAAGTCACATAAAATTTTTGACATTTCTATTCCCTTTCTCTTCGAAATTTTATTTGTTATTCCGTGAAATTTTGTTGATTCTTCAGTTATAATTACATTTTCACCTACCTTAACAATTGAATCGCTAGTCTCCAAAATATCATTTACACATGTATCATAAACTACAAAACTAAATTGAACAATATGAGGCCACAAATTTAATGTATCTGGATTTATTATTTTAGTCTCAGGTAATCCTGTTGTTTCTGTATCAAAGACTAAAATACGCATTTTATTTTAAATTGTTATAAAGATTTTAAGTCTTTTAATAAGTATTTATGAAAATAATTAAAAATAAATTTATATTATCAATTTTATTTTTTATTTTTTATTATTTATTATTTATTCTAAACATAATTTTTACAAATTCCAAAGCTTCTACGATGCCAAATGGTAATTCCATGTTCTTTTATTCCATCGAGATGTCTTTTTGCACCATAACCTTTATTTGAATCAATTCCATAATGTTGAGCTAATGTTGGGTTTTGTTCACATAATTCATCTATATATTTATCTCTCTCCACTTTGGCTAATATAGATGCCGCAGCAATAGAAGCATATTTGTTATCACCACCTTCTACAGTTAGATAAGGAAATGATTCTAATTTTCCACTTTTTTTATTTAAATATGTTATTGGTTTAAAATAATTTCCGTCGATTAACAAGAAATAAGAATAATCTTTCCCTTCTTCTCCTATTATTTTCTCTGCTTTCGCATGAACTTTAAGAAAATTATTAAATTGTTTTCTAACTTCTAAAATAGAATTATGCATAGAACTTTGAGTTGCTTGTAAAATATTTATGTCATCAATTGTTTTTTCGTCTTCAAAACTTACATACCAAGCTAATGCATGTTCTTTAATATATTTTGCAGCTTCTTCAATTTTCTTTTTTGAGTGAAATTTTTTACTATCTTTCACCATTGAACAATCAAAACTATTATCTTTAGGTAAAATTACAGCTGCTGTATAAACTCTTCCAAAAAGAGGTCCTCGTCCTACTTCATCAACACCAATTTCAAATACATCTGTATCTTCATTGTAACATTTTTTTAATATTTCTTGTGGTATCTTTGGTTTACTAGTTTTAGTTTTTTTTATTTTTGGTAGAATAATAATGTCTTCATCTGTTTCCGAATCATCAATAATTTCAGCACAAGTGTAGTCACTTTTCATTTTATTGTTTTATATTAAATTAACATATATTTAAAATCAAATCAATTTTAAATATAATATAGTTTTAAACTTTTTTCACTATATAAATTATACAATGAATACTGAAGCATTATTTCTTTTTTTGATTTTATTATTGGGCCTAGTTTTATGTTCATTTTTAGGAGGTAATTGTAATAAAGAAGGCCTCACTAATAATAATACTGTATATAATGGTCCTAACGGAGCTACAGCTACTATGTCAACTAATTCTAGTGGAATTCCTATAATAACTTTAAATCAAACTAGTGGTTCATCAAGTGTTGTATTTACTCAATCTTCTAGTAATACAAATTTATTTACAAATCCATTTGGTTTCACTGCTACATTTTCAAATGGAAATATAATTGTTACCACTCCAAACAATGGACCTACACAAACTTTTACTCCTGCGTCCTCTTCCTCTTCCTCTTCCTCTTCATCTCCATCATCATTTTTATCATCTTTTATGGCTTCTTCCCCATCTTCATCATCCACACCAAGCAATAATTATGATAATTATAATCATTATACTGGTTCTGGTTCATCAACACAACTACAAACTGGTATGACATTTACGGATGCTAGCGGCGATACTATTGTAGTTATAACTAACAGCAATGGATCACAGAGTTTGCAATTAACAAGTGTTGGACAATCAACACCGATGGTATTAAATTCTACACCTTCATCAAATTCTAATGTACAACCACAACCTAATACATTTTATGCACCATATGGAGGTGTAACTGCAACTATTATTACAGACAGCAATGGTCAAACTGCTATACAAGTTAACATTGGAAGTAACGTAATTGTTTTTTCACAATCTGGTTCTAGTAATAATTCTTCTAATCCAGACCAAACTACTTCTACACAATATTACGGAAGCACTGGAAATCCTATACAATCAAGTGGTTCAACATTAGCATATGGAGCAAGTGCTGGCGCTGCAACAGGACCTTACGGAAATACTGCTTATTATGCTCAAGGACCTTATGGTAATACTGTTTATGGAACTACAAATCAATCATATAATCCTTATGCTATCCAATATAATGGACCATATGGAGGAAGTGCTGGTTATGCTCAAGGGTCATATGGAGGAAGTGCTGGTTATGCTCAAGGACCTTACGGAAATACTGCTTATTATGCTCAAGGACCCAATGGTAATACTATTTATGGAAGTAATAATTCATCTTCCGGGTATGGTAATGAATATTCCAGCACATTACCACCTGGAATACCCGCAAGTCAAATACCACCTGGACAAGAAGATTTATATATATTAAAATCGGAAATTGTTCCTCCTGTTTGTCCTGCTTGTCCAAAATCTAGTGCTTGTCCTAGAAAAGAAGCTTGTCCTCCTTGTCCTGCTTGCGCTAGATGTCCCGAACCTGCATTTGAATGCAAAAAAGTACCAAATTATAACGCAATCAGTGACCAATATCTACCCCAACCTGTTTTGAATGATTTCTCTCAATTTGGAATGTAAATAATTTGAAATGTTACACCTTTTAACATTTCAAACGCTTATTATCATGAATATAAATTTTAATATTTATTGTATTTACAATTATAAACTCCACACCATAATGGTTGAATATAATACGTATCATTTTTATAAAATCCTAATTTAAACCCACAATTAAAGAAATATAGAGGAATGCAACAACAAAGAGTGCATTGTTCGTGATAATTACCATCATCTAAATGTTTTTGAATATGATATGGATAATTCATTTATAATATATTACATTATATTCATTTAAGTTTTTTGAAAATACTTAATTATCTCGCTTAAAACCGGCGTTTGAAATGTTAAAAGATGTAATAACTATTTCTAATAAATCATCCTGTTTTTTCACAATTATCTCTGCAAAATTTATTATGAATTCCAAGTGTCTCAGCTGATATATGTAAAATAACTCCTATTACAAAAAATAGATATTCCTTATCTAAAAATTTAAATAATAGAATGCCTAAAATTAAATGCGCAATTGCTTCTCCTATAGAACTACGCAAAAAGTGAATAGAATTTGCTATATATTTTTGATTTTGTGATAGTGTTTTTATACATGCTGAACCGTTATTACAATACCATGTCTGTAATCCTATTAATTTACCTAAAAAATGTTTTGAAAAACCGACAACTAATAACAATACATAAAAATTATTAATAAACTGCGAAAAAATAAAATATAAAACCATTTCATATATTCCAACAATTATAGCCTCCGAAATATAATTCATATATTATAGAAAGAGTTTATTAACATATTTATGCTCTACTCTTAATACACTTTTTATCTATTTGTAATGTTGCTCTCTTATCCTCTTGAGGTACAATATTAATAACGCATTTAGATTTTTTGCCATATAATGGCTCTGTGCAACCCTTTTCTTTCTTTCTTCTAGTAGATGTCTGTTTAAAATTGAATATTTTTGGTTTTTCTTCAGTGCATCTTGACCTAAAATGTTCATATCTTTCTCTCACATCACAATAACTTAATTGTGATTTTTTATGTAGCATTTTATTAACTATTTCATGCAAATCATATATATAACGACTAAATGTATCTCTATTTTCCATGTGACACATTTGTAACGGCTTCTTTTTAAAATTATTTGATAAATTCATACGACAATATTTACAAGGTAACACATATTGTAAATTTAATACAAAATCACTATAATGTTTTTTATCTTCTGATGTTGGATTTATAGGATAATTAAAACTCATTGTATGAAGATAATGCCACATAGGAGGCCCCCATACACTTGTAAGCATACCATCACCTGAATTATAATCCTTTTTTGAAAATACGTGTTTTTTTGTTTTATTGTGTTTATTCCTATTTTTACGTGTTTGTGTCATTATATATTATATAATATATAATATATATAAAAAATAAAATATTTATAAATTTTATATGGATACAGATGCACCATTTAATTTAACGATATTTACAAGTTCAACTAAAAAAATTTGTTTATGTTCAGCTACATCAATTATACTTATTGTTCTTTTTGTTATCAGCCCATTAAGTAATTTTTTTAAGACGTCAGTTCTTATGAAAATATTAGCTCTAATATTAATGGTATACACTATATATTTAAATATTCATCAAACAGATTTATTAAGACAAGCTAATTTATATTCCAAAAACGATAATGTCAAGTCTCAATTAAATATAAATATAATATGTAGCTATGTATTTACATTATTTATAGGATTACTTATTATTTTTCTTGTAAAAAGTTTTTTTTAATTTAGCGAAAGAATTTTCTTTAGTTATAGACATTAAAGGTTTTTTAATTTCCATTATTTTTTCATAATATAAATTATCATTATGAAAATCATATTTTTTTAATTCTACTAACTCTCCTCTATTATTTCTGAACAACATAAATAATAATTATGAATATCTTTATATTGTATTCGTTAAAATAGAATCATAATTTATTCTAGAATATATATATAATGTCTAGCGCAAAATATATAAATTTCAACCAAGGCTTATCTAATAGCGGAGATTCTAGTTTTTTTTCAAGAGTAAAAAGTGCAGGAAGTAGCATGGGTTCTACAACAATGATAATTGTAGCAGCTATTGGATTATTTGTTATTCTTGCAATTCTTTATTATTATTATTATGTTGTTCCACAATCTAAATTTCAAGTGAACGCAAATGCACAAAATTCTAATAATCCAACTAGCACTGCAGAGTTGCTATTTTTTTATGCTGATTGGTGTCCACACTGCAAAACTGCTAAGCCAATTTGGAATGATTTAAAAGCACAATATCAAAATAAAACAATTAATGGTTATCAAGTAATTTTTACAGAAATAAATTGTTCTGAAGAAACTGCAGAAGTAGATAAAATGATGAATCAATATAATGTTGAGGGATATCCAACAATTAAATTATTAAAAGATGGTCAAATAATAGAATACGATGCTAAACCATCAAAGGACACACTAACTCAGTTCTTGAACACGGTCCTTTAATTCTGATAAAAATTTAATGGCACTTTCTGTTCCATTATTAAATAAGTCTCGTCTTACTTCCACATTACTTAGAGATAAACGTAAAACATCAAAATTTAAATGCTGTGCATCACATATTAATTCATGTTTAATATTTGGTTGACTATTATCAGTATTAATGCTGAATACTGCTTTAAATAAAAAACTCAATAAAAAATCTAATATTGTTGACTCTGAATTTATATAATTTTTATCATCACTATATTTATTTTTAAATCCAAGTATTTCAAGAGGATTTTTTCCTGATTTGATACAATATTCTAATGGATAATTGCTTGACATTCCTCCATCAATATAACATTTATCATCTATGCAAACTGGTGTAACAAGTACTGGAAGAGCACATGTCATATGAACTGCTGTCATTAATGATAATTTAGGATGTGTTAAGTAAGATATATCATAAACCTTATAATCATTTATTTCAAAAGAAAATAAATGTAATTCTATATTTGATAATTTATAAAAATCTTCCAAATTTATATCCATGGAAATATCTTTTGCATCAAATAAAGGTTTAAAACATTTTTCAATAGTTTTTATATCAAATACTCCTTTTTTTGTATAAGCATCAAATATATTTTGAACTTTTATGGGAAATACATCTTGCCACGGACGTTTAATAATATAATCATTTATCGTCTCCCAATCAAATTTAAGACAAACTAATATTCCTACAATAGCACCAGCAGATGTCCCATAAATAGATTCTATATTATTCATATCAACAAATTGTTCTTTTTCAAGGTGTTGAACTGCACCTAATACTTGCACCATTATTGGACCCCCACCTGAAATAACTAGATGTTTTATCATTTTATTTAAAATGTTAATTTTATTTATATTGAAATAATTTTATATTAAATATAAATAAAAATTTAATATAATGTATAATTTTTTAAGTCCCAATAAAATTTACACTGAGCAATCTACAAAAAATAAAATTCAAAATTTAATATTAGGAAAAAAATACATTGATGCTGAAAAATTATATAATAATTTAAGAATAATTAATGAAGATAATAAATCAAAAATAGTTATAATGAATTTTTGTAAAGATAGATGTAATGTAGAAGTTATAAATGGAATAATTACAAAAATAAGTGGATTTTATTAATTTAACTTGTAAATTTTTTTTCGTATAAAAATACAAATGGCAAACATATTTACTCTAGAAAATGTAGAAGATTTTTCTGAAAAATTGAATATAGATGAACTTTATGAAAAAAAAAGACAACAAGATTTAAATAAATTAGCACTGTTTAATAAACTTTTGAACCGTATTCATGTTAAAATTAAAACTGTTTCGAGACAAAAGATTGATGAACAATTTTGTTGGTTTTTAGTTCCTGAAACAATAATTGGTGTTCCGAAATATGATCAAGGAGCGTGTATAGCATATTTAATAGACAAATTAAAATCGAATGGTTTCAATATTAGATATATTCATCCCAATATGTTATTTATATCCTGGTTGCATTGGGTTCCATCTTATGTAAGAACAGAACTTAAAAAGAAAACAGGGATCATTGTAGATGAATATGGAAATAAAGTAGAAGAAAATCTTGAGGAAAATAGTGAATTGAAAATGATTACAAATCCATCAGATCCAAATGATTATATACTTAATGCAAAGTCTCAAGACCCTAAATTAAAACAACAAAAGAAAGAATATACTCCAATTAAATCATACAAACCCTCTGGAAATCTTATATATGATGATGAACTTTTAAATAAAATTGAAGGTAAATTTTATAGGTAATTAATTTATTTTATAGGTAATTAATTTATTTTATATAAATAAATTAATATAATATTATTTTATATGACTACTCCATTAAATATAATTAAAGAAATTAAAAATAAAACAAGAAGAAAGAAGGATAATATGATTAAAGTTGCTAGATATTCATCACCACAAGAAGTTTCTGATATTTGTAATGATTCAAAAAAATCATATACTAATTTTGAGGCAAAAGTAGAAGATATGTTTAAAAAAAATAAAATTAATATTGTATCTACTAGTTTTAATTTAGAAAAAGAAATAGTTTCTCAGCTTAAAAAAGCCGTAAATCCTAAAAACATTAAACCAAATGAAGATTTTTATTCTTATATAAATGATCGATGGATTAGTGATTATGAATTAACTGAAAATCAAAAATATATAATTCAAGTAGATGATTTTAGAATTACTCAAGATAAAGTATACAGAGAATTAATAGAAATAATTGAACAATATTTATCAGAACCTTCAAATAAAAATAGTAAAAAAACGAAATGTATAAAAAACGCATTCACATCATTTAAAAGGTATAATACACTTGAGCAAACTAGATGTTTATCAAAAATATATTTAGATTATATTGATGAATTAATTTTAGACAGCTCTAATATTTGGAAAAAATTAGGGTTATTAAATAAGGATGAAATTACATCTTGGGGTTCTCCATTTGTTTGGTCATTAAACCCTGACGAAAAAAATCCAAAAATTTATAAATGCTATTTAGAACCTCCACAATTAACATTAATTGATACTGATATATATTTCGATGACGATTTTGATAAAGAAGATGTAAAAAAATATAAATTAAACTATAGACGTAAATATTTTAGATATTTAAATAATTTATTCACAATTGCATATGGTGAAGATCACATGTTTAATGTTAAGGATATTTTTGATACAGAATTTGAAATATTAAACGCAATGGCTTGTGATTTGATTAAAGAAACGGATGCGGATAATTATAATTTAGTTACAAAAGATGAAGCATTGAAAGATTTTGGTTTTAATTGGGTCGAATTTTGTAAACAGTTGGGTTTTAAAAACATACCTGATAGTTTTATAACATCCAATATAAATTATTTATTATGTGGAACAAAATTATTACTTGAAAAATGGAATACTCCTAAATGGAGAACTTATTGGGTTTATTTATACATTCGTCAACAATGTAGATGGAATGAATTGGGACAAAAAAATTTTTTTAAATTTCAAGGTAATTTTGTAAAAGGACAAGAAATTGATGTTGATATGAGTATTGTACCTATTTTTCCTATGGGGTTCTTATTTAATACGTTTTTAACAAATGAATATATAAAAAAATATGAAAATATCGAATTAATTAATTATGTTAAAGGAATTGCAGAAGATTTAAAAATAGTATTTACAAGAATAATTAAGCGTAATAATTGGATGGAGGAAAAAACTAAACTAAAAGCATTAGAAAAGCTAAAATATTTAAAATTAATTGTAGGTTCACCTAAATTATTAAGAGAAGATCCTTTACTAGATTATAAAGATGATGATCCATGGGGGAATTTAACAAAAATGGCAGAATGGAGACACTTACAAGCAATAGAACTTTACAATAAACCTGTTATAGACATACCTGTAATAGATTGGTCTGAATTACCTCTGAAATTTGTAGGCACACAAGCATACGTTGTTAATGCAGCATATACTCCAACTGAAAATAGTATATATATACCATTAGGATATATTCAAAAACCATTTATAGATTTAGATGAAAGAGGTATCGAATATAATTTATCAAGAATTGGCTTCACTATAGCACATGAAATGTCACATTCTTTAGATGATTGGGGAAGTAAATATGATGAATTTGGAGTATTAAACGATTGGTGGACTGAAAATGATAAAAAAAAATTCGAAAAAATACAAAAAGACGTTATTAAGCAATACGAGGCTTTCGCCGCGTATGATGGGATAGTTTTCGATGCCGAACCTAGTATAGGAGAAGATTTAGCAGATATTTCAGGTTTAGCAATATGTCAAGAATATTTAAGAGATTTTCAATTAAAAAATGAAGATATTCTACCAATACAATCTTTATCGTTTGAAACTTTTTTTATTTATTTTGCGGTTCAATCTAGACAAAAAATTTCAAAAAAATCTATTTTAGCTGAATTAAAAACTAATCCACATCCTTTAGACAAATATCGTTGTAATGTTCCTTTATCAAGAACCGAAGTATTTAGGGCAATTTATAAAGTAAAAAAGGGAGATAAAATGTGGTGGCATTCAACAAACAGTGTTTGGAATGATTTATAAAATTTAATTTAGAAAAACTTTGGCGTTTATAAAATTTTTTTGTATGATATATATATAAATGGCAAAATCCCATCGTCGTCGCTCAATGTCCCGTGCTCGCGGACGTTCTATGTCTATGAAACGCATGGCTGGTCGCGCAGCCTCTCGTGCTGCTGGTCGTGCCGCTTCTGCTGCTCGTGCCGCTTCTGCTGCCGCTAGCCGCGCCGCTTCTGCTTCTCGCAGTGCTTCTGCTGCTCGTGCTGCTTCTGCCGGTCGTGCTGCTTCTGCCGCTGCTGCTCGTGCCGCTTCTGCTGCTCGTGCCGCTTCTGCTTCTGCTAGTCGTGCTGCTTCTGCTTCTCGTCAATAAATTTTTTTAGATATTTAATTTATTCAATTAAATATTTAATATACAAATTATATATAATGACTACAAAACGTCACAAATATTTTAAAAGAAGACAAACACGCAAAATGCGTGGTGGGAAAAAAACTGTAACTGGAAAAAAATGGGTAACTGCTATTAACGCTGCCACACATACTTTAGAAAAAACTGGCTCTATTTCTGCTGCAAAAAAAAGTCTTAAAAAACAAGCGTTATACAATGCTCGTAAATTATTTGGTAGTATTGGTAAAGTATGAATATGCAAGGTCAATAAATACATTGTAAATAATATAAAGTTATTATCATAGTAGATTACAACTTTATAATGACACTATCTGAGATATTGATAATAACAATTATATTAATTGTATTTTTACCGATTATTCATATTCCACTCATAATTTTGATAGATTATTTTCACAATAAAAAATTGTTAATTTAAGCGCTACGATTTCTTGATTTGCGACAATATGAACGTCTTTTACCTGATTTTGTTTTCTTGCAACCATACTTTTCTCTGCATCCGGAAGTTTGACCTCTGTATGGAGAGTGTCTAACACGTGAACGATATGTGCGTCTTTTTGTGGTTTTGAACTATCTATATATTTATACAATATTTTTATAAACATATAAAATTCCAAAATTTATTTTTCAATTGTCATTTCTTTAGCTATTTTTTTAATAATCTTTTCTTCTTTTTCATAATCATTATCACCTGACCCACCATAGTTTCCACTACAATTTTATTATACTGATCTGAAAATACTGAAGATGATTTACTGCAATCTGGGTGTGCTTCTTTAAATTTCGGTAATAAACACGCATTTTTTGTTGCTACTTTTCTTACTACTTTATGCATTTTTACTTTTTCTTCATCTTTTTCCCATTTATCTTCATCTTTTATATATAAAATTTCTCTCTTCTTATCAGTGCAATGAACTGGTCGCTTTGTTACATCAAGTTCTTTAAGGTTCTTAACAATAATATTAGTAATTCCTTCTATATAACCTAATTCTCCAACTTTTTCTAGATCAGACAGTTGAAGTTTTATTGAATTTACAAAATCCATAATATTTATAGCATCTTTACATGTTTCGTTTAGATGTGTTGAAATTTAAAACACCGAATTTATGTAATCAATTCCATTTTCCTTGAAAAAAGAAAAATCGTTAATATAAAAGTTAAACACTTTTTCTCTTATTTCTTCATTATAAAAATATTTTGTATCAATATTGTAATGTAGATAATCATCTATATGTAAATCATATACATAGTTATTATAATAATCTTCTGTATTTACACAAAAAAATCTTTCATGTCCTACTTTTCTATTTATAACACATTCAGGTATTTTTTTATTATATAATTGTTCTATGTATTCATAATCAATTTTACCAATATCGTAAAACTTAATAATTTTTGAAAGAAGTATTTTTTTATCAAATTTTTCGGTTGTCTGTGGTGTAAAGTGATGAGGATCTATTTGCTCGTCATAAATTATAACTTTATCTACAAATTGAGAAAATGACAAAAACAAATTTTTCCATAAATGTCTATAATATCCATCTTTTTTGTATTTTTCTAAAAATCCTGATATTATTCTTTTATACGGATTTCTAATAAATATTATTGTTATATAATTTTCAATGTCATTAGGTAGTTCACTACTATCTTTTGGTGTGTGTATTAAATTTATTAAATTATCTGTTTGTAAAAACCAAAAAATATTTTTAATATGACTACACCCACATTTAGCACTCCAACCAAATATGATTTTTTTGTTATTATCAACTAAAAAATGCATATATATATATATATATAATAATAATTTTTTTGTGATGACATGCTAATTTTAAAATATGGTCACACAATTAAATTTTTTGTAGTAAAATATTTTAACTTTTCAATTTTGGACATTTTTTTTGTCCATTTTTGAAAATCTCAGAAAACTTTCACATTAAAAAAACCGGTTTTTATACTATACTCAAAGGGACCGTTTTTATACAATTTTTTAAACTTTTTTTACAAACTTGTAGTAAAACGCCCTAAATTACCTACGATGATGTCTACGAGTTTTTCTATGTTTTCTGCGGACACTTTTATTTCTACGTGTTCTTCTTTTTCCTGCTTGTTGCACTAAACCATACGGATTACTAACGCCAATAATATTAGTCATTATAATATAAACTGATATTATTTATTTAAAAAATCGTTTTAACTTGATTAACAGGTTGTAAAGGAATATTAGAATTATTACTAGGTAATGAAATTGCAGAAGATGGTAAACTATTAGAAGTTTCCATAGTGATACCTGGTATAGGTTTAAGTGGTATAGAAGTGTCTGAATTTGTTGCTGGTGCTTGTATTGCCATTGTTGATGGAGATGGTGTTAGCATTGTTGATGGTTCGGAAGATAATTCATTTTCTCCACTTGTATTATCAGTTATAGTATCATTTAAAATAACAGGTGCCTGAGACGGTTTTATTAATGTTGGCTGCTTTACAGGTGCTGAAATATTTTTAATTATTTTTGTAGATTCTTTTTTAAGTGTTTCTATTTGCTTTTCTGTTGTAGATAAAATTTTAGACTCTACTATTGCTTCAAATAATTTAACACCATTAACATAATCTTTTTCACATTTTACATATAAATCTATAATCAAACGTCTTGTTTTAACAATAGATTTTTGTAGCAAAGCATCGTTTAAGTTAGGATTTACTCTTATTACTTTTTTACCAGAATAAGGGTCAATAACATATGTAAATAATTCATTTACAACTGATAATAATTTAAATTGATTATTAGCTGCACTCTGAATCATATTTTTAATATTTTCCGCATAATCAACGAATAATTTATCTTTTTTATTTAAACTATATTTCATTTTTAATATAGGATTGCTTGATTGACAAGTAGGTTTTTTACTATAGTCCCTCAACCTAATATCACTAAATTTAGTTATTTCAGCAGGCATTGTTTCATTGCCTGTAAAAGCAGTATAAAATAATTTTAAATCTTGTAAAAATTGTTGTTTTGTAGCGTCAGACATTCCAGTGAAAGTTCCATTAGAATAATCATAATTGTCATCTAGATATAATCTCATAAGCTCAGTAATTCCTGGTTCATCAGCAAGTGTTTTTTCTAGTCCATTTTTATTTATATTCATATCACAAACTTTTGGTTGAATAGTTACATTGCCTGTCGTTTCATCAATATCTTGACCTCTTTTAAGTGCTCGAATTCTATTATCACAAATATTAAGCTTATATAATTTTCGACCTACATTTTTAGGAATTTTATCTTTTTCTAATAATCCAGTTTTTACAGTTTGTCCTGTTGCATCTTTATATGTATAAATTGGATTTATTGTCATAACGATTGCAGCAAATATATGAGCAATCTTAACATAAAATTTGGCAATACCTATACACAAACGTTTTTTTCTAATATTTTTTTGCTTATCATTTGATGCATCTAAAGCATCAAGTTTATCCTTAGTAATAAATATAACTTTATCTGTATTTAATTGATTGACTTCTTGTCCATTTTTAATTCTTTGTGCAAGATATGTAACTTCCATGTCATTAAAATATCTATCAATAATATCAGAAGTAACAATAATTAAGTTATTGCAATAAGCTTTTTGAGAAAGTTTGCTTAAGCTCTTAAAATCCATTGTTAAAATATAATATGTAGCGATATAATCAATAACATCATAAAAATTATCAAATTCTTTTTTAGCATTATTATTTGTAGAAGATGTATTTCCCATATACTATACTATTTTAAAAAAATATAATTAAAATAATATAAATAAAATTGAATTAAAAATATATTATCTATTTGAAAGATAATACAAAGATGAGCAAAGATAAAAGTCAAAAAAGAAAAGACAATAATATTAATAAGACTGAATTATGGAATATTTTCGATTCGGAAATAGAAAATCCGGAAAAGCAAAAAATACCATTAGAATGTATTTATGGTTCTGGTAATAGAGAAATTTGTGAAAGATGTGAAAGTATTTTAGCATTTTCAGAAGAAGGATTTTTAACTTGCACAAATAACAAATGTGGTATTATTTATAAGGATTTAATAGACCAAAGTGCAGAATGGAGATATTATGGTGCAGATGATAATCAAAATTCTGATCCTACAAGATGTGGTATGCCCATTAATCCACTATTAGAAGAGTCGTCTTATGGTTGTAAAGTGTTATGCAATGGTCCTATGACTTACGAAATGAGAAAAATACGACGATACACAGAATGGATGGCTATGCCATATAAAGAAAAATCTAGATACGATGAATTTCAAATAATTACAACTATGGCACAAAATGCAGGTATTCCAAAGATGATTATAGACAACGCTATAGTTTATCATAAAAAAATTTCTGAATATGAATTAACATTTAGAGGTGATAATAGAGACGGAATTATTGCAGCGTCTATATATATTGCATGTCGAATTAATAATTATCCAAGGACAGCAAAAGAAATTGCATCCATTTTCCATTTAGATGTAACAAGTGCAACAAAAGGTTGCAAAAATGCGATTGCAATTATTAACAACTTAGAAAAAGATATGGATAATAAAGAAAAAACAAATTTCGGAAAAACAAAACCAGAATCATTTATTCAGAGATATTGTAGCAAATTAAATATTAATAATGAGTTGACAAAACTTTGTCAATTTATTTCTATGAAAATAGAAAAAATGGATATAATGCCAGAAAATACTCCACCATCAATCGCAGCCGGTGTTGTTTATTTTGTAGCTCAAATATGTAAACTTAATATAAGCAAAAGAGATGTAAAAAATGTTAGTGAAACTAGTGAAGTAACAATTAACAAATGTTATAAAAAATTGGAAAAAATTTCAAAAGATGAAAATATAATTCCAGCAGCAATAATGGCAAAATATAATCTTGTTAACATCTAAAATATTTATGCAAATTACATTATTTATTTCTTATCTCGTTTAAATAATTTATATAAATCTTTTGTTGTTTTATAAAATCTTTTTTTATTGTGATTTCGTATTTTTTGAAATACCTCAAAAAATTCTCTCTCTAATTCTTCAATTTCTTGAGTTTCATTAACTTCTCCACAACATCTGTTTTTTAACTCTTCATAATCATCGGTAATTTTGTTATCAATATCACTACTTTCATATAAAAATCCCGCTTTACCGCACAAATTTTCATTATTTCTACAATGCAGCGCTAAATTATTTACAAGAACATCTTTATTATTTAAATTAACATAATCTCTGAATACTTTACATAATCCCAAGTCAGGATTACTTTTATGAGGTATATAAAATTTACAAGAATAACAAGATGGTTCAAAAGAATAAATATAACTAATAAATGTGAGCAAAAGCAAATACAATATCATTATAAATATTTATGATAATATCTTTAAATATATTTTAAACATATTTAACTAGTTATAATATAAAAAATAAAAAATTGAATAAAACTATAAAATGGCAGAAAAGTTTATTCCAAAACGTGTTTTTATTGTTCCATATAGAAATCGTATTCAACATAAATTCTTTTTTAGCAAATATATGAATTTTTTACTTGAAGATAAGGATGATTATGAGATATATTTTTCTCACCAATGCGACGCAAGAACATTCAATAGAGGTGCCATGAGAGACATTGGATTTATTGCAATTAAAAATAAATATCCAGAACATTACAGAGATATGATATTCATATTTAATGATGTAGATACTATGCCATTTTACAAGATTTTTGATTACGAAACAACAGAAGGTGTAGTTAAACATTATTACGGATTTAAATATACATTAGGTGGTATAGTTGTAATTAAAGGTTCGGATTTTGAAAAGATAAATGGTTATCCGTGTTTTTGGGGATGGGGTATGGAGGATAATGCATTGCAAAAAAGATGTGAAGGTTATGGATTAAAAATAGATAGAAGTTTATTTTATGAAATAGGTAGTCCAGAAATACTTCAATTGTTTGATGGGGTTTCAAGAATTATTAGTAAAAAAGACCCTTGGAGAGGACAAAATGATGATGGTATAGATGGATTAAGAACTATAAGTCAATTAAAATATAATATAGATACAAAATCAGATAATCCAAATGATAATATTTTTACTGTAAAAAATCCTCGAACATTTTATATAAATATTTCAACATTTTTAACATATATTCCATTTGGTTCAGAAGAATATTATAACTATGATTTGAGAGAACCAAAAAGAAAAATAATACATCCAGACAAAATAAAAGAAACACAAAAAACAGTTATATCAACAACAGACTGGTCAAATATTCCATATTATCCTACAACACTAGAAAAGAAAGAAAATGTAGCAAAATATTTAATATCAATGGGTAAACAAGTTCCGACACAATTGTTACAAGAAATAAGATTAGCTAAAATGAAAGAAATAGAAGAAGATTCATACAACAATTTCAGCTCTAGAAATGTTACACCAGTGTATCAAGAAAATGTTAGACAATTTGCGCACCCTCAAGTATATCAAAGTTACGTTCAAAATGGTCATATTTCAAAAATTCCAACACAAATAAAAAATACACCCCCACCTCCGCATAAATATTCACCTCAATATGCTTCTTACGTAGGAGCAAAACCAAGGGCCCAAGCAAGTGCTAAAATACGTTTAGGCGGGGCTTACTAAATTAAATTACATTAAATTAAAAATAATATAAATTTAGAGATATAAATTTATTATTTTATATGAATAAATATAGTGAAATTATAAAAGATGTTATTAATATTTACGATAAAGAAATTCATCCTAATCAAAAATGTCAAGATTATAAAGAAGAATGGATGACATATTGTTTTTCAACTAATAATAAAAAACATCAAACTTTTTTATTTTATAAAGGAACTCGTATTTGTAATGAATTATTTAACAATTATTATGAATGTTTTGTCAATGATAAAAGAAATAAAATAAAATAATTATTTAATATATAAATGGAAAAACCTTCGCCCAAATATATTAAGCATGGATTTTTAGGACCTAATGAAAGATATAATCAAAATTTACATACATATGGTGATACACCAGAAGAGAGAAATGTAAAAGACTTACAAGGAGAAACCTTTTATACTCAAGAAGAACTTAATCAAATGAAAAATGAAATTACTACTGCGAAATGTCCTATCTGTGATGAAGAAATTGATTCCACAGAAAACTGTAGAATGTGTCGTAATGGACATAAATTTCATTCTAGATGTTATACAAATCAAGCTCTACCAGTAACTAAATGTCCTTTATGTAATTCGACAGATTTACATAATTGTAATAATGTAAATGATATTCATAGTGGTGGAAGAAAACGCAAATCAAGAAGAAGACATACTCGTAAAAGAAGACATACGCCCAGAAGAAAAAATAATCGCAAAACTAGTTACAGACATAAGAAACATTAAATATTTTTGGTCCAAACATAAACCATTTCTGTATAATCATTTTGTCTCTTAGATTTTTTCAATGGAAATGTCTCATGAGCTTCACCTAGCAAGTCTTTAAGAACATTGTCATATACTTCCTTACATATATTAATAATATAATGACCTCCAATTTGAAGGCCATTATAGGTCTTTGTGAATAAAGGCTTATAAAATTGTTCATCCATATCCTTCTTTGTTTCATATTTTACGGAATTTGCATATTTTTCTATAAAATAATACGGTGGAGATGCAAATACAGTGTCATACTTAAATTGTGTATAATTAAAATTAACAGCATCACAAATTCGAATGTCAAAATAAGTCGCCGATTTCGTCTTCAAATATGCGACCATATTGTCATATGGTTTCTGCAAATCTGCGTTAATATCGACACCATAATAAGCATCCAAATTTAATGCCGCTGCAGCAACTGCGGACCCACCCCAACCGGCACAACAATTCAAAACTCTTTTGGCATTGTATTTTGTATAAATTTCCATACAATTTAAAGGTCTCATTATATTTATTGCACTTATGCAAATATTATAAACCTCTTTCAATACAATGTATTCATTTTTTGTTTTATTTTTATTTTTAACATCTTTATAATATGTTAGCATTGTCTGAATAAATTTCTTCTTTTTGAATTCATCTATTCTCTCTATGAACTCAAAAAAACTTATATTATATTTTCCTTTTGTTTCAAGACGCTGACTAAAAGTGAAATAATCTACTACATTATTTCCAGTGCGACATCTTGAAGACATAGTATAAGCATTTTTTCCTATTTCTATCAATTTATCCATTTCTTTTTCTACATCTTCTATATTAATATTTTTAATTTTTCTTGATATGTATTCTTTTGAAAACATATATACTGTATTTACATAAAATTTACATATATATAGCTTATTCATTTATTAAATCATTTATGAATTGATTTCTTATTTCTACATATTCTTTTTTAATAGAGTTACCATTATACGTTATTTGATCTTTATGTATTCTGTAATGCACGAGAATTTCTTTAATATTATATAGCACACCATATTTTTTTAAAACTCTTAATTGTAAATCTAAATCTTCGGATACCATATCTATAGTATAATTACCTACTGATTTAACAGCTGATTTTGTGTAACATAACGTTGGATGGTTCATTATCCAATGCGATTTTGTATCTTTATATTCATCCCAAGTAATTTTAAGCTTATGGTCTGTTTTTCCTAAAAGTACAATTTCTTTAGTATTATCTTTATTAGTAAACATTTGCACATTTGAACCACACATAACAGAATCTGGGGTTTCTTTCATAAATTTTAATTGAGTTTTAATTCTATTAGGCATCATTATATCGTCGGAATCCATTCTAATAATTATTTCATGTGAACATAAATCAATGCCTTTATTCAAACAATAACTGAGACCTTTGTTTTCATCCATTTTAATATATTTCAAATCAGTAAATCTCGTATGTGATTTAAATTTATTTAATTCCATTTCTAATAATTTACTGCTTAATTTATCCGAACCATCATTTATCCATACTAATTCCATACCAAAATGACCATTTTGATTTTTAATTGATTCCAAACATTCTACGATAAAAAAATGTTTAGTATTAAAACTTGAAATTAAAATAGAAACCCATTCGTTAGGTGTTTTATATTCATCAGATAATTCTATTTCATTCATTTTATCGTAATGTAATTTTGTTGAACCCCATTCTTGATAAGCATAAACTTTTTTATGTCCTTCATATTTTTCTCCAGCAAAATGCGATGGTAAAAATGTATAACTAGGATAGACCACAAAATCATTGTATTTCTCTGTTTTTAAAAGAGATGTAAGAAGACCTGGACCAAGCGCTAGCCAGGGCGGATTTTGCAAAATATATAGTAAATTTTTTTCATCAAGTATGTAATCTATTGCATCATTACACAAAGAATAATTTGGGACATAACCCATATTTCCGTTTGCAACTAATTCTGGACGTAATTTTTCATTTTCATAAGTTGCAAATGCTTTGTTATTAATAAAAACATCTCCCAATGGTTCTATACATATAGAATCCGCGTCTATATAGATACCCCCATACTTTTGTAATATTTCTAACCTCATAATATCTGCTTTTCCGTAGTAAAACTCAACCATATCTATTATCTTTTGACATCTAAATATAAAATTTAATTCTTTGATTTTTTCTTCTGTCCAGCAAATATATTCATAATCAGGGTTTTTCAATTTCCATGTTTCCATAAATTTTGAAGGCATGGGATTTGGACCTATCCAAATTTGATGTATTATTTTTGGAATACTCATTAATTATATAAATATATATTTATTTATATAAATATTTATATATATAAATAAATATTTGTAATATAAATATACATGTTAAATGAAATATCTGACATAAAACATATTTTATATATAAATTTATCTTTTAGACAAGATAGAAAAAAACATATAGAAAATCAATTAGTTAATATTGGTTTTAATTCATTTGAAAGATTTAATGCTATAAATGTTAAAAATGGTGCTTTGGGTTGTAGCATGAGTCATTTAAAATGTGTTGAAATGGCAAAAAAAAATAATTGGGAACATGTTTTAATATGTGAAGATGATACAGAATTTTTATCACCAGACATTTTGAAGAAACAGGTTAATCTTTTTTTTAAAAAAAATAAAGATTGGGATGTGTTATTGTTTGCTGGAAATAATATGTTGCCATATTTACCTTATGATGATTGTGCAATTAAAATATTTAATTGTCTCACTACTACTTGCTATATTGTAAAACAACATTATTATGATAAAATGATTAAAAATTATAAAGAAGGTATTACAAAATTTATCGAAAATCCAACCGAAAATCGTAAATATTCTATAGATAGTTATTGGTTAAATTTACAAAGACATGATAACTGGTTTCTAATAATTCCATTAAGTGTTATTCAAAAAGAAGATTATAGTGATATCGAAAAAAAAGTAACAAATTTTAAAAATTATATGTTAGATTATAATAAATGTATAAAATAATAATAATAATATAAAAACATAGTATTTCTATAATTTATGAAAAATATACAAGATATTAAAAATGCATTTTATATCAATTTAGATACTAGACCTGATCGTAAAAGTTATTTTGAAAAGGAAATTACCAAAATTAAATTAAATGTGAAACGGTTCGCAGCTATAAAGCACGCATGTGGAGCAGTTGGGTGCAGTATGAGCCATTTATCTTTATTAAAACTAGCAAAACAAGAAAAAATGGACCATATTTTGATTATGGAAGATGATATTATGTTTTTAAATCCAGGAGTTTTTATTAGTAGCTTGAATAATTTTTTATCTAATAATCATAATTTTGATGTATTGTTAATTGCTGGAAATAATATGGGAGAATACACTAAAATAGATGACACATGCGTGAAGATTACAAAATGTCAAACAACAACCGGTTATTTTGTTAAAAGTCATTATTATGATAGATTAATTGAAAATATTGAAGATGGTATTACTAAATTATTAAAAAACTTTAATAGGCTCAATGATTTCGCTATTGACCAGTATTGGAATTACTTACAATTAATTGATAAATGGTATTTATTAACACCTTTAACTGTAACACAAAGACCTGATTATAGTAATATTGAAAAACGTCATACAAATTATGGACGAGTTATGTTAGATTTAGATAAAAAAAATTTAAGACATACAGGAGTAATAAAAGAAAGAGTTATTTTATCAAATACTCTTAATGATGTTATAAATAAAAATATATAAAACCATTAAATTATTTTTTATATTTTATATTTTATATTTTTCCTTCTTGAATCCATTTTGGAAAATCTGATAGTTCAATATCTGTAAAAAATTTATTTGTAGCTATTGAAAGCATGTCTATTTTATATTTTGAATCCAAGTTTAATCCTATTGCATAGTCTTCCAAATATTCTTTTTCTACCAATTCTCTCTTTGAAAGTAAATTTAAAATTGCTTCGTTTGAGAGAAAATAAAAGCGACCACTACAGTACTTTGTTTGAAATATAGGTAAATAGGTCGGTAATTCAGGATGTAGTTTATGATACTGTGATAAATATGGTTTGGGAACATCTACAATGTAACCTCCATAATGTGTTTTGGGTTTTTTTGTTTCTATAAGTTTGGTTATTATATCAAAAATTTTGTTATTTACTAATATTTGGTCATCGTCTGTTTTAAATAAGTATTTAAAATTAAATGTTTCAGAAACTGCTTTATAAGATGCTATAACTTTTTTTGGTAATGAATTATAATCATCTTCAACTTTAACCCATAAAATTCTGTTTTCATTGTCAAATTTATATTCAGCTTCCAAACTTTCTTCACCAATTACATGATAGTATTTTAAATACGAAGGTATAAGAGGTAACCATGTTCGCTTTTGAAATAAAGCTTTTTTCATATACTTTTTGCAATTCATAATAAGCATTATGTATTCTTGTGTAATCATAAAATAATTAATATTAAGTTTTTAAATTCTAATCATTTTATGATTTATTATATTTATGAATATTTGATATCCTGAAAATTAATAGTTTTTTCAGTAATATAATGTTGAGTATAATATTTTTTATTATTTTTAATTAATTCATTAACATAATTCATATCAACTAAATCTGGATGAACATACCAATCTTCATACGGATTACCATTATTACTTATATCTTCAAATACACAAATATAACCTCTTTTTTTTAAAATATCTCTCGATTTTTCTCTTGTATTATCAAAATTTGTATGGTATATATCATGTTCAAAAGTTACTGTTGCAAATTTATAAATATCAAATATTTCTTTATCTAATTTTTCTAATGTTAAAAGAGTAGTTCCGTTAATGACTTCTAAATCTATTTGTAAATAATCAATAAATAAAGGCACATTGTTTCTTTCAAATAAGTCATTATAGTTTATTTTTGTAGCGTCATTTATTATATGAATACTATTTTGACGAAACTCTTTGTAAAGTGGTAGAAACATTTCATTGTATTCAATCATTATCCCTTTCCAGTCATATTTATTTTCTAATAAATATGTGTTATTTATATCTATAGGATGATTTGAACCTATTTCTAAAAAATAACCATTTTTTTTTCTTTAAGAATATTTAATATAAATTTATCTTGATTTGATTGACCCAAATACATTTATATAATATAATTTATAAAAAAATTATACTTTTTACTAAAAATGATTTAATAAGAATATTTATAATATTATATAAAATGTACGAGAATTACTTGTCTTTATTAAAAATTTTAAATATGGAGAATATTTCAACTAGCAAATTTAAATCTGACTATGCATATAATAGTATTCTAGAACATGTATCATTTGAACAAGGTAAAGAATATCTAATATTAATAGAAAATGAATTTGATTATATATCACCTGAACATATAGATAATTTTGTTAAAATAAATGATAACTATGGGTTTCCAACTAGTTATATTTTTGAATATAAAAATGGTAAAACTATAAACTGTAGTCCAAGTTCATTAAGATATATTTATCACTCATTGATGATATTAGAATATTTTAAAAAAACAGAATTGTCATCAATTGTTGAAATAGGTTGTGGTTATGGTGGATTATTTCTTGCTATTTGTTATTTTTCTAATTTATTAAATATTAAAATAAATAATTATCATATAATAGATTTTCCAGAAGCTTGTACATTAATAGACAATTATTTAAAATTAAACAATAATTATATTAATATAAATTATTTTCTTCATAGCTGCAATGAATATGGAAAAAGTGTAATTGATAATAATTTATTTTTAATATCTAACTATTGCTTTAGTGAAATTTCTGATGAACATAGAAGTAATTATATTTCTGAAATATTTAATAAAGTAAAAAATGGATTTATTTTATGGCAAACTATTTTTGGATTAGGAATTAATAAATTAAATATAATAAAAAACCCAATAGTAAATATTATCGAAGAAAAACCGCAAACTGCATCCAATGAAAATAAAAATTATTTTATTTATTTTTAATTTTACAATATAAAATTAATTTAACTTATATTATATTAAAACAATGTCTGCCACTTTTTCTAGTTGTTTTTATATAATTAAATCAAAATTTGACGCAAATATTTATATTGAATGGATGACAAATTTTCTCTCTATAGTAAATAATTTTAATTTGGTTATTTATACAGACGAAAATAGTTATAAATATATTCCTCAAGAAAGTAAAAATAATTCCAAAATAAAAATTATTTTAAAACCATTAGAACAATTTTATAATTATAAATATAAAGATTTTTGGATTGAAAATCATAAAAAAAATTTTCTTCTTAATGATAAATCTTGTTGGGAATTAAATATGTTATGGTGTGAAAAAATATGGTTTGTAAATGAAACAATAGAGAGAAAATATTTTGAAACGGACTTTTATGGCTGGTGTGACATTGGATATTTCCGCAATCGTATTTATGATTTAAATACTTATTGTCTCTCTAATTGGCCTTCAAAAGATAAAATTTTATTATTAAATAAACAAAAAATTTATTATGGTTGTGTAAATAATGATGATAATTACATTAACTATTTATATAAAATTATAAATGAAAAAAATCAAATAGGATTACCTATTCAACCTATACCACAACATCAAACATCTGTAGCAGGTGGGTTTTTTATTTTGTATAAAGATAAAATTAATTGGTGGGCAACTACATTTGATGCAAAATTAGAATTATATTTTAAAAACAATTATCTTGTAAAAGATGACCAAATTATATTGATAGATTGTATTTTTACTAATTCTGATAATTTCTCTCTATTTAGAGAAAACAATCCTCCATTTGATAATTGGTTTATGTTTCAAAGAATTTTCAATTAATTTTTTATAGTTTATAAAATATATTTGGTTTAATTTGGTTCTGCCTTTTCTAAACGTAGAATATGATTAGTATTTTAATTCCTATTTATAATGGAATAGAATTTATTGACGAATCAGTTTCTTCAGTTTTAAATCAAACTTATGATAAATGGGAACTTTTAATTGGTGTAAATGGACATCCAGAAAACTCAGTTATTTTTCGAAAAGCAAAGGAATATGAAAAAAAAAATAATAAAATACGTGCATTTGATTTTTACAGGATTAAGGGAAAATCAAATACATTAAATGAAATGATACAATTTTGCAATTATAAATATATTGCATTACTCGATGTAGACGATATATGGCATCCACAAAAATTAGAAGTACAATCAAACCTCTTTACTGATAATTATGATGTTATAGGAACTAGATGCATATGGTTTGGAGATAAACCAAATATAATACCTACAATTCCTACAGGTAATATTAGTGATTTTGATTTTAGTATAGTTAATCCAATTATAAACTCAAGTTCTTTAATTAAAAAAGAATTATGTTATTGGAATTCGGAATGGGATGGTATAGAAGACTATGATTTATGGTTACGACTAAGGAAACTAAATAACAAATTCTTTAATTGTAATGAAATTCTGGTAAGACATAGAATTCACAATGCATCTGCATTTAATGCAAAAGGTAATGATAATAAAGTTGATATTTTATTAATTAATCATGGATTTAAAAGTCGTAATAAAAAAAATAATGAACAATCGAAAATTCGCACAACCAGCGGTGTAAATAAAATTAATATGAAATTATTCTAAATAGCTATTTTAATCCATTCAGAAGGACATAAATCTCTAGTATCATTATTTGCTATTTTACCAAACCATACAGAAGGATAACATACAATTTTACTTTTCCAAGAATTAAAATATGCTGCCCACCAACTAAAAGAACTATTTGCAATTATATTATGATGACATAAACTCATAAGCAACATTTGTTCCCAATCTTCTAAATTTTTCTCTCCACGTGTAAATTTGAAATTAGGAAATTTTGCAACCAATTTGTTAACCATGTTTAAAACATCATCTATATCTTGTTCCTCACAAAAATATAATATGTTAAAGTTTTCACTAGGATTATTTATTTTTATAAATTCAATCGCTCTTTCATAATAATCGTATGTAGCTAATGGATGATAATCTTGTATTTTTTTATAATCACCAATTCTAAAATGCATACTAACCGTTTTTTCAAAATCAAAATCATTGTTATTTAGAAGTTTGATTAATAAATTTTCTTTCATTTTATCTAAACCTATAAGTCTACAAATTGTATCATATTGATTATGAAAATATTTATAACTTTGAAAATAACCATATAAAAGAATGTCGTCGTTTAGTGTAATTTCAAGAATAGATAATTCTTTGTATGGAAATCCATTCTCTCTAATAGTGTGCAGTTTATTAGGTAGTTCATTAGTTAAAAACGGTTTCAAATTTGAAAAAAAAGAATTCCAAAAAGTGTATCTAATTGTTGTTGTTCCACCACCAAGTTTATCTAAATTTAAGAATTTGAATTGCTTTCTGCATTTAATACCATATGCAATAGTAGCAAATATCTGAAAAATTTGATTTCCAAGTCCACCCATTAAGTTGCATGTAATCATAATATATTATTTATATATGTTTTTAAATAAAAATGACTTCATTTTATTATATTTAAAATATAATAAAATAGTAAAATGTTTACTTCAAAGTATAAGCCAACTAAATTGGATGAATTTATTGGAAATAAACAAGCTGTTCAATTATTCACGAATTGGTTGTTAAAATGGGATCCAAAAAACAAAAACACTAAATGTGCGCTTGTTTCTGGATTAAATGGAATAGGAAAAAGTATATTAGTTGAGTTAGTATTAAATACACATAAATTTAATATTGTAAATTTGTCTATTGACGATGATAGAGATAAAGAGACTATAAATAAAACTATAAAACCTTTGCTGAGAACAAAAAAAACATTTGATGGACTATACAATGCATTAGTTGTAAGCGATATTGATAGCAGCGGTGGTGATTATGGTTTTATTTCTTGTTTAACAGAATGTATTAAGGAAACACAAATTCCCATTATTTGTATTTGTGACGATAGATATAATCAAAATATAAAACCTATAATGAATTATTGCTTTGACATAAAGTTACAAAAACCTTGTTATGACGATGTTTATAGACTAATTTACAAGGTTGTTACAACAGAAGGTATAAAAATAAGCAAATCACGGGTAGATAAATTATATGAACAATCAAACGGTGATATTCGTTATATATTAAACGCTCTTCAATTAGGAATAAAAAAGAGTGATACTAGTAAAAATATTCAAAGCTCAAATATATTTGATACTACAGGTAAGTTGCTTAATATGGATTTAAGTATTGACGAAAAAATGAATTATTATTGGATGGCACACGATATTCATACTTTATTGGTTCAAGAGAACTATATTGAAAATACATTATCAACAAAATGTCAGGCAAAACGTTTAGAGAATTTATCATATTCTGCAGATGCCTTATCAGATGCCGACATATTTGAAGCAGTATTTGATTTCGAATTGTCTTCTTATGTTGCTTTAAACACAATTAAAGCGGCTTCAAAATGTAATAAGAAAGGAATGATAAAATTTCCGCGATTTTTGGGCAAAGTTTCTACTATGAATAAAAACAAAAGAGAGAAATTGAATTTTGAAATGGTTAAATTACACCTTTTCTCATTTAAAACGCCCATTTTAGTAGGTAAAAAATAAGAAAAAATGTAAAATCAATAGTAGGAATTTCACCTACGATGGTCTTACTTTTTCATCTTCCTTGTTTTTACTTGAAGATGTGAAAGACGAAATTTGAAAACATAATGGTCGTTCTTGTTTTTCTATCCAACAACTCGTTAAATTCATTATGTTTATGGAAGAGTTTGCGTCTCTTGTTCTAAATACGATTTTTTTGTTTTCGCAACTCACGCAGTTAGAACAGATTAACAGACGAAACACTTTCTTACCTTCCTTATCTTTGTAATATTCTAAATCCTTATTACAATCACAACACTTTTTACTTGTATTACATTCATTAATAGTGATTGTATCATATTTCTTATGAATTAATTTCCTTAATCCTTTATTCATCGTAGGCATAAAATGTTTCATTTGTGTAGACCTACTCCAATTTCCATAACCAATTAAGATATTTTCTCCAAAAGTTTCCTTAATTTTATTCAAAAATGTATCTATGCTTTTCTTGCCATAACTATATTGACGAAACTTCATTTTTCTCCATGTATCTCGTTTGTAAAAGTCGGTTGTTTCTTTGTTTAGTTTATCTTTTTGAACCAAATATATTTTGAACTTGTCATAATCAACTGATTTACTATTTTGAAAGGATAATATAGTTTCTTTTTCAATAATTCCGTTTCTTTTTCTTTCCAATAATAGAATACGCTGATTACACTTTGCTTTACTTTCTCGTTTTCTTTGTGGTGCTGTGTATTGTAGTTTGTTTCCGTTTTTATCCATCATATAAACTAACGAACGCTTACCTGGATCACAACCTACAATATTTCTTTCTTTCAAAGTATCCAATTGTTCCTTTGATAAATCCTCAATATTGTAAAAATCTTGTTCTTGTAAAATAGGAACTCTTGTGCCCCATTTTTTATCTTTCAAATCTTTTCTAATAAATAACAAGCAACACGAAACGCCATCAGTTTGTATTTGGTTATGAAACTGATAATGCTTATTTTTGAATATTTTATTTTTCAAATCCAAAAAGTTGCACCATACTTCATTTTGATTGTCTTTTACATTACTTAATAATTCTCCCTTTTTCACTTTATTACCATCTTTGTCTTTTTCAGGACAAAATAGGTTTATCAAACTTGCAGTATCAATAATAATGTGTTTTGGAATAATATTGTTTCTTAATGGTAATGGTTGAAATAATTTACTTTCTTGTTTTTCTAATACAGAGTTCATATACAACATTCCTTTCAAATAATCAAATGGTTTTACTTTTACATCATAGTGTATTGATTTTTTGATTTCAGTAGGAAAAATATTAGATAAATGCGTTTCTTTCCACTTTGAAAACATTTCATTTGTTTCAGTTAATTCCATTAATTGTTTTTTGAATTGAAATAAGGTTGCTTTATCTTCTGTAATTTCATTTGTGGTTTTATTTATAAATCGTAAAAAGTGTTGGATAAAATGCTCTTGAATGTTATTGGATAAAGAAGTATGTATTTGTGTACCTAAATAAGGTAATAAAAAAGTAGTATTTTTCAAATTGGTTTTTACATGGTTCAGTAAAGGTTGATATTCGGTTTTATAGAATTGTTCTAATGTTTCCAATAGTTCTGTATCCTTTCCTTTTTTACCTCTATTATCACGACTGCCTAATGTTTTGATACAATACAAAATGAATGTGTCCTCTAATTCAGGCAAGGAATTATTATTTGTGTATTGGTGCAAAACAAACAACCGAATAAATTGGTAAGTATGAATAACCAAATCGTTCATTTCAAAAACCAAATGATCTATAACTGGTTGTGTTGTATCACGATTAAGTAAAATCGTTTTCAAAGGTATTTTGAAAGTTTTGTAAGCAGATTTTTCATTATTCCTAAACTCTTTGAAATCCTCCTTTTTCTTTTTCTTAACTTTCATTTCTATAATTAGTAAATATTTTCTTTTTTAAGTATTTTACGCAATAATTAATAAATTAAATAAAATACATAATTTATTAATTTGAATAACCGCCATACGCAAGTCCTGTTCTTATTCTTAATATATTGTAATTTGGATTACCAATAGGATTATCAGGAAACAATGATGCTATAAAAGCGTTTTTATGTTCTATTTTTGAGATTTCTGGTATTACAATTTCACACCTACAAAAAGGACAACAATTTACACGCATATTTTTATAACAATCACCGCACATTTGATGTTCTGATACATCACCTGTTGGATTTATATGCGGTAATGTAATGTTAGTATCTTTATCCTCAAAACAAATTTTGCAGGTAATTAATTGTTCCATTTATACTATAATTATATTGGTTTTATTTTTAAGTATGTTCACAATAATAAAAATCTTCCACTCCTTGAAATTTTTCGTGAATTAATTTAATAGGGTCTAAATATAATAAATCAGAGTTATAAAATCCCATATCTACTAATTCGTCATCATCTCTTATGGAAGGGTCAAATAAAACATTATATAAAAAGAAATCACAATTATTTATTTTTGAAAAATTTTTAAAATAAGGAAGTTCTGAATGCCGAACATACATAATTAGTTTCATATCAATATAAGAATTATATATAGCACCATCAGGGTCATTATATTCAATAATTGTTAGTTCAAAACTATTTTTCTCAGATTTGGATTTTACAGAATATTTATATTTTACATATTCGTTTGTATTAAAGTATTCTTTACCCCATTCTTCTGTATTAGTATCTGTATTTCCTCCTCTTGTAATATTAATTTCTGTAATGATATATTCTTGTATGGAATACTTTTTGTCTATTTCTTTTTTTACTTCTTCTAATTTTTGTTCATTCGTTTTTTCATTATATATTTTTTTGATGATTTCAAAATTGTCTTCTGTTAGTATTTCTTTTAGTTTGTCTTTATCTATTATATCTAATATACTCATTATTTTAGATATATATGGTTTTATTTTTATATTTGTTTTATTTTGAATTTTTATATTTGTTTTATTTTGAATTTTTTATTTTCATAATGTAAATGAGCGAACACGAACACAGAGATATGGCGTATTTGTTGGAAGATGTTATGAAAAATAAATTTAACCGAGCATTTTATCAAGAGGATTTATGGAAATATGTAGAAAATAAACAAACCGAAGAATATGATATGAAAGATGTGAAACACTGGGTATATGCTCCTTGTTGGTCTTACAATATAAATAATACGGAATGTTTTTATTCTATTTATCAAGCGTTGATGCAAAAAGGGAAGTTTAAAGAAGATATGAAACGAATTAAAAAAGCGGATACTTCGTATCCTTTGATCGTAATAGAAAATGAATTTGATAATTATGGTGGTATTTTAGATGGAAACCATCGTTTCGCCAAATTGATAATGAATAATAGTAAAAAAATGAAATTTAAATATATTTCAAGAAAGGAATTAGATAAGTTGATGGTAAAGGTTTGATTTTATTTTTCATTTAAAAAAAATTGAATCAGATTTTTAGATTTATTGAATAGACATAAATATATAACTCTACTCTTATTCAAATAATCTAAAATGGGAAACGCAAGTAGTGATAGTGGTGGTGGAAATGATAGTTCAAGTAGTTGTGGTGGTGGGATTTCAAGCGAAGCGATTGATAGGTGTGTTAATACAATTACACTTGATAATGGTGGAAGTATTAATTGTAGAACAGGGGAAATTTCAAGTTATTCTTTGAATGATGCAATAGGTCATACTCCAAGTAACTCTAGTTTAGATAGAAACGATGAAGATAGATCAACATATTCATCTGGCAGTAGTTATGATAGACAATTTGTGAAAGATTGTTACAGAAGTGAACGAGAGGCATATGATAAACACTTCAATACAATTGATCTTGGAAACGGCAATTCTTACAACAATAGAACCGGTGAATTTTCGTATAATTCTTTATCTGGTGTTATTGGAAAGAATGCTGTTGTAGTTGGCGTTTCAGTAGAACAACAAAAAACACAACTTTTAAGAAAAATTAAAGAACATACGGACCTAATGATAAAACAAGATTGTTATTTGAGATATATTCAGTTTCATATGAAAATTGCCGAGAATAAAGCAGGAAGAAAACTGGAACTAGAAGAATATATAAAAATTTGTGATGATGCCAAAACAAAATATTATACTGAACCAGTAAAACAATCTACGCCAGTTCCTATAAAACCAAATTCTACTTTGAATAGAATTGAAAGCAAATATGTAGCGTCAGCACAAGCACGAGTGAATGCTGTTAATTTGGCGACTACGGCTGTAAGCACAACCGCACGAGCAGTTGCGAATGTTGCGACTGCGGTTGGAAATGCGTATATTCAAGGATCAAACGACATGGCAAATACTCGTAGAATGGAAGCACAAGCAACTCAGCAGTTGGTTTCAAATGTTGCATCGGCGGTCGGAAACGCATATAGTCGTGGATCAATGGATATGGCAAATACTCGTAGAATGGAAGCACAAGCAACACAACAATTGGTTTCAAATGTTGCGACTGCGGTTGTTAACAACGCACCACAAGTAATTAGAGAAACCGCACAAGGAGTTAGTAGTTTTGGGTTTGAAGTTGCTACTCAAGTTGCGTCTGGATTACATACTACAAACTTAATGATTAGTGGAGCAAACGAAGCATTAAGTTCTATAAATAATAGAGAAAAAGGTGTTGTAGAAACTACTGGTGAAGCAGTAGCGACTGGTGTTGCGACTTATGTTGGTGGTCAGGTAGGTTCAGTAATAGCAACAGGGTTATTAGTAAAAACTGCGATTGAAACAAATATGAATGTCGTTGGTAATATTATACAAGAAGAAATGAATAAATATCAACAAGGAGGTGTGTAAATAATAAAAATTCAACTTTCCTCATTACTATTTTGTTCCTTCAACTTTTCCTTCCTTTTCAAATAATAATTTCTTCTCCATTCCTTTAATTTTTCTGGATTTTCGGTTTTCAATTTATCTACATAATTTTTTGTTC